>Ga0079225_10000195_pt1 | contig 32030 bp, 32 predicted proteins | sample Poulit2012_FD_76344 | JGI IMG/M metagenome (GOLD analysis project Ga0079225, IMG submission 76344) | Agricultural soil microbial communities from Georgia to study Nitrogen management - Poultry litter 2012 | ecosystem: Environmental > Terrestrial > Soil > Agricultural land | place: USA: Georgia... | reverse complement strand
GCGGTCACCGAGGTGTTCCGGGCCCTCGGCGCCGAGGCGGAGCTGCCCGACCTGAACCGGTGGGTCCCGCAGCAGGAGCCCGCGGCGCCGCGCCGCCGGCGGCTGCCGCTGCGCATCGGGGCGCGCCGGCCCGCGCGCCCGCGCCCGGCCGCACGCCCGCGCCGGCGCATGCTGGCGGCCGGGCGGGTGCTGGCCGCGCTGATCGCCGTGCTGTCGCTGACGCTGACCGGCGGGGCCTGGCAGTGGAGCGCCTCGAAGAACAACAGCCTCAACACCGTCGCCGCGCTGGATTTCGACTCCCGCGACATCGTCGACCCCAACGGCCAATTCGGCGACGAGAACTTCCTGATCGTCGGCGTCGACACCCGGGTCGGGGAGAACGGCAGCATGGGCGCCGGCGGCACCGACGACGCCGACGGCGCGCGCTCGGACAGCATCATCTTGGTGAACATCCCCGCCAACCGCAAGCGCGTGGTCGCGGTCTCCTTCCCGCGTGATCTGGCGATCACCCCGATGTACTGCCAGGCCTGGGACCCCTACACGGGCGAGTACGGCCCCATCTACGACGACGAGACCGGCGCGTACGGCAACGACTGGATCTACTCCGAGACCAAGCTCAACTCGACGTTCTCCTACGGCGGCCCCAAATGCCTGGTCAAAGCGATCCAGAAGTTGTCGGGGCTGCAGATCAACCGGTTTTTGGCGATCGACTTCTCCGGGTTCGCGAAGATGGTCGACGCGCTCGGCGGCGTCGAGGTGTGCACCACCACCCCGCTGGAGGACTACGAGCTGGGCACGGTGCTCGCCCATGCCGGCCGCCAGAGGATCGACGGGTCCACCGCGCTGAACTACGTGCGGGCACGGCAGGTCACCACCGAGATCAACGGCGACTACGGCCGCATCAAACGCCAGCAGCTGTTCTTGTCGTCGCTGCTGCGCTCGCTGATCTCCAGCGACACCTTCTTCAGCCTCAGCAAACTCAACAACGTGGTCAACATGTTCATCGCCGACAGCTACGTCGACAACGTGACCACCAAAGACCTCGTCGACCTCGGGCAGTCGGTGCAGGGCGTCTCCGCCGGGCACATCACGTTCGTCACCGTGCCCACCGGCGAGACCGACGAGAACGGCGATGAGCCGCCCCGCACCGCCGACATGCGCGCGCTGTTCAACGCGATCATCGACGACGACCCGCTGCCGGGCGAGGACCCGACGGTCGACCCGGCGGCGGCCAGCAGCACCACCGCCCCGAGCCCGGACGCCGACCGCATCGACGCACTGGCCGAGGTGCCCGACGCGGTCACCGTGCAGGTCTCCAACTCCACCGAGGAATCCGGGCTGGCCGCGGCGGCCACCTCGCGGCTGGACAACTACGACTTCGACACCCTGACCCCCAACGACTACATCACCGAGCTGGCCACCACCACCGTCTTCTTCTCCCCCGGCAACGAGCGCGCCGCGGTCACCGTGGCGTCGGCGTTTCCCGGGTCGGTGATCAAACGCGACACCGGCAAGGGCCGCGTGGTGCAGGTGGTGCTCGGCTCCGATTTCCACTCGGTCGCCGCGCCGGCGGCCCCGCAGACCCCGGTCAGTGTGGCGCTCAGCCGCGCCAGCATGACCCCGCCCACCGACCTCCCGGAGGACCTGACCATCACCAACGCCGGCGACACCACCTGCGAGTAACCGGCGCCGCCAGGTAGGTTGAGAGCATGCGCACCGCCTACCATGAGCAGCTGACCGGGCTGACCGCGCAGCTCGCCGACATGTGCGGACTGGCCGGGGTCGCCATGGAACGCGCCACCCAAGCCCTGCTGCAGGCCGACCTGGTGCTGGCCGAGCAGGTGATCACCGATCACGAACAGATCGCGGCGATGAGCACCCGCGCCGAGGAGAACGCGTTCGTGCTGCTGGCCTTGCAGGCCCCGGTGGCCGGCGATCTGCGCGCGATCGTGTCGGCCATCCAGATGGTCGCCGACATCGACCGGATGGGGGCGCTGGCCCTGCACGTCGCCAAGATCGCCCGCCGCCGCCACCCCCAGCACGCCCTGCCCGAAGAGGTGAACGGGTACTTCGCCGAAATGGGCCGCGTCGCCGTCGAATTGGGCAACAGCGCCCAGGAGGTCCTGCTCTCCCGCGACCCGGAGAAGGCAGCCCAGATCGGCGAAGAGGACGACGCGATGGACGACCTGCACCGGCATCTGTTCAACGTGTTGATGGACCGCGAATGGAAACACGGCGTGGCCGCCGCCGTCGACGTCACCCTGCTGGGCCGGTTCTACGAGCGTTTCGCCGACCACACCGTCGAGGTGGCCCGCCGGGTCATCTTCCAGGCGACCGGGAAGTTCCCCGACGACGACACCCTGCCGCCGTCGTAGGCGCCGGCGCGGCGGCCGTCAGCCGAACCGCCCGGAGATGTAATCCTCGGTGGCGCGCTGCGCCGGGTTGGAGAAGATCTTCTCGGTGTCGTCGATCTCGACGAGCCGCCCCGGCTTGCCGACCGCCTCGAGGTTGAAAAACGCGGTCTGGTCGCTGACCCGGGCGGCCTGCTGCATGTTGTGGGTGACGATGACGATGGTGTAGTCCTCCTTGAGCTTGGCGATGAGGTCCTCGATCGCCATCGTCGAGATCGGATCGAGCGCCGAACACGGCTCGTCCATCAGCAGCACGTCGGGCTGCACCGCGATCGCCCGCGCGATGCAGAGCCGTTGCTGCTGCCCGCCGGAGAGCCCGCCACCGGGTTTGTCCAACCGGTCTTTGACCTCGTTCCACAGGTTCGCCCCGCGCAGCGAGTGTTCGGCGGTCTCGTTGAGGAGCCGGCGGCTGCGCACCCCCTGCAGTTTCAGCCCCGCCACCACGTTGTCGCGGATCGACATGGTGGGGAACGGATTCGGTCGCTGGAACACCATCCCGATCGCTTTGCGGACCCCGACCGGGTCGACGTTGGGGTCGTAGATGTCCTCACCGTCGAGCAGCACCGAACCGGACACCCGCGCCCCGGCGACCACCTCGTGCATGCGGTTGAGCGTGCGCAGCACCGTGGACTTGCCGCACCCGGACGGGCCGATGAACGCCGTCACGCTGCGCGGCGCCACCGCCAGCGAGACGTCGGCGACCGCGTGGAACTCGCCGTAGTAGATGTTGAGTTCCTTCAGGTCCAACCTTTTGGCCACCGCGATGTTCCTCCTACACCTTCTTCGGCGCCAGTAGCCGCGCGCCGAGGCGGGCCGCGATGTTCAACACGGCGATGAGCAGGATCAGGGTCAGTCCCGCGCCCCACATCCGGTCGGTGGGCACCGGATTGGTGCCCGCCCCGGCGGAGGTCTCGTCGTACATCATGCCGGGCAACGATCCCATGAACCCCGAGAGCATGTCGAAGTTCATCGACTGCGCATAGCCGACGAGCACCAGAAGCGGCGCGGTCTCGCCCATCACCCGGGCCAACGCCAACATGACCCCGGTGACGATGCCCGACAGCGAGGTGGGGATGACGATGCGCACGATCGTCTTCCATTTCGGCACGCCGAGGGCGTAGCTGGCCTCGCGCAGGTCGATCGGGACGATGTTGAGCATCTCCTCGGCCGAGCGCACGATCACCGGGATCATCAGCAGCACCAGCGCCAGCGACACCGCCAGGCCGGACCGCTCGAAACCGAGGGTGGCCACCCACAGCGCGTAGATGAACAGCGCCGCCACGATCGACGGCACCCCGGTGAGGATGTCGACCATGAACGTGGTCAGCCGGCCCAGCCGGGTGCCGGCACCGTATTCGACCAGATAGACCGCCACGAAGATCCCGATCGGGATCGACAACGCCGCACACACCAGGCCCTGCAGCACGGTGCCGACGATGGCGTGATACGCCCCGCCGCCGGCGGTGAACGCGGTCATCCCGGACTGGGAGTGCCACCACCAGGTGCGGGTGCTCACCGCGGTGAACCCCTTGGAGACCACCGCGTAGAGCACCCACACCAGCGGTGCCAGCGCCAGCAGCATCGCCACGGTGACCAGCACGGTGGCGCCCCGGTCGGCGAACCGGCGGCGCCGGCTCAGCCCGGCGAAGGTGCGTTCCTTCACCGGCCGGTCCAGCAGCGAGGTCATCGGCGGTTGCCCGCCGCGATGGTGGCGCGCGCCGCGGCGTTGACCACGAAGGTGAGCACGAACAACACCAGCCCGGCGGCGATATAGGCGCCCGCCTTGTACTGGTCGTTGAACTCCGAGGCGGTGGCGGCGATCTTCGCGGCGAAGGTGAACCCGCCGTCGAACAGCGACCAGCCGAATGCCTTCTGGGTGCCGCGCAGGATGATCAGCAACGCGATCGTCTCCCCCAGCGCACGGCCCAACCCCAGCATCGCGCCGCTGATGAACCCCGAGCGCCCGAACGGCAGCACCGTGGTGCGCACCACCTCCCAGCGGGTGGCACCCAGCGCCAGGGCGGCCTCGATCTGGCCCTGCGGAGTCTGCACGAACACCTCCCGGGCGACCGCGGCGATGATCGGCAGGATCATCACCGCCAGCACCATGCCGCCGGTGAACACCGTGCCGCCGCCGGCGACCGAGGCGTTGCCGGTGGCGAACAGGAACACCCCGCCGAGGTGATCGTTGAGCCACAACGCCACCGGGCGCAGCCACGGCGCGAGCACGTAGAGCCCCCACACCCCGTAGATGATCGACGGCACCGCCGCCAGCAGGTCCACCAGGTAGGACAGCGGCGCGACCGCGCGCCGCGGCGCGTAGGCGGTGAGATAGATCGCCACCCCGAGCGCGACCGGCATCGCCAGCAGCAGCGCGAACACCGACACGAACACCGTCACCTGCAGCAGCTCGGCGATGCCGAAGTGCATCGCCGAGGTGTCGGTGGTGATCCAGTTGCCGCCGTAGGTGAAGAAGTTCTCCCGGTTGCGGGCCAGTGCCGGGATCGCCCGCCACAGCAGGAACACCCCGATCGAGGCGATCAGCGCGACGATGAAGACCCCCGAGCCGACCGCCACGCCCCGGAAGACCCGATCACCGAGGCGGGCCTTGGCGGCGCGGGCCGGATCGGTCAGCCGCGGCGGGCGGGGCAGGGTCGTCTCGGCGATGATCTCGCCCGAACCGGCATCGGCCGGGTTGGGTGTGGTCATCGGTACCCCATCGCCATCGCCTCGGGCACCGGCGCTCGCCGGCACATCGGTTACTGGATCGCTTCGATCGACGCTACAAGCCGCTGTTGGAACCGCTCCGGCAGGGCGATGTAGCCGGCGGCGACCAGGTGGCGCTGACCGTGCTCGGCGGCGGCGATCAGAAACGACTTGACCGCCGCGGCGGTCCCGGGCCGGTAGCCGCCGGAGCAGACGATCTCGTAGGTGGTCTGCACCAACGGGTAGGCGCCGGGCACCGCGGTGCCGTACAGCGAATCCAGGTCCAGCCTCAGATCGTGGCCGTCGCCCTGGAACCGGGCGGCGTCGACGGCGCGCGCGGCCGAGTCGGCGGTGAGCGCAACCGGGCCGTGGCCGCTGTCGATGGCGGCGTAGCTCAGCGACGCCTGATCGGCGAACCCTTTCTCGACGTAGCCGAGCGCCCCGGGGGTGGCCTGCACCGCCTGCACCACCCCGGCCGATTTCTGGGCGCCCTCGCCGACACCGCCCTGGAATTCGGTGCCGGTTCCGCCCTGCCAGCGATCCGCGGCGGCGATGTCCAGATAGGTCTGGAAGTTGTCGGTGGTGCCCGAGGAGTCCGATCGCGAGATCGGGGTGATCGCCAGATCCGGCAGCGGCGCGTCGGGGTTGAGCGCCCTCAGCGCCGGGTCCGACCACGTGGTGACCACCCCGGAGAAGATATCGGCGAGCACGCTCGGGGTGAGCACCAGGGTGTCGACCCCGTCGAGCTGGTAGACCAACGCGATCGGCCCGATCACCAGCGGCAGGTTCCAGGCCGGATGTCCGGCGCAGCGTTGCGTCGCGGCGGGGCGTTGGCGTTCGGTCAGCGGGGAGTCCGAGCCGGCGAAATCGACCTGGCCGGCGATGAACTGTTCGCGCCCGGCCCCCGACCCGGTCGGGTTGTAGGCGGTCCTTTTGCCCGGGCACAACCGCCCCCAGGTCTGGTTGAACAGGGCGATCGCGTTCTGTTGGGCGGTCGACCCCTCGGCGGTCAGGCCGTCCTTGCCGCCGCAGTCGATCGAGACCCCGATCAAATCGGGGTCCACACCGAGGTTGTCGTCGCTGCCGCAGGCGCTGAGCACCAGCATCGCCGCCGTACAGACGGCCGCGATCAGCGTGGTGCCGGTGAGCTTTACCACTTACGTTTCCTGATGTTGGTCAAGCGGACGGGCTGACGTCCCCGCAACGTAGGCGGCGGTGATGAACGCGAGGTAAACACCGCGGTCGGCTCAGGCCCGGTAGGCGGTGTCGACGCTGTGCACGGTGAAGCCCAGCCGCCGATAGGTGCGCACCGCGGCGGTGTTGTCGGCCTCGACGTAGAGCAGCACGGTCGGATCGGCCGACTCCGCCAGCCGGTCGGCGAGGTGGGCCAGGCCGACCGCGGTCAGCACCGCCCCCAGCCCCCGCCCCTGGGCCGCCGGGTCGACCCCGACGACGTAGACCTCCCCGGCCACCCCGAGACCGGGCTGATCGGAATGGATCTTGGTCCAGTGGAAACCCAGCAGCGTCTCGCCGGTGGCGGTGCTCTCCACGGCCAGAAACAGCCCCGCGGGGTCGAACCACGGCTGGCGCAGCTCCTCGGCCAGGTCGGCGGCGCTCCAGCCGCCCTGCTCGGGATGCCAGGCGAACGCCGCGTTGTTGACCCGCAGCAACTCGGCGTCGTCGGCCGGGCCGCGGTAGCTGCGGATCGTGACCCCGTCGGGCGCCGCCGGCGCGGCGGGCAGCTCGCGCAGCGAGCGGCGCATCTGCATCAGTTCCCGGGCCGGCACCAGGCCCAGCGCGGCGGCGGTGGCCGCGGCCGGCGCCAGCGTGCCGTGCGCCCAGAACCGGGCGCTGCCCTGGGTGCGGGCCAGCGCCGCCTCGATCAACGCCGATCCTAGGCCGCGGCGGCGGGACGGCACGGCGACGACCAGTTCGGCCACCGCGGGCGACGCCGCGCTCGGCGGCGTCAGGTTGAGGTAGGCCGCCAGTCCGCGGTCCCCCTCGACGAGCAGGTGCTCGGTGTGCTCACCGTTCAGGGCGCGCAGCACCGCGTCGCCGACCGGGGCCACCCCGTCGGCGGCGGTGGCCGTCGCGACCAGGTCACGGACCTGGTCGCGGTGCTCGGCGCTGAGATCGGTCAGCCAGGCGTCGGTGCTCATCGTTGCGGGGGGTTCTCCGGTTCGGGTTCGTCGTCCCCGGCCGGTTCGGGCGGCTCGGGGGGTTCGGTGTCGGCGTGGCGGTCGCGGGCGGGGCGCACCGCCTTGTACCCGACGTTACGGACCGTACCGATCACCGAGTCGTACTCAGGGCCGAGTTTGGCCCGCAGCCGGCGCACGTGCACGTCGACGGTGCGGGTGCCGCCGAAGAAGTCATAGCCCCACACCTCCTGCAGCAGCTGCACCCGGGTGAAGACCCGGCCCACATGCTGGGTCAGGTATTTGAGCAGCTCGAATTCCTTGTAGGTGAGGTTCAGTGGCCGGCCGCGCACCCGCGCGATGTAGGTGTTCTCGTCGATCACCAACTCGCCCAACACGATCTGGCTCGACGGGATGTCGTCGGGCTCCTCTCGGCGGTCGCCCAGCAGACGCAGCCGCGCGTCGAGTTCGGCCGGGCCGGTGGTCGGCAACACCAGGTCATCGAGACGCCACTCGCCGTTGAGCGCCACCAGACCGCCCTCGGCGACCACGGCGAGCACCGCGGCGGTGCGCCCGGTGCCGGCCAGCAGCCGGCACAGGTTGCGGGCGCCGACCAGGTCGGTGCGCGCATCGATGAGCACCACGTCGGCGTCGTCGGTCTCCAGCAGCGCCGTCACGGTCATCGGGGCCGTGCGCACCGCGTGGGTGAGCAGCGACAGCGCCGGAAGCACGGTGTCGGGGTGGGGGTCGGCGGTGAGCAGCAACAGGTCCAACAGGGCTCTCCAGCGTCGGGGGCGCGGTTCCCCGGCCCTTCTACCTACGTCGTTTGGCCACACTCCGTTGCGCACCAGGTGCTCTCACAATACCGTGCCACCTGCTGTTTCCCCTCCCACCGGGGGGCGATTGGCATACCGTCGGCACCCGGCGGCCGCACTGGTGAACAATGTGCGGGTGCGCACGGTATGGCGGGTCGGGCTTGCGGCGGTGCTGGGGTTCACGCTCGCCGCCGTCGGCGTCGACTTCGCGACCAGCATTTACGCCGAGTACCGGCTGTCGCGGTCGGTGCGCGCGGCGGCCGGGCTCGACTCGGACCCCAACGTGGCGATCCTGGGGTTCCCGTTCCTGGCGCAGGCCCGCGCCGACCACTTCGCCGAGCTGGAGATCAAGGCCGTCGACGTCGCCCATCCGCGGGTGCAGCGCGCAGCGCTGGAGGCCACCATGCACTCCGTCGACCTGGTCGACCGCTCCTGGCTGATCGAGCCGGACGCGACCCTGCACGTCGCGACGTTGGAGAGCCGGATCATCATCGACTCGCGTCACCTGGGCCAGTTCATGGGGATCCGGGATTTGATGGTCGAGGCCCCGCCGGCCGACACCAACGACGCCACCGGCGGCACCACCGAATCGGGGATCTCCCGCGCCGACGGGTTGGTGTTCACCGGCACCCCCACCGCCGCCGACTTCGACCGGCCGGTCAGCGTCTCGGTCGACCTGTCCATCGCCGGGCCCGACCGCTCGACGCTGGTGATCACCCCCACCGGCATCCTCACCGGCCCCGACACCGCCGACCAGCAGGTTCCCGAGGAGCAGCAGACCGCGGTGTTCGCCGCGTTCGCCGCGCGCCTGCCCGATCAGCGGCTGCCGTTCACGGTGGCGCCGACCAACTGGGGCGCACGCGGCTCGGAGGTGATCATCGAGGGCATCACCGACGACGTCACGATCACCTTGCCGCAGTTCCGCCCGCCGGGACCGCGCCCGTGATCACCGCACTGGTCGTGCTGGCCGCGGCGCTGGCGGTGGCCGCGGTCGTCGGCGCGCTGGCGACCCGGCGCCGCGGGGCGCTCACCGCCACCACCGTCGCCCCGGCGGCCGAGCCCACCGCGCTGGGTCTGGCCGTCGACCGGCCCACCGTGGTGCTGTTCTCGGCGCCGTGGTGCGGGCCGTGCGCGGCGGTGCGCCGGGTCGTGGAGCAGACCTGCGCCGAGGTCGACGGGGTGGCCCACACCGAGATCGACATCGACGCCGATCCCGAGGCCGCGCGCACCCTGTCGGTGCTGTCGCTGCCCACCACGGTCGTCTTCGACGCCGCCGGGCGGCAGCGTTACCGCAGCACCGGGGTGCCGTCGGCGGCGGATCTGCGGGCCGTGCTGCGGGAGCTGCTGGCTTGATCGGTGCCCCATTGGGTAAGCTGGCCGCCGTGTTAGCCCGCCTTGAGCTTGTGCTCACCAAGCGCCGCGCAGTCGACCTGTGCCGCGTTGCGGGTTGCTTCTGTTGTTGCTGTCGCTGACCAGCGCGCTGCTTCGCGCGCTCCGGGCAGCCGTTTCGGGCTGATCCCTCCCTTTTCCGGTACAGCAGAGCAGCAGGAGCATCACATGTCGATCACCACCGCCGTCCCCGCGGGCATCGAGCTGTCGCGGCGGCCCGGTGGCGCTGCTCAACGCGGCATTCGGGATCTGCCTGGGCTGTCGGCTCGACTCCCTGTTCGCCCGGGCCCGGGGTTCGGTGCATCGTTTGTCCGCTACTGGAAAGGATTGTGTTCATGAGCCGTTCTGATGTCCTGGTCACCCCCGAGTGGGCCCAGGACCACCTCGACGCCGACAAGACCGTCTTCATCGAGGTCGACGAAGACGTCAGCGCCTACGACACCGGGCATCTGCCCGGCGCGGTCAAACTGGACTGGCGCGACGATCTTCAGGACCCGGTGAAACGGGATTTCGTTGACGCCGAACAGTTCTCCAAGCTGCTCTCGGAACGCGGGATCGCCAACGACGACACCGTCATCCTCTACGGCGGCAACAACAACTGGTTCGCCGCCTACGCCTACTGGTATTTCAAGGCCTACGGCCACTCCGACGTCCGGTTGCTCGACGGCGGCCGCAAGAAGTGGGTGCTCGACGGGCGTCCGCTGTCGACCGAGCCGGTCACCCGCCCGGCGACCTCCTACTCGGCGCAGCCCCTGGACAACAGCATCCGGGCGTTCCGCGACGACGTGATCGCCGCGATCGGCTCGGCCAACCTGGTCGATGTGCGCTCCCCGGAGGAGTTCTCCGGCGCGATCTCCGCGCCGGCGCATCTGCCCCAGGAGCAGAGCCAGCAGCGCGGCCACGTGCCCGGCGCGATCAACGTGCCGTGGAGCCGGGCCGCCAACGACGACGGCACGTTCAAATCCGACGAGGAGTTGACCAAGCTCTACGCCGACGCCGGTCTGGACCCGCAGCGCGACACCATCGCCTACTGCCGGATCGGGGAGCGCTCCTCGCACACCTGGTTCGTGCTGCAAGAACTGTTGGGCCACAAGAACGTCAGGAACTATGACGGCAGTTGGGTGGAATACGGCTCCCTGGTGGGCGCCCCGATCGAGTTGGGAAGCTGAATATGTGCTCTGCACCGAAACAAGGACAGACCTTGCCGGCCGGGGTGGACCCGGAGACCGAGACCGTCATCACCGGCCGGGTCATCGACGGGTCCGGACAGGCCGTCGGCGGGGCGTTCGTGCGCCTGCTGGACGCCTCCGACGAGTTCACCGCCGAGGTGGTGGCGTCGGCGACCGGGGACTTCCGGTTCTTCGCCGCCCCGGGGTCGTGGACGCTGCGGGCGCTGTCCCCGGGCGGCAACGGCGACGTGGTGATCGCGCCGACCGGCGCGGGCATCCACGAGGTCGACGTCAAGATCGCCTGATCGCCGCCGTCTCGGTGGGCCGGCCGCCCGGGCGGCGGGCCCACCGGGACGGACCGTAAACTGACCCTCGTGGTGTTGTTCTTCGAGATCATGCTGGTGTCGGCGACCCTGGTCATCACCTGGTTCGCGCTGTATGTGCTCTACCGGCAGTTGACCGACGAATCGTGATCCGGTGAGCGCGTCCGGCCAGGAGCCCGGCTCCGGGGACCGCGCCGTCGCCGCGGCCGCCCAGCGCGCCCAGCACACGGCCGGGCGCAACATCCCCACCTTCGCCGATTTGCCCGCACCCGCCGACACGGCGAATCTGCGGGAAGGCGCCGACCTGCACGGAGCCCTGTTGGCCCTGCTTCCGCTGGTCGGGGTGTGGCGCGGGGACGGCGAGGGCCGCGACACCGACGGCGACTATCGGTTCGGTCAGCAGATCGTGGTCTCCCACGACGGCGGCGACTTCTTGAACTGGGAGTCGCGCACCTGGCGGCTCACCGACGACGGGCGCTACCACGGCGCCGGGCTGCGCGAGGTGGGGTTCTGGCGGTTCGTCGCCGACCCCGAGGACCCCGACGAGAGTCAGGCCATCGAGCTGCTGCTGGCCCACTCGGTGGGCTACGTCGAGTTGTTCTACGGTCGCCCGCACAGCCAGTCGTCCTGGGAGTTGAGCACCGACGTCCTGGCCCGCAGCCGGTCCGGGCTGCTCGTCGGCGGCGCGAAGCGGCTCTACGGCATCGTCGAGGACGGTGATCTGGCCTACGTCGAGGAACGGGTCGGCGCCGACGGCGCCTTGGTGCCGCACCTGTCGGCGCGGCTGTCCCGGTTCATCGGCTGACCACGGCGCTCACGACGTGACGGCGGCGACGACGAGGTCGTCGAACTGCCTGCCCAGCGTCGGCGTCGCCAGCCGGGTGCCGTTGAGGGTGTGCACCCGCGCCGCCAGGGTGACGCTGGAGACCAGCCACACCCCGTCGGCGGCGAGCAGGTCGGCGACCTGCAGCGAGCGGTACTCACAGGCGGAGAAGTCCGAGGAGTCGGTGCCGGCCAGCGCGAACAGCGCGCGCTGGGTGGTGCCCTCCAGGATCGGCTGGGAGTGCGGCGGGGTGAGCAGCCGGACACCGTCGTCGTCGGGCTGGGCGATCACCACCGTCGACCGCGGCCCCTCGAGCACCGTGCCGTCCGGGCCGACGAAGATCACGTCGTCGGCGCCGCGGCGCGCGGCGTGGCGCAGCGCGGCCATGTTGACCCCGTAGGACAGCGTCTTGGCCCCGGCCAGCAGCCACGACTCGGCGCCGGTGGGCAGCCCGCGTTGCAAGGTGATCGCCGCCACCCCGTTCGCGCGGGTGTCGCGGATCCGGTCGGGCAGCGCGGTGAGCAGCACATAGCAGGTGGGGTCGGCCCCGTTTTCCCGGCCGCGGCTGTAGATCAGCCGCAGGATGGCTTCGGCGGGGCCGGGCCAGTGCCGCACGGCCACGGCGATGGCCTCGCGCCAGGCCGCCAGGTCCGGCGCCGGCAGGTCCATCAACTCCGCCGAGCCGGCCAGCCGGCGCAGATGCGCCTCGACCAGGCAGGCCCGACCGTTTCGGACCAGCAGGGTCTCGAAGACGCCGTCGCCGCGCAGCGCCGCCAGATCGTCGGCGTAGAGCAGCGGCGCGTCCGGCGGGTGGGTCCGGCCGTCGAGGGTGACGATCACGCCCGGTCCGGTCTCGGCCGGGTCGGGTCGGTGCGGCGCCGGGTGTCCCATGGGGTGTCGAGGTCCGTTCCGTTGGTGCTGACGCGGTCGAGCGTCCGCGTCGGGTCGGTCGACTCGACAGTACGGCTCGGCCCCGGCGCTCGCTCACCCGCCGGTCCGGTGTCGGCCAGCAGCTGCCGCATCGCGGCCAGGTCCTCGGCCTCACCGTCACGGCGGGTGGATGGGCCGGCCGCCCCCAGCAGCCGCGCGAACTCGGCGCCCGCCCGGTCGATCCGTGCGTTCAACGCGGCCTGCCGCGCCCCGAAGTCCCCGGTCGCCGCGTAGACGCCGGTCGGCGCCACCAGCGCCCGCAGATACGCGAAGAGCGGCCGCAGCGCATGATCGAGCACCAGGGAATGCCGTTCGGTGCCGCCGGTCGCGGCGATCAGCACCGGCATCCCGGCGAGGGTGTCCTGCGGCAGCACGTCGAAGAACGCCTTGAACAGTCCGCTGAACGAGGCGTTGAACGCCGGGGTGACCGCGATCAGCCCGTCGGCGCCGGCCACGGCGTCGAACGCCGCCGCCAGCTGCGGTGCGGGCACCCCGGTGGCCATCGCGTCGACGATCGCGCGGCCCAGCACCCGCAGGTCGATCACCGTGACCCCGACCGGTCCGGCGTCACCGGCCGCCGCGGCCCGCACCGCCGCGGCGAGCCGATCGGCCAACAGCCGGGTCGACGACGGCTCCCGCACGCCGGCACTGACCACCGTCACCGTCGTCATGCCCGCACCTGCGCCTCGGTGCCGGCCCCGGCGGCCGCGGCCACCGCGGCCGCATGGGTGGGGGCGTCGGGGACGTGGGCCGGGCGTCCGCGGGCGAACTCCGCGCGCAGCACCGGCAGGACCTTGTCGCCGAGCAGGTCGAGCTGTTCGAGCACCGTCTTCAGCGGCAGCCCGGCGTGGTCGACGAGGAACAGCTGGCGCTGATAGTCGCCGACGTAGTCGCGGAAGCCCAGCGTCGCGTCGATCACCTGCTGCGGGGACCCGACCGTCAGCGGGGTCTGGGAGCAGAACTCCTCCAGGCTCGGGCCGTGCCCGTACACCGGCGCGTTGTCGAAGTACGGCCGGAACTCCGCGACGGCGTCCTGGCTGTTGGGCCGCATGAAGACCTGTCCGCCCAGCCCCACGATCGCCTGGTCGGCGTCGCCGTGGCCGTAGTGGGCGTAGCGCTGCCGGTACAGCTGCACCATCCGTTGAGTGTGGGAGGCCGGCCAGAAGATGTGGTTGGCGAAGAACCCGTCGCCGTAGTGGGCGGCGAGCTCGGCGACCTCCGGGGTGCGGATCGCACCGTGCCAGACGAACGGCGCCACGCCGTCCAGCGGGCGCGGGACCTGGGTGAAGCCGTGCAGCGGGGTGCGGTACTCCCCGCTCCAGTCGACGACGTCCTCGCGCCACAGCCGGCGCAGCAGCCGGTAGTTCTCCACCGTCAACGGCAGCGCGGTGCGGATGTCGCGACCGAACCACGGGTAGACCGGGCCGGTGTTGCCGCGCCCGAGCATCACATCGACCCGGCCGCCGGCGAGGTGCTGCAGCACGGCGAAGTCCTCGGCGATCTTCACCGGGTCGTTGGTGGTGATCAGCGTCGTGGCGGTCGACAGCGTGATCCGCTCGGTCTTGGCGGCGATGTAGGCCAGCAGCGTGGTCGGCGACGACGGCACGAACGGCGGGTTGTGGTGCTCGCCGGTGGCGAAGACGTCCAGCCCCACCTCCTCGGCCTTTCTGGCGATCGTGACGGTGTCAGCGATCCGCTGCGCCTCGGTCGGGGTGCGACCGGTGGTCGGATCGGCGGTCAGGTCACCGACGGTGAAGATCCCGAATTGCATACCGGACACGACGGTCCTCCTCTCGCCCCGGACGCGGTCGCCCGCGCCGGCTCATTCGTGCGTCGCCCCCCACAACTAGTTGCGTAGTCAACTTATTTCCGGCGTCGTCGGCGAACCGGGCCTGCCCCGACGTCTGGGACGCTCGTACAGTTGAGGTGTGCCACCTGTACCTGCCCCCGACACCGGACCCGACGCCGGAGCGATCTGGCACTACGGCGACCCGCTGGGCGAACAACGCCGCGCGCGCACCGCCGCGGTGGTGATCGACCGCTCCCACCGGCCGGTGCTGACGATCAGCGGACCGGACCGGTTGAGCTGGCTGCACACCCTGTGCACCCAGTACGTCGAGGACCTGCCCGACGGCGCGACCGTGGCGAACCTCTGTCTGGACGGGCGCGGACGTGTGCAAGATCACTGGATCCAGACCGAGTTGGCCGCGGTGAGCTATCTGGACACCGAACCGGGCCGCGGCGAGGCGCTGCTGAACTACCTGACCAGCATGGTGTTCTGGGCGGACGTGAGCCTGCAGACCGCGGATCTGGCGGTGCTCTCGCTGCTCGGGCCCGGCCTCACCGACCCGCGGGTGCCCGCCGCCCTGGGGATCACCGCGCTGCCCGACGCGGCCGCCGCGGTGGCGCTGCCGACCGGCGGACTGCTGCGCCGGATGCCCGGCGCCCCCGCCGAGGCGCCCGAGCTGGATGCTCTGGTGCCCCGCGAGCAGGTCACCGCGGTGCTCGACCGACTCGCCGAGGCCGGGGTGCACCCGGCCGGGGTGTGGACGTTCGAGGCGCATCGCGTCGCCGCGGTGCGTCCTCGCCTCGGTGTGGACACCGACGAGCGGACCATCCCGCACGAGATGGGCTGGATCGGCGGCCCGGGCACCGGTGCGGTGCACCTGAACAAGGGCTGCTACCGCGGCCAGGAGACCGTCGCCCGGGTGCACAATCTGGGTAAACCCCCGCGGATGCTGGCGCTGCTGCACCTCGACGGGTCGGTGGACCGCCCCGCCCCCGGCGACCCGGTCACCGCCGGCGGCCGCACGGTCGGGCGGCTGGGCACCGTGGTCGACCACGACGAGTTGGGGCCGATCGCCCTGGCGTTGCTCAAACGGGCGCTGCCCGCCGACACGGCCCTGCTGACCGGGGAGAACAACGAGGTCGCCGCGGTGATCGACGTCGATTCGCTGCCCCCGCCGGACGCTCCCGGCGCCGGTCGGCTGGCGGTGGAGCGGCTGCGCGGCCGGTGATCATCGGTCGACCGTCGGCACACGCACAGGACAGGCACGGTAAGCTGTCGGCAGGACGATACACAGACACAGATCGGAGCCGCCTACCTTGTTGGGCCGCTCCGTTATTGCGCGAGGGGGTCCCCCGATGGGCCGCGGCCGGGCGAAGGCAAAGCAGACAAAGGTTGCTCGAGAGCTGAAGTACAACACTCCGCAAACGGATTTTGAGCGGCTTCAGCGTGAGCTGTCCGGGTCGGGTGCAGGCGACCACGACGGCGACGACCGGTGGGTCGACGACGACTGGCGGCGCTGACGCGGCCCGGAGGCCACCGGCACCGTGATCAAAACCGCGGGTGCTGACCGACCAGGCGCGCCCGGGCACTGCGCTTGCTGCTCTTGTTGACGGTGCCGAGCACCCAGCTGTCGAGGTGGCGGGCGGTCAGGATCGCTAGCGCGCGATCGGTGTCCTCCGGGGCCACCACGGCCACCATCCCGACGCCCATGTTGAAGGTCTTCTCCATCTCGGCACGGGTGATGCGGCCGCGCTGGGCGATCATCGCGAACACCGGCGCCGGGGTCCAGGTGCCCCGGTCCAGCTCGGCCTGCAGCCCGACCGGGATCACCCGATCCAGGTTGCCGGCCAGCCCGCCGCCGGTGACGTGGCAGAAGGTGCGCACCTGGGTCTCGGCGGCCAGCGCCAGGCAGTCCTTGGCGTAGATCCGGGTCGGTTCGAGCAGCTCCTCGCCGAGGGTCCGGCCGAACTCCTCGACGTGCCCGCCGAGATCCATCCGGTCGATCTCCAGCAGCACGGTGCGGGCCAGCGAGTACCCGTTGGAGTGCAGACCCGAGGAGCCCATCGCGATCAGCACGTCACCGGGTTTGACCCGGTCGGGGCCGAGCACATCGTCGGCCTCGACCACCCCGACCCCGGTCGCCGAGATGTCGTAGTGGTCGGGGTCCATCAGGCCGGGGTGTTCGGCGGTCTCCCCGCCCAGCAGCGCACAGCCGGCCTGCACGCAGCCGTCGGCGATCCCGGCGACGATCGCGCTGACCCGGTCCGGCACGATCCGGCCGACCGCGATGTAGTCCTGCAAGAACAGCGGCTCCGCGCCGCAGACCACCAGGTCGTCGACGACCATCGCGACCAGGTCCAGCCCGACGGTGTCGTGTTTGTCCATGGCCTGCGCGACGGCCAGTTTGGTGCCCACCCCGTCGGTGGAGGCCGCCAGCAGCGGTTCGCGGTAGCCGCCCTTGAGGCAGAACAGCCCGGCGAATCCGCCGAGACCGCCGCGCACCTCCGGGCGGGTGGCCTTGGCCGCCAGCGGTTTGAACAGGTCGACGGCGCGCTCACCGGCCTCGATGTCCACCCCGGCCGCCGCGTAGGTCACCCCGTGATCGCCCCGCTCGTCGGGGGCTGCGTCGCGCTTCGTCATCGGGATAGAGGCTACCGGTCGAGGTCGACCGCCGGTATCGACCGGCTCGCCGAGCACCCGCGGGGCGCTCACGGCGCCCGACGGCGCTCACCACGTGCCGGCGGGTTCTGCTCCTGTTTGGTCAGAAAGCCCGCGAGCCGGCGGATCGGTCACCGGGGCCTGCCACACACCGACGATGCCATCGATGAGACCGCTGGCCGCCCCATGCCAGTCGGCGCGCGGACCTTGAGCGTCTTCGGCGAAGCCGCGTTCGATGGCGGCGCAGGTGTATACCAGCATGGTTCGCATCATGATCACCCTTTCCGCCCGAACATGGTTGGGCAACTGGGGGATTCGTCCGATACGTTCGACAACACGACGCATCGACTCTGATTCCAAGGAGTTCTTGGTGACCACACGTTGATAGGTAGGGTCGGTCATCACCTGAGCGGCGAACCTCGCGTACCAGGTGGGTCCAGGCAGTGAGGCCAAGTAATCGGTCAGCGGACGCACCAGGCAACTCACCCAGTCGCGCAGATCGGCAGACTCACCGGTCTCGGATATCCGGACGGCACGCAACTCCTCGATGTAGATCGCGTGGCGGTCGTGGATGGCGCGCACCAGATCCTTCTTGGTGCCGAAGTGATAGGCCACCGCGGCGTTGTTGCCCTGGCCGGCCCCTTGAACGATCTGGCGGTGGGTGACCGCCTCCACACCGTGTTCGGCGAACAACCGCTCCGCGGCGGTCAGCAACGCGCCGCGGGTGCTGTCGGCCCGGGCGGAACCTCGGCTTCCCGTCGAGGTGGACATCGGGCCAGTGAATCGCGGAGCCTTGACCTAAGTCAAATGTATTACTTAAATGGGTGGTGCACCGCGGTCGTCGGCCCCGTTTTCCGACACCGAGAACCGGTGCAAATCACCTACTGACCCGCACATTGCTACGAGGGGCTGTCCATGACGTTATCCAGGCACGCGGCATCACTGGACGGGAAAGTGGCCGTCGTCACCGGTGGCGGTTCGGGCATCGGCCGCGGTATCGCCGAAACATTCGCCGAATACGGTGCCCGGGTGGTGATCTGGGAAAAAGATGCGCAGACCGCGCAGACGGTCACTTCCTCGGTCGGCGGTCTCGCCTGCGTGATCGACGTCCGAGATCCCGAACAAGTTGACGGGGCACTGTCGAGGACCGTCGAGGAGGTCGGAATACCGACCGTACTGGTCAACAACGCCGGAGGGGTGTTCAAATCCCCCTTACTCGACACCTCGATCAACGGGTGGGACAGCCTGATCCGCTCCAACCTCACCCACGTCTTGCTCTGCACACAACGTGTCGCGCGGATCATCGTGCAGCATCAAGCAGTTGGCAGCATCATCAATATCGCCACCATCGAGGGCACCCGCGCTGCACCCGGTTACGCGGCCTATGCCGCAGCCAAAGCCGGCGTCATCAATTTCACCAAGACCGCGGCCCTGGAGTTGGCGCCACATCGGATCCGAGTCAACTGCCTGGCCCCCGACTTCACCCTCACCGAGGGTTTGGAGCGAATCGGAACGCCGGAATCGCTGGCCAACGCCGCCAACAACGTGCCCGCGGCCCGGGCCGGACACGTTCATGAAATGGGTGGAGCAGCGTTGTTCCTGGCGACCGAACTCGGCGCCTACGTGACCGGCCAGACCATCCACGTCGACGGCGGTACCAGCGCGGCCGGAGGCTGGTATCACCACCCGGTCACCGGCGAATACATCCTCGGCGCCCCGCAACCAGGCGCGGGGACGTGACGGGCGCGCAGAACGCGAGAAAATGAAAGGTCATGATGCGGTTTACCATCACCCACCCGATCATCACCCACCCGTGCGACCCGGAACTTGTTTCCGGGGCAGGGGTGATCGCGGTTGCTCGCGCGGCCGAAGCGGCCGGCTTTCACGGCTTCGGTTTCACCGATCACCCCGCCCCCACCCAACGATGGCTCGATGCAGGCGGCCATGACAGCTTGGACCCTTTCGTTGCCATGGGGTTCGCTGCTGCCCACACCACCACCTTGCGGCTAATCCCCAACGTCGTTGTCCTGCCCTATCGCAACCCGTTCGTCGTCGCAAAGTCCGGCGCCACCCTCGACCTGATGTCGGGCGGACGATTCACGCTGGCAGTCGGCGCCGGTTACCTCAGGGCGGAGTTCGACGCGCTCGGCGTCGATTTCGAGGAGCGTACGCTCCTCGTCGAGGAGAGTCTGGACGTCATCCGGGCGATCTGGACCGGCGACGACATCACCGTCGAGGGACGGCACTTCACGGCTCGCGGGATCACCGCGCATCCGCGGCCGGCAACCCAACCGCACCCACCGATATGGATCGGCGGCAATACCGGGAAGGCCCGCCAACGCGTCGTCACCCGCGGGGACGGGTGGGCGCCTTTCGCGGCCCCGGCGAACTTGGCCAGAACGGCCCGCACTGCTCCCTTGGACTCCCTGAGTGCCCTGACGGCAGGTATCGAGGACCTCAAACGGCGGTGCGAGAGCATCGATCGCGACTGGTCGACGATCGACATCAGCTTCACCAATCTGCAGGGCGGCCATCCGGGCAGCCCAAACTTCAACGCCGATGCCTACCTCGAAGGGGTGCAGCGCCTTGCCGACGCCGGGGTGACGTGGGTGCAAGTCGTCCTGCCCGGACGCAGCTTGACTCACACGCTGGATGCCATCGAAGAGTTCCGGGAAGCGGTGCAACCGAGCCCGTAGACCTACTTCCTGCGCGCTTGCTGCGCGACGGGCAGGGCGCGACAAAGCCCGTCGTGACCCGTCGTGCCCGCCGGGGGTCAGGGCCGGTGCGCCGCGGCGACGTCGGAGTGCTCCGCGCCGCTGCCGGCCCGCATCGCGGCGTTGGCCAGCATCTGCTCGACCACGTTTTTGCCCAACGCGGTCTCCTCGGGCAGCGCGATCGGGTAGTTGCCGTCGAAGCAGGCGGTGCACAGCTGTGCCGCGGGATGTTCGATCGCGGCGATCATGCCCTCTTTGGAGACGTAGCCGAGGCTGTCGGCGCCGATGACGCGCCGCACCGCCTCGACCATCTCCGCCTCGTCCTCGACGACGTTGGCGATCAACTCGGCCGGCGAGGCGAAGTCGATGCCGTAGAAACACGGCCACTTCACCGGCGGCGCGGCGATGCGCACATGCACCTCCAGTGCCCCGGCCTCCCGCAGCATCCGCACCAGAGCCCGCTGGGTGTTGCCCCGCACGATCGAGTCGTCGACGACGATCAACCGCTGACCGCGGATCACGTACTTCAGCGGGTTGAGTTTGAGCCGGATGCCCAACTGCCGGATGGTCTGCGAGGGTTGGATGAAAGTCCGCCCCACGTAGGCGTTTTTCATCAGGCCCTGTCCGAACGGGATCCCGGACTCCTGGGCGTAGCCGACCGCCGCGGGGGTGCCCGACTCGGGCACCCCGATCACCAGGTCCGCCTCGACCGGGGCCTCGCGGGCCAGCAGCCGGCCGATCTCCACCCGGGTGGCATGCACCGAGCGCCCGGCCAGGGTGGAGTCGGGGCGGGCCAGGTAGACGTACTCGAACGCGCAGCTTTTCCGGGTCGGTTGCGCGAAGCGGGTGGAGCGCACCCCGTCGGCGTCGATGGCCAGCAGTTCCCCGGGTTCGATGTCGCGCACGAAGGAGGCGCCGACGATGTCGAGCGCCGCGGTCTCCGAGGCCACCACCCAGCCGCGATCGAGCCGGCCCAGCGACAGCGGCCGCACCCCCCAGGGGTCCCGGGCGGCATACAGGGTGTCCTCGTCCATGAACGTCAGGCAGAACGCTCCGCGCACGGTCGGCAGCAGCTCCCGGGCGGCCTGCTCGAGGCTGGCGTCGGCGGACCCGTGCGCCAGCAGCGCGCCGAGCACATCGGAGTCGGTGGTCGCCGTGTCGGGGCCGTGGGTCGCCACCAGCCCGGCCTCCCGGGCGCGCCCGAGCAGCTCGGCGGTGTTGACCAGGTTGCCGTTGTGGCCCAGCGCCACCCCGGTGCCGGCGGCGGTGTTGCGGAACACCGGCTGGGTGTTCTCCCAGGTGGTGGAGCCGGTGGTGGAGTAGCGGCAGTGCCCGATCGCGACGTGCCCGCTCATGGCGGCCAGCGTCTGCTTATCGAAGACCTGGCTGACCAGCCCGAGATCCTTGAACACCAGCATCTGGGCGCCGTCGGCGACCGCGATGCCGGCGGCCTCCTGGCCGCGGTGCTGCAGCGCATACAGCCCGTAGTAGGTGAGTTTGGCGACTTCCTCGCCGGGGGCCCATACCCCGAATACCCCGCACTCCTCGCGGGGCGGATTCTCCTCGGGTGGCGGCTGCTGGGCGGTCACAATGGTCGGCGGCTCCCTGGCGCGGGGTCAGTGACGTGTCGCAGTCTAACCGGCCGAGCCGGGCAAGCGCATCACCGGCAGCCATCGACCGATCTCACCTGCGCGAACGCCGGAGAGTTCGATCACACCGGCGGCTTCGGCGGTGGGCAGATCCAGCAGACCGCAGGCCAGACGCAGCCAGGTGCGCGGGTCGGTCTCGGCGACGTTGGGCGGGGTGCCGCGGGTGTGCCGCGGCCCGGGCAGGCACTGCACGGCCACGAACGGCGGGATGCGCACCTCCACGGCGGCCCCGGGGGCGACGGCGGCCAGGGTGCGCGCGGTCAGGCGCACCGCGGCGGCCAGCTCGCCGCGCCCGGGGGCGGCGCCGTCCGGGGGTTCGCAGCGCAGCCAGTCGGCGACGGCGAGCACCGCGGCGCGGGTGGCGGCGGGATCGACCCGAACAGGTGCCATCGGTTCAGCGCCCCGCCCGCCGTTGCACGCTCAGCGCGGCCAGCGCCCCGGACTCGTTGATGCCCAGATGCGCCAGCAGCGGCGCCGATAGGCTGCCGGTGCGGTCGGCGAGCCACCCCAACAGCCATCCCGCCGCACCGGTGGCCACCACGGTGGGCAGCACCGGATCGCCGGCTCTGCGCGCGTCGGCGATGTGGGAGAGCCCGAACGTCGCCGCCTGCAGCAGCCGGCCGCGCGCCGGCCCGAACGCCGCGGCGGCGGCTGATCCCAGCGCCCCGCGGTAGGCGCTCTCCTCGGCCCACACCGTGCCGACCGGGATCTGCCAGCTCAGCCACGGCACGATCGGCGGCAGCTCCCGCGCGCCCATCGCCAGACGCACCGCCGGCAGCGCCGTGGTGGCCGCGACCGCGGCGGCCGCGCCGGCGGCCGCCGGCACTCCCCAGCGCAGGCCCGGCCAGACCGCCGGCGGTCCCAGCCCGAGCCGGGCCCGGCCGGCGAGGGCCATCGCCGTGCCGGCGGCGGCCTGCACCGGCGTGCGCCAGCGGTGCGGCAGCCGCGGGCCCAGCGCACTCCACCCGAGCAGCCCGGCCGCCAGGCCCAGCGCCCGCATCCGGCGGCCTCTCACGGCACCGCCGCGGCCGCGTCGTCGTGCAGGGCGGCGCGCAGCCGTTCGGTGTCGGCCCCTCTCCAGTTCGGCGGTGCGAGCACCGCCACCCAGCCGTCGAGCACGCTGTCGCCGTAGTTGTGGCCGTGGTACGGCGGCGCACCCTCGCCGTTGGTGATGTCGAACGCGACCTGCCAGAACGTGACGATCGGATACCAGCGCATCGACGCGGTGCGATCCGATCCGGGCGGTTCCGCCAGCCAATCCGGTTCGGAGAACAGCAGATCCGGCGACCACCAGACCACCGGGTCGGAGGGGTGCTGCAAAAACAGCACCCGGGTTCCCGGCCAGGGCGGTGCGGCGGTCGCGGCGATCACCGCGGGATCCGACGCCGTGGAGAACCGCACGGTGCGCCCGTCGTCGTAGCGCGGCGCCACCGCCGTGGTGCCCGGGTCGCGGCGCGCGAGCAGCTCGCGCCAGAGCCGGCTGGCGTGCGGCGGGCCCACCCACAGCACCGCGTCGAAGCCGCTGTCGGTGATCTCGGGCAGCCAGCCGAACGCGCCCTGACCGGCCAGCGCGCCCAGGCTCTCGCCGTAGAGGGCGAGTTTGGGACGGTGCCCGGCGGGCAGCCGCGTCCACCAGGTGCGCACGGTCTGGATCAGCATCCGGCCGGCGGCCAGCGACTTCTCCTCGTCGCCGAGGAACGAGATCCAGCTCGGCAGGTAGGAGTACTGCACCCCGACGATCGCGGTGTCGCCGTTGTACATCATCTCCACCGAATCGGCGGCGACCGGATTGATCCAGCCGGTTCCGGTGGTCGGCACGATCACCAGCAGCCCGCGCTCGGCGGCACCGGTGCGCTCCAGCTCCTCGATCAGCAGCGCCATCCGCTCGGCGTCGTCGTCGGCGCTGTGCAGCCCGGCGTAGACCCGGATGGGTTCTTTGGCCGGCGCCCCGTTGAGCCGGGTCAGCTGTGCGGCGTGCAGGCCGCCGGCGACGAAGTTGCGGCCTTGGCGCCCCAGGCTGTCCCACGCCACCAACGACGCCGGGCTGCCGGAGCGCTGCGGGCTGCGCGGTTGGTCCACACCGGCGTCGGTGGCGCTGTTCTGCGGCTCGAACATGGCGTTGGCGCCGACGAAGAACCCCCGCACCAGCACCCCGTTGAACAGCGCCACCAGCAGCACCACCACGATCGCGGTGCCGATGAACATCGCCACCTCGGTATGCAGCCGCCAGCGGCGGATCAGCAGCCGCGCCACCAGTTTGATCACGTCGAGGATCACCCGCGCCACCGCCACCAGCGCCGCGGCGACCGCGGCGGCCACCAGCAGAGTGCGCAGATACCCGACGGTGGTGGGCCCGGGCAGCTCCATGAGCGCCGACACCTGCCGTTGCCAGGCCGCCGCCGGGATCACCATCGCCACGCACGCCACCGGGGCGCCGACGACCACCACGGCCTTGAGCCCCCACGCCACCCGCGGCGGCGGGGGCCACCAGGCGGCGTTGCGCAACACCAGCCGATGCACCACCGCGGCGACCGCCACCCCCAGGGCATAGCCGATGGCGGCGTTGATACCGCCGATGAGGCCCTGAAACATCCAGTCGCGCGGCAGCAGCGACGGCGTCAGCGAGAGACAGAACAGCAGCGCCCCGAACGCCACCCCGGCGAAGTGCAGCCGCAGCAGCCGCCAGGCCCACACCAGCAGCGGGTGCCGGCGCAGCCCGTCGGCCGGGGTGCTCATCGCGCGCGGGTCATCCGAACAGCCCGGGCAGCACGCCCTCGGTGACCTCGCGCAGCTCGGCCAGCGGCACCCGGAACTGGTCTTGGACCTCCACGGCGTCCGAACCCTGGTCGACCACCCCGATGCGCACCGCCGGCAGCGCCCGGGCCGCACACAGCGCGCTGAACCGGCTCTCCTCGGTGCGCGGCACCGCCACCAGCACCCGGCCCGCCGATTCGGAGAACAACGCCACGAACGGGCCGACGCCGTCGGGCAGCACGATGCGGCACCCGGTCTCCCCGGCGAGCGCGGACTCCACCACCGCCTGGATCAGCCCGCCCTCGCTGAGGTCGTGGGCGGCCGACAGCAGCCCGTCGCGGGAGGCGGCGGTGAGCACCTGCGCCAGCAGTTTCTCCCGGTCCAGGTCCACCGCGGGCGGTCGCCCGCCGAGGTGATCGGCGGTGACCTGCGCCCAGATCGAGCCGTCGAATTCGTCGCGGGTCTCCCCCAGCAGCATCAGGGTCTCGCCGGGTTCGGTGCCGAACGCGGTCGGGATGCGCCGGTCGACGTCGTCGATGACACCGAGCACGCCGACCACCGGGGTGGGCAGGATCGCCGTCGCACCGGTCTGGTTGTAGAAGCTGACGTTGCCGCCGGTGACCGGGATCCCCAGCGCCGCACAGCCGTCGGCGAGCCCGCGCACCGCCTCGGCGAACTGCCACATGACCCCGGGGTCTTCCGGGGACCCGAAGTTCAGGCAGTTGGTGACCGCGATCGGGGTGGCGCCGGTGACCGCGACGTTGCGGTGCGCCTCGGCCAGCGCCAACTGCGCGCCGGTGTAGGGGTCCAGCTGGGTGTAGCGCCCGGACGCGTCGGTGGCGACCGCGATGCCGCGGCCGGTCTCCTCGTCGATGCGCAGCACACCGCCGTCGGCGTGCTCGGCGAGCACGGTGTTGCCGCGCACGTAGCGGTCGTACTGTTCGGTGATGAACGCCCGGCTGCACAAATGCGGACTGCCCAGCAACGCCAGCAGGGTGGCGCGCAGCTCCTCGCCGGTGGCCGGGCGCACCAGCCCCGCGGTGGTGTCGGCGTTGAGCGCGTCCTGGCCGGCCGGGCGGGCCAGGGGACGTTCGTAGACCGGCCCCTCGTCGGCCACGGTGCCCGGCGGCACGTCGACCACGGCCTCACCGTGCCAGGTGATCTGCAGCCGGTCGGAGTCGGTGACCTCACCGATCACCGTGGCCAGCACGTCCCACTTGGCGCAGACCGCCAGGAATCGGTCCACGTTGTCCGGGGTCACCACCGCGCACATGCGCTCCTGCGATTCGCTGGAGAGCACCTCCGCGGGGGTCATCCCCGCCGCCCGCAGCGGCACCCGCTCCAACTCGATCGCCATACCACCGTCCCCGGCGGCCGCCATTTCCGCAGTGGCGCAGGCTAATCCGGCCCCCCCGAGGTCCTGGATGCCGACCACCAGGCCGTCGGCGTAGAGCTCCAGGCAGCATTCGATGAGGACCTTCTCGGTGAACGGGTCGCCGACCTGCACGGCGGGCAGCTTTTTGCGCCCGGCGCCGGCCTCGTCGCCGGCGAAGGTCTCCGACGCCAGCACCGACACCCCACCGATGCCGTCGAGACCGGTGCGCGCCCCGAACAGGATGATCTTGTTGCCGGTGCCCGAGGCGAACGCCAGGTGCAGGTCCTCTTTTCTCAGCGCCCCCACGCACAGCGCGTTGACCAGCGGGTTGCCCGCGTAGCTGGCGTCGAAGACGGTCTCGCCGCCGAGGTTGGGCAGGCCCAGGGAGTTGCCGTAGCCGCCGATGCCGCGCACCACCCCGTCGACGACCCGGCGGTGTCGGGCGCGTCGGCCGCGCCGAAGCGCAACTGGTCCATCACCGCGACCGGACGCGCCCCCATCGCCATGATGTCGCGCACGATGCCGCCCACGCCGGTGGCCGCGCCCTGGTAGGGCTCCACGTAGGACGGGTGGTTGTGCGATTCCACCTTGAAGGTGACCGCCCAGCCGTCCCCGATGTCGACCACGCCGGCGTTCTCCCCGATCCCGGCGAGCATCGCCTGCCGCATCTCCTCGGTGGTGGTCTGCCCGAAGTAGCGCAGATGCACCCGGGAGGATTTGTACGAGCAGTGCTCACTCCACATCACCGAGTACATGGCCAGCTCGGCGTCGGTGGGGCGCCGGCCCAGGATGTCGCGGATGCGGGCGTACTCGTCGTCTTTGAGGCCGAGTTCGCCGAACGGCTGCGGGTCATCGGGGGTGCTGGCGGCGTGCGCGACGGTGTCGAGGTGTTCAGAAGGCCCAGGGGTCACGCCCGACAGCTTAGTGGCCGGGGCCGGCCTACCGCGGCGCCGGCGCGAGGAACGCCGCCAGCGCCGCGGCGTAGTCGGCCACGTCGGCCGAGCCCATGAACTCCCGCGCCGAATGCATCGCCAGCTGCGCCGCCCCGACGTCGACGGTGGGGATCCCGCTGCGCGCCGCGCTCATCGGCCCGATCGTCGACCCGCACGGCAGGTCGGCGCGGTGCTCGTAGCGTTGCAGCGCCACGCCCGCCTGCTCGCAGGCCAGCGCGAACGCCGCGGCGGTGCGCCCGTCGGTGGCGTAGCGCAGGTTGGGATGGTTTTTGAGTACCGGGCCGGCGTTGAGCGCGATGTGATGGCCCGGCTCGTGGCGCTCCGGGTAGTTGGGGTGGGTGGCGTGGGCCATGTCCGCCGACGCCAGCATCGAGGCGGCCAGGGCGCGCAGGAACGCCGCGCGGTCCCCGCCGGCGGCGGCCGTGATCCGCTCCAGGGTGCTCACCAGCAGGTCGGAGTCGGCGCCGTGGTCGGAGACCGAGCCCACCTCCTCGTGGTCGAAGAGCGCCAGCACCGGTGTCGGGGCGGCCGGGTCGGGGTTGTGCGCGGCGGCCAACAGCGCCGCCAGCCCCGCATAGCAGCTCACCTGATTGTCCAGCCGGGGCGCCGAGAGGAACTGGCCGTCGGCGCCGGTCACCGCCGACGGCGCCAGATCGTGGGTCATCAGCTCGAAGCCGAGCACGTCGGCGGGCGCGACCCCGGCCCGCTCGGCGACGAACTCCAGCAGCGGCGCCGCCGCACCGGTGCCCCAGACGGCGTTGACGTGGCGTTGCGGGTCCAGGCTGACCGCCTTGCGGTCCTCGGCGAGGTGGATCGCCAGCTGCGGCACCCGCAGGATCGCCTCGTCGATGCGGACCAGATGCTCCTCGACGCCGGCCCCGGAGCCGGCCCGCACCGACAGCCGGCCGCTGAGCCCCAGGTCGCGGTCGAGCCACGAGTTCAGCCACGCCCCGCCGTAGGGGGCCAGCGCCACCAGCTGCCAGCCGGCCGCCTCCCGGTCGGGGTGCTGTTTGACCCGCAGGTTGGGGCTGTCGGTGTGCCCGCCGACGATCCGGAAGCCACCGCCCGCGGCGCCGGTGGCGTTCCACGCCACCAGCGAGCCGGACCGCACGATGTAGAACCGGCCCGCCGCCGGCCACGGGTCGGTCTCGGCGAGTTGGCGGTAGCCGGCGGCGCGCAGCCGCTGCGCCACCGTCGCGCAGACATGAAACGGCGACGGGGAGGCGTCGATGAAATCACACAGATCCGCTGCGGTGGACGTCATGTCATCAGTCTTTCCCATTGCCGGGCGCCACGGCACGTTAGGGTCGAAGACATGGCCCAACCCCAGCCTGTCGTGCGACCGCTGACCTGTGCGGCGATCTTTCTGGTCGCCACCATCGACGACGGCGGCGAGGCGGTGGTGCACGACGCGCTGCCGGATCTGCCCGGGCTGGCCCCGGCGATCGGGTTCCGGGACCGCACCAAGAACCTGTCGCTGGTCACCGGGATCGGCTCGGCCGCCTGGGACCGGCTGTTCACCGGGCCCCGCCCGGCCGAGCTGCATCCGTTCGTCGCGCTGGAGGGCCCGCGGCACACCGCCCCGGCCACCGCGGGCGACCTGCTGTTTCACATCCGCGCCGAGACCATGGACGTCTGCTTCGAGCTGGCCGGGCGGATCCTGACCGCGATGGCCGGGGCGATCACCGTCGTCGACGAGGTGCACGGCTTCCGGTTCTTCGACAACCGCGACCTGCTCGGGTTCGTCGACGGCACCGAGAACCCCGACGGCGACGAGGCGGTCGGGGCCACCGCGGTGGGCGACGAGGACCCGGAGTTCACCGGCGGATCGTATGTGCACGTGCAGAAATACGTCCACGACATGGCCGGGTGGCAGGCGCTGAGCGTCACCGAACAGGAGCGGGTGATCGGGCGCACCAAGCTCGACGACATCGAGTTCGACGACGACGTCAAGCCCGCCGACTCGCACGTCGCGCTCAACGTCATCGAGGACGCCGACGGCAACGAACTGGACATCTTCCGAGCCAACATGCCGTTCGGAGAGCTCGGCAAAGGCGAGTACGGCACCTACTACATCGGCTACGCCCGCAGCCCGCAGACCACCGAGCAGATGCTGCGCAACATGTTCCTCGGTGACCCGCCGGGCAACACCGACCGGATCCTGGACTTCTCCACCGCGCTCACCGGCGGACTGTTCTTCGCCCCGGCGGTCGAGTTCCTCGATGATCCACCGCCGCTGCCGGGCGCCGACGTCGACACCGCACCCGACACCCCGGCCTCACCGCCCGCCGACCCCGACTCGTTGCGCATCGGCAGCCTGAAAGGAATCCCGCAATGAACAACCTCTACCGTCAGCTCGCCCCCGTCACCGAGGCCGCCTGGGCCGAGATCGAGGAGGAGGCCTCGCGCACGTTCAAACGCCACATCGCCGGGCGCCGGGTGGTCGACGTCTCCGACGCCGCCGGTCCGACGGCCGCCGCCGTCGGCACCGGACGGCTCGTCGACGTGACCGCTCCCTCCGACGGGGTGGTGGCGCAGCTGCGCGACGCCAAGCCGCTGGTGCGGCTGCGGGTGCCGTTCACTTTGTCGCGCAGCGAGATCGACGACGTGGAGCGCGGTTCCAACGACGCCGACTTCGACCCGGTCAAGCAGGCCGCCACGAAGCTGGCGTTCGTGGAGGATCGGGCGATCTTCGAGGGCTACGAGGCCGCCTCCATCGAGGGCATCCGCGCGGCCAGCTCCAACCCGGCGCTGACCCTGCCCGCCGACCCGCGGGAGATGCCCGACGTGATCTCCCAGGCGCTCTCCGAGCTGCGGCTGGCCGGGGTGGACGGACCGTACTCGGTGCTGCTGTCCGCCGACGCCTACACCCAGGTCAGCGAGACCACCCAGCACGGTTACCCGATCCGCGAACACCTGCGCCGGCTGGTCGGCGACGGGGAGATCATCTGGGCGCCCGCCATCGACGGGGCGTTCGTGGTGACCACCCGCGGTGGCGACTTCGCCCTGTCGCTGGGCACCGACGTGTCGATCGGGTATCTCAACCACGACGACCAGACGGTGCAGCTGTACCTGCAGGAGACGCTGACGTTCTCCTGCTACACCGCCGAAGCGGCGGTCTGCCTGCGCAATCCGGCGCCGCAGGGTTAGGCGGCCAGCACCGCGTCGAGCACCGAGTAGAACAGCCCCAGCCCGTCATCGGACGGGCCGGTGAGCGCCTCGACGGCGTGCTCGGGGTGCGGCATCAGACCGACCACCCGGCCGTCGGCCGAGGCGATCCCGGCGATGTCGTGCTGCGAGCCGTTGGGGTTGTCCAGATACCGGAACACCACCCGGTTCTCGGCTTCGAGCATCTCCAGCACGCTCGGCGGGGCGACGTAGCGCCCCTCCCCGGACTTCAGCGGCACCAGCAGGTCGGCGTCGGCGTCGAACCGCGTCGTCCAGGCGGTGGCGGTGGAGGCGACCCGCAGCCACACGTCGCGGCAGAGGAAGTGCAGCCCGACGTTGCGGGTGAGCGCACCGGGCAGCAGCCCGGCCTCGCACAGGATCTGAAAGCCGTTGCAGATGCCCAACACCGGCGTGCCGCGGGCGGCGGCGCCGACCACCTCGGTCATCACCGGGGCGAACCGGGCGATCGCGCCGGCGCGCAGATAATCGCCGTAGGAGAAACCGCCGGGCACCACCACCGCGTCGACGCCCTTGAGGTCGGCGTCGGCGTGCCACAACGGCACCGGCTCGGCGCCGACGAGGCGCACCGCCCGCGCGGCGTCGACGTCGTCGAGGGTGCCGGGGAAGGTGATCACCCCCACCCTGGCGCCCACGGCGTGGGCGCTCACGACGGCTCCCGGGTGACGGTCCAGTCCTCGATGACGGTGTTGGCCAGCAGCGATTCGGCGATCTCGGCGAGTTCGGCGTCGCCGATGCTGTCATCGACCTCCAGCTCGAAGCGTTTGCCCTGCCGCACGTCGGAGACCCCGCCGTGCCCGAGCCGGCCCAGCGCCCCCACGATCGCCTGGCCCTGCGGATCCAGGATCTCCGCCTTGGGCATCACGTGCACCACTACCCGGGCCACCGCCGCTCCTCGCTGTCGACTTCGCTGCTTCGCCCGACAACTCTATCCGCACGAGCCGAGGTAGGCCGCACACAGCGGGCTGAACAGGGCGTCGAGCACGACCCCGTCGTCGAGGGGCGGCCACGCAGGCCGCGCCGGGGCGGTCGACCACAGGGTCAGCGCGCTCAGGGTGCTGCTCTGCGGATGGACCACCAGGTAGGTGTGGGCGAGCACCGGCCCGGCGATCGCGGCGGCCACCCGCCCGGGCTCGTCGACGGTCACCGACGGCGACTGGTCGGGGGCTGCCCGCTGGCAGCCGCGCAGCACCGCGACCGCGGCGTTGAACACCTCGGTGGCCAGCTGGCCGCCACGCCAGGTCTCCCCGCGCCAGTGCAGGATCTGGGCCTGCAGCTGCCACTGGCGGTCGGGGCGCGCGACGGTGGCCCGGGCGGCGACCGCGTACCGGCGGGGCCCGCCGGTCTCGGCGGGACGGCGGCAGAGCTCCTCGACCCGCAGCGGGGCCGGCGCGCCGGTCTCGGCGACCGCCACCGCCGCCAGAGCGGGCCACCGGTGGGTCGCGGCCAGCGGGATGTCCCCGGCGGCGATCCAGGCGGTGTCGGGGATCTGGTCGCAGACCGCCGGGCAGCTCTGCGGGTCGGCACCGACGCCCGGCGACACCAGCAGCCCCGCCGTGACCAGCACGGTCGCCACCACGGGCACCGACTTCAGCACAACACCATCCCTCCGGCGCACAATCGTAAACATGCAACTGACGCATTTTGGGCATTCCTGTGTACTCGCCGACTTCGCGCACACCACGGTGCTGTTCGACCCGGGCACGTTCTCGCACGGCTTCGAGGGCATCACCGGGCTGGCCGCGATTCTCATCACCCACCAGCACCCCGACCATGTCGATGTCGCCCGACTTCCGGCGTTGCTGCAGGCCAACCCCGAGGCCGCGCTCTACGCCGACCCGCAGACCGCCGCCCAGCTCGGCGCGCCGTGGCAGGCGGTGCAGCCCGGCGACACCCTGCGCGTCGGCGCCCTGACGGTGCGCGGGACCGGCGGCACCCACGCGGTGATCCATCCGGAGCTGCCGGTCGTCGACAACATCTCCTATCTGCTCGACGACGGCGCGCACACCGGGGCGTTCATGCACCCCGGCGACGCGTTGTACGTGCCCGACGAGCCGGTGGACGTGCTGGCCACCCCGGCGGCCGCACCGTGGATGAAGATCGCCGAGGCGGTCGACTACCTGCGCGCGGTGGCGCCGGCCCGGGCGGTCCCGATCCACCAGGGCATCATCGCCCCCGACGCCCGCGGCATCTACCATTCGCGGCTTGCCGAGATGTGCGACACCGACTTTCAGGTGCTGCCCGCGGAGTC
>Ga0079225_10000194_pt1 | contig 32101 bp, 20 predicted proteins | sample Poulit2012_FD_76344 | JGI IMG/M metagenome (GOLD analysis project Ga0079225, IMG submission 76344) | Agricultural soil microbial communities from Georgia to study Nitrogen management - Poultry litter 2012 | ecosystem: Environmental > Terrestrial > Soil > Agricultural land | place: USA: Georgia... | reverse complement strand
TTCGGCTGTGCAAAACGGCTTTCCTGCCGTTTTGTGAACCCCGCTACGGGGGTGCATAACCTGGCCCGCTAAAACGCAAAAGGGCCCACCTCTTTCGAGGCGGGCCCTTTCACGTTTTGGTGGGGCGGGGGAATCTGAACAGATAACCTAACCAATTGAAATATAGAGTTTTAAAATGGGTTCAAGGTTCCTTTGGAATACCTTTTGGAATACCTGTCTCTGTCGTGAACCGGTGGTTTAGATCAACGAGTGATTCAATAAGATGGAAGCCTGCGGCCAAGTTGTCTCGCTGGGGTTTCAGCTTGAGCCAAGTTTGGGTCTTATATACTGGGCCAGGCCAACAATAGTGTCGATCCTGGATTTCCTTTCGTTGTAACTTTCATTGATTTTGCCATGATCCCCACTCGCTTCAGGCTTTGGGTCGAACTTCTCGCATCGAACGTCATGGGTGCTGAGGTCATATGCGAGGTCCTTTGCGTGGGCCTCTAATTTTTTAAGGGCCGAGTGAGTTAAGTCTAGTCGTGCTTTGAGGTCATTCCGCTCCTTGGTGAGCCGGGCGTTGCGATCAGCCAGTGAATCGCCCTCCTTTTTGGCGATTATCTCCAGGTCCCGTCTTATATCCTCGTCGGTATCCAGCGATTGTCGCATTAGAGCCAAAATCGCATCGCTATGACTCCTGTACCCCCCTTGCTTTTTGGTTTTATCAACTGTCTGCCACACTTTCATGGGAAAGCTAACCGTGAAGGGCCTGAATTGTTTTGACCTCTTACGCTTCTCCTGCCTCCATTCTGTCATAAGAGTTGATAGGACCTCTCGGTTTGTAGCGTTGTCCTCCAGGTGCTCAAAGAACTCTATGAGAGCTTCTTTGCTTGGCTCTCCTTTGGGTAAGTATGACAAACCCTCCCCTGAGATCATTTCACGCAGTCTGCCCGTCGTCCAAGTCCGCAGGTCTTTATCGCTCCTTTTTATCCAGTTTCTAGCTCGCTGCTGGAGCGAAAGTTTGCCTCCCATGATCTTCTCCTACTGTGACTTTTGATATTGTTTCTAATGCGTATATTAAACGAAGCATTCACGTTAGTAAAACGTGTAATATATAGAGACACCATATAACCAGGGGGGTATAATAACGATCTTAATGGGCAGGATGCAGGGAAAATCGTGGATATATTGGCATGTCTTCATGCTAAGCACCGAAGCTTCACTCCAGAGTCTAAACTGCTTTGGCTTAAAGTTGGACGGCTATACGGAGCTAGCAATCCTGTTTGCAGGACGATAAAGGAGTTGTCTTCGGAGCTGAGTCTGGGAGACCGATTCGTCACAAGGGCGATTTGTGATTCCGCCAAGATTCAAGGCGTGCGTGACGTACCGGACTTTAAGCCGCTGTTGATATCGTACGTTGCCAGCTCGCGAGGTAGGCCCAAAAGCCAATATATGGCTGCTCCTTGGCCAGAGCCGTCGAAGACGACATTCGCTGAATTGGGAGAGGGGCGCGAGGAGTTGATTGAGCAAATCCTCTTTAACGTGGAAAAGGCCGCTTTCAAAGATCGAGGTTGCGCGCTGTCCCCAGCCAACTGCCTATTGTTGGCTCTGTTGGTTTCGTTGGCAGGAGCCTGTGGTGAAGTGAGAGGTGTATCGCGAGCCAATCTCAGAGCGATGACTGGTATGAGCAATGAGAGGTTGGATAATCAGCTCAAAAAGTTGCGCAGATTAGGCTTTTTATTTGGGTGGGTCGGCGGTGGGACAGGGAAGAATATCTTGGGAGTCACCTTTGGCGTCTATTGGGTAAACCTAAGGGTGTGCGGCAAAATCTTCCAAGTGGATGTGAGTTTCCCAGACGAAAGCACCATTACGTACGACTATAGTGGTGTGGGTAAGTCTCTCCTTGAGGAAGTTGGCTCAATTGGCATGCTGCCTCGTTTCAAAAACGACGATGCTGGTGGGCAGACTGTGGTGTGGAGCCCATTAGAGCGAGAGGCTAGAGGCGTTCTTAACTTTTTCGAAATGGATCCAGGCGGAAGATTCGAGGCAGTGCTGCAACAGGCCCTAGAAGAAGCCACGGCCTGGGTGGCGATGAGAATACTGATACGAGCAGAAACCTATAGGGTAGACGTTGAGCGGTTAATATTTGAACTAGGTGACGAAGAACGGGAATCATTTAAAACAAGGTATCAGCCAGTATTCCTGCCGCGTTCCGTCTTAACAAAGTCAGCCTTCGCTAAGGACGTGGTTGTGGAGAGTTTGATGGATTACTTACTTGACGTTTGTTTGGAAATGTCCAAGGGAGTAGTTTTGCCCATATGCGAACGCTATCGAGACCGGCTTATGGGTAAGCCATTACATCTGGCTCTAGCAGTCTCTTCCCGAGAATTTACTGACGAGCGTACGATCCTTTTAGCTGTCTAGCTGACGAGATCAGCTTGGGGCCAGGTGGAATGTAAGTTCATACACAGCGGCGATATCTCATGAACGGATCTAAAGGAGTCCATCATGAGGTTTTTACGCCTGAAAGAAGTCATTGAGCTGACTGGCCTGAGCCGGTCCACTATCTATAAATACATTGAAGAGGGAGTGTTTCCCAGGTCCGTCTCCCTCGGTGGAAGAGCAGTCGCATGGGTCGACCAAGAAATCCACGAGTGGGTTTTGGCCCGAATTGAGGAAAGAGACCAGCGTAGACCGGTATTTTCGAGTGGGAGTCCGGCCTAAAGTTAAGGCGTGCGGTAGGGGGGGTGAAGAACAGTGGCGCTGAATATAGCTGAGAGTCGGGGCGGCGACCCGAGAGCAGTAGATTGGCTACCCCTGCCGGCATCAGAGCTAAACCATTCCAATGGCGCTGCATCATCCAAACGCCCAGCGGGGAGAGATCGGTGAGCACGAGAAACGTGTAGTGGTCGCCCTGAGTAACTCAGCCACAGCCCCGATCAGCGGCAGTTGCCCGCTTTTCGGTACCCTGCAGCCACGGCGTATGCCTCTTTTTCGAATTCGACAATATTCGCATCGCTGACCCGCCCGTAGCTGGGGCACCCGGTGGGCAAGTGGTAGACCTTACTGTTTATATTGCCTCGAATGGTGCGACCAACACTCGCCGGTGGTGCTCCTTGAGGTATTTGATCAGATACCAGCCCCTCGGCATGGTTGCGGTGTCCTATGCTCCAGGCTCGCTCTCGTGTCACAAAGGGATTGCCATGGCCCATATGCTGGGCAATGCGCTTGTTACGCTCAAACTCCCACTCAGAGGGCGGGTATTGGCTGTCCCAGGCCATCAGTAGGTGTTGCTGCTGGTTCGACATCGGGAGGTCGTAGCGGTCATGCATGTAGAAGTATATTCGGGCTATCTGGCCTTTGACACGGTCAGGGGGCTCGGCGGTACGTTGTTGGAAGTCGACCTTGAAGGAGCAGGCGCCGTGCTGGTGGCTCGCACCGGGTAGCATGCCAAAATTGTAGTTTGAGCGATCCGCGTTTATTTCGCCCACCGCCGGCGTCAAATTGTGCAAGTCAGCCTCCATTGCGCCGAATACTGGATCGCTGCGAGTGCAGTTGCGCCGCCCTCCCTCCTGCCAGCACTGACGTGCCCTACCAAAGTTGGATGCTGGAACGATATGCTCCCACTCAGTCCGTTGTGCTCGCCTCTCTTGCGCCCGAACTTCATAGCCGCAGGAGCTGAAGTCAACGCGACCGCCTGAGCGGCCAACCCACTGCCAGTTGCAGCCACAGTAGAAGGTGCCCGACTCAGTCCGGTCGTGATAGACGTGCTGGCGAGATACGGTTTTGGCCTGTTCAAAGCTCGCTGGAGCGGCCCAAGCTCCTAGCGTCAGGACCATTAACCCTACGGATACACACCATTTGAGAGCAATCATTGAGCACTTATTCCGCTGTCGCTTGTTTCAACACCATAACGGATTCATGTGCCAGCAGCTAGCCGTTTCAGGGAGTAGTAGGTTGGGCGTAACGAGCGCGAGGCTAGGGCGGAAGGTGAATGCTGTGTGAGAAATATTAGAGATCGAGTTGCGTAGCTACCAAGGTTCTGCGGCCTCCGCAGTGCACCAAACGCACTCCGGATACCCTGCCAGCGACCGCGAGCAGATTGTAAATTTTGTCACCTCGATAGCGACCGATGCGACTCGATAAATCATTGTTGGCTCGCTCGTGATATCAAGCAGTACTCGGCGCTTGGGCTTAGCGCTTCTGTAGGTTGTTAGTTATATACCGTGGGATCCAGCGCGCACATGGACCATGCACGAAGTAAGCATGGTTACAGGGGTAGGCGATAAGTGAAAAGATAGTAAGTTAAGTACGTTGCAAGGGAGGAGGTGATACGGGGCAGCATAGCCCCGTTTATGAAGCGGCAAGAGTGTAAAGAATTACGAGATCTCCAGAAGGTATGAACGATACTCATATAAGGAGACATTCATGTTCAATAGCGAATATAAGCGCTTACCAGAAAACCCTAATGTAAAGCTGTACTGGGAACCGGACTACGAAGGCTTCGAGCTGATGTCGGGTGTAAAGCCATTTATCCAAAGCCACTTGGATAAAGCCCACAGCGTGATTTCATGGGCTCGAAACCAATCCAGCAGGATTTACGCGGTAAGGCTGGATCTTCGATTCCCTCAGCACTACGAGCTGTCTGGCCTTAGGGCTCTGTCAAATGAGCCTCTCCAACTGTTCTTCAAATCGCTTAGAAAACGTCTGGAACGGCACAATAGGGAGGCCGATCGACTTGGTGTGCGCCGTCATGCGGACCGCTTTGTTCACCTTTGGTCACGCGAATACGATAAAGGCCACGTTCGTCCTCACTTTCATGTGCTCCTCATCTTTAATGGACACGCTTTTAAGTCCATGGGCGATCTGAAAGTTGGTGGTTCATCGTTATACAGAATGATCGAGGAGTCGTGGCTAGCCGCCTTGCGGTGTCAAGGAATGGGCCAAGACAATCTGGTTCATGTGTGTAAATCCGGCCAGTATTGGCTGCATAGCGATAATACGGCAGGGTTTAGCGACCTGTTTCGAAGAATAAGCTACATGGCGAAAGTCCGCAGTAAATCTTTCAACGATCGTTTTCATCGATTTGGAGGTAGTCGGGTGTAAGTAATAGATAGGCAATAGAGAGGTAAAACTATACGGCCATGCCTGTGAATATGTAGCGATATTCACAGGAGCCCTACCATGAACGCTGATTATCAACTCGTTGCCGCCGGCGCGATCTCTCCTTTTTACGTCGACGTTGCAGAAAGCCTGGATGGGCGGGAAATCCGAAGCTATCAGGAGAAGCGCAGAACTAGCCTAAAAAAAATAGAGAAGTCGAACGTCGTAGTGGGAATAGCTACCGTATTTCCCAGCTACCAAAGCCTGGGTGATGGCGCCTGGCGTCATCAATTGGTCGAGCGGGTATACAAAGCCGTTGTTGCCAAGGCTACAGGCCGTTTACAGCAAGTGGCTCCCGGGCGCTTTTTCTGGCCACCTAAAACGACGCTGGTGCACCTGGCTTGGGATCGGCTGCACGACAACCGTTCTGGGAAACCGGTATATGTCCAGCGCTGGTACGTGGAGAAAGATCATGCGGCTCTACTGGGGTGCTCTGGTCGATTGGGAGAGGAGGTCTTTGCGGATATCGTCTGGACGACGTGGCACGCGATACGAGCCGGCATTGAAGTAAATGCGCACCCAGCGGTCGTCAGGTGCGCAACGGCCTCAAATCAACCCCCGCTCCGCAAAGCTCACAACCTCATCACTCCCAATCACCATATGGTCAATCACTCTCACCCCCACTAGATCCAAGGCTTCCTTGAGGCGCTCAGTAATCCGCCGGTCGGCGGTACTGGGTTCGGGGTTACCGCTCGGGTGGTTGTGAACCAGTAGCACGGCAGCGGCGTTGTGGCTCAGGGCCATCTTCACGACTTCACGAGGATAGACTGAGGCGCCGTCGATGGTGCCGTAGAACAGCTTGACGATATCCAAGACGCCATGCTGATTGTCCAACAGTACCATCCCAAAAACTTCGCGCTCTTCTTTGCCGAAGGCTACCCGCAGATAACTCCGAGCCAGGTCGGGGCTTACCAAGTAGTTACTGCGCAAAAAGCGCTCCTGCAGGATCACTTCCGCCCAGTCCAATACCAGGGCTTCGGACAGTCCGTGTTTGCCATCGGCTTTGTGAGCAGGTGGATAAAAGGGCATTGCGGTCGGGTCTTTTTCTTTATTCATTACTGAGTCCTCACATAGGGAAGGCCGCCGGCAGCGAATGAACGCTGCCGGTGTGTTGTGGCCGGTCAGGGGGAAGAGAAGGGTTTATTGAGCCTTGGCTCGTTGCTCGAGTTTGTCGGCTAGGGAGAGTGGTTGCTCTGCGACTAGGGTTGGTGTGGCGGTAGCTTCGGGGTAGAACTCCTCCAGAATCACAGGCGTTTCATCTTCGTCGTCCTCAAAGGCCGAGTTCGCCAAAGCCGAGTGGGCCGCCTGATCCAGTGCCTCCTGGTCATAGCCAGACTCCTGTCGCTGTTGATTTAGCGCCCGAGCTTGGGTGATTGCCGTCTCTAGCGTCCTGCCTTCACGGATACCGAGATCGACATAAAAGATCGGTGCCCGGTGGCTTTGGGTGGTGCTCTTGCTGCGCAGCCGAAGCTCCAGTGGCAGGCAGGCCAGCAGCCCGCCCGAAACGGCCTGGAAGTACCTCAGCCGTGCCAGCAAGGTGCGGATGCTGTTGTACCCAGTGGTGCGGAAGATGAAGGTGCCTAATGGATCGTAATCGCCCACCATTACATTCAGCCGCCCGTAAGGTTTGCACTTGCCGCCAGCGGCGAACTGACATTGTGCGGGTGAGGGGCAAGGTAATTGCTCCATGCCTTCCTCATGGCGACGCCGACATTGCTGGCCGTCCCCAGCGCAGACTGGGCGACCGGTGCTTCGATCAAATAGCGTGTATTCAGCCCGAAAATTCAGGTCGGGATCGCTAAAGGGCAGCGTCACCGGTATCGTGCGCAGCTTGCCGGTCTCGGTTTGGTCTCGCAGTTCAGCATCCAGCGGATGCAATACCCAGCCATCTCGGTTCTGAACTTGGGTGGTTAAAGTAAATTGATCGTCTTTCTCCGGTAGGCGCCTACCGTTTTTCTCGGTCACGCGCCCGATACTGATCCGGCCAATGACCGGCGGAGTAATCGCAAGGCCTTTAATCATGGCGGTATCCTCATAGTAAAAAGGGGGGGAGCCGCAGCACAGCTCACCTAGGGAAGTGAATAACGAAGGAGTTACAAGGAAAGGAGTTGAGCGCGATCAGGCGCGCTCAGTCTGCTGGCTTAACCAAGAAGCGCCGGCTGCCGGGGCGAGTGATGTGGTATTCGTTCATCAGCTCCGGCAGATCCCGCATTAAGGCATTAACATCCAGGACTTTGCTGTCCTTGCTCCGCTTCCAGGAAATTGACCCCTGTGCCAAGGTGGCGCGGGTTGCGTCGCCCATCGCTTGCTGAAGGGTCTGCTTCAGAAGCTCTTCATGCTCGGTTAAGGTTTTGAGCTTACGGCGTGCCGTAACCAACTGATCGAACACGTTGCACAGGTGTGGGTCATCGGTGAGATCCACCGTCTCGCCATCGTCCTGGGGGTACAAGTACCGCAAGGCGGCTCCGGCAGACTCCGACCCATCTGCTGGGGGTGGGGTGTCGGTTTCCACGTAGTTCCAGAACTTACGCTCCAGGTCGATCAGTCGCGCTATCAACGCTTCGTCTCGCTCAATACGGTGTACCTGTATTTCCTGGCCGCAGAGCAGCACGCACACATCAGCTGCCGTCTTGCCGGTTACGGCCAACTGGTGCTGAACTTGGCATTGTACGTATTCCGGTACGCCATCGCGCCACAGCCGCGCCCCGAACTCCCCAGCGGTTTTACACTCGAGTACCTGTACATCGGAGGCGCCCACCACCGAATAGTCCAGGTTGGCCAGCATCCAGGCTTTGTCCTTATCGGGATGCTGCAAAACAGCATTCACCCGACGCACCTTGTTGCCCGTGCGTTTGGTGTAGTGGGTGGCCACAATCGGCTCGAGAATATTGCCCCAGTACATGGGGGAGTCATCATCGTTGGGGTCGATCGAAGGGAGTTGATCCTCCCGGCCGGTTTTGATCATCCACAGCTCGAGTTGTGATTGGTAAGGATTAAGGCCCACAGCGGCGGCTGCATCGCTGGCGCCAATGCCGGTTCGACGGACCTTAAGCCACTCGTCCCGGCTCAGGTCTTTGGTGGAGACCAGGCGCAGGGCCGGTCGTTGCTTTGGTGAGGTAAAACGAGGTGCTTTCATTATCGTGTCTCCTAAACGCATAAAGTCCCAGCCACGCTTGTCGGTGGCTGAGACTTTATGCGGTTGAAGGTGATTAAAGTGAGAGAAATAGACCGGGGCTCAGGCGACCATTAGCAGAGCTTCTTTCAATGCTCGGCCCTTGAGTTCCGCTCCTTGACCGAACCAGGCTGAATCCAGCCGGTTATCCCGGCTTCGCGCACTGCGCTCGTGATCCACAAACTGAGTGACTGCACCGAGCAGGCCGTAAGCCGTGTTCTTGGAGGAGGCGAGCTCAGCCCCTAGACCCTGGCCGTCATACAGCGCTTGTACGCGGGCCATGTTGCGCTCCGTGCTTTTGCTGATGGACGTCGTCTTGTCCGGATCAGCCATTACTCGTAGCAGGAAGCGACGCGCCTCGTTGTCCTTAACAGGGCGGTTGCTCAAGTGCTTCATCCGGTACATGAACTCGTCCCACGAGGACACGGTAATGCCCAGCGACTGTTTGACCGACTCAGCATCAAACACGGAACGGTGCGATACTTTTACCGCACCCGTTCTATTGTCCAGAGCCACAGCCAGAGTGTTGTTGCACACCACCCGTACGCTTGTGAACTGCGCCGTCGTCGCCATAGTGCCGTCACAGGCGGTGGCCAGCAGCACATAGGCCTTGGTGGTGTCCTCGCCCTTGAGCGTGGTGGACTGCCCGGTGCTGGCCAGAGCCCAGAGCTTGCGCCCACCCTTCAGAACGCCTGCGGTCTCAAGCTCAAAGCCCGACTTCTCAGTCAGATCCCGGTAGAACTCCAGAATCTCCCGGGGCTGAACCACCTTGTAGCGGTTGCCCACCACGGATAGCGGATCATGAGTGTCTGAGCGATACAGCACCTTGTGATTGGCGAAGGGCTTGATCTCGCCCAGGTATTCACGCTGCCCAGCGATAAAACGCACCGGGGACTCTTGAATCTCCCAGTCCATACCGGCCTGAATCACCCATTCGTCAATGGGTAAGCCCGTATCCAACTGCCGGCCCAAGCCGTGCCACGGGGTTTGGCCCACATAGGCCATATTTTCAACGAGGTGTGCCATAGTCGTCTCCTACGGAATAAGACTCAGGCCACGCAAGGCCTGAGAGAAAAAGTGTTTGATAGCGGAAGCCTGAACAGGCCATTGAGGACAAATACAAAGAGTGGGTTTTAGAAATGGTGCTCGCAGGCGAGGCAGCGATGGCCATTGAGAACCCCCTCATCCAGCTTATCGCCAAGCTTTACGCCCAAGGCGCAGCCCGAGAGGCCGCCCACAATTGCCCCGAGGACAGCTCCAGAGGCCGCGCCAGCAGGGCCAACCAGGCCGCCCGCCGTATATCCCCAGCGGGCGCCATTGGCGGCGCTAACGGCTCCGCTGATCGCGCCCGCCGTAGTGCCAACTGCACCGCCCACCTTGCGGCCGTAGCGGGTTTGAATAATGCGGTGAGAGTTACACCGAGGGCATGCGGTGTGCATAGCCGTATCTCCTATATCAACCAGGGTTTACCGGCGTGCAGGAGCCGGCGTCATAGGGGTGATATAGGTTTGAAAGTTTTTGGGAGGAGGCTGGCGCGAAAGGGAGCGAAGAGAGAGATACGGCTTGTAAAGGGCTCGCGCCTACGATTAAGGGCGCGTCGAACTCTGGCTAATTCTCTCTGCTTCGCGAATGAGGGAATTTATTTGAGTGCTAGTGAGGGACGATTCGTGCACTAGTCGTACGAGACGCATCAACTCAGGCGATTCATTGAGATAAGCGCTGATGTCAGGGTCTGTTGAAGAGGCAAGCCGGAAGAGCACGTCCGGGTCAGCAGCTAATACGCGAGCTAAAGCCTTTATAACGTCAGCACTTGGCGGCCTCTCTTTGCCTCGTTCAATCCTACTAAGATAGGCAGGCGATATTCCTGCCTTCACAGCAGTTTCTCGAAGCCCGCTTTCTTGCGCTAACCGGAGGTCACGCAGTGCATCGCCAAATTTATTCATTGCCTAAAGTCTAGTTAAATGTTTAGCGTTATGCAACACAAAACGGCATCTGGTGGTATAATGGCGCGTTTGATGGCACTCTGTCAAAAATTTGAGAAGCCAACACAAAGGCTTTCGAAATAGGGCTGCTGCACTAGGTTCCAGCCAAATAAACCGCAATGATAGAACAGCAAGCTTTGGGGGCTTGAGCCACAATGGGCAAAAAACAAACGATCGCAGAAGCGGCGATCCCCGCTGGGTATACGATTGACTATATTTCCGGCAGACAAATTAAAGAGACTAAGAAGGAACTCGTACGCCAGCGCATAGTTCGCGCGTTGATCCATGAATATGGGTTTTCTCCAGAAGACATGGAGTTAGACTTCAAGATCGGCGGCCGTAAGAAGGTGGACGTGGCGATCTTTCACCATGGCAAGGAGCACGCCACCGAAAACCTTGGCCGCGCTGTACTTTGCCGCCAAGAGCCGAATGTCGGCAAAAACGCGGCGCGTATTCGTGACTTCGAGCAAGCCTCACAGGACCTCAATGAAGTTGAGACGATTATGCGCGAGGTCGAGGCCATCCAGTACGGTCTGTGGACTAACGGGCTAGAGTTTTTCTTTATCGAGAAGGAGCAGAAGCGCTTCGAAACCAAGTGCAACCCTATCGGCGATTGGCCGATGGCCGAAGAGTCAGTCGGCACCAAAGACGTCATTTCAGATGCTTACACCCGCGTCGCCGATAATGAAATGCTCAAGATCACCTTCCGCCGTTGCCACAATTTTATCCACGGCAATGAGGGCATGCCCAAGGATGCTGCTTTTTGGCAGTTTCTCTATTTGATTTTCTGTAAGATGCATGATGAAAATTTGCGCGCGAAGCAGCGGCAGGCTTGGCGGCGGCGTTTCTGGGCTGGCCCCAGGGAACAGTTTGAGGAAAAGGGCCGCAAAGAAATCCGCAAGCGCATCGAGGAACTCTTCACCGAGGTCAAAAAGCAGTACAAGAACATCTTCCGGGGCAACGAGGAGATTACCCTCTCTGACCGGGCGCTGGCCTTTATCGTATCCGAATTGGCCAAATACGATTTCACTCGCACGGATGTCGATGCCAAGGGCGTGGCCTACCAAGAGCTGGTTGGCGTCAATCTGCGTGGTGACCGTGGTCAGTATTTCACTCCCCGGGGCGTGGTGAAGCTGGTCGTAGAAATGCTTGACCCCAAGGAGAGCGAGACGGTGCTAGACCCGGCTTGCGGGACCGGTGGCTTCCTGGTCGCTTCTCTGGGACACATGCTGAACAAATTCCGCGAGGAGCAGGACACCCAGCCCGGGAATGAGAACACTACGGAGTTTTTGAACGTCCACGAGAGACTAAAAGAGTACGCAGCAACCAATGTATTTGGGGCCGACTTTGATCCATTCCTGATCCGCGCCGCCCAGATGAACATGGTGCTAGCCGGTGACGGCCGGGGACACATTTACAATATCAACTCCCTAGAGTTCCCGCTGGGCCATTTGGCCGATCTGCCCTCCGCCAAGAAGGAGATTCCGCTGGGGTCGGTGGACATCATCGCCACCAACCCGCCGTTCGGCTCGGACATCCCGATTACCGACAAACATATCTTGGAACAATACGAGCTGGCGCATGCCTGGGAGTCGGACGGTGAAGGCGGCTTCCGCAATACAGGAACCCTCAAGGGAAGTGTTGCGCCGGAGATTCTTTTTATCGAGCGCTGCATCAAATGGCTCAAGCCGGGCACCGGTCGCATGGGCGTTGTCCTGCCTGACGGCGTTCTCGGCAACCCGGCAGCGGAATATATCCGCTGGTGGATCATGCGTGAAACCCAGGTCCTTGCATCCGTTGATTTGCCGGTGGAGGCCTTTATCGCCGAAGCCAACGTCAACATCCTCACCAGCCTGCTGTTCCTTCGCCGCAAGAGCGAAGAGGAAAAGCGCGCCGAGGCGCTTGGCGGCATAGAGGAATACCCGGTGTTCATGGCCGTGGCTGACAAGGTTGGCTTCGACCGCCGTGGCAACAAACTTTTCAAGCGGACTCCTGACGGCGAAGAGATCGTTGAGCAGAAGACTCACCAGGAAAAATTCCGGATTAAAGGCGAATGGGTCCAGCGGACGTTAACCCGGCCTGAAAAAATTGAAGACAACGATCTGCCCGTTATTGCCGAGAAGTATCGCGAATTCCTTATAGAGAATGATGGGAAATCATTTTCAACGGCGAAATCAAATAAGAAAAAGGCAGCCCGTAGATGAGCAACCAAGACGACATCAATGACGCTCAGCAGGATGCTGCCGAAGAGAGCGGTCCGGATAACTTTTTTATCGACATCCTTACCGGCAAAAAGGAAAGCATCTCGGACAAGAAGTTGCTGGTGCAAAAGGCCTTGCGCCTGCTCATCGAGAGCTACGGCTTTGACCGGAACGATCTGGGGGTGAATTACCACCCTCGGATTGAAGGCCACATGCGCAAGCGCGTCGATATTGCGATATTTCGACCGGGAACGGAACACACAAATGAAAACCTTCAGCGCATCATTGTTTGCAAACACCAGAGCAGCCGCAACAAGCTGAGGTCATTCGAAGAGGCAGACTCCGATCTTCAAGGCCTTAGGGAGCTGCTTGAATTGCTTCCGGCTGCCACCCTTGGTATGTGGACCAATGGTCAGGAGGAGTTTCTCCTTCAAGTCGAGCATACGCGTTTTGAAACCAGAGCGAAGCCTCTTGGTGTATGGCCAGTGCCTGGAGAAAACACCTCGGACCTGGATCGCACCGGCGGTGTCATTCAGGTCAGCGCCGAGGCGGAAGACCTGGAAGACGCCCTGATGCGCTGCCGTCAGTATCTGAACCGCAACCTGGGACTCGATCACAAGGATTCCTTCAAGCAGTTGGCCGTGCTGATGCTGGCCAAGATCCACGACGAGATCCTGCCCACCGGTGAGCGCAGATTCTGGATCAGGGGCGACGAGCCTTTCACCGAGGCGGGCCAACAGGCCATTGCCCAGCGTATCAACGAATCCATTGCCGCCGCCAAGGCCTGGCAACCGAACTTGCTGACCCGTGGTTGGGATCTGACGCTGGAACCCCACGAGACCGCCCGCGTGGTCATGGAGCTGGCCCGTTATAACTTAAGCGAAACCCAGCCCCGTTTCCGCACCGGGGCCTTCCGTGCGGTCGCCCGCAGCGCGATGGACGGCCGCGAGGGCCGCTACCCCACGCCGCTCAACGTGGCCGAAATGGCGGTGGAGATGCTCGACCCGCAACCCGGCGAGCGCATCATGGACTGCTCCAGCGGCACCGGCACTTTCCTGGCCATGACCGCCGCGCACATCTTCAAGAAGAAGCTGGCCGCCATGGGCACCACGCCTGAAGAGGCCACCAACGAACAGATCCGCCAGGCGCAAAACGAAACCGCCGCCTGGGCGGCCAGCAATGCCCTCGGCTGCGATATCGATCCCTTCCTGGCCATCGCCAGCCGCATGAACCTGCTGTTCACCACCGGCAATCCCGGCCGCGTGTTCCGCATCGATGCCCGCACCTTCCCGGACGGCGATTTGGATGGCATCGAAGCCGCCCGCCCGGCCATGCCGCTGGGCAGCATGGATATGGTTCTGCTCAATCCTTGGTTCTCGACCCAAGACACGGTGAGCGACACCTCCATCCTGGAGCGCTACGACCTGGGCAACAACTGGGAGCGCGACGAAGAAGGTGGATTCCGCAACACCGGCAATCTGAGCACCGGCGGCGTGCCGCCCGAGGTGCTGTTCATCGAACGCGCCCTGCAATGGGTGAAGCCCGGCACTGGCCGAGTGGGCATCCTTCTACCCGACGGCTTGCTGGGCAATCCCGGCGATGAATACGTGCGCTGGTGGATTCTGCGCCATTGTGAAGTGCTGGCCTCCGTAGACCTGCCGGTGGAGCCGTTCAAGGTCACTGTGAAGGAGTATGGCCTGACGCCCGCCCTGCCCAGTCTCCTGGTGCTGCGCCGCCGCAGCCAGGAGGAGCTGATCAACACCGAGCATCCTAAATACAAGGTCTTCATGGCCGTGGTGGATCGGGCCGGTGTCGACGCCCGGGGCAATCTCCTGTTTCAGCGAGCCCCCGATGGCGAAGAGCTGGTTTTCGATGATGAAGTGATCGAGCGGGTTCGCGAAGGTGGCGAAGTGGAAATCCGCCGGACCACGCGCCTCAACCGCCGCATTCATGACGAGCTGCCGCTGGTGGCACAGAAATACAAGGAATTCCGCGCAACCGGCGAGGTGAATCAATGAAAATTAAATCGATTCCAAGCAAATGGCTTGAAAGCAACGGATGCCGTTTGGATTGCGGACCATACATGTCTGGCGCATTTGAAGCCCGAATGGCAATTGCAGCTCTTAAAGCAAAAAAGACCTCTCTGGCTGATCTCACAGAGGGTGGGCTTTCAGGAATATTCAAAGGCAAAATGATTAAACGGATTTTTGTCCAAGATAAAAATCATGGCGTGCCGTTCCTTAACACCTCCGACATGCTTGAGTCTGATCTCACGCACGTCCCTAGAATTCCCAAAAAAATCGCTGACACAGATTCAGATTGTTATTTGAAACCTGAGACCATTTTGATCTCTGCTGCAGGAACAATTGGCCGCACTGTTTTTGCTCGAGAAGATATGGCCGGGATGTTCGCGTGTAGCGATATTATGAAGGTAATTCCTGACATCGACAAAATTCCATCGGGCTACCTCTACGCATTCCTAAGTTCAGACTTCGGTGTACCACTTGTCACCGCTGGAACTTTTGGAAGCATCATTCTTCATATCGAACCATCTGATTTAGCTGGAATCCAGGTACCTCGATTTTCCCCAAAATTTGAAGGGGAGGTTGATGCTCTCATCAAACGCGCATCCAAACTCAGAACTGATGCCGTGAACTTGGTCAATGAATCAAGAGCCCGCTTTGACATGTTTGGCGACGGTATTCTCCAAAAACAACAAGAATACCCAATTACCTCAACAGTTAGCTCGAAAAACATCATTGGACGGTTAGAGGCTGCTTACCATGATCCTACTGCCGAAACTATTGCAGACAGGATAACCAAAGGACGGCACAAATATGTAAGGGATCTGTGCAAAGAGGTTTCTTTGCCAGGAATCTTCAAGCGCATCTATATAGAAGATGTGGAGCACGGTGCGCCATATTATTCAGGTGGGGCCATTTTTTGGCTTGAACCTGTACATAAAGAAATCTTATCCAGAAAAACTTCTTTCTTCGAAGATGTAAAGATCCGTAATGGAACAATTTTGATTCAGGCATTCGGGCAAAAAGGGGGACTAATCGGTCGAGTTGCTTGGGTTGGCAAGCACCTGGATACAGCATGCACCACGCACATGCTAGTCAGGGTAATTGCAAAAGACGAAAGCCTTCCCGGCTATCTCTTCGCATATTTGTCATCTGATATCGGATACGCACAGATAATACGATTGCCGTTTGGCGGGTCGATACCCCACTTCACGGAAGGGCAAATAGCAAACCTTCCGGTTCCTTTATTGGATGATGAAGAGATCAACGAGATTAATGCCAAGGTCCTAAAGGCAATGGCATTCCGCGATGAAGCACTCCAGTTGGAACTCGATGCTAGACGGATGATCTCGCAGGCCATTCTGGAGGGAGGTCGCTAATGGCGAAGGTCATACCTATCGGACAACCCGCGAACGAATCTGAACGCCAGGCCATTGGTTTCCTTCGGGATTATCTACCCGATGGCTGGCTGATTTTCCACAACTTCGAGATGCGCCAGGGTGATGAGGTGTTCGAAATCGACATCGCCATTCTCGCGCCTCACGCGGTGTATCTGGTGGATGTCAAAGGGACGCGGGGCAACATCGATGTGTATGGCTCCAAGTGGTATCCCGAGGGGCGGCAGCCGTTTTTCTCGCCGCTGGCCAAGCTGCGCAGCCATGCCAAGACCATGGCCACCATTATCCGCGAAAGCAATACCGGCCTGATCGAACTGCGCAAGGCCCATGTGCATGCCGCCGTGCTGCTCACCGCCGATGACGCCGCCGTGTTCGACCAGGCGGGTATCGACAGCCCGGACGTGACCGACTTCAAGCACTGTCTGAAATACTTCCGCGACGCGAGCCGCATTCCCGACAACCGGCTGGATAATATCACCCGCTTCCACTCCCAAATTGCCAAGGCGATCACCGGTAACGCCAAGCCCAAGAGCGCGGCGCTGGTGTTCCGCGACTGGCAGGTGGAAGAGAAATTGGGCGGCACCGACCGCTACACCGAATACCGCGCCAAGCACAACCTGTTGGGCAAGAGCGGCGGCATGGCCCGCCTGCGGGTCTATCAGGCCGACCCTTACCAGGACGAGGCCGCCCGCAAGGAAGAGTTCAAGAAGATCAGCAATGCCTATCGCGCCGTGGCGCACATGCCGACTCACGCCAACGTGCTGGCGGTGAAGGATCTGTTCGTCTCTGACGATGAAGATAAGGTGGTGCTGGTCACCGAGGACCTGCCCGGCCAGGCCCTGCGCCTGCACATCAACAAGGCCTCCCTGGCGCTGACCTTTGACCAGAAGCTCCAGGTGATGCGCGACGTGCTGTCGGCCCTGGACCATGCGCACCGGCACGAGGTGATCCACCGCAATCTCACCCCGGACGCCATTCTGGTGACCAAGGGCGGCCAGGCGCGGGTGACGGGTTTCGATTTCGCCCGGGTGGGCAAGAACCGCACCTCCACCATCGCCGATCAGGTGGTGGATGATCTGGAAGCCGCCTATCAGGCTCCGGAGTGCTTCAAGGACCCGACCCAGGCCAGCATCGCTTCCGACCTCTACGCCGCCGGGCTGATCTTTTACGAACTGCTGACCGGCGAGCTGCCCTTTGAAAACGTCGACCAAATGATGGAGGCCGACGGCCGCTTCCCGATGAAGCCCTCGGAACACAAGCCGGATCTGCCCAAGGGGATCGACGAGTGGCTGCAGAAGTTCTGCGAGTTTGACCCCGAGGAACGGCACACCAGCGCGGCCATCGCCCGCAAGGGCCTGGATGACCTGATCCTGCCCGAGGCCAAGAATGACCAATCGACAGGAGAGTCGATTGGCACGCCCGATAAGGGCGTCCGAAGGGCCGCGCCCAAGGACGGGCGCGGTGACTCCGCCCCTGGAATCGACCTGATGAACCTGCCGCAGGATTTCATCCTGGCGGATCGTTTCCGCATTCAAAAGAAGCTGGGCAGCGGCGGCTTCGGTGTCGCCTACAAGGTGTTCGATTCCCTGGGCGATGTGGTGCGGGTCATCAAGCTGGTGACCAAGGACCGCCGCAGCGTGTACGAGCGACTGCGCCGCGAATACAAGACCCTGACCAATCTGCCCGACCATCCGCATGTGGTGAAGGTGATCTGGGCCGACCGCATGGCCGACGCCAAGCAGACACCGTACATCGTCTTTGAGTATGTGGAAGGTCTGGATGTCTTCGACCTGATCGATGCCGAGGCGCTGTCGCTGGATGATGCCGTGCGCATCGTGCGCGAAGCCGCCGATGGGCTGGCTCATTTACACAAGCACGGCGTCTACCATCAGGACGTCAAGCCCTCCAACCTGCTGTGGACAGATAAGGGCGTCCGCATCATTGATTTCAACGTTGCGGTCTCCGAGAACGACGAGGTTCAAGGCGGTGGCGGCACACGCCGTTACCTGCCGCCGGATTACGATTACAACTCCGAGCCGGATGCTTCGGATCGGATGGACCGTGATCTTTATGCCCTTGGGCTCACCTTTTATGAATGTATAACCAACAATGGTTGGCCTTTTGATGGCCCCACGCCACCGATCAAGACTCAGCCCAAGGACCCCAAGCAGTTCAAAGGTTGCGCCGATCTCAGTTCATCGCTGGTCAATGTGCTGGTAAAGATGATCGCGCCGGAGCGCAAGGATCGCTTCGCGTCAATCGATGAGTTCTTGACCGCCATGGCCGAGGTCAAGCGCCTGCGTTCGGTGCTGACCACCGGCGAGATTGGTGCCGGACCCAAGGTGGTGTCCAAGCTGGGTTTCGAGCCGACCAAGCCCAACACCAACCCCTTTGTCACCCATCTGCTGACCCTCTACAGCCAGAGCCAGGTATCCAACGCGGGCACCCGAGGTCTCGACGAAGTTGGCAAGGCTACCTACGTGCCGACCTATCTGGATGAGAAGCTCAAGCCTGCACTGCTCAAGGGCGAGTTCCGCCTGGTCATCATCAGCGGTAACGCCGGTGACGGTAAGACGGCCTTCATTCAGCAGTTCGAGGCCTTTGCCGAGAGCAAGGGCGCTCAGAAGCAGCGCGGCGCGAACGGGGCCGTGTTCCAGCTCAAGGGCCATACCTACCAGAGCAATTACGACGGCAGCCAGGATGAAGGCGACGAGCGCAACGATGCCGTGCTGCAGAAGTTCTTTGCCCCCTTCGCGGGCAAGGACGCCTCCGGTTGGCCCGAGAATCAAACCCGCCTGATAGCCATCAACGAGGGACGGCTGGTCGATTTCTTCCTGGAGCATGAAGAGGAGTTCCCGCTGCTCGCCAAGCAGATCCAGCAGGGCTTGGCCGGGGCTGCTCCTGAAGGCGGTATCGCGGTCATCAACCTCAACCTGCGCTCGGTGGTCGCCGAACCCGAGAAAGGTCAGCCTTCGATTCTGGAGCGGCTGATTGCCCGCATGACGCAGCAGGAATACTGGCAGGCCTGCGAGAAGTGCGACCTCAAGGGCAAGTGCTTTGCCTACCATAACGCCCGAACCTTCCAGGACCCGGTTGCCGGACCCAAGGTGATCGAGCGCCTGAAGATGCTCTACACCATTACCCACCTGCGCGGGCGACTGCATATCACCATGCGCGACCTGCGTTCGGCGCTGGCCTTCATGCTGGTGGGCACCCAGGATTGCGACGGCATTCACCAGCTCTATCAGAACGGTGGTGAGGAGACCCAGAATCGCATCCTTGACGGTTTCTATTTCAACTCATGGCTTGGTGGGGCGGAAGGCTCCAATGACCGGCTGATTGCCTTGTTGCGCGAGATCGACGTTGCCGAAGTCAGCAACCCCGATCTTGACCGCGAGCTTGGTTTCCTTAATCCCAAGACCAAGGCCATGAGCCGCTTCTCGTTCGCGGAGCGGGCCGGGTATGACAATGAACTGGTGGAGACGCTGTTCCGCAATCTCCCTCGCGATTATTCATCGAAGAACCGTCCTCGATTGATCGCCAAGCACAGGAATTACCTCTCGCACATGCGCCGCCGCCATTTCTTTGAACGACGCGACATCGGCTGGAAGGAGATGCTGCCTTACGGAAGCATCGATCCTTTCCTGGATGCCATTGAAGAGCCGGGCGCGAAAAGCGCCGATGAGGTAACCGCCATTCTCCGGGCCATCAACCGGGGCGAAGGTCTGAGCGATCCGGCACGGCTGGGCAACCAGTTGGCGCTGCGTGTTCGCCAGGTGGATAAAGGCACCATCCGCAGTTACCGCCTCTTTGACGGCGACCATTTCACGCTCCGCACCGAGCAGGAAACGGCGGCTCATCCTTTCCTCGAGTGCCTGTCTCAGGCGCTGGTGCTGCTTTACGACTCCGGCGACGGCCACAAGGCCAACCTGCGCATCAATCTCGACATCTATGAAATGCTGATGCGGCTCAACAACGGCTACCGTCCCAGCATCGAGGAGCAGGAAGGTTTCTACCTGAGTCTGGCGGTGTTCAAGAATCTACTGGCCTCAGTTCCATACAAAGAAGTGTTGTTAACAAAGGCTGGACACAAGTTTTATGAAATATGCCGGGAGGACGATGGCCGACTGGTGATGGGTGTATCAGATAAGGGGGCTGAATACCATGTCAATTAAAGGACGCGACAAGGAGTTCAGAATCCCAAAAGTTTCCTATCTCGATTTCAAACATATCGAGATGGACCGTGTGTTAACGATGCTCTTCCCTCGACTCAAATATGAGGGGTACGCCAGCCGCAGGCCGCCGAGAGGTGGAGACCTTTCTGTAGATGAGTTTCTGGAGGACTTTTTAGAGCACCCAGAGTGGTTTGCCGGGTTCGATAAGCACCCCGAGATTACTCGCGCATGGATTGAAACCGACCTGATGGATTTGGTTAATCGCGGCAAGAGCAACCAGGCGCTTGCGGCGCCCAGGCCCCTGCACGGCAACACCTATAAGTTCCGCAACGCCAAGCATACCCGTGACTACGGCGCGGCCGAGCAGATCTACTGGATGCTTTTCTATGCCCGCAAAGGCAAGGGCCAAGCGGCGCGGGATGCCTTGAAGCGCTTTTTCTTCCCGGGTATCGATCTGGTGACGGATCGCTACGACCCCAACGTATCCGTGGATGTGGAAACGCAGGCCATCCTGCGTCTGGATCATCAGGTTACCCAGGACATGAAGGACTCCAAGGAGCCCTCGCGCTTCCAGCCGCTGTGTATCGGCCACGCCGATATTATGGCCGACGACATTCTGCGGCTACTGGCCTATGAGCCCTATATTCCTCGCTCAGTGCTGGTGGACTATCTCAAAACTCTGATGGCATTCCATCTGGCGCTTTACCACCTCAAGCTACTGCAGATGCTGCCCAAGTTAGTGAAACAACGCTCTGGCAACGATCTTTGCACCACCAAGGAATGCCCGATCAACCCGGGCCTCGATAATGCGCTGGAAGGCTGTCCTTACCGCGTGGCGCTGGTCGTGGATATGGGCGACGTCAACAATCCGCACATGGCCGAGTTGGCTCGCAAGTCCACTGACCGGCTCTATCGTCAGATACCGGCCTTTGTGCAGGCCAACTTCGTCATCAAGAAGCTCGATGAGATGGCGGAATACCTGAGCAAGAAGACGGGCAAGCTGGCTACCCCTGGGGGCGGCGTGTTCACCGTTGGCGACCTGGTATCCCTGCTCAAGCCCGAGCACGACGCCGAGCGCCAAGCCTACTTCAAATTCCGTCTGGCCAGCCTGATCGAGGAATCGACCTCCGGGAACGAGGACGTCGATCCGGAGATCCGGGAAGTCACCGGCATGGGCCTGGGCGAGTTCGAATCCTTCATCGAAATCCTGATGGCGTATCGCGGCAAGTATCACCGCCAGTACATCACTGAGTGTCTGGATTCTCTGCTGCTGAAGAACAAAGAGAACGGCCTGCTGGCCCAATCCCGGACCAAGGGAAGTCCTCGGCGATTTGTGCTGGGAAGCAAGCTGCTTGAGGTACTCCTTCAGATTGCTGTTCTTACCCAGGACGGCGGGCGATTTGTGACCCGCGAGGTTCGCATCGAGGAATTGCTGGCCTTTTTGAGAAACCGCTACGGCCTTCACATCGACCGGCTGCCGGAAGGAAACCAAGCCAACAGCAGCATCCTGGACAGACGCGCTCTGCGCCTCAACCTCGAAGCCTTCAAGCGCCGCCTGCGTGAAATCGGTTTCTACAAGGACCTGTCGGATGCCTACGTGACGCAGAAGGTATCGCCCCGCTATGCCATTGAGAGAAATGACGGAACTGATAAGAACGGGAGGCACGCATGAGTAACGCGTTCACGAAGCTATCCCAGGATAAACTGAACGCGGCGGTAGCTGGTCTGCTGTGCCCTCGTATCGAAGCGATCCTGGGTGATCGTGGCCCAGGCCACTGCATGCGGGTCACCGATCTTGATGACGATGTCATGGAGTCGGTCTGCAAGGAACTGCGGCGAACCCGGCCCGACGGAAACATCTTTATCCTCGGCAGCCATGACCAGGAGGGCATGCCTTTCCGGGTGACCTCCACCAAGCTGGTGGAACTGCGTAACCCTGACGCGAATGGCGAGCTGCGCCAGCCATTGCTGGTCTTCATTCCGACCTCGCTCCGTACCAGCGCCGAGGACTCTTTTGGCGTGGCGACCTTCGAGGAGCTGGCTTTCACCGGCATCTACGAGGACCTGGTCGACTCGCTGTTTGACCGGCTCCCGGCAACGCTGGTCGGCCATGTCCGTGATCTTTTAGGCATCCTCACCGAGGAGGAATGGCTGTTTGCCGACGATGTTTCTCGCGTGCGGTATCTGCTCACCGCGCTCGAAAACGGGATTGATGGAGAAACCCTCGGGGCCAGCCTGTATGAATTGACGTTGATTCCGGACTTCAAGCTCTTTGCCGATCCCGGCATGGTCAATGGCAAGATTCGCCGCAACCTCGGCAGCGTCCGCAGTCTGATGACCTCGCACAAGTCGGTGCGTGGCCGTATTGCCGATCTGGGGCTCAGCGACAAGGCATTGGAGTCGCGCCTATTCGCCTACTTTGAAAAATACGATGTCCAGGAGCCCGAATCCTGGACGCCGCCCATCGCGACCGACAAGAGCTGGTGGAGCATTTCTTTCGACAAATGGAGGTTCCAGGAAGAGCTTTCTCTGGACAAGGTTCTTCTGGCGGTGCTGGAGACCGACTTGCCGATCATTGCGGAGGATGAGACCGACGACCAACTCTCCGGCCTCATCGGGCAACAGGTTCTGGTCCCGAACGACCGCCGCAAAATGAATGTGGTGTTCGAGGTTAACCCTCACCCGGGCAAGGTCAGCGGCCTTGACCATTTTACGGTGCAGATCATTTCGCAGAATGATGGCCCGGTAGGAAAATCCAAAAAGGTCAAAGCCTGGACGCCGAACCGCCTGCAATGCACGACCAACCTAGCCAAACTCAATAAAATCGAATTCGAGGAGGGATGGCATTTCATCCGTGTAATGCCTTGGACGGCCGATGGCGATCCGATTCCGCTGGAGGCGGATTCCGCCTCCGAGGGCGCTAAACGCTCTTACGAGAGTGAACCTTTCTACGTCCTGCCCGGTGGCAACATCGAGGAAGAACCACCGCAACGCGCCATCCCCATTGAGCAGAGCCTGGAGCATGCACGTTTCCGGCTGCAACTGACTGCCCTGGGTGATGAACGCGATCCCGATGATATCGCCATCAGTGGTGTCGCCTGGGCCGAGGGTGGTCGTTCCAAGAAGACCTCCCGTCAGGAAACCCTGCACGCAAAATTCGGTCGTGAGGGAGCTGTTCAGATCCCGCTTTCGCGTATGCTCAAAACCATCGAGCAGCGCATCTTGGCGGAGCCGAAGCACCCGTCGGGCTGGCGCATGCAGATCAACCTGGATACCGCCGAGCCGCCCTCCGAGGTCGGACTCACGCTGCCATCTTCCGCCGCGATGGCTTCCTTCCTGGCTGCCCGCGAAGAGTTTTTTGCAGCGGTGCGAAAAGACACTGCCGAGCTCATCATGCAGGGGCTGTCGTTCCGGGACTCGGAAAAAGAATGCCTCGCTTATGCTGAAAGCTACCTTGACCTGGTCAGGAACCTCATCCGGCAGGCCGAGACGACTTCCGGTGCCGAGCGTCAGCAGCACCTGCAAGCGCTCAGAAACGTGCTGGCCGTCGATTCCATTCATGTCATCTTGACCGACTTCCGTGGAAGGCATCGCGAGGCCGTTTTGGTCTCCCCAGCCCATCCGCTCCGAGCCTTGTGGCTGAGTAGTTGGGTCACCCTGGGCAAGGATTGGATCGAGAAGATCAAATCAGGTGGGAAAGATCACATTCCTCACGTCCGTTCCGCTCTGTTGGATGGCCTTGTGCCCTCTGCCTATCCGGTCGGTATTCCCGTAGAGGATGGCCGCATCTTCACGCCGGTAGACAACCTGAATGCGTTTTGGGCGCTCTACGCCCCGACCACCGAGGAGAATTCCCGTGGCCTGATGGCGGAGATCTGTTCGGCCCTCGGATTGGCCGAGCCCTCTGCGGCGGGAACCGATATTTCCGGAAAGGTCATTGCGGACAAGATCGAGCGCTATCTCTCCCAGCATCCGTATGTGCGAGAGCTATCCCTGAACATTTTCAACCCCGGGGCCGGATCGGTGATAGCGGAGGCCCTGATATCGCTCCAGCAGAAACGTGAGCATGCCGATTTGCGCTATGACATCCGGCTCTTTACCTCCGATCCCGACTCGCCGGTTTTGGGTGAGGCGCTTGAATCCATGGTCCGTCCTGGAGCCACGGTAAACGAGGCAGCCGACGCGTTTGCGACTTCAACTGGCAGCCATCTGTTTTCCAAGCTGAACTTGGCCAAGCACGCGCTGAATGAATTCCATGCAAATTCCAAAGATTTTCCGGCGCACATCAGCGTTCTTTTGGATGTGTTCCCCGCCGAGGAGCTTTCCATTGCCGAGAGGCCGATGGGGGTGACTCCGCTGCATGGGTTGATACAGGACTTCGATACCGAATTCGTTGATGACGATTCAGGTACCTTCTGGAATAAGCGACCGATTGTTGGGCGCTCCCTCGGCGCGGACAACCACGCTGCGTGTTTCGATTTGCTGTCGTCGCTGAGCCGTCACCTCTGTTTTGCCACCTCAGCGGTTGCTGCTTCTGGTGCCAGTTTCAAAGCCGTACCCGTCGTGACCCTTGGCCTCGATGTGGCCCAACGAGAACTAATCTACGAGGTTCACCAGATCAGCGATTGGGTGTTCACCATCGACCGAAATATGGGAATTGAGTTTTTCGACCATGGCGGCCGGAAGAACAGACCGGACTATCTGATTGACTATGTGCCGGGAGCCAGCTCCCAGGCGACACATAACCTGATCATATCCTCGCGCTCGAACGATGAGCTGGAGGCCATGCTGAAGCCGGTGCTGCTTGAGCACGGGTTATCCGCCGACGGCGAGCAGTCTGTTCAGATACTGGCGAACCTGCGCTCGCTTTCGGGTCAGCTCGCCCTGAAACTAATTTCCGCACGCACACAACAAACCGAGGCTCTTGGTTTGGCCCTGGCGCGACTCTATCTTGAATATCAGGGTGCGTTGAGCAATCAAGTGATTGTGCCATTGGATGCGCATTCAGATCTTTATCGCTCCGCTGGAGAATATGACTATCTTCTGGATGAGATCAGTCTGAAACGTACCGATTTAGCATTGTTTGACCTGGATTTGGCCGAGCGCACCATAACCTGCAATCTGGTGGAGGTGAAATGTTATGCCAGCGTGGGTAGCTTCTCTGCCTATAACAATCTCAAAGAAAGTATCTCGCTCCAAATCAGTCAGAGTGAGCGCATCCTCCAGCGCCACTTTGACCCGGCCTTTAAAAAGCCCGACCGGCCGGATAGGCTGCTCAAGAGCCGTGAGCTGGCTCAGATTCTTCGGTTCTATCTGGAGCGGTCACTACGCTACGGGATATTTGATGTGACCGCCGCGCTGGAAGCGCGAAGACTACTTGAATCCATAGAGCAGGGCTACTCACTTCAATTTAGAAGGTGCGCACTGATCTTCGACTTCGACAAGAGCGGAACGGAAGCCCCTGACAACGAGGTGGGCATTGAATTCCACCGCATCGGCAAGGATCTCATTCACGCATTGTTGGACAACTGTCGCAAGCCTGTTTCCGTCGAGATTCAGGAGGAACAGACCGCGCAACTACTGAGCGAGCAGTTCATTCCGAACGTGCCGAAGCTCGAGACAGCCGCTTTCATCGCACCCAAGAGAGCCCGCTCAACATCCTGGACGATGAGTGAGCTCTGGGACGAAGAGCCGGAGGCACCGATCATCCAGCCAATACCTCCTGCCGCCGAGGAAACAGTCGCACCTGCTCAAGAGGAAAAGGAACAGCCAGAATCCGTCGAGGAGGCACCTCGATCCGCCATTTCGCCTGAAGGAAATAAAGAAGACGAACAGCTTGCCACCGTTGCTGTTGAACCGGAAGAACCTGGTCAACCCGAGGTTGAAGCTCCTGAGCATCCTACACCCGCGCCCACATCTCAAGCCGACGTCAGCTATGACATCATGCTGGGCGTCAATGGTGACTCACCGCAATACGGATTGCTAGGGGAGGTTTCCGGCAGGAAAATCGCGCTGGATCTCAACCATACCCACACGATCAGTCTCTTTGGGGTTCAAGGCGGCGGTAAGAGCTACACCCTTGGAACAGTCATTGAGATGGCCTCCATGCCGCTGCAGCACATCAATGTGCTACCAAGCCCGCTCGCCACGGTCATTTTTCATTACAGCCCGACGCAGGATTATGCGCCGGAGTTTACTTCGATGATCAATGCCAATTCGGTGGAGGAGGAGGTCCGCCTCCTCCGTGAGCGTTACAAGAGCAACCCGGAAGCGCTAAAGAATGTCCTGATTCTTACGCCCGCAAATAAGGTGGATGATCGCAGGGCAGAGTACCCGGATATCGAGGTTAAGCCGATTGCGTTTTCTGCCTCTGAGCTAAAGGCGGCGCATTGGAAATTCTTGATGGGAGCCATTGGCAGTCAGAGCATGTATATGCGGCAAATTAATCTCATCATGCGCGGGCTGCGGGACAACCTTACTTTGGATGACCTGCGAGCGGGTATCGACAACTCTGGTCTGTCCGATCACCTAAAAGAGTTGGCTCAGACGCGTCTGCTGTTCGCCAGCGAGTACATAGATGACAGCCAGCGGCTCCAGGATTTGATTCATCCAGGGCGGTTGATCATCGTGGATCTGCGAGATGAATACATCGAAAAGGACGAGGCTCTCGGCCTGTTTGTGGTAATGCTGCAGATTTTCTCGGAAGCTACCTATCAAGGAAGCGCCTTCAACAAGTTGGTGGTTTTCGATGAGGCCCACAAGTACATCGAGAACGATGACCTAGTTGCCGGTCTGGTAGAAGTCGTCCGGGAGATGCGACACAAAGGGACCAGCATCATGGTGGCTTCTCAAGATCCACCATCAGTCCCGGTCTCCCTGATTGAGCTGTCTTCACAGATCATCATGCATAAATTCAACTCGCCTGCCTGGCTGAAACACATCCAGAAGGCGAATGCTGCCCTTGGCGAACTGAGCTCCGACAAGATGAGCCGACTCGGAACCGGCGAAGCCTATGTGTGGTCGAGCAAGGCTTCAGATGATGCTTTCACCCGCAATGCTGTAAAAGTCAAGTGTCGCCCCCGGGTAACGCTGCATGGTGGCAATACAAAGACGGCTGTCGATTAGAAAGCGATTTTTATGTAATGGAAGGAAAGGATATGTTTTGTTTGATGGTGAAGTCCAGCTTAGCGAAAGGGCGGATCTATGCTGGCCGCGCACCCAGGGGCTTGAAACAGAGTGCAATAAATGTGAGAAAGCTGCGTAAAAGGTGAAAATGAAGCTATATTCTGAGCCACTTAGTGATTTCAGCGAGTTGGGTCATCAAGGCATTTTCAAAGCAACACTCAATGCACATGGCCTTTACAACACGTTTCAGTTTGTATTGCGCCTTTCGCCCGCAGTGCACAGAAAGCTGGCATCCATGCCGAGCGGTATTGTCAGCTCAGACAGGGTAGATCTTGCGGGAATGCGAGCATTTTCAATCTACCTTCACGAAACAGTCCATTGGTGGCAGCATATTGGTTCCACTTACGGGCTCATGATGAGCATGACCTACCCTGCGCAGGCGCACGCAAACAATGTCCACTTGAAAGGTTTAGTTGCTCAGATCGGCTTCAAGAAATCAATCCGTACTCTTGCTGAGACGTTGCCCGGGGATGGGGCAGACACACCGGGTGGGCTCGCGAATATCATTGTCAATAATCACTTTGACATGGAGTCATTCCGTGCTCTGACAGTCAACCCCTTTTCGGCAGAGAAGCTCGTACGAAACCCGCTCTTTGAGAGTGTCGGGCATTCCTATGATATCGCGTATGGAAACTTCATCGCCCTTATGTCGTCGGTCTCCGATCGTGCGTTCAGGATCATTCCGCCTCCTGAAGCTTGGTGTGAACCATTTCGCGAACTACGTGAAAAAAAAGTGGAGGGGTACTACTATGGGTCGCCGGTAACTTTGCATCCTGTAGGTGCCCATGAGATTTTTGAAGGGCAGGCGCGTATGGCTCAGCTTCAATACCTTCACTTTGCGACTGGAGGCCAACTGGACATGAAAGTGGCCAAGGACGAGCGGATGCTTAACGGGGTTTATGGTGACGCATTTTATCGGTTCCTCGAGTTATCCGAACTCGAGGAACCTTCATCGATTGATCACCCGACGATAGCCCTATTTCTTCTGATATGCGACATCGCAATTAATCCTGGCTCGGGCTTTCCGTTTCCGTTGGTTCGCTATGAGACATTCATTCATGATATCAATCCAGGAACTCGTTTTGTCTACTTGTGTACTGTGGCACGTCTCAAATGCCCGGAAGTACGAGATAGTATTCGTCATTACTCTCGAAAAGAATATGAGGAGGTGAGCCAAACACTCTGTGATGCAATTGTAGAAGAGTCGCCGCTGCAGATAGCAAAGGAGTTTTCTCAGTGGATCAAGGAGCCGGAGTTTCAGCCGTTAATGGCCGAACATGAATCATTTCGTTTTCAAAAAAGTAACTTGGCGGCCCGAGTACTATTTTCACATTTTCTCGACTTTACCCTTGATAAAGGGAAACGCCCCGAATTCTTTTGTTGGCCTGGTGCCTGGATGGCCGGTGATCGTGCTTCCAATGATGCAATGAAGCTTTTTGAGCGGCATAGTGCTTTATTCGTTGATAAAGAAGACGACGATGGAATTTTCCCTAGATTAGTTTCGGGGCGAATCGAAAGCGACGTGCAGGAAACATTCGACTATTTCTATGCGAACAACATCATCTTCGACCTAACGCGGCAATGGATAACCGAGCCGGGACCATTCAAATTTCGATATCAATGGTTATCTCAAAAGGATAGTAGCGAAGATATGCAGCGGTTCGCAGAACGGAGCTTTGAGTCGGCTTACGGCGTTGTTCTCAGTAAGGTCTCAGTTCTAAATGAGTAGTTCTCTGCACCGTTGGGCGTGTTGTCGTCAAGAGTATGCGAAATTGCTGACCAGAGACTGGAGCGGATGCTTGCTAAGGAATGTAATAAGTCGATTTCTCCTGATCAGCCGCATTGGGTACGTAGAAGTTGGCAGATCTACAAGAATAACGAATAACTAGTTCTGCTCGTGTTTCGTGTCAGACTCGGTTTTAACTAAATTAGAGTCAGTATTCAATGCTCAGCATTTTCATTTGGGGATCAAGTGCGTTTATGACGTCTCGTAAGCTGTCTATTAGCCACTGATTGCATTTGGGCCAGTTTTCTTCTGAAAACCCCTTGATTGGATAAGAAACAACCATTCTTACTGCCTTTCCTGGAGTGGACTTGTCTACAACTGGAGTAGCTAGGGACTGCTCAAACATCTTTCGATCAAACTTTTCGTACAACTCCAGCCCTGCCTTTCTATGAAAGATAACGCGAATACATACCTCTGATTGCTTAAACTCAAGTCGCATTCTCACGCCACGGGTTCTGAAGTCGTGTTGTAGGTAGCTCTTTAACGTGGGTTGCGCGTTACCAAATACTGGGAATTCTGCATCCCTCAGTTGTGGAATGAACTGCTCCCAAAATCTCCGTCTAACTTTTTGCCTGTTCGGAAGTGCATTCTGCTCTTCACGCTCCTCATTGGCTTTATCGCTCATTCCAATTATGTACTCTTCGGCTTCCTTTACCGGTACTATTTGCTCCAGATTAAGGAAGACGTGCTCCCCCATGGCGTAAGGCGTGGCTTTTATACATTGAATCCTAACTTTGTGGTTTATTAACCACAAAGCTGTCGATGTAACCTCTTTGCGGAAATTCGCCGCTACAAAGATAATGCGCTGATCATAGCCAGTATTCAGAGTGAGTTCCTGGTATTCAATACCATCAAAAAAATCGGTCAAGTTTTGCTCGGCATCTTCGCCTGGAGCGTAACGATCAAGATACTGTTGATAGACTTGAACGATTTGTCGCTTGCTCAGGCTTGAGCAGTATGAGGCGTACTTCAACGCCTGCCACACGACATCGCGACCTGAGTCGTCTAGCTTATTTTCAATAAGCACCAGCGCCCCATCCTTATCCAACGCTAAAAGGTCGAGTCGCTCCCGAGTATCCTCAAAACCGTCGAACTCCTTCTGGATAATCAATAGCTCCTCACCAAGCGCTTCTGGGTTGGCTGCGAGCCACTCTTGCAAATGTTCTCGCTCCCGAAATCCCAGATCGGAGAAGCGCATTATCCTAAGGGCTTCAATGCGATTCGATTTCTGATCTATTTGATACATGGCGGTCTGTCACTTATTTTGATTTAGGCAAGGGTACCGCCACTTGGTGCTGCTGGCCAGAATGGCGAATATGTGTGGTTCCCCCTCTTTGAGCGCATGTGAATCTATGTATCAGGTAATATCTTTGCGAACTAACTGCCTTTTCGGCTCAGCTTGTCAGCCATTGATAACACCAAGCAGCGGCCTTCGGCTTGCTGATAAGGAGCCGAGAGAGGCCTGTTCTACGTGCTCGCTCCAGATGGCCATAAGCTCGCGTCTTTTTTCCAAATAGTCGGCCCGGTTATAGTCCCCTCGAATACTGCTGTCTACGTGGGCCAGACACACCTCAATCAATTCGGCATCCTGCCTCATCTCATTCAGTACGGTGCTAGCCAGCGCTCTCAAACCGTGGCTCACAAGCTTACCTCCATACCCCATGCGTTTCAGGGCCATATTGGCCGTTTGGCTATGGGCGTGAGTGCGCGGGTTACGGTCCGATGGGAACAGGTATTCCCGGTGGCCGCTGATCGGTTTTAGTGCTTCCAGTAGTGCCAGGCTCTGTTCCGTTAACGGCACGATGTGTTCTCTCCGCTTTTTCATCCTTTCTGCCGGAATTATCCATAACTTCCTTTCAAAATCGATTTCCTCCCAGCGGGCACCTGCCGCTTCTGAAGGACGGGTCATAGTGTGTAATTGCCATTCGATAAGCAGGCGAGTTGTTCGCTTGATGCTGGCGTTGGCAATAGTCTGCACAAGCTCCGGTAGCTCCTCAGGCTTGATGGTCGGCATGTTCTTTTTCTTGGGTTTTTGAAATGCTTCCCTTATGCCGCTGAGCGGATTTGTTGGTAGGTACCCACTATTTGTGGCGTAGGTCATGATTTCGTTCAGTCTCTGACATAGCCGTTTGACGGTTTCCAGGCTGCCCTTGGCTTCGATGGGGCGTATTACGGTGATCACGGCTGGCGCCGTGATGTCGGTAATGGGGGTGTGCGCCAACTTGGGGAAAATATGAATTTCCAGTGACTTCCAGGTGTCGGCGGCATGGTCGGCCGTTACCCGGGATTTCTTCAGCGTGAGCCACTCCTCCGCGACCTTGATCAGTGTGTTGCTCGACTCCTGCTTTCTCTGCAGCGCTTCTTTGTCTCTGTGCGCTTTGGGATCGATGCCCTGGGCGACCAAGGCACGTGCTTCTTTGGTTTTTTCTCGCGCTTGAGCGAGGCTGACATCGGGGTAGCTACCCAAGCCCATGTTGAGCCGCTTTTTAGAGATGGGGTGTCGGTAATTGAAGTTCCACAGGCGTGAGCCGTTGGTGCGCACACGCAGCTGAAGGCCACCCCCATCGGACAGAACGTAATCTTTCTCCCGGGGCTTGGCGGCGGCTACTTGCGTGGCCTTCAAGGTGGTGGTGTAGGTGCTCATCGGTATTCCAGGCTCGGTTTGGTATTCCAAAATATAGCATTGGGTGCCATGGAATACCACTTGGAATACCAGTGGTGTCGGATGTTACTGGATGCTATTGGACGCTATAGGACTGTAAGTTATTGTTTTTGCTGGATTTCAGGCACAAAAAAAGACGTCCTGGGACGTCTTTAGATGTGGTGGTGGTGGAGGCGGGGGGAGTTGAACCCCCGTCCGCCAGTAGTCCGCTCTCGGCTCTACATGCTTAGCGTCCGTCTATTAATTTAGCGCCTTACAGCCCAACGGCCAGGACGTAAGTCGCGATCCTGATAGAGTTTTAACGGATCCGCCCCAGGCAGGTTTCACCGCGATCCAGTTCTATATGACAGTCAATAACGCGGTACTGGCACCTTG
>Ga0079225_10000193_pt1 | contig 32162 bp, 27 predicted proteins | sample Poulit2012_FD_76344 | JGI IMG/M metagenome (GOLD analysis project Ga0079225, IMG submission 76344) | Agricultural soil microbial communities from Georgia to study Nitrogen management - Poultry litter 2012 | ecosystem: Environmental > Terrestrial > Soil > Agricultural land | place: USA: Georgia... | reverse complement strand
CTTTGGGACACCTACACGGCCATGCGGGCCGAGGGAGCCCTAGGGGACGTGAAGATCCTGGACGGGGACCCGGAGGGGCCGGAAGACCAGGTGAAGGCCCTCCTACGGGCGCACCGATACGCCTTGGGCCAGGTGAAGGAGCGCAACCACTACGCCAAGCTGGAGCAGATCGCCCACAGTCGTCTCATGCGTGTCGTCGAGCGGTTCGCTGATGAGGAAGTGTTCTACTACCCCTACAACATGGACTTCAGAGGCCGGATCTACCCGATCGTGGACTACCTCTCGCCCCAGGGGCCGGACATTGAGAAGGCCCTCCTGACCTTCGCGGACAAGAGGCCCATAGGCGCCTTGGGCGGGAAGTGGTTGGCAATTCACCTGACGGGCTCCATGGGGGTCACCCCCGGCGGTACGCGGGTCTCCACGATGACGCTGATCGAGCGTCAGGTGTGGGTGGAGGACAACGAGGAGCGCGTCCTCCAGGTCGCCCGCGACCCTTGGGCGGACCTGTGGTGGACGGACGCCGACGACCCTCTCCAATTCTTCGCGGCGTGCTGCGAGTGGTCGCGTTGGGAGGAGGCCGGTTATTCTGGAGACTACCTATGCGGCCTCCCCGTAGCCATGGACGGATCCTGCAACGGGCTCCAGCACTTCGCGGCCATGTTCCGTGACGAGGTAGGGGCCGTGGCCGTCAACGTCTCGCCCAACGCCCGCCCCCGCGACGTGTACTCCCTGGTCGCAGAGCGGGTCCTGGACCTCCTGGAGGCCGAGGCCTTCGACAACCCCCTGGCGAAGTTGTGGCTGACCAGTGGACTTGTGGACCGAGAACTCACGAAGCGGCCCACGATGACCTTCGGCTACGGGTCCAAGGTCTTCGGCTTCACTTCGCAGATCACGGAGTACCTCCAGAAGGACACCGACTGGGAGACTACCGAGGCCCACTTCAGCGTCCTCAACGAGGAGACCGGGGAGATGGAGTCCGTAGTCTTCGAAGCGGCGGGTTATATGGCGAAGGCCATCTGGGACGCCCTGGGCGGCGTCGTTGTGAAGGCCTTCGAGGCTATGGAATGGCTCCAGCGGGCCGCGCGGGCCGTGACCGGCGAGGGTAAGCCCGTACAGTGGGAGGTCCCGTTGACCGGGTTCCCCGTGGTTCAGGGCTACTGGGAGATGAGCCGGAAGAAGGTGGAAACTATACTTGCGGGTAAACTTATAGCTCCCCGCTACCACGAGGCCACGGACAAGGTGGCCGTACACAAACAAGCAAACGCGATCGCGCCTAACGTGATCCATTCTCTAGACGCGGCCGCGCTCATGCTCACGGTACAGGCCGCGAGCGAGGAGGGGATCGAGGCCTTCGGTATGGTTCACGACTCCTACGCCACGGTGCCGGGGGACGCCGAGCTCCTGTCGGAGATCCTACGGCAGGAGTTCGTGCGTCTCTACCAGGTGGACGTGCCCGCCCTCCTACGCGAGCAGTGGCAGGAGCAGGTAGACGAAGCGGAGATCCCCGAGGCGCCCCGTCCCGGCTCTCTCGATTTGTCCGGCGTACTGGTCTCCGACTACTTCTTCTCCTAATACCCGACCAGCTAGGAGAACCCATCACTGAACGGCCCTGGGAGCACCAACGCTTCCAGGGGTCCTCCACATCTACCCGAAAGGGCGCAATGGAAAAGAACCTGAAGTACGCCATCCGGTTCCCTGGAACCCGCTACGACAACGGTGGCCCCCTGGGGAACCTCCTTGGAGGCCTAGAGGACGCCAAACTGCACGACAGCCTGGAGGAGGCTACGGAGCGGCTGAAGTACCTCATCTCCTACGAAATCTTATACAGGCGAGCCGTCATCACGCCCGTCGAGGTCTACACGGATCCGGCGAGCGTGGTGATCGCCGACCTCCTGGAAGCGAACGGCTTCGCAATCTCCCTGGAAGGCACCCGTAGCTTCTACGTCGGGACTCATGGGCGGGATATTCCCTACAAGGGCCCGATCGACAAGGCCGTCGTCTACGGCACCCTGACCGAGGCGCAGGAACGTACCAAGGAACTGAGGGAGCGGGGCTACAGCTACGCCCTCATCCACCCGGTAAAGACAACGGCCGACCGTACCAGCCGGCTGGACCTCGAAGCCGTCTAATACCCGACCAACTAGGAGAACCCATCGCCAAACGGCCCCAGCGACGCCCTAACCGACCCCTGGGGCCTACTCACATCCGTGGAGACCTGTGGAATGAACTACCTGTTCTTTGTCCCCCGTCGTAACAAACGCCTGGAGAACGAGATCGCGGACCTCAATGAGCTCATCCGTCGTTACAAGATCCGTACCGCCTCGCTGGAGCTGGAGAACGAGGTCCTACACGAACGCGTGACCAACTACATCGACGAGATCGAGAGCGCCCAGGAGCGGATCAAGAATCTCCGCGCCGCCCTACACGACGAACTCAACAGCGACGAGGTTCAATAATGCCTGTACCCACCCTACAGCCCGCCCAGCGGGACGTGTACGACAGCCTTCGCCGGTACCCCCGCACCGCCGAGCAGGTCGCCATCGACACCGGCTACTCCGGTAACACCATCCGGCCCCGCCTCCGTGAACTGGAGGACCGAGGCCTCATTCGCCGTTCCACCAAGACCCGACGCACCCTGTCGGGTCGCCGTGCAGCCGTATGGGAGGTGGTCTAATAGTGCTCCTCTTCGTCTCCGGGATCCTCACGACCCTCACGGTCCTCGTACTGGCTGCCCGCGTCTACCCGTTCCTCACGAGCCTGTTGATCCTAACCCTGTGGGACATCCGCCGGTCCAACGTGTTCGTGTGGTCGATCTTCGACGCCTACTTCCGCCAGAAGAGTTGGTGCACAGGTCCCCGTATGGGGCGCCTGACCCGCCAGCAGCGCCGCCGCATCGAGCGGCACCGTGTTCGGCTCGGGCTTCTCTGAACCCAAAGAATAACCCGACCTCCCCCATAACCCACCGCTCCTTAGCGGGGGCTTCGCCACAAACACCACAACACAGTAGGAGTACCAATGGCAAAGATGCCTCAAGAGCGTTTCACGTCTCCTATCGCTACCCTCGTGTGGCCCCACGTCCACGCGCCGGACACGAAGTTCGACGAGGATGGGGTTTACACGACCGAGTTCACGCTCACGCGGGAGGAGGCCCAGCCTCTCATCGACCTGGCGAAGAAACTGATCGCCCAGGCCAAGCGCCAGAAGCTTGCCAAGGCCCCGAACAAGGCCCCGTTCACGGAGAACGACGACGGGACCGTGACGTTCAAGGCCAAGAGCAAGCACCAGCCGGCGCTCTTCGACGCCCAGGGGACCCCGATGGCCCCCGGCGTGAAGGTCGGCGGCGGCACCCGCGCACGGGTCGCCGGGCTCATGCGGGTCTACGAGGGCTTCGGCCACACCGGCGTCACGCTCTACCTCAACGCTCTCCAGATCATCGACCTGAAGGAGTTCGGCGGCGGTGACGCCTCCAGCTTCGGGTTCGACGCTGTTGAGGGCTTCACGGCTCCTGTGGACGACACCTTCCCCGAGAACGATCCCCTGACGGAGCCCGACGAGGATGAGGAAGACGACGACTTCGTGGACGCGGACTTCTAATGACTAGCCGCGACCAGTTCCGATCGGGGCTGGAGCGGCGGATCGCGGCGCAGCTTCAACGGCTGGGTGTGGGTTTCGACTACGAGCCCTTTCAGATCCCCTACATCCAGCCGGAGAAGCAGCGTAGGTACCTCCTCGATTTCGTATTGCCCAACGGCATCGTGATCGAGGCCAAGGGCCGCTGGGAGACCGCGGATCGGCAGAAGTTCATCATGATCCGCGACACCTGGCCGGACCTAGACCTCCGTTTCGTCTTCTCCCGCTCGGCTACAACCATCTCGAAGACCTCCAAGACCACCTACGGCGACTACTGCGAATCGAAGGGTTGGCTCTACGCCGACAAGGAGATTCCACTCTCCTGGATCCAGGAGCCGCCCAATGAGAAGAGTATCGCGACGATCCGCGAGATCCTGAAAGCCCCCATCAACGCTAAAAGGAGGAAGAAGTGACACCCCCACGGCGACGACATACAACACGCGGCGTGATTCACTGCGCCGCCACCGACCCCCACTGGCACGGTCCGGTTGACATCGAGACCATCCGCCGCTGGCACGTCGAGGAACGTGGCTGGCTGGATGTTGGCTACCACGTCTACATTCGCCGCAACGGCGTCATCGAGATCGGCCGGGACTTCGGGGCCAGCGGCGCGCACGCCGCCGGCTACAACGCCGACAGCTTCGCTATCTGCCTGGAGGGCGGGGCGCGGGCCGTCCGCGACGACCAGGGCCGGTTCGTCCGACTGGAAGGCGTGAACAACTTCCTGCCGATCCAGTTCGAGGCCCTGCGGGTCATGATGCTGTCGGCCATGATTAAGTACCCAGAGCTTGACCACTGGGTAGGGCACCGGGATCTCCCCAACGCCAACACGTTCTGCCCTAGCTTCGATGTAGAGGAGTGGGTCCGCCAGGAGTTCCCCGACGGGCCCCGAGAGGAACTCCGCGCCTACTACGGCAGCGATCAGCAGCTGGACCTGTTCGGGGACTAGCAATGGGAACCTTCGTCCGTCATGAGCCCTGTCCGGCGTGTGGGTCGAGGGACAACCTCGCCCGCTACGACGACGGCAGCGCCTACTGTTTCGGATGTGAACACTACGAGCCCCCCTCAGGCGACGAGGGGGGTTCTTTTTCGACTCGAAAGAAAGGAGGCCGGCGAGTGTCGTTTCTGACCGGCGAGGCTCGCCGCCTCAAGAGCCGGAAGATCACGCAGGAGACCGCGGCGAAGTTTGGGTACCTACAGGCCAGGGACCGGAACGGCGGGCCTGTCCAGGTTGCACCCTACTACAACGCTACGGGCCAGCTCGTAGCACAGAAGGTTCGGACACCTGACAAGGATTTCTACGTCATTGGTTCCCTCGATGACGCCCTACCTTTCGGGGCCCGTCTGTGGCCGAAGACGGGCAAGAAGATTGTGGTCACGGAGGGCGAGATCGACGCTATGGCTATGAGCCAGGCCCAGGGTAACGCCTGGCCTGTGGTCTCGATCGCCAGCGGCGCCGGCCCGCAGACCAAGAGATACATCGCGAAGCACCGGGACTATTTCCGAGGCTTCGACGAAGTGATCCTCATGTTCGATATGGACGAGCCCGGCAGGAAGGCAGCCCAAGAGGCCGCGGCCGTGATCGGGTTCGACAAGGCCCGCATAGCCGAGCTCCCCCTGAAGGACGCCGGCGAGATGTTGGTGGCCGGTCGGACTAGGGAGCTCGTGGACGCCATGTGGCGCGCGGCGCCGTACCGGCCGGAAGGTATCGTAGACCTGGCAGACCTGAAGGACGAGATCAAGGAGCGGCCCCGCGAGGGGTTGTCCTGGTGTTTCGAGACTCTGACGAGGCTCACCTACGGGAAGCGACCGGGCGAGCTGTACGCCCTAGGTGCCGGCACGGGGATCGGTAAGACCGATTTCCTCACCCAGGACATGCGACACATGGTCGAGGTCCATGGGGAGAAGATCGGCGTCTTCGCCTTGGAGCAGAACCCGAAGGAGACAGGACTACGTCTCGTCGGGAAGTTCGCAGAGCGGCCCATGCACATCCCCGACTACTGGGATGAGGCCCTCTTCGACGAGGTGTGGGATAAATGGATCCGCGCCGGCCGAGTGTTCCTCTACAACAGCTTCGGGGTGAACTCCTGGGAGGCCATCCGAGACCGTATGAAGTTCCTCGCACACGCCCACGACGTTAGACACTTCTACCTCGACCACCTCACGGCCATCGCGGCCTCAGTGGAGGAGGATGAGCGGAAGGCCCTCGATAACATCATGGGTGAGCTCGGGAGCCTCGTGAAGGAGCTCGACTGCACCGTCACGTTCGTGTCCCATCTGGCGACCCCCGAAGGGAAGCCACACGAGGAAGGCGGTAGGGTCGCCATCCGCCACTTCCGCGGTTCCAGGGCGATCGGGTTTTGGGCCCACTACATGATCGGCCTGGAGCGCGACCAGCAGCACGAGGACGCGCGTTTCCGGCAGACCACCACCGTCCGGATCCTTAAGGACCGCTACACCGGCCGGGCAACGGGCGAGGTCTTCTACCTCGGCTACGACCACGAGACCGGAATGCTCTACGAAACGGAAGAGCCCACCACCGCCGAGGACCATGGGTTCCAACCAATACCCGACCCACTAGGAGAGGAAAACTCCGACGACACCAGCGTACAGGAAGCTGATTTCTAACAAGGAGGCCCCATGCAGAACGTCGTATGGGACATCGAGACCAATGGCCTCCTCGACGACCTGACGAAGGTACACTGCCTCGTGGTCAAGGATCTTGACACGGGGCAGGTCCTTTCCTGCACCGACAACTCCCCGGACTACCCCAGCATCGAGGAGGGCCTACAAGTCCTCTCCCAGGCTAAACGCCTCTACGGACACAACCTGATCGGGTTCGACATCCCCGCCCTCCAGAAGGTCTACCCCGAGTGGTCCTTTCAGGGCAAGGTCTTCGATACCCTGGTAATGGTCCAGCTACGCTACGCCCATATCAAAGAGTCCGACTACGAACGGGCCGCGCAGCGGAAGCTCCCGTCCAACCTCATAGGGAGCCAAGGCATCGAGGCCTGGGGATACCGCCTGGGGATCCATAAGGGCGAGTACACCAAATGGTGCGAGCAGCAGGGCATCGAAGACGCCTGGAGCGAATGGCGTCCCGAGATGCAGGACTACTGCGAACAGGACGTGGAGGTAAACGAGTCCCTGGTCCGGAAGCTCCGCAAGGCCAAGGGGATCTCTCAGGAGTCCTTGGACGCCGACCTGGAACTCTCCTGGTACCTAGCCCAACAGGAGCGCAACGGTTGGCCGATTCAGGAGGAGAACCTTCGGGACCTGATCGTAACCCTCACGGACCGCAAGCGGGGACTTGAGGAGGTCCTGATCGACCGCTTCGGGTCCTGGTTCGTCAGCAACGGCGAGGTCACGCCGAAGCGGACTATGCGCCGCAAGAGCGGTACGCCCGGCGTGTGGGAGCACGTCACGAAGGGAGCCCCGTACACCAAGATCAAACTGATCGAATTCAACCCTAACAGCCGGCACCACATCTCTGACCGGCTCATCAAGGTCTACGGCTGGGAGCCTATTGAGTTCACCCCGAGCGGCCAGCCGAAGGTGGACGAATCCACCCTGAAGGGCCTCAGCATCCCCATCACCGACGAGCTCAACGAGTATCTCATGGTCGCCAAGCGACTCGGGCAGGTCTCGGAAGGTACTCAGGCCTGGACGAAGCACCTGAACGACGACGGCTACCAGGGCGGGCGCCTCACGGGGATGAGACACATCCACCACTCGATCCGCAACGTTACGGTCACGCACCGCCACCGCCATTCCCACCCCAACCTGGGCCAGGTGCCTGCCAGTTACAGCCCCTACGGCAAGGAGTGTCGCGCCGTCTTCACCGTCCCTGAGGGATGGGTTCTCGTCGGGGCCGACGCTGACGGCCTGGAACTACGGTGCCTAGCGCATTACATGGGCCGCTACGACGGGGGGAAGTACGCCAAGGCGATCCTGGAGGGCCGCAAAGAAGACGGCACCGACATCCACTCCATGAACGCCAAGGCCCTTGGACTGAGCCGAGATGATGCGAAGACTTGGATATATGCCTGGCTCTACGGGGCCGGGGACGCCAAGCTCGGCTCAATCTCCCACCCGACTACCAGCGAGCAGGAGCAGCGGAAGATCGGCGCTCGGCAGAAGACTGACTTCCTCCAGAAGGTGCCAGCCCTCAAACACCTTCAGGACGCTATCAAAGCAGCCGTCAAGAGGGGCTACGTCCTCTTACCGGACAAGCGGCGGGCCTACATCCGCCACGAGCACGCGGCGCTGAATACGCTCCTCCAAGGCGCCGGTAGCATCATCGTGAAGCACTGGATCGTGAACATCAACCGGGCCCTCTGCGAGCGGTTCGGGACCCCACCAGGCGGCGGGTGGCAGCACGAATGGGCGGCGGTGGGGTGGATCCACGACGAGGTACAGATCGCCGTGCGTGAAGAGTACGCAGAGGTGGTCAAGGAGATACTCGTTTCAACCATTCAACCCGTAGCTAAGAAGTTCGGGTGGCGTCTGCCGCTAGCAGCCGGGGCTGACATCGGCCGGACGTGGCGGGAGACTCACTAGCATGAATCCGCATCATCTACAGGGGGCCGCGACCGAGTATGAGGTTGCGGCCTTCTACCTTTCCAGAGGCTATGCCGTCTACTGGCCCTCAGTGACGCAGAGCCGACACGACCTTGTGATCCAGAAAGACGGAGTGTTCGAGACCGTGCAGGTCAAGAGCGCCCGCGAAGAGGAGTCCGGACCGAACACCTACCTACGAGTTCGTCTAGACAAACCGGACCGAGGGACGCGGCCCTACGAGCCAGGGGATTTCGACATCTTGGCCGTAGCCCACCAAGGCCGTGTGTGGCTCATCCCCTTCGAGGACCTACCCTCCCTCTCGTCAATCACGTTGGAGAAGTGGGGACCGTCCACACGGCCTTGGGAGCACGACTACAACCCTGATAACTGGAGAGTGAAGTGAGTTACTACGACCACAGAGACGACAGCCGGTTTGTACGGCGGAGACTGGCCCATGACCTCTAAAAAGAAGAAACGCACCGTCCTCCTCGACGGGGACACGGTGATCTACTCGGCCGCGTCCGGCGCCGAGCAGGAGGTCCAATGGTCCGAATGGCTTTGGACCCTCCACGCGAACCTCGATGACGCTATCGAGCGCCTGGAGACCAGCATCACGAGGATCGTGGAGGACCTTGAGGCCGACCACCTGGTTGTCGCTCTCTCGTGTGAGGAGGAGACCCGGTGGAGGCCCCTGGTCATGCCGGACTACAAGGCCAACCGCACGAAGAGTCGTAAGCCCGTCGTCTACCAACCCCTTCGGGAGTACGTCCTGGAGAAGTACGACACCTACCTCCGACCTACGCTCGAAGGGGACGACGTGCTGGGGATTCTCGCCACGCATCCGCGGCTCTACCCTGGCGAGAAGATCATCGCCGCGATCGACAAGGACATGCGGACGATTCCGGGACTCTTTTACGACTACGACAAGAAGACCCTGGAAAACATCACGTTGAAAGAGGCTGACCGCTTCTTCTACACCCAAGCTCTCACGGGAGACCCTACGGACGGCTACAAGGGCTGTCCAGGGATCGGCCCCAAGAGGGCCGCGAAGATCCTGGACCCCTTCTTCAAGGACGAAGAACCTGACCTGGAAGGGGCCTGGAAGGCCATCGTCGAGGCCTACGAGAAAGCAGGCCTCTCTGAGGAGGTCGCCCTCATGAACGCTCGCGTTGCCCGCATCTGCCGGGCTACCGACTACGACTACAATAAGAAGGAGGTCATCCTATGGACACCATAAGGTACCGCTGTGCTGGTTGTGGAACCACGAAGTCGTATTCTCCTCTAAACCCACTCTCCCCTGTATACACTGTTTGCGCCACTCCTGGGTGTCAGGGATACCGCGTCGAGCCTGTCCCTACGGAGGAGACAGAAGAGGTAAAGGAAACCACCTCCGAGAAGGACCCTCGCCTAGGACCACAACAGGACGTACTCCGGGCTCTACCCAACGACCGTGGGGACCGCAAGGATACCCCCATCGCCACGGGGGTCATCGATTATTTCCCTCTGGCCCTTGCAGAGGTCGCGAGGCTCTCTAAGGCCGGTAACGACCAACACAATCCCGGACAGCCGCTCCATTGGGCCCGTGGGAAGTCGACCGATCACGCTGATTGCCTCATGCGGCACCTAATCGAGCGCGGTACCTTGGACACGGACGGAATCAGTCATACGGCCAAGGTGGCCTGGCGGGCTCTGGCAATGCTCCAGGAGGAGTTGGAGGCCAAGGCCGGGTTCGACCCCAACGGGGGAGGGGCCGATGTTTGATCCCTGCGAGAACCTACGCTCCGCGCTCCAGGACATCGCGGACTCTGGGGGCTACAACCCGGAAGCCTACCACGATGAGGATAGCTTCTTCGACCCGATGGACGCAGCGGGGGGAAACTTCGACGACGCTTACGAACTTGGCGTACTACGGGGCCTCTACCTGGCTGCGGAACGGGCCAAGAAGGGTCTCAAAGACGCGGAGGTAACATGATCATCCTATGCGACGTGGACGGGGTGGTGGCCGACCTCCTCAGCGAGTGGGTTCGGCGCTACAACGCGAAGTACGACGACGATCTCTCCCCGGAGGATATCACCGAATGGGATATGCACCGCAACGTCAAGCCTGAGTGCGGGACGGACATACACAACTTCCTCCGAATGCCGAACCTGTACTCCATGGTGGAGCCCATCCCCGGAGCCCTCGAAGGTATCCAGGAGCTCCGCCGCCGCGGCCACCGTGTCGTCTTCGTAACGGCTGCGGTGGTTGGTTCGATGGACCAGAAGGCCCGTTGGTTGAAACGACACGGGTTCCTCACGGACCTCAACGACCTCATCGTGGCGCAGGATAAGAGCCTTGTCCAAGGACAGGTCCTCATTGACGACGGGGCCCACAATATCGAGACCTTTCCCGGCTACGCACTCCTCTACAAGGCGCCCCACAACGAACAGTTCGTATGGCCTTTCCGGGCTGACGACTGGGCCGAAGTGATCGACCAGATCGACGAGATCGAGCACGTCCTGGGAATCAACCCGGAGACGGCCCACTGACCCTGTAGGGGGTCCTTCAATACCCGACCATATAGGAAGGACCCCCTATGTATCCCACCCGAGGTATACCGTGCAAGCACCCTACATCCCACCTGAGGTTCTTGTCTGGTTGGAGCACTTGTTCCCCGGAAGGGTCCCCGAAGACCCCCTCACGGAGAAGCAGTACGACGTACTCGTCGGTCAGCAACAGGTAGTCGGGCGAGTGCGTCGGGAGGTCCAACGGCAAGCCAATGACCTCACCCAAGTTTAGCAGGAGGCTGAATGGCAGAACGAGAAGCCCCTGCGCTTGAGAGAGCCACGGCACAGGAGCGATACACCCGTCTCCAGACGGAGCGGAACCCGTACTTGGAACGGGCGCGTGCGTGCGCGAAGCTCTCCATCCCCGCCCTAATTCCTGAAGAGGGCGATAACTCCTCACAGGAAACCTACCAGCCCTTCCAGAGTATCGGAGCCCGTGGCGCCAACCATCTAGCCGCGAAGCTCATGCTGGCCCTCTTCCCTCCGGGCCACACGTTCTTCCGCCTCTCGATGGAGGAGTACGTCCTCGACGAACTCATTTCCGAGACCGGGGCGGGCTACGAGGACGCGAAGGGCGAGTTCGACGCTGCGTTGTCCCGCGTGGAGCGCACCGTCATCACACGAATGGAGCACCGCGGCTACCGCGCGACCCTCAACGAGGTCATGAAGCACCTGATCGTGGCCGGCAACGTCCTCATCCAGATCATGAAGGATGGTGGCGTACGGCTGCACCCTCTCTCCGCATACGTTGTCAAGCGGGACAAAGCCGGTAACGCGGTAGAGATGGTAATTAAGGAGACCGTGGCCCGTGTGGCGCTCCCGGAAGGGGCCCGCGAAGTGGTTGAGGGTGAAGAGCCCCAGCAGGGCCTGAAGGAAGACGGCCCGACCACGGATGACATCGACATCTACACCCGCGTCCTCCGAAAGGACTCCCGGTGGGAGGTTTACCAGGAGGTACTAGGGAAGCCGATCCCTGGCTCCGAAGGGACCTATCCGCTCGATAAGTGTCCGTGGATTCCCCTACGCCTCATAAAGGTGGATGGGGAGGACTACGGCCGTGGGTTCGTAGAGCAGTACATAGGCGACCTCAGGAGCCTGGAGGCCCTGGCAAAGGCCATCGTCATGTTCACCGCCGCCGCGGCCAAGATCCTCGTGTTCGTGGACGACAACGGCCGCGTGACGGTGAGGATGGTCAGCGAGGCCGAGTCCGGGGATGTACTCCCCGGCAACGCCAAGGACGTAACGGTCTTCCAGCTCGATAAGTTCGCGGACTTCCGGGTCGCCAAGGAGACCATGGACGACATCCGCCAGCGGCTCGAAGAGGCCTTCCTCCTCTTCAGCGGGGTCCGACGGGACGCCGAGCGAGTGACCGCTGAGGAGATCCGTGCCGTGGTCCAGGAGCTCGAACAGTCCCTCGGCGGGATCTATTCTGTCCTGGGGCAGGAGCTACAGGCGCCTATCGCCAACGTACTCCTACACCAGATGGCGAGGGCCGGGGACATTCCCCGCCTACCCGACAACGCGGTCCGCGCCGAGATCATTTCCGGGGTGGACGCTCTTGGAAGGACCGCCGACCTGAACAAGCTCCGCGAGTTCCGACAGGAGCTCGTCGAGACCTTCGGGCCGGAAGCCGTGGCTAACCTGTTCCGACAGGAAGCCTTCGCCAAACGCGTGGCTACCGCTGTGGGGCTCAACTACGAGGGCCTCATCAAGACCGAGGAAGAACTCCAGGCCGAGCAAGAGGCCGCACAGGCTCAGGCCATGGCCGAGAAGGTCGGCCCTGAGGCTGTCCGACAAGCCGGCCAACCGTCCCCTGAAGGAGAGATATGAGTAAGAAGAAGAGCACCAAGACGGCGACGAAGGCCGCTGAGAAGAAGACCGAGAACGTGGCCATTGAGACCAGCCGTAAGGGAATCTACCGGAGGACTAACTAATGGCGCACGACAGCGTCGAGGTCACAGTGGGCGAGGAGGACATCGAGCCTGATCCTCAGTCCCCTGAGGCCGGCGACCTCCTCGCCGGGAAGTTCAAGACCACTGACGACCTTGTGAAGGCCTACAAGGAGTTGGAGTCCAAACTGGGTTCCATTGGGTCCCAGGAGTCCGGCGAGGCCTCCGAGGCTCCCCCGGCCCCCGAACGTCCGGACGGTACCATCGACACGAGCGAGCCTGAGGTCCCGGAGACCCCGGAGTCCTTCACCCTCGCGGATGTGGTGGATGAGCTCTCCGAGAGCGGCGAGATCTCCGACGAGACCTACGAGCGCCTGGAGAAGGAGAAGGGCCTCTCCCGAGCCGACGTGGACACCTGGGCCGAAGGTATCAAGGCCCGCGGCGAGCGGCTCGTGGCGGAACTGAACGACGCTGCGGGAGGCCCTGAGGCCTTCCGGTCCCTCCTGGATTGGGCCAAGACCGGCCTCCCGAAGGAGGAGATCGAGGCCTACAACGAGGCGGTCGGCACCGGGAACGCGACCCTCGCCAAGATGCTCCTGAGGTCCATGCGGGCCCAGTACGAGGCCACGAACGGCCGAGAGCCGAACCTTGTGGGCGGTGAGAACGTCCCGCAGAGTCGGGGCGTGAAGCCCTTCTCCAGCCTCGACCAGCTCACGGCCGCTATGGGCGACCCGCGCTACCGTACCGACCCGACCTACCGGGCCGAGGTGGATAAGCGGGTGGCCGCTTCGGACATCCTCTAATACTGAAACCCAAGATCAACCTGGCGAAGCCTGGTAGGGAGGACATCCCCATCCTTCGCCGGAACCTCTCGACCTCATAGGCCCTGAGCCTGTGAGGCCTCTTCCAACCACCGGAGATGTTATGCGCTTCTCATGGCGGCAGCTTCGCCCGGCGTTCCTCGCTATTGGTTCTGCGTTCGCCGGCCTGGGTCTCATCCCGGCCGAGTTCGCTACGGCCATCGTGGAGAACGCTGAGCTTGTTGTGTCCGGGATTCTCGGCGCCTGGTCGGCTACGGCCTGGCTTCGTAATCGCTCGGACAACAAGGAGTAGTTAGGCCCCTCACGGGGCTCTGCCGGGGCCCTACGGGTCTCCCTCCTGCCCGTTCCTCGGGCCCCGGCTCCTATACGGATCGTAGCTCAGTTGGTAGAGCCGGGCTGAGAAAGTCCTAAGGTGCGCGGGTTCGATCCCCGCCGATCCGTCTTGTAGTACCCCACCCCAAGGAAAACAGCACCGGATTCCACACCCCTTCTCAGGGGGTGGAGCCCAACCCCTTGCAGACCCAAGGAGTACCTCGGGCCCGTTGCGACGGACACCCCTGGAGAAACAAGGCGCACAGCAAGGCGAGAGGGCACCGGAGCTAACCCTCAGGTCAACTCTTTCCTTGGAAGTAATCCCACCATGGCAAACGCTAATCCTCTACGCATCGGCCAGGTAAACCAGGCCGGTGACGATCGTGCGCTGTTCCTGAAGATTTACGGCGGCATGGTCGTAACAGCATTTCGTCGGCGTACTGCGTTCATGAGCCGACATCTCGTGCGGAACATCCCGTATGGCAAGAGCGCCAGCTTCCCCCGTACTGGCCGGGTGTCGGCGTACTACCACACGCCGGGCCATGAGATCCTGGGCGAACAGGCTAACCAGGCCGAGGCCATCATCACGGTGGACGACATCCTGGTGAGCCCCATGTTCATCCCGGAGATCGACGAGCTCATCAGCCACTTCGAGGTCCGCTCGGAGTACGCGGCCCAGCAGGGCGAGGAGCTCGCGAACATCTTCGACATGAACGTGGCCCGTGTCGCCATCCAGGCGGCTCGTGCGTCGAACCCGGTGAACGGCCTCCCGGGCGGTGAGCAGATTTGGTCTGCCGACGCCCTCACGGACGCCGACACTTTCGCGGACATGCTCTTCGAGGCCCAGGCCCGCCTGGACGAGAAGGATGTTCCCGACAGCGACCGTTATTGCTTCGTCAAGCCGGATCTCTACTACCGCCTGGTCTCGTCCAGCTCGAAGGCGATTCACCGCGACTTCGACGGTCAGGGGAGCTACGGTGACGGCGTTATCATCCGCATCGCGGGTCTGCCGATCATCAAGACCAACAACCTCCCGACCGAGGACGACACCACCAACACCGACCTGCACCAGAAGTACCGTGCGGACTACTCGGATGTGGCCGGCCTCGTCATGCACCGCTCGGCGGTCGGTACGGTGAAGCTGAAGGACCTCGCGGCCTCGATGGACTGGGACCCGCGGCGACTGGGCACGCTCCTCACGGCGCGGTACCTGGTCGGCCACGGCTGGCTCCGTCCCGAGAGCGCGGTCGAGCTCCGTACTACGGACCCGAACGGCTAAGACTTAGACCTAACGACCGGAGGGTAGGGCACGTTCCCTACTCTCCGGTTTTTTTCATCCCCACACCCGATGACGAACCATGTTAACGAACATTGCCCCAACGACGGAGCTCCAGGCGGTCAACGCCATGCTGTCGTCCATCGGTGAAGCCCCCGTCCAGAGCCTTGAGACCTCGCCCCGAGGGGACGTGGAGAAGGCCCTGAACATCCTCAGGGACGCTACACGAGAGGTCCAGGCCCGGGGGTGGCGGTTCAACACCGAGTTCAACTACAAGCTGACGCCGGTTGCCACCTTCGAGCATTCGGACGGCGGCACCCTCAACGTCTTCACTCCCCCGCCGAACCTCGCCGGGTTCCGCCTCTCCCTCCGGGACGACCAGTACGGCATGGACGCCGTGGTCCGGAAGTCCCGCGAGTACCTGGTGGACGGCGAGCCCGTAGAGGTCCTCTACGACCGCATCCGCGGACGGGACGGGTGGGAGGAGGACACCCTCTACATCGACCCGACCTGGTTTCTGGAATCCTTCAGCGACCTACCGGAGACCGCCCGGCGCTACATCGTTGTGGTGGCCTCGCGGCGCTTCGCGGCCGACCAGGGCGCTTTAGAGAAGAGCCGCCTGGGCGAACAGGACGAGCAGGTGGCCTTTCAGGACCTCATGCTCGAACAGCGCCGGGGTCAGCCCCAGGCCGCACCCTGGAGCCAACAGACCTCCGAGCTCGACGCCCTGAACCAGGTCCTCGCTAACCTGGGGATGGAGGAGGTCCCGAGTCTCTACGCCCTGTCGCACGAGGCCGTCCACGCCCTCAACGTCCTTCGCCGCGTGGCGCGGGAGGTTCAGAGCGAGGGCTGGCGGTACAACACTGACCTAGGTCTGGAGTTGGAGCCGGTCGCTGAGTTCGAGGGACGTAACATCTTCGTGCCCCCTGCGGACAACATGATCTCCTGGGAGCTCGCCCGGATCCCCGAGCAGCGGGAGCTCCTGGTCTCCCTGAGGCCCCCTAAGGAGTACGACGGGCATCCCCGGATCTTCTACGATCGACGCTACAACCGCGACGGTCTAGACCTCCCCCGGCTCCTCATTAACGCGATCTACTTCTTCAAGTTCGAGGACATGCCGGACGTGGTGAGGCGATTCATCGTTGCCCTCGCCTCGAAGCAGGTCGCTGAGGCGCTCCCCAACGGCGCCGACCGGGCCCGCGTGACCGAGGACGACATCAGTCGCGCCTGGCGCCAGCTACAGCGTGAGCAGGGCGACACGGAGCGGTACAGCTTCGTGGACAGCCGGCTCTCCCTGGAGATGTTGGGCGGCCGACAGGGTTCCCACAGTTTCGTCCCGAACAGGAACTACACCGAGTAAGAAAACATGGCCCATATTTCTGACACTCTCGCCAGCCTGAGCGGCGGGGTATCCCAACGGCCACCAAGGCTTAGGCACCCCTCCCAGGCCTCCGAGGTTGTGAACGGGTGGGCCACGGTGGCGGGGGGTGTGGCGAAGCGCCCGCCCCTCAATCACGTCGCTACTCTATCCGAGGACCCTAGCGGCTACACCACGGGCCTCGTGGAGACCTACGTCCGGGACAATGACTCCCGGTTCCGTGTGGTTATCGCCGGCGGGGACCTGAAGGTGTTCGACGCCGAGACCGGTGCCGAACAGGTGGTCCATTTCCCGGACGGGAAGGGGTACCTTTCAGGCCCCGGCGGTTTCCGCACGGTGGCGGTAGGAGATCGTATGTGGATCCTCAACCAGGGCCGGACCATCGAGGCCTTGGAGGATCGCGCGCCCCTCCAGGAGCCCCGCGGCCTCATCTACATCCGCCAGTCCGACTACGGCACCCGATACGAGATCCGGCTTGACGGCCGGACCATGTACTACACGACCCCTTCCGGGAACAGCCCGAACGACCGGGAGAGGATCGACACCACCAACGTAGCTAGGGCCTTCCTAGAAAGGCTCCGGTACTCTTACGACTACTTTGGTCACTACTTCGAGGGAGAGCAGTACGGCTCCACCATTGTGATCCGGCGGAAGGACGGACGGGATTTCCGACTAACAGGATCGGACGGTCTAGCGGATCGGGGCATGGTGGTGGTCAAAGGTTCCGTACAGACGTTCGAGGACCTCCCCTCCCGCGCCCCCAACGGGCTAGTGGTGGAGGTCGCTGGGGATCCAGGGACCGGAGATGACAACTACTGGGTGCGCTACGACGACCGCGGCAGTCCTGAGAAGGATGGAGTGTGGCGCGAGACAGCGAAGCCGGGGACCAGGACCCGCCTGGATCCCGAGACCATGCCGCATCTCCTCCAGTACCGCGGGGCCTTCATGGACCCTGTAGAGGCCCAGGCCTTCCCCCCGGAGCCCGTGGTGGGTCCTGGGGACGTGACCGAGGCGACATCACCCTGGACCGATCGTGGGGTGTGGGAGGACGAAGGCTCAGAGCCTATCCTGGAGCAAACCGACCAGGACATCACCGAGCACCGTGAGTTCGTCCAGGCTAGCATCCCAGCGGGCTACGCCGGCCAGCGGCGCCAAGTCTCTGCCTCGTACAGTCTCGACACCGCTGGGATGGTGGCGGGCTCTAGGGTCCTACTCAACCTCTACCAGGTCTCCCCTGGGGAGCCTACCGTAGTGGCCCGTAGGATGTACCAAGGGGGCTCGGGGGTCCACCATGACACCCTAGACACCGAGGTAGTGGTGCCTCCTGGCGGGGCCGCCTACCGACTCCTCATGGAGTACAGCCAAGGCGAGACTCCCCAGGAGATGTATCGCCGGGCCAACCTCTTGGTGTGGGGTTACAACGCCGGCCTACGGCACTACTCCTGGGATTCACAGGAGCTACAGATCCCGGACGGGGGGCTATACCCTGTCGGCTGGGAAGTGGAAGTGTCAGTGGGCGGCTCAGTCTACGAGTACGTCATCGAGGACCAGCCCCTAAGGGCCCACGCAGTAGCCACTGAGCTCGCTGCGTTGATTCCCGGCGCTACCGCCCAGGGTACCCGAGTTAGGATCCCCACCACGGAGACGGTCGAGGCCAGCCTCACCTGGAGCGACGAAACCCACCTGTACGCCGGCACGGCGCTAAACCTCCCACCAGATGCCTATGTAGGACTCACGGTCCGCAACCTGACCGACAGGTCTGAGGGGACCATCGAGAGAACCGTAGGAGGCCTGGTGGTGGTCACCGGACTGACGGGCGGGGAGCGCAACCGCTTCGAGGCCGGGGACGAGTGCGAGATCACGGAGACCGGGGACTACTTCGTCTTCCGGCGTTCGGCCTGGGCCCCGCGAGAGGCCGGCGACGAGGAGCGTTGTCCCTTCCCTAGCTTCGTAGGCTGGAAGGGCCGCGAGGTCTTCTTCGTCGAGGACAGGCTCGGCATCACCGCCGGCGGGTCCGTCGTCCTTTCTAGGTCAGGGGACCACACAACCTTCGTCCGTCAGAGCGCGCGGGTCCTCCTGGACAGCGACGTGATCGACGTGGAGAGCTCAGGCCGACGCACGGCCGAGTTCCACACCGCGATCGAGTGGGATCAGGGGCTCTTCCTCCTAAGCGACCTGGGGCTCTACCGGCTCGGTGGGGATCCCTTTCTCTCGCCCCGGTCGGTCTCGCTGGGCCTCGTGGCCGAGCTCCCGAACGACCCGGACGTTCGCCCTGTTGTGGCGGGCTCCCGGATCTACTTCGTCCGGCGAGGGGTGGAGGGTGTCCAAGTCCTCGAAGCGTCCGTGAGGCAGAACCTCCGGGTGGCGGCTGACAACCTGACCGTGGAGATCCCTACCTACATCCAAGGGGCCCCGAAGGCCCTAGCGGTTGACCCAGCCCTGGGGGTGCTGGCCCTCCTAACGAGTGCCGGCCTCTACGTCTACACCTACCACGACGAGCCCGGTCACGGCCGGATCCTCTCCGCATGGTCCCGTTGGGAGATCCCTGAGGGGGCTGTGGACGTGAGTCTCTTGGATGGGGTCCTCTCCGTGGTGACGGTACGGGGCAGCGGGGTCTACCTAGGCGAGATCAACCTGAGCGGGGAGCTACCGTCAGGTCCTCAGGACTACCGGGACACTGTGGGTCCTGAGACCCTGGACTACGGGTTCACCTACGAGTTCACGCCGATCCACGTTCGTAACGAGTACGGTAAGATCATCCCAGGGGACCTCCGGGTCCTGTACGTCGAGGTCCACTACCACGACACAACAGGCTTGACCCTCCAGGTGTCCCCCGAAGGGCGCCAGACCTACACCTACACCGAAGAGGCCTCGGTGGCCTCCGAAGGGACCTTGAGAGCCCCTGTAGGGGCCAAGGACTACACCCTCACCCTCACCGACCACGGTCGAGGGCCGTGCGCGGTCTCTTCTCTCGACTGGGAGGGGATCTTCTACCCCAGACAGCACCCTAGATTACGACAGGAGAGATAATGCTTCCAGCAGCGATTCTAGCCGGCGTCCAGGCCGCGGTCTCGATCGGGGGCGCCATCACCGGTCACGCCGCCCGGCAGCGGGAGGCAGACCGGTCTGAGGAGGCCACCCGCCAGGCCCTCAGGCTCCAGAGCCGGGACCTCACCATCCGTGGGATCGAGGAGGTCCAGGCGGCGGCACAGGCCCGTAGCCAGGCCGAGCGGCAGGCTCAGGTGGCTACGGGCTCCGCCCAGGTTTCAGCGGCCTCTGCGGGGGTCCGTGGGGCCTCCGTAGACGCCCTGGTTTCTGATATCTCCGGGGACCTCGGTAGGGTCTACCAGAGCATCGACTTCAACACGGTTACCGCCCTCGATCAGATCCAGCGGATGAGGGAGGGGGCGGAACTCGAAGCACAGTCACGGCTGAACTCCATCGAGCGGCCCAGTCTCTTGCAGACCCTCCTCCGGGTCGGCGCCGGCGGGCTGGACGCTTATTCCACGTACCAACGCTTCGCCCGTCCCGTGGGGGCGGATCAACCTGAGGAGGAGGAATAATGCCCACACGCGGACGCCAACGGGTCATGGTCGGGAGCGGCCTGACCCCTGAACGGCTACAACCTCGTGCGAGTCCCTCCGGATCCTTTGTGGCCCCTGAGAGGTCCAGGACCCTACGGGGGCTCGCCCAGGGCCTTGCAGAGATCGCGCCCTCCCTGGGCCGCTTCGCTGACCAGACCCTTGAGCGACGGGCGAGGGTCCAGGAGCAGAAGGGCCGTGCAGAGGCCCAACGTCTCCTGGAGGACCAGCAGACCTACAGGCAGGCCGTCAGGGACGGACTTATCCGACAGGATCAGAACCCTTGGTTTCGGCTTGGGATGAAGCGGCAGTTTGCTACGGTCGCCGCCGACCGCTACGCCGCCCGTCTCCATGCCGAGGCCAACGCCCTCCTCGCTGGGGGTGCGACCGACCCCGAGCAGTTTCAAGCCCTCGAAGCACAACTCCGTAGGGAGTTCGTAGCCGAGGAGATCGGGGAGGGCAACCGGGACGCTGGGTTCGACGCCTTCTTCGCGGACGCTGTGAACCAGCGGGCCGCAGGTATCGCTCGGCAGTTCGCGGCCCAGGCAGGGGCCCAGGCCGTCCGACAGTCTACCGAGACTGTGGGCGCTGAGGCCATGGGGATCTTGGACAACCTGGAAGGTCTTGAGACTAACGAGGTAGGGGAACGACTCGACGAGCTTGCCCGATGGGCCATTCAGGAGCACGGACTGGACGGGACGCGGGTGAATGAGGTCCTGGAGGAGGCGATCATCACGCACGCCGTCACCACCAGGGACCCAGACGCCCTCCTCTACGCCCGTTCGGTCAAGACCCACGGGGGTAAGACCCTCGCGGACATCCCTAGGTTCCGCCGGGCCGCTGAGGAAGCGGCGCGACGCATCGAGGACCTGGAGGACCGAGACCTTCGCCGGGAACAGACCGCTCGTCAGGAAGAGGCCTACAAGGTCCAGATGGACTACTACGAGGAGGTCCGGCAGAAGGGCCTCCACAACGTCGATCACGAGGACTGGAACCTCCGTATGGGGATCCTGGACCCACGGATGGCTACGGATCCCCTTGCGGTCCGCGGTAGGGTCAACCAGGCCCTCCAGGACTACGAAGTGGATCCCCTACGGCTCGCCCACATCCAGGCCCGAGCACAGGCCGGCGAACTCTCCATGCACGATCTCATGCAGGGGTGGCAGCAGGGCGTGTACTCGGACACGGAGTACCTCCGGGCGATCGGCTATGCCGCCCAGTACGCCCAGTGGCAGCACGCGCTCATGCAGGGCTCGGAAGATCCCTTCAAGGAGGACTACTGGCAGGACAGCGAGCGGTTCATCCGCCGGGTGGCCGGGTCCGAGAGTATCTTCGAGTCCTTCGGGGCCGAAGCGGGCCGGCAGGCCGAGATCCTCGCCCGACAGGCCCTTACCTGGGCACGCGAGCGGTGGTGGCAGTATTGGACAGAGGGTGGTGGACGCGAGGCCGGGCCTATGGAGCGTATGGCCGAGCTCGACCGGATCTTCGAGGCCACCCGCCGGCAGTTCTTCCCGCTCCAGACGCAGGAGGCCCAGGCAGCGGTTGCTCCCCACAACCCCCTGGACTGGAATAAACCGATCCTCCAAGGGGATGAGGTAGCAGAGCTGCGGACCTTCCTCGATGCAGAGGGCACTCTCAGTAACTCCCTAGCCCTGAAGCTGTGGCGCTACGGCGTCCCCTTCGAGGTCATCAACCTCCAGAACCCCAACTCCCTTGAACGACTAGAGGCCCTTACGAGCCGTCAGGAGCGAGCCTATGGGATTGTTAGGGAGGAAGAGTCGAGCCCCGTAGAGCCCGAGCAGTCAGACCAGTCTGACGACAGGGACGCCGGCGAGTCCTCCCTCACAGCGGAGGCCATCGACCTCCTCCAGAGTGATCCCAAGCACAGTCTCGTAGCCCGGCGGGTCCTCGCGGGGACCGCCAGGCAGGAGTCCCTGTTGAGGGCAGTACAGGCCGAGATCGCCCGCCTGGAGAAATCGGAAGACCGTCTACTCGGCTACGAGGCCCAGGGGGGTGACCCCGATAATCTATCCCCGGCGTCCGCCAGGGTCTACCAGCGACTAGTGGACGACGTAGAACGCCTTGAGGTCCTTCGCGGCCTTCTCAACCCATAAAGGAGCACCATGTTTCAACAGGAGCAGTTCGGGCAGCAGCCCGGCCTCATCTCTGAGGAAGAGCGCGCCCGGCGCCTCCGGGAGCTCCGCGCCCAGCGCGAGGAGAACCAACGGGCCCAGACCTGGCAACAGGCCATGGAGCCCCAGGAAGTGGTGGCGGGCGAGAGGGCCGTACAGGGCCCTCAGGAGGTCACGGAAGAGTGGCTGGGCCCAACGACTCCTGTAGGCCCCCAGGACCCCCAAGGGGACGTAGAGGCGCCTGAAGACCGTACCTTGGGGGACGTGGTAAAGGACACCGGCCGGGCGGTGGTACGAGGAGCCGCGGGAGCGGTCAACGAAACCACATCCTTCTTCACGTTCGGGAAGTTCCGCCCCATCGACGAGGACAGACTCCCGGAGATCGAGTCCGATCACGGGGCCTACCAGTTCGTCGAGGGTATGAGCCAGTTCCTCACCGGAATGGTGGGGGCTGGTAAGGTCCTCAAGCCCCTCCAGCTTGGCCGTAGGGCCTATCGGGTCATGCGGGGAGCTGGGATCGGTAAGCGGGTGGCGAAGCCCGTAGCCCTCATGGTCCCCGCCGAGGCCGCGTCAGTAGTGACCGACTTCGTGGCCTTCAACCCCTACGAGGAGCGTCTGGCTGACCTCGTGGCCTCTTCGGGCCCTGAGTTCGCCCGCCCGATCGGTGAGTGGCTCGCCTCGAACGAGGACGATCCGGAGCTATGGGCTCGGACGAAGGCCGCTATGGAGGGGGCCATGGTAGGGCTGGCCCTTGGCGCCACCATCGAGGGCGCCACACGCCTCGTGAGGATCGTGGGGCTCCACAAGCGGTTCAAGCGGGGCTCGTTGGACGACGAGACCACTAAGCGCCTGGCTCGGGAGACCGCGGATGCCGAGTTCGACTACGACGACGCTATTGCGATCTACCACGGGAAGGATGAGTCAGTCCTTGCCCTCCGTAACGTGGAGGACCTGGAGCTCGACCCCACACCTTTTATCCACAACATCGAGAACATAGACCCCGGAGACATTGGGGAGTTCATGTGGCACGCGGGCACGAAGGGGAAGGACATTCTCCGGGAAGGCCTGAAGTCACGGCACCAGCTAGGGGGTCAGTCCGGTCTGGGCGGTGGTTCCGTTCACACGGTCTCCGTCACCTACAGCCGGGAGCACGCGGAAAACATCCATGAGATGCAACGGCTCGTCACCAGGATCGCCAAGAACGAAGCCTCGATCGACGACGTGGTGGAGCACTTCGAATTCTATTGGTGGGAGGATCTCGACCTCCACCCGATCATTGAGAGCCTAGAGCCGCATATCGGCCGGAACAACGTCAAACGACTCCTGGGAGTGGGTGAGGATTCCGACTGGGAGGATTTCCTCCTCAGGAAGGGCGTGAACGAGGACGACCACCTGACTCCCATTCAATACATGGAACTTGAGGCCGAAGCCTTCGCCGACGCCTGGAGACAGGTGGAGGAAAGCCTACCGACTAAGGACGCTCAAGAGGCCCTCATGAAGCTCGCCACGGAACTCGATGCCAAGGATCCGGAGCCCATAAGACGCACCCTCATTGTCCACGCGGACGGGGTGCGGGGCATCATCGACCAGTTCGCCCAATACGACCTTGAGGATTTGAACATCTTCCAGGTGGGGGCGAGGAAGGGGGTACAGCCCATCGAGCTCAGACCGCTTGAGGCCGACATCCCCCATCCCGGTCAATCCACCACGCTCCCCTGGGAGTACGAGATCCAGTTCCACCCCGACGACGTGGAGCTCCTCGACCGGATTATCTACAGGAACGAGCGCCAGACCGCGGCCTTGGATACGATAATCCGAGCCCGTGAAGGCTCTGTCCGGAAGCTCCCCCAGGCCAAGATCGAGAAGGCCGTCAAGGAGTACCGCAAGGCCCTCGACGAGGGCGCGGACTACTTCGACCTCCAGCAGCAGTGGGGAATCAACCTAGGGCTCCTGGTCAAGAACTACGAGGACACGAAGGTCCTCTCGAAGGCCGTAGAGGAGGCCCTGAAGAAGGAGCACATGGGTGCCCGGTTCCTCGACTCGGCGGCTCCCAAGACCTATGAGGAGCTGCACGAGCGCGCCCTGACGAAGTTCAAGGAGGTTTTCGGTAACGGTGCGACCCTTGACGACCTCCGGAACTGGGCGGCTGACCTAGGTTCCTCGAACCTCGACGAGGCCGCGGTGAACCTGGACGCCGGGTTCATGGTCCTACACGCCCTGGCCGGTGACATCTCGCGCGTTGCGCGGGCGCTCGACCTTATGGACGGCCCTGAGGCTGTTGGGCTCCAGGGGCTCCTTGAAGAGATGGTGGAGGCCTTCGCGGATATCCAGCTCCGTGTACTAGGCGGACGATCGGAGTCCGGCCGACTCCTGAACTTCATGAAGAAGGCCGGCCAGCTACCCAGCGAAGTGGGTAAAGCAGCCCAGGAGGCCCTCCAGGCCGGGGCAGAAACCGCCGGGGGCCGCTCCGCACTCACCCCAGCCCAGGCTAGGGAGCTCGCTAGGAACCTCAGGATGGCTGAGGGGAACCCTGAGCTCATCCGTAAGGTCCTGGAGCACACCGTCAACGTACACCGGAACTGGGATAACGACCCCAGGCTCATGGACAAGATCAATTGGTTCCGGACCAATATGCTCCTGAGCGGTCCCAAGACCTTCCTGGTGAACGCCATTAGCAACGCCATCACCCTGTTCCAGGTCCCCGTCGAGCACATGTGGGCGGGACTGAGGAGCGGGAACAGGGAGCTCGTGGATTACGGCCGGGACGAGATCGGAGGGATCTTCTCCTCGATCTCCGAGGCCTTCTCCATGGCCCGTAAGTCCTGGACCTCGGACATGAACATCCTCGACCCCTCCTTCAGGACGGACGAGGGGCTTACCGCCATGGGCCCCAGCCCGTTGAACACCATCGGCCAGTGGGCGAAGACCATGGTGGGGGTTCCCGGAAGGGCCCTCATGGCTACGGATGAGTTCTTCAAACAACTCTCCTACCGCGGCCACGTCCTCGCCCAGGCGAAGGCCACGGCTCGGGAAGACGCCGTAACCCGTGGGCTCCGTAGGGGCACCAAGGAGTTCCACGAGTACGTCGCCAAGAGGGCAGCAGAGGCCCTCGAAGGGGCCTTCACCAAGGAGGGACACGCCCTGAACCCCTTCGCCCTGGAGAACTCGCGCTACGTCACGTTCCAGAACGAGCTCGGCTACGGGTTCGGACAGACGATACAACGCGCCGTCAACGAGCACCCCTTCCTACGCTTCATCCTACCCTTCGTGAGGACCCCCGTGAACCTCTTCCGGTTTACCTGGCAGCGGACACCCGTGCTGGGCCGGTTCCAGAGACAGCTACGGGAGGACCTCGCCGCCGGCGGGTACCGTGCAGAGATTGCCAAGGCCCGCTTGGAGGCCGGGTGGGTTCTATGGGGCTCGGCTGCCGTACTCGCCATGGGCGGACACATCACGGGCGGCGGACCCTTCAATCCGAATGTCCGGAAGCAGTGGCGCGACCTAGGCAACCAGCCGTATTCCTTCCGGCTCCCGAGCGGGGAGCAGATCAGTTTCCACCGCGGGGATCCTCAGTTCACACCCTTGGGGATCATCGCGGACGCCGTGGAGGCCGCGGGCGAGCTGGGCGAGGAGGATGCCACACAGGTAGGGTTCGCGGTGGCAACCGCCATTGCCGCTTCCGCCACGTCCAAGACGTTCCTCACGGGGCTCTCAGAGGTCTTTGAGGCCCTGGGGGACGGACACCCGGAGGTGGTGAAGCGCACCCTCACGAACATGGCGACCTCGTTCACCCCCAACTTCCTGAACCAGATCAACGCCGACGAGGTGTTTCGGGAGGCTCGGTCCCTCGTAGACGAGTTCCGTAGGAGGCTCCCCGGGTTCTCCGACCAACTGGAGCCTCGGCGGAACCTGTTTGGGGAGCCTGTTCTGAAGCCGGCCATGGCCTTCGGGATGGAGTTCGGCGGGGTGGGCGATTACGTCAACCGCTTCCTGAACCCCTTCACCACCATGAAGGTCGAGGAGGACTGGGAGACCTTCCAGGCCCTCACGGACCTCGGTAAGGCCCTGCCCTACCCCCAGCGGACCCGTATGGAGGGTAAGATCGACCTAGCCGACCGGAAGAAGTACGACAACGGCACCGGCCAGAGCCCTTACGATCGGATGTTCGAGATCGTGTCCAACCCCTCTTGGGGCCCGCCCCTGCGGGAGGCCCTACGGGACCTCGTGCAGAGTAAGGCCTTCCAGAGGCTCGGGGCTGGAAACGACACCTTCCGGGGCGGCGCCCGTCACGAGATGGCCCGCCGCCTGGTCTCGCGGTATTACCGCGCCGCCGAGAAGCAGATCCTCTTGGAGTACCCAAAGCTCCGCGAGGAGATGCAGGCCCTCACCGAGCGCCGGCTCGAAGGGTTCATCGGCACCGGACAACTCGAACGGGACGAGGAGCTCCTCGGCTTCTAACCCCTCCCATCACCCCCGGGCCCTGGGGGATCGCACCCTCAGGGCCCCCTCCACAACCCACCGATGAATGACTTCAGCATCACCGAGTTCCTTCAGGCCTTTGGACGCCTAGAGGGAAAGGTGGACCACCTCCTCCATCTGGAGCACGAGCGCGTCAAACGTGAGACAGTCATGGAGCAGCGGGTCCGCTCGCTAGAAAACTGGCGGTCATGGATCACCGGGGCCTTCGCGCTCCTGGGGGCCCTCTACGCCGCCCTCCTCAGAATCCTGTAGAGCTATGAGTCACGACCCACAGCGGGAACGGGTCGAGGCCCATGCCGAGATCGCGAAGAGGCTCCAGGACAAGCTCCTCAAGGCCTACGAAGCCCTCCTCGATAGTGGGGAGGCGACGGCCCAGGACCGTAAGAACCTTCAGGACCTCCTCCTCCGTAACGGCTGGACCTTCGACCTGCAAGCCATCCCTCAGAGCCTCAAAGATAAACTGACAAAGCACATCGCCTTCGACGACGACCTCAACGAGCAGTTCCTCCGAGTCATGGAATGATATGAGATACACACCCGAAGAGATTAAGGCTGCGGGCCTTGACGACTTCAGGGTGTTCCTCGTGCAGGTTTGGGATTTTCTAGGCCTTCCCCCACCCACGCCGGTCCAGTTAGACATCGCATGGTGGCTACAGCACGGCCCGAAGTACATGGTCATCATGGCCTTCCGGGGCGTGGGGAAGAGTTGGATCACGGCTACCTTCGCCCTCTGGAACCTTTTCAGGGATCCAGATTTCAAGGTAGAGGTGGTCAGCGCCGGCGGTGATCTCGCGAACGACATCTCGAAGTTCGTGCTTCAGATGATTCGCGAGATGCCGCTCCTCCAGTTCCTAGAGCCCCCACGGGACCGGAGCTCCTCTAAGGGGTTCCATGTAGGCCCTGCAAAGCCCGCCAAGGACCCCAGCTTCAAGAGTGCCGGCATCACCGGCCAGATCACCGGGACACGCGCCGACCTCATCATCGGTGACGACGTTGAGATCCCGAAGAACTCCTACACGCACCACCTACGCGAGAAGCTGAAGGAGGCCACGAAGGAGTTCGCTGCGATCCTGAAGCCTGAAGATCACGCGCGGATCATCTACCTGGGTACCCCCCAGGTGGAGGAGAGCCTTTACACCGAGCTCCCCCGCCGGGGCTACCGAGTCCTGGTGTGGCCCGCCGAGATCCCTGAACACCCTGACAACTACGACGGCACCCTCGCGCCCTACGTCCAGCGAATGATCGAGGAAGGGGCGAAGCCTGGGGATCCCGTCGATCCGGTCCGGTTTCCCCGCCCTGTCCTGGATGAGAAGCTGGCCGAGTACGGCAAGTCCGGCTACGCGCTCCAGTTCATGCTCGACACGAGCCCCAGCGCGGCCGACAAGCACCCTCTCAAGCTCTCCGACCTCATCGTCACCGACCTGGACAAGGACATCGCCCCAGTCAAGATGGTGTGGGGGAAGGAGCGTAGTCTCGCCATTGAGGACCTCCCGCCCGGAGGCTTCGCGGGCGACCGCTACTACCGGCCCGCCTGGAAGAGTGACGAGATGGCCCCCTACACGGGGACCGTTATGGCGATCGACCCCAGCGGACGGGGTAAGGACGAGCTCGCCTACGCGATTGTCAAGATCCTCCACTCAACGCTCTACCTCGTGGACGTGGGCGGATTCCGGGATGGCTACTCGGAAGAGACCCTCAAGGCCCTTGCAGCCGCCGCGGCGCGGCACGGGGCCCACAAGATCATCACCGAGAAGAACTACGGCGGCGGGATGTTCGACGAGCTCCTGAAGCCGTACCTCCGGGAAATGGGCACCGGAGTCATCGACGAGGAATGGAACGGGTGGTCTGTGGGGATGAAGGAGTCCCGGATCCTCCAGACCCTTGAGCCCGTGGTCCAGCAGCACCGCCTCGTCGTAGACCGCCGCGTGATCGAGAAGGATATCGAACTCCTCCAGCAGGAGCGGACGCGAGCCTACTCCCTCGTCTACCAGTTCACCCGGATGGAGAACACCCGCGGCGCCCTCGCCCATGAGGACCGCTTGGAGGCCGTTGCCATGGCCTGTCAATACTGGGTGGAACGGATGAACCAGGACCGGGACAAGGCCATTGAGGCCCGGCGCGAGGAGCTCATGGAGGAGGAGATCCGGAAGTTCATGGAGCACGCCTTGGGCGGAGGGTCTAGGCGTCATTCATACATCAATCTGAACTAGAAAGGAGGCGGCGGATGCCGCGGCGTGATTCAAACCTTCCGTCGCATCCTGGACGGCCCTACTACTACCCTGGGGGAGGCCCTGGGGGTGGCAACTACCTAACCATAGAAGAAGCAGATTCTCGCTATTTCCGCCCTGAGGTTGGCGGGTCGATACGCGGGAATACTAGGTTCCATGGGCTTGTCCTCGACGGTGAGGACAGGCCCTTCACCCGACTCACGACCTCCAACAGGGCTCCTACGACCTCTGACGAAGCCCCTGAAGGAACCCTATGGGCCTATACAGGTTCCCCAGGATCCGGCGGGGTCTCTCAGGTCCAGGTAGAAGACGACAACACCAGCCCGACCGTGGCCTCCCTCCTAAAGTTCCAAGGAGATGTCCTCTCCGTAGTGGGCGGGGTGGCCGAGTTCGACCTGGACGGGCGTTACTACCCCCGTGACGAGATCGACGACCTCTTCCTAACGAAGGACGCCGCGGACAGTCGGTTCTTTCGGCCTGACGTAGGGGGGCTGATCTCCGGAGATCTAGTCTTCGGGGGGAGCTTGGAGGATACCAGCGGGCGCCCGATCACGAGGCTCCAGACCTCCAACAGGGCCCCTACGACCTCTGACGAAGCTCCTGAAGGTACCCTGTGGGCCTACACAGGTAATCCAGGCCAAGGGACCGCCACAAGGGTCCAGATCGAGGATGACATCACAGGCCCACTCACCGCGGAGCTCCTGAAGTTCCCTGGGGACCTGATCAACGCCTCCGGTCCGGTGGCCGAGCTCGACTTCGATGGCCGCTACTACACCAAGGAAGCCAGTAACGAGCGCTACTACACCAAGGAGGACAGCGACGGCCGGTTCTTCCGACCTGACGTGGGTGGGCTGATTTCCGGGGACGTGGTCCTTACTGGAACCGTAGAGGACGGAGAGGCCCGGCCCTTCGCCCGGCTTCAGACCTCCAACAGGGCTCCTACGGCCTCTGACGAAGCCCCTGTAGGTACCCTATGGGCCTACACGGGGGTTCCCGGCGACGGGGGCCCGTCCAGCGTCCAGATCGAGGACGACACTGAGGGTCCCGCCGTAGCCTCTCTCCTCAAGTTCCAAGGGGACGTGTTCTCGGTGGTTGGTGGGGTCGCTGAGTTCGACCTGGATGGGCGTTACGCAGCCCTCAGTCACCGCCATCCCTGGGGAGAGCTCGATGACGCACCCGACACGGCTACCCGGTGGCCCTCATGGTCTGAAGTGTCCGGTGAGGTCCCTTTCTACACGAAGAACGAGGCGGACGGCCGATACTTCCGGCCGGCGGTGGGGGGCACCGTGGACGGGGATGTAGTGTTTGCCGGGGTTGTCGAGGATCCGGAGGCCCGGCCCTTCACCCGACTTCAGACCTCCAGCAGGGCCCCAACAGGCTCTGACCAGGCCCCTGAAGGGACTCTGTGGGCCTACGCGGGCCCTCCCGGCAGCGGAGGAGTCTCGCAGGTACAGGTGGAGGGCTCGGACGGAACCCCCCGAACGGTCAGCCTCTTCCGATTCACGGACATCCAGATCGGAGGATCGGGCGCTGTAGCTTCCATCAGCTTCGACAGCCGTTACCGAAAGATCGGGGACAGACTGGCCTGGGGAGACCTGGACGACGTACCGGGAGTCTTCCCTCCTGAGAACCACACGTTGGAATCCCACTCAGGCTCCCTGGGCTGGGGGCGTCTTACGGGGTACCCCAGCCTGACGGCCGGCGCCGGGCTTACCGGGGGCGGGTCCTTATCCTCGTCGAGGACCGTGGCCGTGGACTTCGGCACCGGAAGCAACCAAGTGCCGAGAGGGAACCACAACCACGATTCCCGCTACCTACGCCCCTCAGTGGGAGGTAACATCAGCGGGGACCTGTTCCTCACGGGTGCGGTAGAGGACGGGGACGGACGCCCCTTCACGAGGCTCACGACCTCGAACCGCGCTCCCACGGACTCAGACCAGGCCCCTGAAGGGACTTTGTGGGCCTACACGGGCTCTGCGGGTCCCGGCGGTGGTGTTACCCCTATCCAGGTCGAAGACGACTCCCTGGGGCCTGTAGAGGCCTCTGTGTTGAAGTTCCAGGGGAGCGTACTAGACGTGGTTGGAGGCGTTGCCAGCCTCGACCTCGACGGAAGGTATTCGGCCCTGGGCCACACCCACTCGTGGGGAGAGATAAGCGGGAAGCCCGCCTCGTACACCCCTACCGCCCACACCCACCCCTGGGGGGAAGTAACCGGGAAGCCCGCAACGGCGACCCGTTGGCCCTCGTGGTCCGAGGTCACCAACAAGCCCTCGACGTTCGCCCCTAGCGCGCACACGCACGGAGACAGTGACCTACCGACCGAGATGTCAGCAAAGGAGTTTGCGACCACTCTTGGTAGCATCCGCATCGGGGGAGGTACCGGGAACTACCGGGCGTATAACTTCACGACTCGGAGCTCCAACGCCACCTGGTATTTCGACCGGGCAATCGTTGAGTACCTGGAGTTCCGTAGACACGAAAACGGCGGAGGATTCTCCAGCCCATTCCGTTTTGACTTCATGGACGACTCGCTTAGGGTCGCGGGAGATCTTCGGGCGGGCGCTGTATACGACAACAACACGCGGGTCTCCGTAGAAGGCCACACCCACCCCTGGTCCGAAGTGACCTCGAAGCCCGCAACGGCTACACGGTGGCCATCATGGTCTGAGGTGACGGGGGCCAAACCTTTCTACACCAAGGGGGAGGCGGACGGCCGATACTTCCGGCCGGCGGTGGGGGGTAGTGTGGGCGGGGATGTGGTGTTCGAGGGGAGCGTTACGGACTCCGATGACAGGCCCTTCACGAGGCTTCAGACGGCCGAGCGGGCGCCTACAGGTTCCGACCAGGCCCCTGAAGGGACTCTGTGGGCCTACACAGGTTCCCCAGGCACCGGGGGCGGTTCCTCACAGATCCAGTTCGAAGACGACGTGGTAGGGCCGACGACGGCCGGCGTCCTCCGATTCCAGGGGGAAGTCCTCAGCGTTGTCGGCGGCGTTGCCAGCCTCAACCTCGACGGGAGGTACGCCCTATCCCAGCACGGGCATGGCTGGGTAGAGGTCTCTGGAAAGCCGGCCACGGCGACCCGTTGGCCCTCGTGGTCGGAAGTTACGGGGAAGCCCAACACGTTCACGCCCGCCAACCACACCCACCCCTGGTCTGAGGTAACGGGGAAGCCCGCAACGGCTACCCGTTGGCCCTCGTGGTCGGAGGTCGCCAGCAAACCCTCTACCGTATCGCAGTCAGAGGCCGAAGCGGGTTCGTCCTCTACCATCCGAATGTGGACGGCCCAGCGGGTAAGACAGAACGTGGAGGCGTATGCGTCCCCTCTG
>Ga0079225_10000189_pt1 | contig 32509 bp, 29 predicted proteins | sample Poulit2012_FD_76344 | JGI IMG/M metagenome (GOLD analysis project Ga0079225, IMG submission 76344) | Agricultural soil microbial communities from Georgia to study Nitrogen management - Poultry litter 2012 | ecosystem: Environmental > Terrestrial > Soil > Agricultural land | place: USA: Georgia... | reverse complement strand
CTACATCGCCGGGGCGACCGAGCGGATCCTGGTCAACTCCTGCGTCACCGTGCTGCCGCTGCACCAGCCGGTCGTCTTGGCCAAGGCGCTGGCCACCGCCGACTGGTTCAGCGGCGGCCGGATGATGGCGACGTTCGGTGTGGGGTGGCTACGGCGTGAGTTCGAGCTGCTCGGCGTGAGGTTCGAGCAACGCGGGCGGATCGCCGACGAGTACCTCGCCGCGATCGTGGAACTGTGGACCAGCGAGGCACCGAGCTTCAACGGGCGCTACGTCTCCTTCTCCGGGGCGGCGTTCGAGCCGAAACCCGTACGCAGGCCGCACCTGCCGATCTGGATCGGCGGGGACGCCGATGCGGCGTTGCGCCGCGCGGCAAGGTTCGCCTCGGGATGGTGGAGCTTCCTCACCCCGCCGGAGCGCATCGCCGAGCGGGTCGAGTTCATCAAGTCCCAGGACGGCTACGACGGCCGTCCCTTTGAGGTCATGCACGGCATGGCGACCCGGCGCGTGGGGGAGGGCCACGCCGTGCGTGACGATCCCGGGGGGCGCCCCGGGATGAGCGCTGAGCAGATCGTGGACCGATTGGGCTGGCTGGCCGAGCAGGGCGTGACCGTGAGCGCGGTGCCGCTGCCGGCGGTGCGCGGCGTCGAGGAGTACCTCGACTACGCGCAGTGGGTCATCGAGGAGATCAAGCCACGGCTGCGGTGATCGTCCGATCGGCGTGTGTGCGGGGGCTCAGCTCACCGAGCCCGACGCCGCCACCTCGGTCTCGCCGTCGTCGGCGGCCCGCGGCGCCAGCACCCCGGTCGGGTGCGAGCGGCCCCGCAGCACCGTCGAGCTGTGCTCGACCCAGCGCTGCCGCTCGGCGGCGTCGGCGCGGTCGGTGGCCGCCGCCGAGCACAACAGGCGGTGCGACGTCGTCTTGGCCAGGTCGGCCAACCGGGCGGCCTCGTTGACCGCGTCGCCGATCACCGTGTACTCGTAGCGGTTCTCCGCACCGATGTTGCCGGCGAAGACCGGACCCGCGGACACGCCGATGCCGAAATCGACGACCCGCAGGTGGCGCAACCGCACCGCCAGCGAGCGCGCCGCGGCCAGGGCGGCCGGCGACGCCCCGCTGACGGGCAGCGGAACCCCGAACACCGCCAGCGCGGCGTCGCCCTGGAACTTGTTGATCAGACCCCGATGCTCGTCGACGGCACTGACCACGATCCGGAAGAAGTCGTTGAGCACCTCGGCCACCTTCTGCGGTGGATGGCTCAGGGCCAACTGGGTCGAGCCGGCCAGATCGACGAAGAGGATGGCGGCCTCGGTGACCTCACCGGAGAACGTCGCGCCGCCCCGCAGCGCATGGCGCGCGACGTCGGTGCCGACGTAGCGGCCGAACAAATCCCGCAACCGGTCCCGTTCGGCGAGTTCGCTCACCATCCGGTTGAAACCGCTCTGCAGCCGCCCGATCTCGGAACGCTCGTAGATGTCGACCACGACGTCATCGCGGCCGTGTTCGACCAGCGCCATCGCGTCGACCACCTCGCCGACCGGGTCCGAGATGGACCGCGAGACGAGGACCATCCCGCGAAAGCCCAGGATCACCGCCACCAATGAGAGCACCAGGACCGCCGTCTCGATCGGTGCGGTCGTCGGGATGATCCAGCCGTTGGAGCGCAAGACCACCAGCGCGGCGATCGCCAGGCTCGGCAGACCGCTGGTGAGCAGCCACATGTTGATCAGCCGGGCCAGCACGCCCGGTGCGGTGACGAACCCGCCGGAGTCGCGGGTCGCGGCCACGATGATCGGCCGGATCCAGCGCTGGTTGATCAACACCCCGGTGCCGGTGGCCGCCGCACCGCCGAAGATCACCGCCAGCGCCGTCGCGATCGCCAGGCCCGCGCCGCTGTCGGCGTTGAGCAGGACGAAGACCAGCCCACCTGCGATCCAGGCCGTGCTCAGCAGCAGCGACTGGTCACGGATCAGGTTCGTCGCGGCGCGCCGTTGGCCGCTGGTGGGCGCCGCGCCGGCGGTGAACCACGCCAGGGGCCCGGCGATGATCACGATACCGCCGACCAAGACGGTCAGGGTGCAGATCCCGGCGAGCACCACCGCTGTGGCGATGTACTGCGGAGCGAAATGCACACCGTCGGTGGGGTGCCCGCGCAGCGCGGCGACGACGACGAGCACCTCGGCGACGCTGATCAGATGCGCCAGCGCCAGACCGGCAGCGTAGCGAAACGACGCCGTGAGCGCGCCGCCGCGCGGTGCGCTCGTCGGCCTGTCCACATGACGACCGTAACCGCTGCGATTAAATCAGTTGCTTGACTGAGCCCGGTCGAGGCGGTTGAGTCGAGACACCGCCCGCGGCAGAGCCGAGACACGGTGGCGGGGAAAGGGTGGAGATGGTCGACGAGTTGGCGGGGAAAGTCGCGATCGTCACCGGCGGGGCGTCGGGGCTCGGCCGCGGCATCGTGGAACGCTTCGTTGCCGAGGGCGCCCGGGTGGTGATCGGCGACCTCGGGTCCGGGCCGGTCGGGGACCGCGGTGTCGAGCTGGCGCAGGCGTTGGGCGAGCGTGCGCTGTTTCATCCCACTGACGTGGCCGACCGTGAACAGGTCGCCGCCCTGGTGGCCACGGCCGTGCAGGCCTTCGGCGGTGTGCACGTCATGGTCAACAACGCCGGGGTCTCGGGGCGAATGCACAACCGGTTCCTCGACGACGACCTGGCCGATTTCGAGCGGGTCATGGCGGTCAACGTGCTCGGCGTCATGGCCGGAACCCGTGACGCCGCCCGCCGGATGGCCGACGACGGTGGCGGTTCGATCATCAACCTGACCTCGATCGGCGGGATCCAGGCCGGGGGCGGCGTGATGACCTATCGCGCCTCCAAAGCGGCGGTCATCGCGTTCACCAAGTCGGCGGCCATCGAGCTGGCCCACTACGGGATTCGGGTCAACGCCATCGCGCCCGGCAACATCCCGACGCCCATCCTGCGCTCCTCGTCGGCGGAGACCGACGCCGCCGAACTCAGCCGGTTCGAGGAGCGGATCCGCGCGACGATGCGGGCCGACCGGCCGCTGCAGCGCGAAGGCACCCCCGACGACGTCGCGGAGGCCGCCGTGTATTTCGCCGGGGAGCGGTCGCGTTACGTCACCGGTACGGTGCTGCCGGTGGACGGGGGAACGGTGGCCGGCAAAGCGCTGCGGCGGCGCAGCCAAGCCAAGGATTAAATCAATCGCTTGACTTAATGGTGGGCGCGGAGTTGACTGGCGGTGTGACCACCGCCAACCGGACCGATCGGGCCTCCAGCACCCGGGAGGCCATCCTGACCGCCGCGGAACGCCTCTTCGCCGAACGCGGGGTGTTCTCGGTCTCCAACCGTCAGGTCAGCGAGGCGGCCGGGCAGGGCAACAACGCCGCGGTGGGGTACCACTTCGGCAGCAAAACCGACCTCGTGCGCGAGATCGAACGTCGCCACCGGATGCCCGTGGAGACGCTGCGCGAACGCATGGTGGCCCACGTCGGCGACTCCGCGGACCTGCGGGACTGGGTGTCGTGTTTGGTCCGCCCGCTCACCGATCACCTTGCTGCGCTGGGTAATCCGACCTGGTATGCGCGTTTCGCCGCCCAGGTGATGGCCGATCCGGCATATCAGGACATCGTCGTCAAGGACGCGTTGAGCTCGGTGTCGCTGGTCGAGGTCCTCAACGGGATCAACCGCTGCCTCCCGGAGTTGCCGGTCAAGGCCCGCCAGGCGCGCAACGTCATGGCGCGCAACCTGCTGATGCACACCTGCGCCGATGTGGAACGGTCGCTGGCCGCAGGCGCCTCGGCGTCCATCAGCTGGACCGAGGCCGGGGTCGGCCTCATCGACGCGATCGTCGGGCTCTGGCTGGCCCCGGCCACGCCCCTGCCGGAGGGTCCGCGATGAGGGTCACGGCCGATCAGAACATCTGCGCATCGTCGGGCCAGTGCGCCGCACTGGCACCGCTGGTCTTCGACCAGCGTGACGAGGACGGCGTCGTCGTCGTGCTCGACGAGAACCCGCCGCCGGAGCTGACCGACGCGGTTCGCCAGGCCGCAGCGGCCTGCCCGTCCGGCGCCATCACGATCATCGAGGAGTGACTGTGTCCGACACCGTGGCCGACGCCGCCAGCATCACCATCCCGGACTATCCGATGAGCCGGGATCGCGGTGCCCCGTTCGCGCCCCCGCCGCAGGTCCTGGCGATGGCCGCCGAGCGACCCTTGAGTCGGGTGCGGATCTGGGACGGCAGCACACCGTGGCTGGTCACCGGCTATGACGCCGTGCGCACGCTGTTCTCCGACCCGAGGGTCAGCACCGATGACCGCATCGACGGATTCCCGCACTGGAACGAGGGCATGCGCGCCAGCGTGCACCATCGGCCCCGGTCGGTGTTCACCGCCGACGGGCCCGAACACATCCGGTTCCGCCGGATGCTGTCGCCGTCGCTGACCCTCAAGCGCGTCAACGCGGTATCCGAGCGCGCCCAGCAGATCACCGACGAGCACATCGACACGATTCTGGCCGGCCCACGACCGGCGGACCTGATCAACGGTTTGGCGTTGCCGATCCCGTCGCTGGTGATCAGCGAGCTGCTCGGCGTGCCCTACGCCGACCACGACTTCTTCCAGCAGCACGCCACGATGGGGGTGGACCGCTACGCGACCGCCGACGACACCGTCAAGGGCGCCACCGAACTGTCCAAGTATCTGGCCCGGCTGATCGAGACCAAGATGACCGATCCGACCGACGACATGGTCTCCGATCTGGCCGGGCGGGTCAAAGACGGCGCGCTGTCGGTGCGCGAGGCGACCCAGCTCGGTACCGGAATGTTGATCGCCGGGCATGAGACCACCGCCAACATGTTGGGTCTGGGGGTCCTGCGGCTGCTGCTGGAGCCGGCGAAGATCGACGTGTTCCGCGGCGACGACGACGCGGCGATCGCCAACGCGGTGGAGGAACTGATGCGCTACCTCAGCATCATCCACACCGGCCAGCGGCGGGTCGCCATCGAGGACATCGAGATCGGCAGGGAGACGATCCGGGCCAACGAGGGCATCATCATCGACTTGGCCCCGGCCAACTGGGATCCGAGCGTCTTCCCCGAGCCGGAGATGCTGGAGTTGAGCCGCGCCGCCGCCCGCCAGCACATGGGGTTCGGATTCGGGCCGCACCAATGCGTGGGCCAGCAACTGGCCCGCGCCGAGATGAACATCGTGTTCGCCACCCTGTTCCGGCGTATCCCGACGATCAAGCTGGCCGTCGACGTCGACGAGATCGCGTTCAAAGACGACCGGCTCGCCTACGGCGTCTACGAACTGCCCATCACCTGGTAACCGGATCGGAGTGAGTTTACGATGACCACAGCATCAACCCAGACCCCAGCGGGACAGCCCAGACCGTTCTACCCGGAGGGGGGCTACGGGGCGCCCAAGGACCGCCAGGTGAGAGCGCACGGCGGTGTCGGCCTGCCCGCCGGAACCGAGGTGTTCTCCGCGGACAACCACATCTCGCTGAGCGACGACATCTTCTACCAGAATTTCCCCCCCGAGCTGCGCGACAAGGCGCCGCGGATCTGGTACGAGGACGGTGCCTACATGGTCGGCAAGAAGGGCCAGACCTTTTTGCCCGGAGACTTCTCGGCCGTCTTGATGCAGTACGACGACCTGGCCGGCGCCGCGACCGCGAACATCGAGGCGCGCATCGAACAGCTGCGTTCCGACGGCGTCGACAGGGAGCTGGCGTTTCCCAACGCGGTGCTCGCCCTGTTCCATTTCCCCGACAAGGAACTGCGCGAACGGATCTTCCGCATCTACAACGAACACATCGCCGAGCTGCAGGAGCGCTCCGACGGTCACTTCTACGGCGTGGGCCTGATCAACTGGTGGGACCCCGCCGGTGCGCGGCGAACACTGCAGGAATGCAAATCGCTGGGGCTCAAGACCTTCCTGCTCCCGCTGAACCCGGGCAAGGACGACGACGGCGCGGTGATCGACTACTCCTCTGCGGCGATGCGCCCGGTGTGGGAGGAGATCGAAGCGGCCGGGCTGCCGGTCAGCCATCACATCGGTGAGACCCCGCCGAAGACCCCGTGTGAGGTCAACAGCGTCGTCGTCGGCATGATGGTCAACGTCGACTCGTTCCGGGAGATGTTCTCCAAGTACATCTTCGGGGGAATCCTTGACCACCAGCCGGGACTGCGCGTCGGCTGGTTCGAGGGCGGGATCGCCTGGGTGCCGTCGGCCCTGCAGGACGCCGAGCATCTGCACGCCTCCTACCAGCACATGTTCAACCACGAACTGTGCCACCCGATCCGGCACTACTGGGACGCCAACATGAGCGCGTCGTTCATGGTCGATCCGCTTGGTCTGCGCCTGATCGACCAGATCGGAGTGGACAAGGTGATGTGGTCCTCGGACTACCCCCACAACGAGAGCACGTTCGGCTACTCGGAGAAATCGTTGGCCGCCGTGGTCGACGCGCTGGGACCCGAGGACGCCGTCAAGGTGGTCAACGGCAACGTCACGGCCTTCCTGGGATTGCGATGACGACGTCGACGCCTCAGACCGCCACCGGCATCGACATCCCGGAGGTTCCGGACCGGTCACGGATGCGCCGGGAGACCGGCGCGCGACTGCGGGCGGCCATGGCCGAACGCGGTGTCGACGCGTTGGTGCTGCTGGGAAACAGCGCGGTCACCTACGCGACCGGGATCAGCTGGCGGCTCGGGGATGCGGGTCTGTCGCACGTCGAACGGCCCGTCGCGGTGGTCCTCGCCGACGACGAGTGGCCCCACCTGTTCGTCTCGTTGCGGGTGGGTGCGGCCGACCACACCGAGCTGCCCGACGACCACGTCCACGGCCCGGTCTACCTGGAATTCGACGAGGGCGTGGACCGGTTCGCCGAGGTTCTCGCCGGCCTGCTGCCCGCCCGGCCGGTGGTGGCCGTCGACGAATGCACCGGGGCCATGCGCCGTGCACAGAACCGCCTGTTCCCGGCCGGCCGGCCGGTGGACGCCAGCCAACTGGTCGGCGCGGCCAAGGTGATCAAGACCCCGGACGAGCTGGCCTGCATCCGGACCGCCTGCCGCATCACCGACGAGGCGATGGTCGACGTCCAGGCCGCACTCAAGCCCGGGATCCGCCAGATCGACCTCTCGGCGCAATTCCTTCGGCACGCTTTCGAATTGGGCGCCGACGCCAGCATGCTCGAACCGATCTGGCAGGTGATGCCGCACACCCGCGACGACGGGGTGTGGACGACCCACGGGGACCTGGCGCTGCCGCTGTTGACCACCGAGCGTGAACTCGCGGTCGGCGACGTGCTCTGGACCGACGTCTCGATCACCTACGGCGGGTACTGCTCGGACTTCGGGCGAACCTGGATCGTCGGGGCGGACCCGACGCCGCGCCAGCAGGCCCAATATCGGCGCTGGCGGCAGATCCTCGACGCGGTGCGCGACGTGACCCGCGCCGGTGTCACCGCCGCCGAGCTGGGGCGCGTCGCGACCGCCGCCAACGACGGCGAACGGCCGTGGCTGCCGCATTTCTATCTGGGGCACGGCATCGGGGTCAACGCCGCGGAGATGCCGATGATCGGCACCGACCTGGGCCAGGAATTCGACGCGAACTTCGTCTTCGAGCCGGGCATGGTGCTGGTGCTCGAACCGGTGGCGTGGGAGGACGGCACCGGCGGCTACCGCGGCGAGGAGGTTCTGGTGATCACCGAGGAAGGCTGGATTTCGTTGACCGACTATCCCTATGCACCCTATGGCGACGTCGATGGCCGTTGAGGTCCTGCCGGATGATCGTGCGCTGCGCAGTGAGCGGCGGCGGCGTGCACTGGCACAGATGGAAGCTCACGACCTCGACGTCCTGGTGCTGGGACGTCAGGCCAACGTCCGCTACGTCAGCGGCGCACCGCAGCTGTGGATCGCCGGGACGCGCCCGTTCGGCCCGACCTGTGTGCTCGTGCGCCGCACCGGGGCCATCCACCTGCTGAGCACCTGGGACGAGGGCATCCCCGAGGACATCCCGCACGAGCACCTCTACGGCATCGCCTGGAACCCGACCAACACCATCGGGGTGCTCGCCCGCATCGACGGTGCCGCCGATGCGCGCCGGGTCGGCACCGACGCCATGTCGCCGGTCTTCGCCCAGGCGCTGCCGATGGCCTTCCCCAACGCCGAACTGGTCGACGGGGAGCAGGCGATGCGGGCCGCCCGGGCGATCAAGACCGCCGATGAGATCGCCGCGGTGCGCGCCTCGATCGCCGTGGCGCAACAGGCGTTGACCGCGGCGGTGTCGGCGCTGACGCCCGGCGTCAGCGAGCAGACCCTCACCGGCGTGCTGATGGAGGCGATGACCGCCGCCGGGGTCTCCACCCCGGCCAACCAGGACGTCGCCTGGGTGACCTCCCGGGAGCACCCGTGGCGACGGGGGGCCGGCGACGGAGCGGCCCAGGCCGGGGACCTGGTGGCGTTCTCCGCGGGTGTGCTCGCCGGTGGCTATGTCGCCGAGGTGGGGCGAACGTACCCGGTCGGCGAGGTGCCCGGCGCCGGGGCGCTGTACCGCCGATGGGATGCGCTGTGGCAGCGACTCGCGGGTGCCTGCCGGCCCGGGGCGACCGGCAGCGATCTGCTGAACGCCTATACCGCCGCCGGTGAGCCGATGCCGCCGATGCCGGTGGCCTACGGGCTGGGACTGGGTTTCGGCCCGCCGATGGTCGCCGTGGAGTTGCCCGCGACCGCGGCCGCCGAACACCTGCGGCCCGGTATGGTGTTGGCGGTCACCGGCTACGTGTTCGAACCGGGGGTGGGTTCGGTGTTCGGCCGTGAGGCGGTGTTGATCACCGAGGACGGTCACGAGGTCCTGACCACCAGCCCGTTTGCCGATCACTGAGGAGCGCCATGCCTGTCGCTGACCGTCCTTCGGCGGAGGAGATCATCCGCTACCACAAGGATCCGGCCACCAAGATCGCGACGATCACCTTCGCGCGGCCCGAGTACCTCAACGCCCCGACGTCGGCGGCGCGGCTGCGCTACGCGGATCTGCTCCGGGGTGCCACCGTCGACGACGACGTCAAGGTGGTGGTGATCCGGGGGGTCGGCGACGATCTGGGCAGCGGAGCCGACCTGCCGGAGTTCATGGAGGGCGTGGACGACCCCGCGATGCGGTTGGCCGAACTGCGATTGGACGGCGCCGACGTCACCTATCCACCGAAGGGCTCGTTTCGCAACGGCGCCACGATCAGCGCCTGGTACGCCAACGCCCAAGCCGGCAACCGCCCGCTACAGGAGCTCAAGAAGGTCAGCATCGTCGAGGCGAAGGGCTACTGCTACGGATGGCACTTCTATCAGGCCGCCGACGCGGACCTGGTGATCTGCTCCGACGACGCGCTGTTCGGTCACCCCTCGTTCCGCTACTACGGGTGGGGCCCGCGGATGTGGACCTGGGTGCAGATGATGGGCCTGCGCAAATTCTCGGAGATGGTGTTCACCGGACGGCCGTTCACCGCCGCCGACATGGACAAGTGCGGCTTCGTCAACAAGGTCGTCGGACGCGACGAGCTTGAGGACGAGGTGGGCAAGTATGCGTTGGCCTGCGCGCGCAACCGTCCGGTCGACACCGTGTTCATGCAGAAGATGTTCTTCGAGGTCTACAAGCAGCACCAGGGCGAGTACATGGGCAGTCTGCTCTCGGCGTTCTTCGAATCGATGGGCAGCGGGGTGACACCGGACTCCGATGACCTGATGCTCGATGAGGCCATCGACACCGGGCTCAGCGGTGCGGTCAAGGACAACGACGCCAAGTTCCCCCCGGATTTCCGGTTGAGCAAGTCCAGCCGCGAGCGTGACCGCTAGCCGGGCTGGCTGTCCACGGCATCCAGTGCCGGGTTCTCGGTGATGCGCTCGCCCCAGAACGCGCCGTGCATGCGGGCCAGGCCGCGCACCCCGCATGCTGCCTCGTCGACGCTGAGCGGTCGGGCCGCGTCACGCGGGCCGGCGCCGCGGGCGACCACATCCTCCATCAGCACCAGGAAGTCGCGATGCGGTTCGTCGGTCACCGCCCGGTGGACCCGCGGACGATCCAGGAACAACGACACCTCGGAGAGGAACGGGCGTGGCTCGTGGTAGAGCCCGCCGGTCAGCTCGACCCGTCGGCGATCAGCGGGTCGGTCACTTCAGACAGCTGCCCGCGTCGACCGGCAGGGTGACACCGGTGATGTAGCGGGCCTCGTCCGAGGCCAAAAACAGCACCGCGTTGCTGATGTCTACCGCATCCACCCAGGGCACGGGCAGCGTGTGGAACATCTGACAGATCGGCGCCATGTCGTCGGGGCCGGGGTTCTCCAGATCGGGGCGGAACAATTTCCAGGTGCCCTCGTTCATGATCATCCCGGTGCTGACGTGGGTGGGGTGCACCGTGTTGACCCGAATGTTCTGCTGACCCAGCTCGACGGCGAAGGCCCGCATGATCCCCACCACGCCGTGCTTGGCGGCGACGTAGTTGCCGCAGTGCGGGTAGGCCTTCAGGCCGCCCACGGAGCTGGTCAGGATGATCGAGCCGCCCTTTTCTCCGGAGATGAGGTGAGGTACACCGGCTTTGACCGTCTTCCACACGCCCGACAGGTTGATGTCGATCATCTCCTGCCAGTCGTGTTCGCTGCACTGGTCCAGGGTGTCGCCGCCGTTGCCGATACCGGCGTTGGCGACGATGATGTCCAGGCCGCCCAACTCCTCGACTCCGGCATCCACCGCGTTCTTGAGCCCGTCGTAGTCACGCACATCGACCTCGGCGGTGAAGATGCGACGGTTGCGCGCCTTGACCAGTTCGGCGGTCTCGGCGAGTTCCTCCGGGGTGGCCGGGGGGATGGGGGAGTCCTCGACGATCCGTTTGCAGGCGTCGATGGCGATGATGTCGGCGCCCTCCTCGGCCAGGCGCACCGCGTGACTGCGGCCCTGACCGTGCGCCGCCCCGGTGATGAACGCGACCTTGCCGTCAACACGACCAGCCATGAAAACCTCGATTCTGTTTGTTGGAAAAGCCTTGTGGGGGTAGATGAGTGACGATCAGGGAATCGACGCCGGCATCGAGGTCCAGCCGCGAACCGTCGATGTCGGGGAGAGCTCCGCCACGGAGAGATCCACCTCCCACTCCGGGAAGCGCGTCAAGATCTCCTCGAGGGCGACCCGCGCCTCCAGGCGGGCGAGCGCGTTGCCCACACAGAAGTGGGTGCCCTGGCCGAACCCGAGGTGGGGTCGGCGCTCACGGTGGATGTCGAACACGTCGCCGTCGGGCGGGAACCGGCGGTGATCGCGGTTGGCCGCGCCGATCAGCAGCATCATCGCCGCGCCCTCCGGCACAGTCTGCCCGTAGAAGTCGATGTCGCGGGTGACGTAGCGGGCCGCGTGGGGTGCGGGCGGCTCGAACCGGACCAGCTCTTCGACCGCGCGCGGGATCAGCGACGGATTGTCGGCCAGCTCACGACGCTGATCGGGGTGCTCGGCGAGCACCTTGCCGGCCCAGCCGATCAGCCGGGTGGTGGTCTCGCTGCCCGCCGTGGCCAACACGGTCAAAAACAGGTGCAGCTCTTCGGTGCTCATCTGCCGCCGGGTGCCGGTCTCATCCTCGAATTCGACGTTCATCAGACCGGTGATCAGGTCATCGGAGGGGTTCGTCTTCCGCCAGGCGATGGCGTCGGCGAACACGTCGCCGGTCGCGATCGGACCGTCGGGATTGTCGGTCATCTTCTGACCGGGTTCGGTGCGGATGGTGGCGTCGCCGTGCTCGGTGATGTGCTCCTGTTGGTCTTCGGGGATTCCCAACAACATCCCGATCACGCGCATCGGCATCTCGGCGCCGAGGTCGTTGACGAAGTCGAACCGCCCGGTGCCCACCAGCGGATCCAGGCAGCGCGCGCAGTACTCGCGGATCTGCGGCTCCAGCTCCTTCATCCGGCGCGGGGTGAACATCCCCGACAGCAGGTTGCGGTGGATGTCGTGGATCGGCGGATCTTCGAACACCAAGATGCCCGGCGGGATCTCCATGCCCGATTTGATGATCTCCAGGATCGCACCCTTGGCCGAGCTGAACGTCTCGAAGTCCTGGAACGCGGCGTGCACGTCGTCGAACCGGCTGAGCGCATAGAAGTCGTGCTCCCGGTTGTAATACAGCGGAGCTTCCTCGCGGAGCCGACGGAACATCGGATAGGGGTCTTTGTTCAGTTCGGTGTCGTACGGGTCGTAGTGCGCCTCGTCGGTGATGCTGGCGGTCATCTGCTGGGGTCCCTTCCCTCGGTCGCCGGGTGATTCGCCTAGATGGCTGCCGGAACCGGAGCCTCGACCGGGGTGAACTCCAGGTGCAGTTCGGTCAGGCCGCGCAGGATGAACGTCGGCTCGAAGGTGAAGCGCCGGTCCCCGGCGGGCCCGTGCTTGCCCTCATCGATGCGGATGTCGTCCATCCGGTCCAGGATGCGTTCCAACGAGATGCGGTTCTCCGCGCGTGCCAGCGGCGAGCCCGGGCAGGTGTGGGTGCCCCGGGCGAAGGCCAGGTGCTCGCGTACGTTGGGCCGGTCGATCCGGAATTCGTGCGGGTCCTCGAACTTCAGCGGATCGCGGTTGACCGCCCCCGGAAGCAGCACCACGATCGTGCCCGCCTTCAGCTCGACGCCCCCGAGCGTGGTGGTCTTGGCCACCAGGCGGGGGTCGCATTTCACCGGGCTCTCCATGCGCAGCACCTCTTCGAAGAAGTTGGGGATCTTGCTGCGGTCGGCGCGCAGTTGGGCGACGAGGTCGGGGCGTTCGGCCAGCAACCGCAGTGCCGAGCTGAGCAGCTTCGTGGTCGTCTCCTGGCCGGCGCCGAACAGGAACGTGGCGCTTTTGACCACGTCGATGAGTTCCGGGACCGACCCGTCCTCGTAGGTGGCGCCGGCCAGTTCGGTCAAGACGTCGGCGCGCGGGTTCTCGCGCCGATCGCTGAGATAGCCGAGGAATTTGTCGTCGAGCCACGCCAGCGGGTCGTGGACCAGTTCCTCCTGATCGAGCGCGCCGACGCGGGCGCCGGGCTGCGGAGCGCCGAGCACCTCCTGGAACACCGGCTGGTCCTCCTCGGGCACCCCGAGCAGGTCGGCGATGACCAACAGTGCGAACGGCCGGGCGTACTCGGAGAGGAACTCACACCTGCCGTTGTCGACGAAGTAGTCGAGCTGGCGGTCGGCCAACCGCCACATGAAGTCCTGGTTCTCCTTGAGCCGCTTCGGGGTGAGCAACCTGTGCAACAGAGACCGGGCCTTGGTGTGTCGTGGCGGGTCCATGGTGACCATGTGCTCGCTCATCGGCATCTGATCGCGGTACTGCTCGATCTGGGCGCTGATGTCGTCGCCCTCGGGTTCGAACGGCAGCGGCGGGAAGGGCCCGCCGACCGCCACCAGGTTCGAGTAGGTCTCCGAGTCGCGGTAGATCGCCAAAGCCTCGGCGTATCCGGTCACCGCCACCACACCGGAGGCGTCCATCCGGGTCACGGGGTGCTGGTCGCGCAGGTAGTCGAAGTAGGGGTGGGGGTCGGGCACCAGGGATTGATCGGTAAAGAAATCGATGGTGGCGAAATCGGTCACCGTGGGAGACCTTCCTGCTGGGCTGATTGATGCTGTGCACCTGCTTAGCACGGTTGACGGTGCCGGTCAAGACTCCTGTGGGGCGTTAGCATGACCGGCAAACGCAAAGCGGCGAGGCAGGATGCGGAAGTGGGGACATGAGCTCGGCTGTTGAAGCAAAAACCAAGTCGCAGCGGCGAATCGGAGCGCCCGATGCGAAGAATCGGAGGCTGCTGCTCGATGCCGCCGAAGAGCTTCTGCTGTCGGACGGCTACTCGGCGGTCAGCTCGCGCCGGGTCGCGCGGCAGGCCGGCCTCAAGCATCAGCTCGTGCACTACTACTTCCGCACGATGGACGACCTGTTTCTGGCGATGTTCCGTCGACGTGGCGATGAGGGCCTGGCCATGCAAGCCGAGGTGCTCCGATCGCCGCAACCGTTGTGGGCCCTGTGGCGGTTCAATACCGATCCGGCCGGTGTGGCGCTGACGATGCAGTTCATCGCGGTGGCCAACCAGCGCCCGGCGCTCAAGGCCGAGATCGCCCACTACGCCGCACGCATGCGCAACGAGCAGTATCAGGTGGTGGCCGACGTGATGGAGCGCTACGGGGTGGACCTCGTGGAGTTTCCGCCGATGGTGCTGATGGTGTTGATGACCAGCGCGTCGCGCATGCTGGTCATCGAGCACGAGTCGCTCGGGATGACCGCCGGTCACGCCGAGACGGTGCGATTCGTCGAGCGTTGGCTGAGCCGTCTTGAGGGTGAACCCGCTGCCGCAGTGTCGGACTCGCCGAACCCGACTCATTAGCCGCGCCGTCGTCGCTGCTTTTCGGCCCGGTCGGCCGCCGCCCAATGCTCATCGGAGACCCACAGGCGAGCAAAAGCGGAGACCGCCTCCTCGGCCGACGCGCCGGCCAGCACCCGCTTGATCTCACCGGCGGGCGGGCAGGCCAAGGTGCGCGCCAGCGTGCGCCATTCCTCATCGAACGAGTCCCGGGAAACCACCCGGTTGACCAGGCCGAGCCGCTCGGCCGCCGGCGCATCGAGCAGGGTTCCGGAGCCGGCCAGCAGCAGCGCCTGACTGCGCCCCACCAGGGCGGCGAGGCGTTCGGCGCCGCCCCAGGCCGGCATGATCGCCAGGGCGACCTGGTTGAAACCGATCCGGATGTCGTCGGCGGCGACCCGGATGTCGGCGGCGACGGCGACCTCCGCGCCCCCGCCGAGCGCGTGGCCGTTGAGGGCGGCGATCACCGGCGCCGGGAAGGCGGCGATCCGGTCGCACAGTGAACGCATCCGCCAGGCCATGGCGCAGGCGTCGGCCTCGGTGCGGATGGTGGCGAGTTGCTTGAGATCGCCGCCGGAGACAAAGGCCCGGTCCCCGGCGCCGGTGAGGACCAGCGCGCGGGCCCCGGCCACCTCGTCGAGGGCGTGATCGAGTTGCTCCATGGTCTCGGGGGCGATCGAGTTTCGCGCGTGCGGCCGGTTGATGGTGATCACGGCGACGCCGTCGTCGAGTGCCACGCTGACCGGGTCGGCAGGGTCGGCAGAGGACACCGATGCGGTCACTGATTCTCCATCGACGATATTGGCATTCTTGTAATTAGAGAATATTATCACGGGTGACATGCGAAAAATTCCTGCGGATCTGGTGCGGCGCTACCGGCAAGAGGGCTGGTGGACCGAGGAAACCCTCGGCGATCTGCTCACCCGGGGCCTGGCCGACCGCCCCGGCACCCACTTCGAGGTCCATTCGGCGGTGCGGCCGTATACGGGGACCTTCGGGTCGGTGGAACGCCTCGCGCGCCGGCTGGCCGCCGGCCTGCGTGAGCGCGGTGTCGGGCCGGGAGACGTGGTCGCGTTCCAACTGCCGAACTGGCGGGAAGCGGCCGCGGTGTTCTGGGCCGCGGCCTTCCTCGGGGCGGTGGTGGTGCCGATCGTGCACTTCTACGGGGCCCGCGAACTCCGCTACATCCTCACCGCGAGCCGGCCCCGGGTGTTCATCACCGCCGGGCGCTTCGGGCGGCTGGTCTTCGCCCCCGAGCTCAGCGCCGAGGTGCCCATCGTCGGGGTGGTCGACGGCGCCGGCGCCGTCGCCGGGGTGGCCGACTTCGACGAGCTGCTCGCCGCGGAGCCGATGACCGACACCCTGCCGGTGGATCCCGCGGGTCCCGCGCTGATCGCCTTCACCTCCGGAACCACGCGCGCGCCCAAGGGGGTGATCCACAGCCACCAGACACTGTGCTTCGAGACCCGCCAACTGCTCGACAACTACCCGAAGGACCGCGGACGCCAACTCACCGCCACCCCGGTCGGGCATTTCATCGGGATGCTGGGCGCGTTTTTGATCCCGGTGCTCGAAGGTTCGCCCATCGACCTCGCCGACACCTGGGACCCGGGGCAGGTGCTGGCCCTGATGAGCTCCGACGGGGTCTCGCTCGGCGGCGGACCGCCCTATTTCGTCACCAGCCTGCTCGACCATCCCGATTTCACCACCGACCACCTTCGCTACATCGATCGTCTCGGCCTCGGTGGCTCGACGGTCCCGGCGGCGGTCACTCGCCGACTGGCGGATCTGGGCATCCTGCTGTACCGGTCCTACGGCAGCACCGAACACCCGTCGATCACCGGGTCGCGCATCAGTGCCCCGGAGGACAAGCGGCTGTTCACCGACGGCAACGCCCGTCCCGGTGTGGAGATCCGGTTGGCCGACGACGGGGAGATCTTGAGTCGCGGACCGGATCTGTGTCTGGGCTACACCGACGACGCGCTGACCGAGGCCGCCTTCGACGTCGACGGCTGGTACCACACCGGCGACGTGGGCGTCCTCGACTCCGACGGCTACCTGACGATCACCGACCGCAAAGCCGATGTGATCATCCGCGGCGGGGAGAACATCAGCGCCCTGGAGGTCGAGGAGGTGCTGCTGACGATGCCGGCCATCGCCGAGGCCGTGGTGGTCGCCGCACCCGATGCGCGCATGGGGGAGCGGACGGCGGCCGCGGTGCGGATCCGGCCGGGCTGCACCGCGCCCACCGTGGCGCAGGTGTGCCGCCATTTCGAGCAGAGCGGGGTCGCGCCGCAGAAGTGGCCCGAGGTGGTCTGTGAGTTCGAGGATTTCCCGCGCACGGCCAGCGGAAAAGTACAGAAATACCTGGTGCGACAGCGCCTCGGGGCGGAGCTTGCACCGTCCCCCGAATGAGAATAAGATTCTCGATAGACGAAAAGGAGAATTTCAATGGGTCAACTTTCCCATCGCGTCGAAATCCCGTTCCCGCTGTTCGACGCCGACAACCACCTCTACGAGCCGCCGGAGGCGCTGACCAAATACCTGCCCAAGGACTACAAGGACATCGTCCAGTACGTCGAGGTCAAGGGGCGCACGAAGATCGCCATCCGCGGTCAGATCAGCGAGTACATCCCCAACCCCACGTTCTCCGTGGTGGCCCGCCCCGGCGCCTGGGAGGAGTACTTCAAGTACGGCAACCCCGACGGCAAGAGCCGCCGTGAGTTGTTCGGCGAGCCGATGAAGGCGATCCCGGCGTTCTTCGAGCCGGCGCCCCGGTTGGCCCTGATGGACGAACTCGGCATCGACCGGTCGCTGATGATCCCCACGCTGGCCAGCCTGATCGAGGAGCGACTGCGCGATGATCCGGTCGCGATCCACGTCATCATCCACGCGCTCAACCAGTGGCTCGACGAGGTGTGGAGCTTCAACTACAAAAACCGGATCTTCACCACGCCGGTGATCACGTTGCCGATCGTCGAGAAGGCCATCGAGGAGTTGGACTGGGTCGTCGAGCGCGGCGCCCGCGCCATCTTGATCCGGCCCGCCCCGGTGCCCGGATTCCGGGGGCCCCGCTCGTTCGCGCTGCCCGAGTTCGACCCGTTCTGGCAGCGCTGCGTCGACCACGACGTGTTCGTCGCGATGCACTCATCCGACAGCGGTTACTCGCGATACACCTCCGAGTGGGACGGCGCGACCCAGGAGATGCTGCCTTTCCAGACCAACGCGATGGCGATCCTCAACGAGTGGCGTCCCATCCAGGATGCGGTGGCCTCCTGGGTGATCCACGGTGCGTTGTTCCGCCACCCCAAGCTCAAGGTGGGCATCATCGAGGCCGGATCGAAGTGGATGAGCCCGCTTCTGGACTCCATGGCCGAGGTGTACAAGAAGGCGCCGGAAGCCTTCCCGGGCAACCCGATCGAGGAGATCAAGAAGCGTATCTACGTCAGCCCCTTCTACGAGGACGGCATCGACGACCTGATCGACCTGATCGGTGTGGACCAGGTGCTCTACGGTTCGGACTGGCCGCACCCGGAAGGCCTGGGCGAGCCGACTCACTACGTGACGGCACTGCAGCACCTGCCGGTGGAAGACCAGGCGAAGATCATGGGCGGCAACCTCGGTCGACTCGTCACCGTATAACCCGGCGATGACCTGGCAGACCATCCCCGAGATGGTCCTGGGCGCAGCGGACCGATTCGGCGACGCGGAGGCGGTCGTCGACGGTCCGCTGCGCCTGAGCTTCGCCCAACTCGCCGACCGGGTTCGCCGTGCCGCCGGATCGTTCGCCGCCGCGGGGATCGAGCGGGGAGACCGCGTGGCGATCTGGGCGCCCAACTCGGCCGCATGGATCATCGCCGCGTTCGGCGTCCTGAGCGCCGGTGGGGTTCTGGTGCCGGTCAACACCCGGTTCAAGCCGGCCGAGGCCGACGATGTGATCCGGCGGAGCGCAGCCAAGCTCGTCCTGGTGGAGAAAGACTTCCTGGGACTGGATTTCACCGTCGCGCCGGGTGTTCCGGTGATCGACCTGCACTCGGGGTTTCTGTCCAGTGGCGCGCCCCTGCAGCGGCGGGTCGCCGGCTCGGATACCGCCGACATCATCTTCACCTCGGGAACCACGGGTAAGCCCAAGGGCGTGATGATGAGCCATCGGCAGAACCTTCGGCTCTACTCCGAATGGTGCGATCTGGCGGACCTGCGTGAGGGGGACCGCTACCTGATGATCAACCCGTTCTTCCACACCTTCGGCTATAAGGCGGGCTGCATCGCCGCGTGTATCCGTGGTGCCATGATGCTTCCGGTCCGGGTCTTCGACATCGAGGCCATCACCGACCTCATCGCAGCCGAACGGGTCACGATGCTGCCGGGGCCACCGACGGTGTATCAGTCATTACTCGATGCCGATCGCGCGCAGGACCTGTCGTCGCTGCGCGCCGCGGTCACCGGAGCCGCTGACATCCCGGTGGAGCTGATCCGCCGCATGCGCGACGAACTGCCCTTCCAGTCGATCATGACCGGCTACGGTCTCACCGAGGCGGGGACGGTGACCGCCTCGCGCCGGGGTGACTCCTTCGAGCAGATCGCGACGACGGCCGGCCGAGCATGCCGCGACATCGACGTGCGTATCGGCGAGGACGGCGAGGTCCTGGTGCGCGGCTACAGCGTGATGCAGGGCTATCTCGACGATCCGGCGGCGACCGCGGAGGCGATCGATGCGCAGGGCTGGTTGCACACCGGCGACCTCGGAACCCTGGACGGCGACGGGCGACTGCGCATCGTCGGTCGCAAGAAGGACATGTTCATCGTGGGCGGTTTCAACGCCTATCCCGCGGAGATCGAAGGCTATCTGCTGGAGCACCCCGCGGTGGCGCAGGCCGCCGTGATCGGCGTGCCCGACGAGCGTCTGGGCCAGGTCGGCAAGGCGTTCGTCGTGGCGCGTGAGCCGATCTCCGGGCAGGATCTGATGACCTGGTGCCGGGGCCGGATGGCCGGCTTCAAGGCGCCGCGGTCCGTCGAGTTCGTCGATCGGCTGCCGCTGAACGCCACCGGCAAGGTGGACAAGGCGCAACTGCGATGAGCGCCGGGGACGTGTGACCGGCCGATGTATGTCTGCCTGTGCGCCGCGGTGACCAGTCAGCAGGTCAACGAGGCGATCGCGGCCGGGGCGTCGACGACCAAACAGGTCGGGGAGGCCACCGGGGCCGGCACGGTCTGCGGGCGCTGCCGCGGCAGCATCCGGGCGCTGATCGCCGCGGCCCGGCAGCAGGCCGCACCGCTGGGTTAGGTCTGGGTTAGGTCCTCGCCGCGACGGCGGGGCCCGGAGCGCCGCTATCGGGACCCGAACAGGTCGGCGACCTCGCCGGGACGCACCTTCAGGGCCGCGTTGCGCGGCAGGCGGTCGACCACCACGATCGCGGCCGGGACATGGTGACTGGGCAGCGCGTCGCGGACCAGCCGCGTGAGCTCGTCGGGCGACGGCGCCGAGCCGGGGGCGTGCGCCTCCACGGCGGCCGCGGGGACCTCGCCGAGCCGGTCGTCGGGGAGCCCGACCACGCAGGCGTCGCGCACACCGGGATGCGCGACGAGCACGGCCCGCACCGTCTCCGGCAGGATCTTGAACCCTCCCCGGTTGATCGCGCCGTCCCCGCGGCCGTGCACGGTGATGAATCCGTCGGCGTCCACCGAGGCGATATCGGTGGTGCGGACCCAGTCCGGCCCGATCGCCTGCACCCGGGCCTCGAGCAGCCCGCGCCGGCCGCCCGGCAGCGGTGCCCCGGAGTCGGGATCGACGATGCGCACCTGCACGCCCGGCAACGGTCGTCCCGCACTCTCCGGTTTGGTGTGGCCGTACCGCCGGTGCAGATCCGGGGTCCAGGCGCAGACCGAGCCCGCGAACTCCGTCGCCCCGTAGGCCCACAGCAGCGGGATCCCGTAGCGCTGCTCGAAGGCATCACGCAGCCGGCGGTCCAGCGGCCCAGAGCCGCCGACCAGGTACTCCAACGACGCGAGATCCTCGGGGGCGACCTCGGCGTCGAGCAGCATCCGCAGGATCGCCGGCTGCACGCCGGTGCGCCTGATCCGGTAGGTCCTCACCGCCCGCACCCACTCGTCGACGGTGAACTTCTCCAGCAGCACCATCCGTTTGCCGGTGTAGGGAGCGGCCAGCAACTGGCAGATCCCGACACTGCCGAACGGCCAGTACACCAACTCCGGCGGATCGTTCGGGGCGGGGGTATGGCCGATGGTCATGGTCAGCACGGTGTGCTGCAGCGCCGCCGTGGGTACCGGGACCCGTTTCGGCGCCCCGCTGGTGCCGCTGGTGAGGATGTGTAGGCCCGCCTGCCGCAGCGCCTGATCGGGTCCACCTGCACCCGTTCGGGGTCCGGCGGTGACGACGTCGACACCGAGCGGGCGGTCGGTGAGCGCCAGACCGGCGGCGCCGAGCCGTTCGGCGGCGGCGAGGACCGGGGCGGTCCAGTCCTGGCGGTCGGCCAGGATCGCCGGCAGGCGCAGCGCGGCCACGTCGCGGGCGATGGAGCGCGCCGACTGGTAGGAGTAGATCATGACCACCGGACGCCCGGCGGCGATGAGCCCCAGGGTGGCGGCGGCGTGGGGTACGCGGTTGCGCGTCACGATGCCGATCGGTTCGTCGCGGGCGATCCCGGCCCGGTCCAAGTGGTCATCGACCGCGGCGGCGTACCCGGTGATGTCGTCGCCGCAGTACCACCGTCGCTCGAACTCGATACACGGCGCCGCGCCGTAGCTGCTCAGGCCGGCCGACAGTGCTGCGCGGAATGGGTCCACGGCCGCGCTAGTACTGGGTGGAGCCCAGGTCGACCGGGATCCGTGAGGCGGTGACCATCCGTGATTCGTCGCTGGCCAGCCAGCAGGCTGCGTCAGCGACGTCGTCCGGCTCGGCAATGTAGTCGGGCAAAAAGGGCGTCACCATGTTGATCAGGCCGGGGTTGCTTTCGTTGGCCCGGTTCAGTGCCGCCATCATTTCGCCGGTGCCCATCGGGGTGTTGACCGCACCGGGGTGCAGGCTGTTCACGCGGATCGAATGCTTACCCAGTTCGGCAGCGAACCCGCGGGCCATCCCGGTGACCGCGTGCTTGCTGGCCGTGTAATGGACCATGAACGGTTGGACCTTGATGCCGGCCGCCGAGCTGACCAGGATGATCGACCCGCCGCGTCCGCCGTCGACGATGTGCTGTGCCCCGGCCATGACGGTGTTCCAGGTGCCGGTGACATTGATGTCCATCACATCGCGAAATGATTCGGGGGTGATGGCGTCCCAGACCTGCGGTGCCGTGATGCCGGCGTTGGCGACGATGATGTCCAGGCGCCCCAGTGCGGCCACGCCCTTATCGACAGCCTCGCGCAATCCGTCGTAGTCGCGGGTGTCGACGACGTTGGAGATGATGCTCCGGCCGGTAGCTTCCACCAGCCGCACCGTTTCGGCGAAGTCCTGCGGGGTGGCTGAGTCGTACGGCACGCAGTCCGGCAGCTTGCCGGCCACATCGACCGCGATGATGTCGGCGCCCTCGGTCGCCATCCGCACCGCATGGGCGCGGCCTTGTCCTCGCGCCGCACCCGTGATGAATGCGACCTTGCCAGCCAGCCGTCCGGTCATTCCTCTTCCCTCCGTTGGTGGTTCAGGCTTGCCGCTGCGCGGCTTTGACCAGCCCCGAGCCGATGATCAGCCGCTGGATCTCGCTGGTGCCCTCATAGAGCCGCAGCAGGCGCACATCGCGGTAGATCCGCTCCACCGCGACGCCGCGCATGTAGCCGGTCCCGCCGTGGATCTGCACCGCCAAATCCGCGACCCGGCCGACCATTTCGGTGCAGAACAGTTTCGCCGCCGACGGGGCGATCCGCCGGTCTTCGTCGCCGACCCACTTCTGTGCGGCGTCGCGCACCATGGCGCGCCCGGCCAGCACGTCGGTCTGCTGGTCGGCGAGCATCGCTTGGACGAGCTGAAAATTCCCGATCGGTGTGCCACCCTGGGTCGCGCTGGCGGCATAGGCCACCGACTCGTCGAGTGCGCGTTGAGCCGAGCCGACCGCCAGTGCGGCGATATGCACCCGCCCGCGGGCCAGTGAGCTCAGCGCCGCCGAGTATCCGACCGTCTCGCTGCCGCCCACGAGCGCGGCATCGGGCACGCGCACGTCGGTGAAGCTGACATCGGCGGTCCAGGCGCCTTCCTGGCCCATCTTCGCGTCCTTGAGGCCGACCTCGACCCCGGCGGAGTCGGCGGGAACCAGGAAGACGGCGATCCCGGCACCCCGGTCGTCGGCCGGGCGGGTGCGGGCGAAGACGATGAACAGGTCGGCGACCGGGGCGTTGGTGATGAACCGTTTCTGGCCGCTGATCGACCACTGGGCACCGTCGCGCACCGCCTTGGTCCGCAGACCGGCCGGGTTGGAGCCCGCGCCGGGTTCGGTCAGCGCGAACGAGGCGACCACCTCGCCGCTGGCGATCGGGGCGAGCCACCGCGACTTCTGCTCCTCGGTACCGAACCCCACGAGCACCTGGCCGGCGATCCCGTTGTTGGTGCCGAACATCGACCGCAGGGCCAGCGAGGTGTAGCCGAGCTCCATGGCCAGCTCGACGTCCTGGGCGAGGTTCAATCCGAGCCCGCCCCACTGCTGGGGGATGGCGTAGCCGAACAACCCCATCTTCATCGCCCGGTCGCGCAGGTCGTCGGGAACCCGGTCGTCGGCCATCATCTCGGCTTCTCTGGGGACCACGACGGTCCGGACGAACTGACGGGTCTGGGCCAGGATCTCGACGAAATCCGCGTCGCTCACCTCGTGCACCAGCGCCGCTCCTCCTCACCCGGACCCGGACGACCCACCGACTGTCGCATCGGATTATATATGAAATATGATATCGGAACGGCTTCGGAGCAAAGGTGGGTGATCAGATGTCCTTGTTGACCGGTCAGACGGCGGTCATCACCGGTGGTGCACAGGGTCTGGGTTTGGCGATCGCGGAGAAGTTCGTCTCCGAGGGCGCCCGGGTGGTCCTCGGCGACATCAACCCGACGGCCACGCAATCGGCCGCCGAACACCTCGGCGGGCCCGACGTGGCGTTGGCGACGAGTTGCGACGTCACCCGCGCCTCGGACGTCGAGACGTTGGTCGCCACCGCCGTCGAACGGTTCGGCGGATTGGACATCATGGTGAACAACGCCGGGATCACCCGCGACGCCACCATGCGCAAGATGACCGAGGAGCAGTTCGACCAGGTCATCGCCGTTCATCTGAAGGGCACCTGGAACGGTGTGCGGGCGGCCGCCGCGGTCATGCGCGAACAGAAGCGCGGCGCGATCGTCAACATGTCCTCGATCTCCGGCAAGGTCGGCATGATCGGACAGACGAACTATTCGGCGGCCAAGGCGGGCATCGTCGGGATGACCAAGGCCGCCAGCAAGGAACTGGCCTACCTCGGGGTCCGGGTCAACGCAATCCAGCCGGGCCTGATCCGTTCGGCGATGACTGAGGCGATGCCGCAGCACATCTGGGACTCGAAAGAGGCCGAGGTGCCGCTGGGGCGTGCCGGCGAGCCCGACGAGGTGGCCAAGGTGGCGCTGTTCCTGGCCTCCGGCATGTCCTCCTACATGACCGGCACGGTGCTCGAGGTGACCGGCGGCAGGCATCTGTGAGAGCCCGCGACACCGTGATCTGCGAGCCGGTACGCACCCCGATCGGCCGCTACGGGGGAGCGTTCGCCTCGCTGACGGCGGTCGACCTCGGCGTCGCCGCGCTCGCCGGCCTGCTGGAACGCACCGGGGTGGCCCACGACGCGATCGATGATGTGATCCTGGGGCACTGCTATCCGAGCAGCGAGGCACCGGCGATCGGTCGCGTCGTGGCGCTCGATGCCGGGCTGCCGGTGACGGTTCCGGGGATGCAGGTCGACCGCCGCTGCGGTTCGGGCCTGCAGGCGGTCATCCAGGCATGCCTGCAGGTGGCCAGCGGCGCCAACGATCTGGTCGTGGCCGGAGGCGCGGAGAGCATGAGCAATGTGGCGTTCTACTCCACCGACATGCGCTGGGGCGCATCCCGCGGCGGAATCCGGGTGCACGACGGTCTGGCCCGTGGCCGCACCACCGCCGGCGGGCGGCACCATCCGGTGCCCGGCGGCATGCTGGAGACCGCTGAGAACCTGCGCCGGGAGTACGCCATCTCCCGCGCCGAGCAAGACGCGCTGGCGGTGACGTCGCACCAGCGCGCGGTGGCCGCCCAGGACAGCGGCGTCCTTGCCCAGGAGATCATCGGTGTCGCGGTGTCCACCCGCGACGGCGACGAGGTGGTCGCCCACGACGAGCATCCACGGGCGGACACCTCGATGGAGTCGCTGAGCACCCTCAGGCCCGTTCTGGGCAGAAGCGACCCCGAGGCGACGGTCACCGCGGGCAACGCCAGCGGTCAGAACGACGCCGCCTCGATGTGTTTGGTGACCACCCCGGAGAAGGCCCAGGAACTCGGCCTGACGCCGCTGGTGCGGTTGGTGTCGTGGGCCGTCGCGGGGGTGGGGCCCGCCGTCATGGGCATCGGCCCGGTGCCGGCGACCGAGGCGGCGCTGTCCACGGCGGGGCTGCGGCTCGCCGACATCGACGTGATCGAGTTGAACGAGGCGTTCGCCGCGCAGGCACTCGCGGTGATGGCGCAGTGGGGTTTCGGTGCCGCCGACCGGGAACGGGTCAACGTGCACGGCTCGGGGATCTCGCTGGGACACCCGGTCGGGGCCACCGGGGGCCGGATGCTGGCCACCCTGGCCCGTGAACTCGCCCGGCGCGGCGACCGCTACGGGCTGGAGACCATGTGCATCGGCGGTGGCCAGGGGCTCGCCGCCGTCTTCGAAAGGGTGGGGGCGCCATGACCAGACTCGCTGAGACCCTGGGCCTCACCGAGGTCCAGACCGAGATCGTTCACACCGTCCGGCAATTCGTCGACAAGGAGGTCATCCCCGCGGCGGCAGAACTGGAACGCAGCGACACCTATCCGCAGGCCCTCGTCGACACGATGCGCAACATGGGCCTGTTCGGTCTGATGATCCCGGAGGACTACGGCGGGCTCGGGGAATCGCTGCTGACCTATGCCCTGTGCGTCGAGGAGCTCGCCCGCGGCTGGATGAGCGTGTCGGGTGTGCTCAACACCCATTTCATCGTCGCCTACATGCTGCGCCAACACGGAACCGACGAACAGAAGCAGCGTTTCCTGCCGCCGATGGCGACCGGTGAGACCCGCGGGGCGTTCTCCATGTCCGAGCCGGAACTGGGGTCGGACGTGGCCGCGATCCGCACCCGGGCCACCCGCGAAACCGACGGCGCGTACACCATCAGCGGGCAGAAGATGTGGCTGACCAACGGCGGCAGTTCCACGCTGGTGGCCGTCTTGGTGCGCACCGACGAGGGTGCGGACAAACCGCACCGCAACCTCACCACCTTCCTGGTGGAAAAACCGGTCGGATTCGGCGAAGTCCTGCCCGGAGTGACCATCCCGGGAAAGATCGACAAGCTCGGCTACAAGGGCATCGACACCACCGAGTTGCTCTTCGACGGCTACCGTGCCAGCGCCGACGACATCCTCGGTAATGCCCCCGGTCAGGGGTTCGTTCAGATGATGGACGGGATCGAGGTCGGCCGGGTCAACGTGTCGGCGCGGGCCTGTGGGGTGGGGATCCGGGCGTTCGAGCTCGCGGTGCGCTACGCCCGGCAGCGGGAAACGTTCGGCAAGCCGATCGCCGAGCACCAGGCCATCGCCTTCCAACTCGCCGAGATGGCCACCAAAGTCGAGGCGGCACATCTGATGATGGTCAATGCCGCCCGGCTCAAGGACTCCGGGGAGCGCAACGATGTGGCCGCGGGTATGGCCAAATACCTGGCCAGCGAGTTCTGCTCGGAGGTCACCCAGCAGAGCTTCCGCATCCACGGCGGCTACGGCTACTCCAAGGAGTACGAGATCGAGCGACTGATGCGCGACGCTCCGTTCCTGCTCATCGGCGAGGGCACCAGCGAGATCCAGAAACAGATCATCAGCAAACGGTTGCTGGCCGACTACCAGGTGTGATCGGTGGGCGCTGCAGATTTCCCGGTGCGATCACAGCTCTCCGAGGAGGTGGCGCGCTTCGTCCGCACGCGGATCTTCAACGGTGACTACGCCGCCGGGGACTATGTGCGGCTCGACCAGTTGGCGGCCGAATTGGGTGTCAGCGTGACCCCGGTGCGTGAGGCGCTGTTCGGGCTGCGCGCCGAGGGCATGCTCGAGCAACTGCCGCATCGCGGCTTCGTGGTCCTGCCGGTCACCAAACGCGACATCATCGATGTCTCGGCCGTCCAGGCCCACATCGGCGGTGAGCTCGCGGCCCGGGCGGCGGCCGCCATCACCGACGACCGGCTGCGTGAACTCGGTGCCCTCCAGGATCAACTCGAGGACGCCTATGCCTCCGGTGACGGAGAACGTGCCGTGCGGCTCAACCACGAGTTCCACCGCGCGATCAACGTCGCCGCCGAATCGCCCAAGCTGGCGCAGCTGATGTCGCAGATCACCCGGTACGCGCCGGAATCGGTGTTCCCCATAATCGCCGGCTGGCCGGCCAAGTCGAGCCGGCATCACCGCCGCCTGTTGGCCGCGCTGGCCAGGCACGACGAACAGCGGGCCCGCGCCGTGATGGCCGAACACCTGGCCGCCGGTGCGGCACCGCTGATCGGTCACCTCGTCGAACGGGGGGTGGTGGAGCCGGAGCGTCGGGCGGCGACGCGGCGATCGTGAGCACTGCGTCTCCGACGTCACGCCGCGGTGCGGTCAGGATCTCCGGGCCCGGCCGGGATCAACCAGCATCTGGCGCAGGCGGGCGACGTCGACCTTTCCGGTCGCTCCGCGGGGAAGCCCGTCCGGATCGTCGACCAGCAGCCACACCGTCGGCACCTTGAACGAACTGAGCACTGCGCGAGCCCGATCGCGCAGGTGATCCACACTCAGCGCAGCGCCGGCCACCACCGCCCCCACCCGGTCACCGTCGGTGCCGGCCACGTTGGTCACCGCGGCCGCGGCCACGCCGTCGATGCCACGCAGCGCCGTTTCGACCTCGCTCGGATACACGCTGGCGCCGCTGACCTTGAACATGTCGTCGGATCTGCCGTGGTAGAAGAGGAACCCGTCGGTGTCGAGCCGGCCCAAATCACCGGTGGGGTAGAAACCGTCGACGGTGAAGGTCTCTTCGCGGGAGCGGCGGCACAGACCGCGCAGAATGTGGGGCCCGCGCACCTGGATCGCCCCCGGTGTCCCGGCCGGCACCGGCGTGCCGGTGCCGGTGTCGACGATGCGCACCTCCATGCCGTCGAACGGTTGTCCGCAACTGCCCCACGCCGACCGGGGCATGTCGGTGTCCGCGGGGTAGCCGCAGTACGGTCCGAAGGTCTCGGTCATACCGAACAGGTTGGCGCGCGCTCCGGGTTCGGCGCGCAACTCCGGCGCCAACAGCGCGTCGAGACTGCCCGGCCGCAGGCTTGACAGGTCGGTGCCGCCGGCGTGGCGAGCTAAGGCCTCGGCCTGGCTCGGCCAGCCGCGGAACAACGTCACCCGCTCCGATTCCAGCAGCCGCAGGGTGGTCTGCGGTTTCGGGACGTCCTCGGTGATCAGGGTCGCCTGGGCCATCAGCGTGGACAGCACGCCGCCGCCGAAACCGCCGACCCAGAAGAACGGCATCGGCAGATACAGCCTGGTGTCGGCATCGATGCAGCGGGCGGAGAGACTGGAGCGGACCGCGCCGAGGGCACTGCCGTGCGAGTGCAGCACTCCCTTGGGGGGGCCGCTGCTTCCGGAGGTGAACATGATCACCAGCGGGTCGGCGGGGGTCACGGTCTCGGCGAGCGCATCGACGATCCGGCTCAGGTGCGGTGCCGCGGTACCGCCGGTCAGCTGATCGTCGGTCCACACCGTTTGCAGTGCCGGAAGCGTTGCCGGACCGGTCATCTGCGCATCCAGGTCGTCGAGGTAACGGTGGCCGCGGAACTCCTCGACGCTGATCAGGAACTGCACCGCGGCGCTGCGCAGCTGGGCGACGAGTTCCGGGCCGGTCAGCAGGGTGCTCAACGGAACCAGCACCGCGCCGATGCGGGTCACCGCGGTGGCGATCCGGACCCAGTCCACGCCGTTGGGCATGATCAGCCCGACCCGGGTGCCCTTGCCGACCCCTGCCTGCACGAGCACCGCCGACAGTTCCCGCGACGACGCATCGAGGTCCCGGTAGCTCAGCCGGGTCGTCGGATCGATCACGGCGGGTTTGTGCGCCGCCGCCGCGGCTCGGGCGCGGAGCAGGGCGTCGATGGTCATCGGGTCAGCCATGAAACGCCTTCGCCAGCCCGCGCGTGTCGACCTTGCCGCCGGGAAGCAGGGGAAGATCATCGGCGGCCACGGTGGTGACCCTGCGGGGGATCTTGTAGGCGGAGAGCTCGGTTCTGAGTCGGTCGCCCAGCGACGCCACGTTCACCTGCGCGCTGCCGGGCACGATCACCGCGGCCACGACCTGTCCGCGCTCGGGGTCGGGCAGGCCGAACACGTGGACGGCGGCGCAGCCGGTCACCTTGGTGATGGCGGCTTCGACCTCGGCCGGAGAAACATTGGCGCCGCCGGTCTTGATCACCGCATCACGGCGGCCCAGGTAGTAGTAGTAGCCGTCGGCATCGGTGCGGACCAGATCCCCGGTGTGGAACCAGCCGTCGGCGTCGAAGGACTCCTCGCGGCTGCGTTTGTGATACCCCTGCATCAGGTAGCGCCCTCGCAGCAGCAACTCACCGGATTCGACCCGGCATTCGAAGCCGGGGGCGGGCTTGCCGAAGCTTCCGCGCCGGTGCTCGGGCTGGTCGGTCTCGTCGCCGCTGAGCAACACCGGGCCACCGGTTTCGGTCAGCCCCAACATGTTGTGGCGCAGCGCGGTGTCGGCCGGGCGGGTCTGCGGCGCCATGATCGGATACAGATTGCCGCGGCGCAGCGTGGTGAGGTCGCGCCGGCCGAAACTTCGGTGACGGGCCAGCCCGGCGACGGTGCCGGCGAAGCCGTTGGTGACTGTGGGTTTCTCGGCCTCCAACAGATCCAGCGTCGCGCCGGCATCGGCGGCCGTGGAGCACAACAGTGTCGACCCGGCCAGCACGGTCGCCAGCAGCGCGTAGCCGAACCCGCCGATCCAGAAGAACGGCGAGTTGCAGAACAGAATGTCGGTGACCGTGAGGCGCCGGATCTCGTTGAGGTTGCGTTGGTGTCCGAGCAGGCCCGCATGGGTGTGCACCACCGCCTTCGGGGTGCCGGCCGATCCGGAGGTGTAGATGATGACCAGCCGATCATGGCCGTCGACGTCGGATTCCACGGCGTGCAGGTGCGTGTCGTCGGCGCCGGGCAGATCGGGCGTCGCGGTGGCGAACAGCACCCGGCGCAGCTGCGGAGCATGGCGGCTGAAGATCGACTCGGTGTGATCGAGGTCGACGCCGCCGAGGGCCTCGGTGAGCCGGTGGCGATAGTCATGAGACCGGTAGGACTCGGCGGCCAACAGGATCCGGACATCACTGTGCACCAGTTGGCGTCGCAATTCCGGTGCCGTGGCGAAGGTCGGGAAGGGAACGACCACCGCGCCGAGGCGCGCCGCGGCCAGCGCGCCGATCACGAAGGCCACCGAATTCGGGTAGAGCAGGCCGACATGCGTGCCCTTGCCGGCTCCGAGGGCGAGCAGGCGACGCGCGAGCACCGAGGACTGCCGCTGCGCCTGCAGATAACTGAGCCGCTCGGCATCGCAGATCAGCAGCGGATGATCGCCGCGCAGCCGGGCCTGGGTGCGTAGGACGTCGGCGACGGTGTCACCGGGCATGCTGGGCCTGCGCGTCGATCAGTTCGCGCACCGCGCCGAGGTCGGCTTTGCCCGATGGGGTCCGCGGGAGGGCGTCGACGATCACGATCGCGGTAGGGATCTCGTAGCTGGCCAACCGTGTGCGCAGCGCCGCGACCAAGGTCCCGGCGTCGGCCTCGGCTCCGGCGTGCAGTTCGACCGCGGCGACCGGCGTCGCACCGAGGCGCGCATCGTCGCGGCTCACGACGGCGGCCCCGCGGACCGCCGGGTGGGCCTCCAGCGCGGCGCGCACATCGTCGGGCATCACCTTGAACCCGCCGCGGATGATGGCCTGATCGGCGCGGCCCAAGATCCACAGGAAACCGTCGTCATCGATGCGCGCCAGATCGGTGGTCCGCATCCAATCCGCGTGGGGGCCCAGCTGGCCCGGCCGGACCTCCAACACGCCGGGTTGTCCGGGCGCGAGCACCGCACCGTGGTCATCGACCACCCGCAGTTGCGCTCCGAGGGTCGCTCGCCCCACGCTGCCCCGCTTGTCGCGCCAGTGCTTCTGGTAATCCTGCAGGGTCCAGCCGGCGACACCGCCCCCGAATTCGGTCGCGGCATACGAGGTCAGCACCGGGACGCCGAACTTGGCGGTGAAGGCGTCGGCGTCATCGGCCGACAGCGGCGCGGTCCCGGAGGTGACGGCCCGCAGGCTGGACAGATCGTCGCGGGTCAGCTCCGAATGCAGCACCATGCGCAGTGCGGCCGGCACCAGCGACACCGCGCGGGGCCGGTAGCGGCGCACCGCCGCAGCCCACAGGTCCAGATCGAATCGTTCCAGCAGGACGAACGGGCGCGCCTCGGCGATGCACTGCAATATCCGGAACACGCCACCGATGTGGACCAGCGGCGCGTTGACGATCGCGATCCCGCGCCGTAACTGCGTGGGCGCCGGGCCGGGGCCGATCACGCTGTGCGCCAGCATGCTGTAGCGCAGGTCGACGCGCTTCGGGGGGCCGGTGGTGCCGCTGGTCAGCATCCAGACCGCCCCCCCGGGGCGGCCGGTGTCCGACGGCGGTTCGGTGGCCACGGTGACCTGCGGCTCGCTGTCGAGGCCGGCGAGCGCCACCACCGTGGTGGCGGGCCCCGGGGTGACCAGGGCGGCCAGATCATCGGGGTCTCCGATGATCATCGGCAATTGCAACGCGGCGATGTCGGCACGGGTGCGGTCATCACCGCGCGCCGGGTTGATGACCACGACGCAGGCTTCGGCGAGCAGCACCCCCAGCAGGGCCGCCACGTGGGGAGGTCGGTTGCGCAGCAGGATGCCGACTCGGCTCCCCGCGGCGATCGGCGCGCCGATTCGCCGGGCCGCATCGGCGAGCTGGGCCCAGGTGATCCACCGGCCGTCGTACTCGAGTGCGGACGCCTCGGGGTGCAGGTTCAGGACCGCGGCGATGCGTTCGCTGAGCGGGTGTGCCATCAGCGGATCCTCGGTGGGGTCGCGGGCGGGACGGGTTGGGCGTCGAGTTCGGAGCGGCCCAACGGGTTGCCCAGCCGGGTGTAGATCAGCCCCTGGTCCAGGGCCGCGCGGTACGGTTTGTCCAGCGATTCCCAGATCGCCTTCACCGTGCCCTGGGTCGCCGTGGGAGGCTTGGCGGCAATGGTGGCGGCGATGGCATGCGCCCGAGTCCACAGATCCGCCGGCGCCACGATCTCCGACACCAGACCGATGCGCAGCGCGGTGGCCGCCCCCACGCGCTCGTCGTTGCCCATCAGCGCGATGCGCAATGTCTCGCCCAGGCCGATCCGGCGCATCAAACCGATCGGTTCCAGCGCGCACACCAGCCCCGCCGACACGTGCGAATCGAAGAAGGTCGCATCCTCGGCGCAGATCACCACGTCGGCCTCGTTGACGAAGTAGAACGCGCCCGCGGTGCACATGCCCTGCACCGCACAGACCACCGGTTTGAACATCTTCTGCCACTTCGGGCTGAGCGCCTCGCCGGGATCCTCGTGATTCCAGACATTGTCGGGCTGTCCGTAGGGGGCGGTGATGTCCAGTCCGGCGCTGAAGGCCCGCTCGCCGGCGGACCGCAGCACGACGGCGTTGACGTCGGTGTCGAGTTTGACGATCCGACACGCCGCGGCCATCTCCTCGCACATGGTGCGGTTGAACGCGTTGAGTCGTTCGGGCCGATTCAACGTGATGGTGGCGACCCGGTCGGTGCGGTCGAAATCGAGCAGGATCGTCTCGAAGGCGGGGCTCATCGGCACTGCCACTCCGGTG
>Ga0079225_10000186_pt1 | contig 32658 bp, 26 predicted proteins | sample Poulit2012_FD_76344 | JGI IMG/M metagenome (GOLD analysis project Ga0079225, IMG submission 76344) | Agricultural soil microbial communities from Georgia to study Nitrogen management - Poultry litter 2012 | ecosystem: Environmental > Terrestrial > Soil > Agricultural land | place: USA: Georgia... | reverse complement strand
CTCGAAGGTGATCGCCTACGCCCAAGGCCTGGACCTGATCCGCACCGCGAGCCTGACCTATGGCTGGGACGTCGATGTGGCCGAGGTCGCCAAGATCTGGCGGGCGGGGTGCATCATCCGGGCACGGCTCCTGGAGCGGATCCGCTCCGAGTACGCCGGACAGAACCTGACCACCCTGCTGACCGCACCGAGCATCCAGGCCGGTCTGGCCGATGCCCAGTCCGGTTGGCGACGCAGCGTGGGTCTGGCCGCACAGGCCGGCACCCCAGCCCCCGGCTTCTCCTCGGCACTGGCCTATTACGACTCGGCTCGCGCCCAGCGATTGCCGGCCGCGCTGGTCCAGGGCCTCCGGGACTACTTCGGCGCCCACACCTACGGGCGGATCGACGACGAGGGCTCCTTCCACACCGACTGGTCCGGTGACCGCACCGAGTCCAGGGTGAACTGATCCCGGTGACAGAGATCTCACCGGCGGCCCCGGCCACCGGACCGGTGCTGCTCGGCTCTCCGTCGATGCCCCCGCCCGGCGCCCAGGACACGGCCGAGGCGATCCGGGCGGCCCAGGCGCTGCTGGCTGGCTCGGCACCGCTCGGCGTCGCCTTCTCCGGTGGGGTGGACTCCTCGGTGGTGCTGGCCCTGGCGGTGCGCGAGCTGGGAACCGAGAACGTCCTGGCGATCATGGGGATCTCACCCTCGCTGGCGGCCGGTGAACGCGCCGCGGCGCACCGGGTCGCCGAGGTGATCGGCGCCCGGGTGCTGGAGGTGACCACACGCGAAGGCGAGAACCCCGATTACCGGCGTAACGACGTCGACCGCTGTTATTTCTGCAAGGACGAGTTGTTCTCGGTGATCGATGGCCAGGTGGTGAGCGAACACGCCCTGGCGGCGGTGGCCTATGGCGAGAACGCCGACGACGCCGCCCGGCCGGACCGGCCCGGTTCCCGGGCCGCTTCTGAGCACCAGGTGCTGCGGCCGCTGGCACAGGCCGGGATCGACAAGGTGATGGTTCGCGCGATCGCCCGGGAGTTCGCCCTGCCCTGCGCCGATAAGCCTGCCGCCCCGTGTCTGGCCTCCCGGATCCCGCACCACCAGGAGGTCACTGCGGGCAAGTTGTCCCAGGTGGAGCAGGTGGAGGCCGGGTTGCGCGAGTTGGGTTTCACCGACTCCCGGGTGCGGCACCACGAGCAGATCGCCCGGCTGGAGCTATTGCCTGCCGAACTTGCCCGGGCTGCCACCGAACCCCTCCGTAGTGCGATCCACACCCTGGTCACCGGCGCCGGCTTCCGCTACGCCGCACTGGACCTGGCCGGGATCCAGTCCGGTGCCTTCACCATGGCCCACCTTCAGGAGGACCGTGGCTGAACCCCACCAGCAGGACGCGGCAGTGGTGGACGGCACCGCCCACCTGGATCTGGACCGGGCCCGGCGCCGCGGTTACCCCGAAGCGGTCTTCTGCGAAGGCAAGTCCCCCGAGCAGGTCAGCCGGATCGCCGCCGCCTATGCGGCCCGGGAGCCGGCGTCGATCGGTCCGGTGTTGTTCACCCGCGCCGACGCCGCGCACACCGAGGCGGTACTGGGTGCCCTGCCCGAGGCGCGTCACCTTCCCGAAGCCGGGATGCTCGCCTGGCCACCGAACCCGCCGGCGCCCACTGGGCAGCACGTGGTGGTGCTGGCGGCTGGTACCTCCGATGTGCCGGTAGCCACTGAAGCTGAGGTCACCGCCCAGTACCTGGGGCGGGCCACCACGATGGTCGTCGACGTCGGAGTAGCCGGGTTGCACCGGGTGCTCAGTCACCAGGACCTGTTGGCGCAGGCTGGGGCGATCGTCGTCGTCGCCGGTATGGATGGTGCCCTGCCGGCCGTGGTGGCGGGTCTGGTGTCGGCGCCGGTGGTGGCCGTGCCGACGTCGGTGGGTTATGGCGCGGCATTCGACGGTCTGGCGCCGCTACTGTCGATGCTCAATAGTTGCGCGCCCGGGGTGGGGGTCGTCAATATCGACAACGGTTACGGCGGAGGTCATCTCGCGGCCCAGATCACAGCATCTCGCGACCGGGATTGCTGACTGTCGCCCACCTGTTGTGTAGCATTCGAATTTCAGTCCGCGCATCGTGCTTCGGACAGTGCACTTCGAGGAATGGAGACCATGGGCGCCACCGGCGACTGCGACAGTACCGACGCAACGTCACCCGCACCCACTAGCGAGTCCGACTCAGGGGAGTCCGCAGCGGATTCTGACAGTACCGGGGGGCATAGCCCCCGCTCCGGCGGGGTCCGCCCCCGCCCCGATGGGCAGGACGCCAGCTAGATGGACTTCCTGCTCATTTTCCTGACGATGGTGCTCATCGCCTGCGGCGGTGGCTTCGTCGCCGCCGAATTCGCCCTCCTCACCGTCCCGCGGTCCCAGGTGGAACGGCGTGCCTCCGAGGGCGACCGCCGGGCCCGCAGTGTGCTCATGGCCTTGCGTTCGCTGTCCACCCAGCTCTCCGGTGCCCAGCTGGGTATCACGGTGACGAACCTGCTGCTCGGTTGGGTCTCCGAACCTGCGATCGCACGACTGCTGCGGCCCGTCCTGGAGGACTTGGGGGTGGATCCTTCGGTGGCGAGTTCGATCTCCCTGCCCCTGGCACTGGTGATCGCCACTGGCACCACGATGATCTTCGGTGAGCTGGTCCCGAAGAACCTGGCGATCGCCAAACCGATCGAGACCGCGCGGTTCATCGCCACCTATCAGCGGGTCTTCACCAAGATCAACGCCCTCCCGATCCGGTTCTTCAACAACACCTCCAACGCAATCCTGCGCCTGATGGGAATCGAACCGCAGGAGGAACTGGCCTCCGCTCGTTCGCCGGAGGAGTTATCTGCACTCGTGCGGCACTCAGCCCGATCGGGGACTTTGGCTGCCGACACCGCCCAACTGGTGGAGCGGTCCCTGGAGTTCAGTGAACGGCGCGCCTCCGATGCGATGACACCACGTTCGCAGATGGTCAGCCTGGGGCCGGAGCAGACCCTCACGGAGCTGATCGAAGCCTCCCAGTACAGTGGCCACTCCCGGTTTCCCGTCCTGGAGATGATCCAGGACAACGGGCACAGCCAGACCAAAGTGAACGGGCTGGTGCACATCCGGGGTGCGATAAGTGTGCCGTTCGAGGAGCGCTCCACCACCCCGGTGCGCACCATCATGTCCGAGGCAACGCTGATCCCGGACTCCCTGGAGCTGGACGATCTGATGGATGAGCTGCGTTCTGGTGGCTTGCAGATGGCCCTGGTGATCGATGAGTTCGGTGACCTCGATGGTCTGATCACGCTGGAGGACCTGGTCGAGGAGATCATCGGTGAGGTCCGCGATGAGCACGACGCCGAGATGGAACCGGTGCACGGCGCTGATGGCAGCTGGAACATGTCCGGGCTGCTGCGCGTGGACGAGGCCAGTGACCTGATCGAGATCCAATTGCCCGAGGATGAGGCTTACGACACCCTCGGCGGCCTGCTCAACGACGAACTCGGCCGGCTCGCCGAAGTCGGTGATGCGGTCGAGTTCCTCAGCGCCGATATCCCGGGGGCCGAGCGGATGTGGCTCAGAATGGAGGTCCTCACCCTCGATGGACACCGGGTGGACAGCATCCGGCTGCGCGTGCTGGGGCCCCACACCGATGAGGACCGGGACCAGCATCCTGTGAGTGAGGGGCCCGGCCCGGACACCCGCCAGCACGAAGGGGGGCAGCGATGAGTGGCTCGTGGGCACTGCTGCTGACCGTGTTCCTGCTGCTGTTCAACGCCTTCTTCGTGGGGGCGGAATTCTCCCTCGTCGCCGCCCGACGCGCGAAGGTGGAACCGTTAGCAGTCACCGGTCACCGCCGGGCTAAGGTCACCCTGCGGGCGATGGAACGGGTCTCGCTGATGATGGCCGGGGCGCAGATGGGTATCACCGTCTGTTCGCTGCTGCTGCTGGTGATCTCCGAGCCGGCGATCGCCGCAATAATCGAGGACCCGCTGGAAGCGATGAGCGTTCCCGGGGCGTTGGTACATCCAATCGCATTCGTGATCGCGTTCTCTCTGGTCACCTTCCTGCACGTGGTCATCGGTGAGATGGTGCCCAAGAACATCGCCCTGGCCGGACCCGAACGCACCGCGATGGTCCTGGGCCCGATGCTGGCTGCTGTGGTCTGGGTGGTCTACCCGGTGCTGTGGCTGCTGAACGGGCTGGCCAACCTGATCCTGCGTGCCCTGCGGGTACAACCCAAGGAAGAGGTGACCTCTGCCTTCACCCGGGACGAAGTCTCCGGGCTCATCGCCGAGTCCCGCTCCGGAGGGCTGATCGAACTCAATGACGAGCACCTGCTGATGGGCGCGCTGCAGTTCAGCGACCAGACTGCCCGCGCCGTGCTGCTGCCGATCGACACGATCCGCACGCTGCCCACCGGGGTCACCCCGGCCCAGGCCGAGGGGGTCTCGGTGGAGGGGTTCTCCCGGTTCCCGATCCGCGATGAGGATGGCGCCCTCTCCGGCTACGTGCACATCAAGGATCTGCTCACCACCGACGCTCGGGAACGTCATCAGCCGGTCGACCCGGCGCAGATCCGCGAGTTGCCCTCGGTGAAGGTCACCGACTCGCTGCGCGACGTCCTGGCGGTGATGCAGGCTTCCTCGGCGCATCTTGCCCAGGTGCGGGACTCCGAGGGACCGGTGCTGCGAGCTCCGCTGTTGGGTGTGGTGACCCTGGAGGACGTGATCGAGGAACTCGTCGGCGTGATCCGCGACGATTCGCGCCGCCAGCAGGCGGGATGAGGCACCGTCAGATCCGCACCTAACCGCCCGGCGCTCAGGTCCGCGGCGCGGTGACCACGCTCAGAACATCAGCAGCAGCCGGTCGCCCAGGGCGAACATCGCCCCCGCGACGACCAGTAGGTACCACAGCACCGTCAGCGCCCAGCGGTACCGGATCAGGAACTGCGATAACTCCGCGCCGCCGGGCAGGGCACCGTTTTGGACCGCCCGGGCAACGGTATGCACGAACAGGGGGATCATCACGGCCCAGACCACCAAGCAGTACGGGCAGAGCCCACCGATCACAGTGAAGGACTGCCACTGCAGCCAGGTGACGAACCCGATACCGAAGGCCATTCCCGCGACCATGCCGCGCCAGAACCATCGAGGTAGCCGGAGGCTGGCGGCCAGGACCACACCGATGGTGACGACGATCGGGAAAGCTACCATCCCGATGATCACGTTGGGAAAGCCGAACGCCGACGCCGGTGCGCTGCCCAGGAACATCCCGCACCCGACGATCGGGTTGATGTCGCACACCGGCACGTAATCGGGATCGGCGAGCAGGTTCAGATAGTCCAGGGTCAGGGCGATCGAGGCGATCGCGCCCAGGGCGCCGGCGATCACCAACAACAGGGCGTAGCCGTAGGAGGCGCCTCCGGCTCGTTGATGGGCGGTTGCCGAATGCCGCGTGGGCGTGGCCGGCGCAGCCGTGGTCTGCTCGCCCTCCGCCTCCTGTGCCGCGTCCGTACCGGACTGCACCTGTGTGTCTTCCACCGACGACCCCTTACCGCCTCGCTAGATCCGGTAACAGTATGCGCCCCCGGCGGCCCTGGCCACCAGCGCGCGGGCTCCCCCGGCTGCCCGCGCGCTCGGCCCCCTCCGCCCTCGGCCAACCCGCCGAGACCGGACCCCCGCGCTCCCCAACCCGCCGAGACCGGTCCCGCGCGCTCCCCCAGCTCCGCGCGCCCCCCCGGGTTCCGCGCGCTCCCCCAGATCCGTCGGCTCCGCGCTCCGCGCCGGCCAACCCGCCGAGACCGGTCCCCCGCGCTGAGACCGGCGTCGCGCGCAGCCGGTCTCGCCGCAGGAGTCCGGTCTCAGCGGCAGTGCGGGGGCGGGCTGAGGTGGGGGTGGGCTGGGGAGCTGGGGGCTGGGGCCGGGGGGCGGCTCCGTCCTGGTCCTGGGGGCGGGGGTGGCGGCTCAGTCCTGGTCCTCGTCCTGGGGCCCCGGGCTCGGGCTCTCATCTTCGGGCAGGTTCTGGTCCCCGGTGCCCGGGTCGCCTTCCTCGGCCGGGGGCCCCGTCTCGGTCTCCTGGGGATCTTCGGCGCCGACCTCGGGGTCCGGGTCGGTCACCACGTCCTCGGGGTCGATGAACTCAGTGGGTTGGTCCGGGAAGTCCCGCCACGGGCTCAGGCTCACGGAGGCATCGGGCTCGATGTGGATCAGGCGGTAGTGCGCCGGCAGGCCGGTGGTCAGGTCCCAGCGGATCACTGTCATCGCAGCCTGGGACTGCAGCGGGCCGATCGTGGGTTGTCCCAGTGCCGCCCCGGCGGTGCTGCCGGAGATGTACTGCACCCCCAGCCCCCAGGCCATCGGGCCCATCTGAGTGTGCAGGTGCCCGGACAGGGTCAGAGGCACGCAGCCGGCCTCGATCGACTGTCGGCCGGCGTAGGGAGAGTGCACCATCAAGATGTCCACCGGATCTCCGGCTTCCTGCAGTTCGCAGGCTTGGTCGCGCAACCGGTTCCCCATCTGCATCACCGTCTCGTCACGCTCCGGCCGGGTCCCGGTACCGATCTCGGTCAGAGTGGGGTCGGTGTCCCCCAGGATGCGCACCCCGGCTACCTCCACCACTTCCCCGTCCAAGACCTGCCAGCCACGGTCGCGTTCCTGCTCGGCGGTCAACACCGAGTCGTGGTTGCCGTCGGCGACCACCACCGGTACACCGCTTCCGATCCCGTCGGCGAAGGCGCTGACGCAGTGCGACTCCACCGAGGTACCGGAGACAACCGTATCCCCGGCGTTCAGCACCACATCGGCCTCGGCGAGTTCGGCAGCGGCGCCGATCACCTCGGCCATCCCCATGTTGCAGTGCAGGTCAGCGATCATCAGCATCGTGGTGTAATCGTGCTCCTCCTCGGCGAATACCGGGTGGAGCAGGCCCGACCCGTCTTGCTCGGCGTCGCCGCTCTCCCCGGCCTCGGTGTCTGGATCGTCCAGTTCCGCGCCGCCCTCCTGGGCCTCGGTGTCTGGATCATCCAGTTCCGCGCCGCTCTCCCCGGCCTCGGTGTCTGGATCATCCGGTCCCGCGCTGGTCTCCTCGGCCTCCTCGGCAGCCGGCCGCAGCGGCGGCGCCAGTGGGAAAGACGTGGTGCGGTATTCCTCCCCCAGATTCTGCGAAGCCTCGGCATAGAAGGCACTGTTCTCCTCGATAGCGCTGACCACGTACCCGCCGTAATGGTCCACGATCGTGGCCAGCCGGCCGGTGATCCGGGCCTCGGCCAGCGGAGTGCCGTCCAGGACCGGTGAGCCACGACCTTCAGTGCCGAAGCTACGGGTCAGGTCGCTCAACGGCAGCACTACCAGTACCACCACGAGCGCCACCGCCACCGCCGGCACACCCGGCTGACGCAACGCACTCTTGGCGGCATCCCGCAGCACACCGTGCGCAGCCAACCGGCCCAGGGCGACCATCATCAACAACACGCACCAGGTGACCACCCAACGCCCCAGTGCGTCGTCGATCAGGCCTCGCGCGGCGTCGTCGACCGTCGCCTGGGGGTTTGCCATGAACTGGCTGTAATTGTTCAAGTCCGCGGTCAGGCCCGCGATCGGATCCTGTTCGGAGGCGGTGAGCTGATCAGGGATCTCCCGGACCAGCACATCCACACCCAGTCCGGCCGGTAACGGTGAATCGATCACCAGTGCCCCCAGCGGGCCCATGTCCAGTCGGATCTCGCCATTCAGCCGGGTGGAGTATTCGGCGACATGCGGGCCGACCGAACCTTCGTAACTGGCGGTGCTGATCGCAAAACCGGCAGCGGCGAAGGCGGAGAGCACCATGGCCAGGACGACCCGGATCCCCCGACGGGTCAACGGCCGCAATTCGTGCCACCACGCGAAGCGCCGGCGGCGGGGGGCGTTCTGGGTCATCGTTACTGGTAGCTCACAAACTCCGGCAGGGGCTCGACCTCGTAGGTTTCCTCCGGGGTGAGCATGGGGGTGTCCTCATCGATGAAATTCTTCCACCCCCACCGTGCTGCTTCTGGGGCGTCCTGACGCACGTTATCCCACGTGTCCTGTTTCGCCGACTGACTCCCCTGCCCATCAGCGTGGATCAGGATCGGGACCTGCGGGCGGGAGGTGTTCACGTCCTCGCGATCGAGGATCATCCGTTGCTGGAACTGGTGCAGCACCAGCATCTTCTGGGGCAGGTTGTGCTCGACGACGAAATCCGCCAGGTAGGCGCTGACCTCGTTGATCTCCTCGGCGTCCACCTGACCGATCTGGTTCAGGTGCTGCTGGTCCGGGCCCAGTCGCCACTCCGGGTCCAGCGCCACCCCCACGTGCGGGTAGGCCAGCAGATCCTCGTACTGCCGGATCTGGTCCAGGAAGTGCTGCCGGCCAGGTTGGAAGTCCAACACCACGTACTGACCAGCCTCCTGCGCTGCCTCGATCAACGGCTCGAAGGTCTCCGCGGGCCAGGCTTGGGTGTAGTTGCCCTCCTCGCCCTCGGCCCCGGTGGCCACGGTCACGATGATCTCCAGGGCAGGGACAACCTGCTCGTCGGTGAGGTCGCGGTAGGGCTCGGCATAATCCTCGGCCACCTCGATGGTCTCCTCGGTGCCCTGTTCGCCGAGCACGCCCATCGCAGGTGTTCGCGGGTGGCCGTAGAGCGCGATATAGCGCTTGTCCCCGAACACGTGCTGCCCGCCGCCGGGCAGCTGTACTCCGGTAGCGGCCGTCAGGGCCTGCCACGCGAAGGTGTCTTCATCGCCGAGTTCTTCGCCCAGGCCGATGATGTTCTGCGCACCTTCCAGCTGGTCGATCAGTTCCGGGGAACCGGCAAGGTCCGATCCAACAACCACCTGGGCGCCAGCCGCCCGGGCGGTACCGACCGCTCCGGCCTGGGCCGGGTGCCCATCGGCGATCAGGGTCTGGTCACTGAGGCGTTCGGTGGGCAGCGTCTGCCGCAGTTCACCCTCCGCATCCGGGGTCTCGGAGTCAGCAGGCTCGACGTCGAGCACCTGGCCCGGTTCCAGGTCCGCCAGCATCTGCACATATCCAGGATCCGCTGCCCCTTCGTCAGTGGCCCCATCGTCGCCGGACTCACCGTCGCCGGACTCATCGCCCTCGTCGGCATCGGCGTCCTCGTCCGACTCGGCCCCGTCCGCTGTGTCAGTCTCGTCTGGGTCCTCGCTGTCCTGATCCGGCCCGGGAAGAGCCTGCAGATCAAGCTCGAGCAATTCACCCAGCTCGTCCACGTCCTGGGGCGCAGGTGCGATCGTCAGGCCGGTGTCGTCGAACTCCTCCAGGCTCACCGCACCGACGGTGACCACGCTGCCGGTGCTGAGCCGGATCAGCTCGGCTTCCAGGGCGGCTCCCCCGCCGGGATCTCCGGTGAGCAGCACCGGCGCCCCAGCGGCGACAGCGATCGACGCCGCCCGGGCCGTGGCCGCGGGGTCATCGACCGGTGCCAGGATCACGGTCTGGGCGGAAGCAAAATAGGTTTCACTGGTCCGCAGCGCCAGTTCCGCCGGGTCCTGCGAAGCCACCAAGGCCGGATCCTCAGGTGGCGCCTCCACCGTAGCGATCGCCCTGGGCGGCGGTGGGTCGCTGGTCGGCATCGGGTCCAGTTCCATACCTCCGGTGCAACCGGCAAGCGCGATGACGGCGCCAGCCAGGGCAGCGGTGTGAGGTACGTGTCGTCGCACTGCTGAACTCCCAACGTGTGCGGGTCAACCCGGGCGCGCGCCCGCTCCACTGTACGTCCACGCCGAGGCCCTACCGCAACGGGCGAGGAGGTGCGGGGCCGGCGGTCACGCCACTGCCGAGCCCGGGCAGGTCAGCGGTTCAACGATCGTCCGGCGATGGGCCGCCCTGTTCCTTGCGCCGGCGGCGGAAGGTGGGCACAGCATTCTTCTCGGTGTCCGATGCCAGGGCGGGCCGCTCACCCTGGGCGGTTTGGTCACGAAGTTTATGCAATTCCTTGCGCGAGGCAACCAGCCGCCACATGAAGAAGCCGGCGACGGCAGCCACCAGCAAGGTCAGCACCACCGCGGACAGCGTGGCCACCCGGAAGTGGGGTGCCTGAACGCTCAGCACCGTCCGAGCGGCCTGGGTGGCCTCCGAAGCACCGACAGACACCGCCAGGGTGAGCAGGTTCGGAGCGGTCAACGCCACGGCCAGAGCACCCACGCCCAGGCGAACCTTCCACTGCCACCGGGGCCGGATCGCCAGGAAACCCACCAGCAATGGCACGGCGGTGAACACGACCCCGTAGAAGACGCCCCACAAGATCCCGGCCGAACCAACACCATCGACCTGGCGTCCCACTAGATCGGCCCACCACCGCGGCAGCAGGGCGCTGGCCACGACGATCACCGCAACGAGCAGCAGCGCCCCGCCGACGACGACTGCTGAGGTCCGTAGCCAAGGCGGGGGTCCATCGCCGCGGTCGTGTCGCTCGGCCGGCCGCTCGCTGCCATCTGGAGCGGTCCGGTCGGGACCGGAGCTGGTCACCTCATCCATTTGCCCATCCTGGCACCTGCAGCGCCGTCGCGCGCGCGGTCATCACACCAGCGAGTCGCGCCAGGCGGTGTGCAGTGCCGCGAACTGTCCGGTGCCGGCGATCAGCTCCTCGGGGGTACCGTCCTCCACCACGGCGCCGTCGGCCATCACCAGCACCCGATCGGCGATGGCGACCGTGGACAGCCGGTGGGCGATGATCAGCGCCGTCCGGTCGTGCAGCAGGCTCTGCAAACCGTGTTGGACCATCCGCTCCCCGGGGATGTCCAAGGAACTCGTGGCCTCGTCGAGGATCAGCACGGCCGGGTCGGCGAGGAACGCCCGAGCGAAGGAGATCAGTTGCCGCTGCCCGGAACTCACCCGCCCGCCGCGCTTATTGACGTCGGTGTCATAGCCGTCGGGCAACTCCTCGATGAACCCATCGGCACCGACGGCGCGCGCCGCGGCGTGCACCTCCTCCTCCGAAGCGTCCGGACGGGCCAGTGCGATGTTGTCCCGGACGGTACCGGAGAACAGATAGGCCTCCTGGGTGACCATCACCACCGCCCGGCGTAGGTCGGCACCGGAGACCTTACGCAGGTCGACACCGTCGAGTGTGAGCGATCCGGAGGTGACGTCGTAGAACCGGGCGATCAGCTTGGCCACTGTGGACTTTCCTGCCCCGGTGTGCCCCACGAGGGCGATGGTCTGCCCGGCGGGGATATGCAGATCGAGAGCGGGCAGCACCACCGGCCCGTCGCCGTAACCGAAGGTCACGTCGTGGAACTCCAGTTCGCCCCGGGCCCTGGGCAGCGGGACCGGGTCGGGGTCCTGGCGCACGCTGGGCACCTCCTCCAACAGCCCGGAGATCTTCTCCAGAGCTGCCGCGGCGGACTGGAAGGAGTTGTAGAACATCGCCATCCGGGTCACCGGTTGGAAGAACCGCTTGGTGTACAGCAACGTGGCCACCAGGATGCCGACCTCGAGATTTCCCTCCAGCACCCGGAATCCGCCGATCATCAACGCGATCGCTACGGTGATGTTCCCGATCAGGTGCAGGGCGGGGTCGAAGATGCCGTTCAGGCTCATCGTCCGCGCGGTGTTCGCGCGGTACTCCTCGGTGAGGCCGCCGTATACGGCATTGTTCCGCGGCTCGCGACGGAAGGCCTGCACAGCGCGGATCCCGGTCATATTCTCCACGAAGTTGACGATCAACCGCGCCGAAGCGACGCGCTGGATGCGGTAGAGGACCTGAGAGCGCTTCTGGAACCAGCGGGTGACCGCCCACACCGGCCCGATCGCCACCGCCAGGACCAACCCCGCCTGCCAGTCCAGGACGAACAGGGACACCGCGGTGAAGGACATGAACAGCAGCCCTTGGGACAGCGAGACGATCCCGCCGTCGAGCAGTTCTTTCAGGGCATCCAGGTCTGAGGTCTGCCGGGAGATAATCCGTCCGGAGGTGTAGTTCTCGTGGAATTCCAGACTCAGGCGTTGGGTGTGCCGAAAGACCCGCTGGCGCAAATCGAGCATGATCGTCTGACTGACCCGGGCCGCCATCCGGATGAACGCAGCGGTGCCCACACCGGCGATCAGTGCGGTGAGCACGTACACGATCCCGATCAGCCACACCGTGCCCCAGTCTCCGGCGTTAGCCGCCGGGATCCCGTGGTCGATAGCCAGGGCCACCAGGGCGGGCCCGGCCACCCGGGCTGCTTGGGCGACGACGACGAGCACCACTGTGATCAGGAACAGTCCGCGCATCGGCCGCAGCAGGGAGGCCAGCAACCGCAAGGACCGGCGCCGCACCGCCTTTGACCTGGTGCGGTCCAGGTTCGACTCTTCCTCCCCGGCCACGCCGACCGGGACGTTCTGCGCTGCACCCCTCATTGTCCGCGCTCCCGTTCGTAAGCCTCGTCGGCTTCCAGGGTGGTGATGACGAACCGGTAGTGGGCCTCGGTGGCTAGCAAGTCCGAGTGCGTGCCGACCGCATCGATCTGCCCGTTGCGCAACACCGCCACCCGATCGGCCAGCGCCACCGTGGAGGGCCGGTGCGCCACGATCAGCACCGTGGTCTCGGCCAACTCGGCGCGTAGGTGCTCGGTGACGATCTCCTCAGTGGTGACATCCAGTGCGGACAAGGGGTCATCGAGGACCAGCACGCTGGGCCGGGCGGCCACCGCCCGGGCCAGGGCCAACCGCTGGCGCTGGCCACCGGACAGGCTCAGCCCCTCCTCGCCGATCACGGTGTCCACGCCGTGGGGAAGGTTGCGGGCGAAGTCGGCCTGGGCGATCATCATCGCCCGGTCCAGGTCGGCCTCGGTGTCCTGGCCCTCGGGCGCGCCGAGCAGGACGTTCTCGCGTACCGAGGCAGAGAATAAGGTGGCGTCCTCGAAGGCGATCGAAACCATCGTGCGCAGATGGGCCCGGCTCATCTCGCGCACATCCACACCGTCGATGCGTAGCGCTCCGCCGGTCAGGTCATACAGCCGGGGCACCAAGGCCGCCATCGTGGTCTTCCCCGAGCCGGTCAACCCGACCAGGGCCATCGTCTCCCCGGCGCGTACCTGCAGGTTTACCCCGGCCAGCACTTCGGCCCGGGCCGCCTCGGTGGGCTGTCCCGGACGGCCGGGCACCGGTTCCACCAGTGGTGCGTCGGCGAAGTGGAATCGCGCCTGGTCGAAGGTGATCTCTCCCTTGGGCTCGATCACCTCGACAGCCTCCTGCGGGTCCTGAACAACGTTGGGGGCGTCCTTGACCTCGAAGTAGCGATCGACGGCGGTCTTGGCGGTCAGGCTCATCGCCATCAGTTCACCGAGCTGTTCCACCGGGCCGTTGATGACTGCGGCGGTAGCGAAGAAGGCAACCAAAGCGCCCACGGTGATCTGGTCCTGGCTGTACAGCCACAGGCCTCCGATCACGCAACCGCCGATCACCACTTCGGGGATGGAGGTGATGGCAAAGGAGAAGGCGGACATCGCCCGGGCCTTGCGCATCTCGGTGCCACGTAGTTCATCGGCCTGGGCGGAGAAGGATCGGTACGCCTCCCGGCCCCGTCCGAACGCCTTCAGCACCCGGATGCCATGTACCGATTCCTCCACGGTGGTGGCCAGGTCGCCCGCCTGGTCCTGGCTGAGGCGGGAGATGTGGCGAAACTTCCTGGAGAAGCGGTAGCTGAGGTAGATCACCGGGAGCGCACCGAAGAGGTAGACAGCTCCCAGGGGCCCGCCCAGTTGGACCATCAGCACCCCGCCGACCATGATCGTGGAGGCGTTCACGACCAACATCACCACGCCGAAGCTGAGGAACCGGCGCAGCATGGACAGGTCCGACATCGACCGGGACAGCAACTGTCCGCCGGGCCACTGGTCGTGGAAGGCGACCGGCAGGTCCTGCAGGTGGGTGAATAGGCTCATCCGAAGCCGGGCCTCGACCTTGGTGCCCGGCACCAGGATCAGGTGCCGGCGCGCGGCGATCAGTCCGGCTTCCAGGATGCCCAGGCCGGCGACCAGGGCCACGGCCAGCCACATCCCACTGGTTTCACCGGATTCGACCGATCCGAGGAGCGGTTCGTTGACCGCCCACTCCAGCACTTGAGGGATCGCGAGTGCGCACAGACTCGCCGCCAACGCGCACAGCATTCCGGCGATCAGGCGGGGCACAGCCGGCTTGAGGAATGGATACAGCCGGGCCAGGGTCGACACAACAGAGGAGTCTGTGTTCGACGAACCGGGTCTTCGGGTGGTGGCGGGGGTAGTAGTCACGACACGACGCACGCGGGTGCGGACTCGGACGGCATGGGGTGAAGCTCAACCTCCAGGAACGTGCGCCAACGTCGGCGTCTCACGGCTTCTGGCGAAGTAGTCTACGCCGATTTTCTCCGTTGCGCCGAAAGCGCCACGCTGCACGCCCGTTTATGGGGTAGGTCTCCGGTCCGGGTCTCACCCCGGCGGGCGCTGATCTGGGCGCAGTCAGGCCATACCGCGCCGGGCGGGTGCATCCTGCGCTGCCAAGGAGCACGATAGTCGGATGGCCAGCGAAAGCACTGTCCGCATCGACTCCCACCGGTTGCGCCTGACCAACTTGGACAAGGCGTTCTACCCGAGCACCGGGACCACCAAAGCCGAGGTGGCCCAGTACTACACCCGGATCGCACCGGTGATGGTGCCCCACTGCGCCGGCCGGCCGGCTACCAGGAAGCGGTGGGTCGACGGGGTAGGGACCGCCGCCCATCCCCGGCAGGCGTTCTTCAGCAAGGACCTCGACGCCGGCACCCCACCTTGGGTGGTGCGTGCCGAGTTGGAGCACAGCGACCACCGGGCCACCTACCCGGTCATCGAGGAACGGGCCACCCTGGTCTGGTTCGCCCAGATCGCCGCGCTGGAGGTGCACCTGCCGCAGTGGCGGATGGATTCCGCCGGCCAGCCGCGCAATCCGGACCGGCTGGTGCTGGACCTGGACCCTGGCGAGGGGGTGGACCTGGCCACGGTGGCACAGGTGGCGTTGCTGGTGCGCCCGATCCTGTCCGGGATGGGGCTGGACTGCTTCCCGGTGACCAGCGGCTCGAAGGGAATCCACCTGTATGCGCCCCTGGATGGCACAGTGACCTCGGCAGCGGCCAGTAGTTTGGCGAAAGAACTGGCGCGCAGCCTGGAGGCCGATCACCCGGATCTGGTGCTGTCGCAGATGAACCGGGCCGAACGGGCCGGGAAGGTGTTCCTGGACTGGTCGCAGAACAACGCCAAGAAGACCACCATCGCGCCCTACTCCTTGCGCGGGACGCTGGCCCCCCGAGTGGCCGCCCCCCGCACCTGGGCCGAACTGCAGGACCCGGATCTGCGCCAACTGCATCCGGACGAGGTGCTCGCCGCGATCGACCGGCGGGCGGACCCGATGGCCGCCCTGGCCCTGCCTCTCGACCAGGACCGGCCGGCAACCACCGATCGCCTGACCGCTTACCGCTCCAAACGCGATCCCGGGCGCACCCCCGAGCCGGTCCCGGCCGAAGCACCCGGGCCTTCCCCTGAGTTGACCTTCGTGATCCAGGAGCACCGCGCCCGCCGGCTGCACTATGACTTTCGGCTGGCCCACGGCGGGGTGCTGGTGAGCTGGGCGTTACCCAAGGGTGTGCCGACCGATTCCCAGGTGAACCATCTGGCAGTGCCCACCGAAGACCATCCGATGGCTTACGCAGATTTCGCCGGGACGATCCCCGCCGGCCAGTACGGGGCGGGTGAGGTGGCGATCTGGGACCGCGGGACCTACACCGTGGAGAAGTGGCGCGAGGGCAGCGAGGTGATCGTGACCCTCACCGGGGCTCCGGACGGCGGCCTGGCCACCCACGGGCCCGGGCGACAGGCACGGTTCGCCCTGGTCCGAACCGGAGGGAGCAAGGACGGCTGGCTGATTCACCTGATGCGTCCCGCTGATCAGGAGGCCGCCGGGGCCCGGCCCGAGCACGCCCAGTCCCGCGGGCCACGGCCAAACCCGGCACCGTCGTCGTCCCCCGGCATACCCGCCGCACCGGAGCCCAACAAGCCCCGATCCGGGCGGCCAGCGCCTCCGCCCCGGGCGATGCTCGCCACCGCCGGCACCGCGGCCGATCTCCGGGACGGCGAATGGGCCCTGGAGCGGAAATGGGACGGGGTACGTGCCGTGCTGCAGGTCGAGGATGGAGATCTGCGGATTTTTGGCCGCTCGGGCCGGGAAGCTACCGCCCACTACCCGGACCTGAGTGACCTTCCGGATTCGGTGCACGCCGCCCGGGCGGTCCTCGACGGGGAGATCGTCGCCCTCGACGCCCTGGGCCGGCCACACTTCAGTGTGCTGCAGCCCCGGATGCAGGCCGGCCCGGCCGGGGCCCGCGCTGCCGCCCAGCGCCAACCGGTCGACCTGATGCTCTTCGATGTGCTCAGTGTGGACGGCCACGACCTGATGGAATATCCCTACCACCGCCGCCGGCAGATGTTGCAGACGCTGATCGCCCCGGCCGGACGAATCCACCTGCCGCCGACCCTCGATGGCCCCGTGGCCGAGGCGCTGGCGGACACCAGGCAGGAGGGTCTGGAGGGACTGGTCGCTAAACGAACCGACAGTCCTTACCAGCCCGGGCGCCGGGCGCGGACCTGGGTCAAGATCCGCCACCAGCGCACCCAGGAGGTGGTGATCGGGGGGTGGCGTCCGGGCAAGGGCAGCCGCTCCGGCGCAGTAGGTTCGCTGCTGCTGGGCGTGCCCGACGGCGAAGGGTTACGTTACGTAGGCCGGGTGGGCACGGGATTCACCGATCACCAGGCGCGGCAGTGGGCGAGGGAACTGGCCGCCGCCGAACGCGCCACCAGTCCGCTCACCCATCTGCCGGCCGCCGATGGCGCCGACGCCCGTTGGAGCGAACCAACCCGAGTCGGTGAGGTCGCCTTCACCGAATGGTCCCCCGCCGGGCGGCTACGTCACCCGGTGTGGCGGGGCTGGCGCCCCGACAAGACCGGCAGCGAGGTGACCTTCGAGGACTGAGGGTCTTCGGCGCCACTAGCCCGCGTCTCGCCGATCTACTTCCCGGTCTTTTCCTCGGTACGAACCTGGGAGAGCACCAGCTCGATGAACATCCGGCCCAGCACAATCAACACCAGTGCGATAGCGGCGGACATCAGCACATGGCCGAGTGCCTGCATCACCATCCACGTGTTCGGGTTTCCGTCAGCCACCATCCAGATGAAGGTCACCAAGGCGCCACCGACCTTGAACCCGCCCAGGATCCACAGCCCGATCAGCCCCAACTTGGCGATCATCGGGGCAGCAGGCCTGGCGAAGGACAGGTCGAACAATCCCGGACCGCTGGGGGCCGGTGGGCCGCCGTAGGGCGCTCCCCCGGGCCCGCCGAAGCCGGGCGGACCGTAGGCCCCCGGCTGTTGCGGCGGGGCCTGAGAGGCCTGGCCGAACTGCGGCGGGGCCTGAGAAGCCTGGCCGAACTGACCGGGCTGGGGCTGGGGCTGGCCCTGGGGCGGCTGGCCCGGCTGGGGTTGACCCTGGGGCGACTGGCCCGGCTGGGGCTGGCCCTGGGGCGGCTGGTACTGGCTCATCGAGTTTTTCCCCTTGGTGTCGATTGACGGGTAGCGGGTAGGTCGCAGGCGCACGACACACTCACCGGGCTGCCCGCGCAACTCAACCCTAGGCCCTCTGACCCCCGGCCCGCTCCAGCGTACGGGCTACACCAGCGGTGATGAGGTCCGCCGGCGTCGGGCGGCGACCGCCTTGCTGAGCACCCCGTGCCGGGGACCGACCAGGTAGGCGGCGGTGAACACCACGCCCTGAGCGAGCACGATCATCGCCCCGGTTGGGGTATCGGTGTAATAGCTCAGGTACACCCCGGCCACTGCGCAGAGGACGGAGAGCACCGGTGCGATCAGGAGCATCCGGGTGAAACGATCGGTGAGCAGGCGGGCGCTGGCCCCGGGAATGATCAGCATCGCCACGACGAGGATCACCCCGACCGCCTGCAGGGCGACTACAGATGTCAGGGCCATCAGCGTCAGCAGCACCAGGCCCTGCTGCCGCGGATTCAGGCCGATCGCGTAAGTGTGGGTGGGATCGAAGGCATAGAGGGTGAGGTCCCGGCGTTTGAGCAGCAGGACCGCCAGCACCATCAGCGCGAGCACCAGGATCTGGATCAGGTCATCGCGGCTGATTCCCAGCAGGTTGCCGAAGATGATGTGCTGTAGGTCGATATGGCTGGGCGCCACCGACACGAGCACCAGGCCCAGGGCGAACAGAGTGGTGAAGACGATCCCGATCGCGGCGTCCTCCTTGATCCGGCTGGTGTCCCGGATCACTCCGATCGCCATCACCGCCCCGAGCCCGAAGACCAAGGCACCGACAGCAAACGGCACCCCGGCGAGGTAGGCAAGTGCGACACCGGGCAGCACCGCGTGGGAGACGGCATCGCCCATCAGGGACCAGCCGATCAGCACCAGCCAGCAGGACAGTAAGGCGCACACCACCCCGGCGACCAGCGCGGTGAGCAGGGCACGCAGCATGAACGTGTAGCCCAGCGGCTCCAGCACGACCTCCATCGCGCTCACCGCTCGTGCTCCGGCGGGCCGGGCAGGCCGAAGGCGCGCGCCAGGTTCTCCGGGCGGAGCACCTGGACCGGGACGTCATGCATCAGCACCGTGCGCATCAACAGGACGGCGTCATCGGCCAACTCGGGCAGGCTGTCCACGTCATGCGTGGCGATCATGATCGCCACCCCGTCATTGGCGAGTTCACGCAGCACCTGGGTGATCGCTCGTTGGGAATGCTGGTCCACCCCGGCAAACGGTTCATCCAGCAGCAGGACCGAAGCGCCCTGGGCCACGCCCCGGGCTACGAACACCCGCTTGCGCTGCCCGCCGGAGAGGTGACCGATGGGACGCCCGGCCAGGTCGCTCAGACCCACCCGGGCCAGCGCCATCTGTACGGCGGCGTGGTCGGCTTGCCGAGGGCGCCGGGTCCATCCCATCTTGGGGTACCGGCCGGTCATCACTACCTCGCCTACCGACAACGGGAAATCTGGATCGACTTCCTCCCGTTGCGGCACGTACGCAGCCATCCCACTGCTCCTTGCCACACCCGGGGGGCGGCCGTGGATGAGCACCTGCCCGCGATCGGCCCGGACCAGACCGATGATGGATTTGAACAAGGTGGACTTCCCGGAGCCGTTCATCCCCACCAGGGCACACACCCGCCCCGGCTGGATCTGCAGCGTCACCGCGTCCAGGGCGAGGAGGTCGCCGTAGTGCACGGTGAGCCCCTTGACGTCGATCGCGGGGGTGCTCACGGCGCGCCCAGGGCGGCGGCGATCACTTCGGCATCGTGGCGCAGCAAGTCCAGGTAGGTGGGCACCGGCCCTGCGGGCTCGGACAGGGAGTCCACGTACAGCACTCCTCCGAACTCTGTGTCGGTGGCCTCGATCACCTGGCGCATCTGTGCATCGGAGACAGTCGATTCACAGAACACCGCCGGCACCTCGTTGGCTTGCACGAACTCGATCACCTCGGTGATTTGCTGTGCGGTCGCCTCTCCCTCGGCGTTCACCGGCCATAGGTATCGTTCGGTCAATCCGGCGTCGCGAGCCAGGTAGGGAAAGGCTCCTTCACAGGTGACCAGGGCGCGTTGAGACTCGGGCACCTCCTCTAGTTCGGCAAGCAGGTCGTGGTGCACCTGTTCCACCTCCGCGGTGTACCGCTCAGCGTTCTCGGCGTACACCTGGGCGTTTTGCGGGTCCAACTCGCTGAAGGCGGCCACGATGTTGTCCAGGTAGACCGCGGCGTTCACCGGGGACATCCAGGCGTGTGGATTCGGCTCGCCGGCGTCAGCCCCGGCGGCGAGCTCGATCGTGTCGACCCCTGAACTGACCACCGCGCGCGGCGCGTCGATCTCAGCGAGGAACTGTTCGAACCAGGCCTCCAGACCCAGGCCGTTGTCCAGGATCAGATCGGCCTCCGCAGCCGTCCGGATATCGCTCGGTGTGGGCTCGTAGCCGTGGATCTCTGCACCCACCTCGGTGATCGAGGCCACCTGGAGCTGCTCGCCGGCCACGTTCTGTGCCATATCGGCCAGCACGGTGAACGTGGTCAGCACCATCGGGCGACCATCACCCTCGGCACCACCCGGTTCACCTGGCGATGAGCACCCCATCAGGGCCATCGCGGTACCGAGCACCACCCCCGCTCTCGCCCACCGTCGACGGGCCGGGCGCGGACTCGGCTGAGTATCTGCTGTCATGCCCACACCATAAAGTTCGGCTTGCCGAACATTCAATCGCAGGGTTCCGCTGACTCCGCGCCAGCGGACATCAACCCCTCGTCTCTAGCCTCGTCAACACGTCAAGGGACGTAGGATACTGAACATGCATTCGGCCGACTCGCGCGCTCGCCCGGAGGACCTTACTGCCCGGGCGCGGATCCGCGACGCCGCCATTACCGTATTCGGCGAGCAGGGCTTCGACGCCTCGGTGCGGGTGATCGCCGAACGTGCCGGGGTTTCACCAGCGCTGGTGATCCACCATTTCAGCTCCAAACAGAATCTTCGCGCCGTCGCCGACGCTCATGTCAGCACCCTGATCGCTGAAGCCAAGGTGGTGTTGCTCGGTGACCAGCAGGCCGGGTCTTTCCTGAGCCAGTTGGCCCAGATGGACCAGTCCAGTTGGCTCACCGGCTATCTCATGCGGTCCCTGGTGGCTGGGGGCGACCTAGCCCACTCGCTATTCGAACAGGTCGTCGCGGACACTGAGGAGTACCTTGAGCTGGGTGTGGCAGCCGGCACGTTGAAACCAAGTATTGACAGCCGGGCCCGGGCGCGGATGCTGGCGGCTACCAGCCTGGGCTCGCTACTGCTGCTGATGCTGCTGCATGAGGACGAGGAGGACACCGACTATGCCGCGCTGATGCGCCAGTGGGAAACCGAACACATGGCGGTCACCCTGGAGCTGTACACCGACGGGCTCTTCACCGACCGGTCCTTCCTGGAGACCTACCTGGCCCATCTGGACCAGACGGCCAATGCCGACCCGGACCGCGAGACCTAACCGACCCGGCGGGCGGGCCCTGTACTACCGCCTGGGCTACCGGGTCGCCTGGGCCTGGGCCTCCCGCCGCCTCCCCTGATGGGACCGCCTGCCCGTACCTGAACCGGGAATAGCGGCCGTTCAGCGCGCGTTCGCCCGATCGATCCACTCCGGAAGGACGGCACATGCCCACCGATCATCGCCACCCGGCCGACCAGGCGCATCCGACCACCGAGAGCCGCCCGCCCACAGTGCCCGCCCGACCCGAGCCAGAGACACAGGCCGAGCAGCTGATCGAGTTGGGACTCGCTGCGGCGGCCGGCATCTCCGCCCCCGACCTGCGGGCTGCTGCCACCGGCGTGCCCGCCGAAGCACTGCTGGTTCTGGCGGCCCTCCCGGTCACGACACTCACCCGGGCCCTGCGTTACCAGGGCAAACCCGCGTTCGTGGTTGCCGATATGAGCGATGTGGATCGGTTCACCCCGATCGAGGACCTGGACCTTCCTGGCGGAGAGTGCTACGCCGTCACCGACCTCGACCGGGGCGACCAGCTGCGCAATTGGAGCCCGGTGGAGGCACTGCCCCAGCTGCGCACCGCCGGTCGCAGCCCCCTGACCCTGGCCGAGGGGCTGCATTGGCTGCTGCAGCAACCCCAGGTATTGGTGGCGAACCACTGCTTCATGACCATCGGGTCCCGGTTGCGCAAGGCCGGCGGCAAACTCGACGCCCGTACCCCGGCGCTGTGGATCTCTGCTGGCACCGGGCGGGACGGCAAACAGCGCAAGGGGGCCGCCAAAGTCGGGTGGTGCTGGGCCCGCAACCGGCACACCTGGCTCGGATTCGCCTCGGCCGCCGCACGCCACCCAGTACCTCCCACCTGAGTCGTTACCGGCCGGTGCGGCTGCCGCCGGTATGCAACATCATCGCCGGGTCGACAGCCTCGTTCCTGGGTGTCATCGCCCACACCCCTTTGCACACAGGCCTAAGGCGCACCATTGTGGAGGAATGTCTCCCGAACTCACCTCTCTGCTGATCTCCGCCGGCATCGCCATCGCGCTCGCGGTGCTCGCCGGGATCCTCCTTCCCGCATTGGTGCGCCGACTCGGCCGGCGCTGGCAGCCGGCCTCCGATCTGGTCCGCGCCGCCCAGACCCCATTCCGGATCCTGATTCTGGTGATCGCCCTGAACGCGGTGGTCGCCGCCAACCGCCCTCGTGGGGAGGGCGCGGAGCTGTGGGACGCCGTAGCGCACGTCCTGCGCATCGTGGGCATCATCAACGGGGCATGGCTGCTGGGCGTCGTCATCCTGTTCGTCATCGATACCGCCCTGCGCCGCGCGGACACCGGTCTGGACCCGCGCCAAGCCAGCCGGGTACGCACCCAGGTCCAGGTCACCCGCCGGGTGGTGATCGCACTGATCGTCGTGATCACGTTGGCCTCGGTGCTGCTGACCTTCGATGGCGTACGGGCAGTGGGGGCTAGTTTGCTCGCCTCGGCCGGTCTGGCCTCGGTGGTTGCCGCCGTCGCCGCGCAGTCGGCCCTGGGCAACCTGTTCGCCGGCCTGCAGCTGGCCTTCAGCGACGCAATTCGGATCGGCGATGTAGTGGTCATCGAGGAGCAGTACGGCACGATTGAGGAAATCACGCTGTCCTACGTCGTGGTCAAGATCTGGGACGACCGCCGGCTGGTGCTGCCGTGCACCTACTTCACCGCCACCCCGTTCGAGAACTGGACTCGGCGGAACACCGAGGTGATGGGCATCGTGGAGTTCCACGTCGACTGGCGGGTGGATATGGAGGGCATGCGCGCCGAGCTCACCCGCGTGCTTAACGACAGCAAGTTCTGGAACAGCCGCTCTCATAGCCTGGTCATCACCGACGCCAGGGAGGGGATGGTCCTGGCCAGAGCAACAGTGACCGCCGACGACGGGGACTCGATCTGGTTCCTGCAGTGTGAGGTGCGCGAGAAGCTGATCGCCTGGGTCCGTGAACACAACCCGGAGGGCCTGCCGCTGCAGCGCACCAAACTCGTCGACGCAGTGTGGCCGCCTGCTCCGCCGATGGCGCTGCCTGCCGATGAGGAGCCAACTCGCGCCACCCAGTGACCGGCACTCGGATCAGGATCGGTCGGCCCGCATCCGCCACAGCAGGTAGAGGAAGTAGGGCGTGCCGATCAGCGCGGTGACCAGCCCGGCCGGTAGTTGCCCCGGGGCGATCGCCGCCCGGCCGAGAGTATCGGCTACCAGCACCAGAGTCCCGCCGAGCAGGGCGGTCAATGGCAGCATCAGCCGGTGGGAGCGGCCGATGAGCATCCGGGCCGCGTGCGGGGCGACCAGCCCCACAAAAGCGATCACCCCGATGCTGGCGGTGGCCACAGCAGTCAAGGCAATCGCCAGGGCGATGTGCCGCCGCCTGCTGGCGCCGATATTGATACCGAGGATCTGTGGGGTGGTCTCATCGACCTGCACCAGGTCCAGGTCCCGGGCCGTATGAGTCAGAAGCAGCGCCGCACACCCCACCAGCACCACCATCGGGATCAGGTGCTGCCAGACCACCCCATAGGTCGAACCGCCCAGCCACGTGATCGCCTTGTTCTGGTTCCACGGGTCGGTGCGCACCAGCAGCAAGGTGGTGATCGCGCTGGCACCGGCCCCGGTGCCGATTCCGACCAGCACCATCCGGGCCTGATCCATCCCACCGCCTGCCGCAAGAACGAACACGATCCCGCCGGCCAGGACCGCGCCGGCGATCGCGCCGCCCAGGAGCAGCACGAACGGGGCGCCCGGCACGGCCAGGAGCACCAGGACCGCCCCAAGGCCGGCCGAGGCCGAGACCCCCAGCAGACCCGGATCGGCCAAGGGGTTGCGGGTAGTGGTCTGCACGATCCCGCCGGCCAGGGCCAGGCAGATGCCCGCCAGCACGGCAGCCCCGGCACGTGGCAGGCGGGTATCGAGGATGATGTCCACCCGCGGCGAAGCGCGTGACGCCAGCCAGTTCGCCACGTCCCCCAGCAGGATGGTGCTGTCCCCCAACAGCACCGCCGCCACGAAGGCCCCGGCCAGCACCAGCCCGGCCAGACTCAGCAGCACGCCCGGCCGGCGCCGGCCCAGGGCGGTGCCAGCCCGCAGCGTGACCAGGGTGTCGGTGTCCAGACCGGTGCGCGAGCGCTGGGCCAGGAGGATGATCACCACCGCACCGATCAGGCTGGTCACCACTCCGGTGGGCACTGTAACCCCACTGACCGGTCCGAACACCGCCCGCAGGAACACATCGGCTGAGAGCACCAAGGCCACCCCGGATACCGCGCTCATCGGCATCAGCACCCGGTGCCGGCGCATCGGGCGCACCCACCGGCTGGCCAACCGCATCAGCAGCGGGGCACACAAGCCCACGAAGCCCACCGGCCCGGATACGGTCACCGCACACGCGGCCAGCAGCACCGCCAGGCAGACTGCGATGGTGCGGGTGCGGCCCAGGTGCATACCCAGACTCCGGGCGGCGTCCTCCCCCAGTTGCAGCAGGTCCAACCGCCGGCCGAAGCCCATCAATACCAGGGCCGCCACCGCGGCTACCGGAAGCACCGACAGCACGGTGCCCGGACCGTGCTGGCTCAGCGAGCCCGCCCCCCAGGCAAATAAGCCCTGGGTCTCCCAGGGGAAGAGGAGTAACAGCACCGAGGTGATCGAGGACACCCCCAAGGTAATGGCCGAACCGGCCAGCACCAGCCGTACCGCTGATGCATTGGCTCCGGTGGACAGACTGATCACCAGCGCAGCAGTGACGATGCCGCCACTGAAGGCCACCACCACCCCGGGGAGGGGACCCAGGGGGATCCCGAAGGCGGCCACCACGGTCAGGGCTAGGTAGGCTCCGGCGTTCACCCCGGTGGTGTCCGGTGACGCCAGTGGGTTACGGGCCACCCCCTGCATGGCTGCCCCGGCGATACCCAGCGCAGAGCCCACCAGTAGCCCAGCGCCCAACCGGGGCATTCGAGACTGGGTCAGCACTGCGGCGGCCTGGTCAGCCGGGCCGGCGCCGGTCAGGTGGTCCCATAGTTCACTCAGGCCGACATCTGCGGTGCCCTGGGTCAGGTGCCAGAACACCGCCACCAGCAGCCATACCCCGACGGCGGTGGCAGCGCCGGCCATCGCGAAGGCGGACCAGCCTCGGGACGGAGCCTGGTTTCTGCCCCGCTCACCCGAGCGGGGCTGGGCGGTGCTGCCGGTGGCGGTTGCCATGGGCTGTGGGCCTACTCGGCCTCGAGGTGGCTGACCAGGTCGTCGCTCCAGGCACCCAGCGATTCCGGGCCACCGTAGACCCAGATGCCCACTGCAGCCTCGTGCACGTGGCCCTCCTGGACGAACGGCAGTGACTCCCAGACCGGGTTTCCGGCCATACCGGTCTGGACCGGATCCTCGGTGTCCTCGTTGCCCCAGTACAGGAATCGGGTGTCCTCGGGTAGTTCGGTCAAGCCCTCGAGGTCGATGTTCGACAGGCCGAACGCTTCGTCGCCGGCATCTTCCCAGGCGGCTGTCAGTCCCATCTGTTCGGCCACCGCCTGCGGTGCGGACCCGGGGCCGTGCATCCGGATGGTCACGTTCGCGCCCTCCACATGCGGGGCGGTGAACACAATCGGGGTGCCGGTCAGTCCGGCGTCCTCGATCCTGGTGGTGTTGGCAGCGACCCGCTCTTCAAGGTCGGCCACCAGGTCCTGGGCCTCCTGCTGCGCTCCCACCAGGGTGGCGACGGTGGTGAAGTCCTCCTCGATCCGCTGCAGCGGATCCCCGGCGTCCGCACCGGCGAGCAGGGCAACCGGGGCGATCCGTTCCATCTGGTCCATCGCCTCCTGCGGCACTGAGTCCAGGGAACCCAGAATGAGATCCGGTTCCAGTTCAGCAATTGCCTCGATGCTGGGTTCGCGGCGGATGCCGACGTCGGTCGGGTCATCGGTGAGCGGGACCACCGCACCAACCCAGCTCTGGTATCCCTCGACGTCGGCCACTCCGACGGGGTTCACGCCCAGGGAGGTGACCATCTCGGTCTGCACCCACTCCAAGGTGACCACCCGGTCCGCCGGGCCCTCGGGCAGGGTGATGGATTCCCCGCGCCCGTCGGTGATGGTGACCGCCTCGCCAGGAGGTTCGGTGGACTCCTCCTGCGGGGGGTCGGTGGTCCCGCAGGCTGCCAGCATCATGAGGGTCAGCAGGCCGGCGAGGGCCACGGGAGTGGAGCGGTATGAACGGGCCATAGTTCCTTCACAACATCAGGGAGACACGCAGCGGTAGCGCGGCGAGCGAGCACGCGTTGGTAGCCACCGGCGGCCCGCGAGAGCGCTGGATGAGGGTGGTGTCAGGTGCGAATACGGGTGAGGCGTTGACGTGGCGAGCGGATGTCCAGGTCCCCCGTGGCCGGATCGAGCAAAACATCGACCTCGATCTCGTAGACGGTCGAGAGCAGGTCAGCCCGCAGCGCCTGTTCCGCCGGACCATCGGCCACTACGCGGCCCTCGCTGAGTAGCAAGACTCGGTCAGCTACCGCGGCCGCCTGGTTCAGATCGTGCAGCACGACGCCGATCGCAATGCCGTGGTTATCGGCCAGGCCCCGGATCAATTCCAAGACCTCGATCTGGTAGCGCAGGTCCAGATGGTTGGTTGGTTCATCGAGCATCAGTACGCCGGTGTCCTGGGCCAGCGCACTGGCGAACCAGACACGCTGCACCTGCCCGCCGGAGAGCTCATCGACATCCCGGTGGGCCAGATCGCTCATCCCGGTCAGGTGCAGGGCGCGGTCAACCGCCGCCACACCACCGGGATCCGCGCCCCGCCAGCCGCGGCGGTGCGGGTGGCGGCCGAACTCGACTGCGTCCCGGACCGTGATTCCAGCGGGGGTGGGCCGGCTCTGGGCAAGCAGCGTCACCCGGCGGGCAAAGTCGCGGGCGCTCAGTGCAGCAGCATCCTCGGTCTGCGCCAGCGATAACGATCCGGCGCACAGCTGCTGCAATCGGGACATGCCCCGCAGCACGGTGGATTTGCCGGAACCGTTCGGCCCGACCAGAACGGTGACCTGTCCCGGAGCCAATTCCACCGAGACCTCCTGGACCACCGGGGCGGCGCCGTAGGAGATGCTCAGGTCGTGGCCGGACATGGCCATCGAAGAGGTTTGTGTAATCTGCACGTGCTGAAATTAGCATAGCCTTACCTAAGGCGTAAACGGCGGGCCGTCCCCGGGTTCCGCACCTGCTCCTCGCCAGCCCGCCGGCTACGCCCGAGCCCCGTCCGGCCGCCACCCTCAGGTGAGTCCGGCGTGGTGCATCCGGATAGCCACCTGGACCCGGTTGGTCGCCCCGAGCTTGTCGAAAACATGCGCCAGGTGTGCCTTGACCGTGGCCAGGCCCATGTGCAGCTCCCGGGCAATCTCGGCGTTGGAGGCCCCAGCACCGACGGCCCGGGCGACCTGCAGCTCCCGGTCGGTCAGTGCCTCGACCAGGGTCCGGTCCGCAGCTGGTGTCCGGCTGCTGGCTACCTGGTTGATCAGTTGCATCGTCACACTGGGTGAGAGGATCGGGTCGCCATCGGCCACGGTCCGGATCGCCGCCACGATCTGTTCCGGCGGAGTGTCCTTGAGTAAGAACCCGTGGGCACCGGCTGCCAAGGCACGCACGACGTGCTCATCGGCGTCGTAGGTGGTCAGAATGATGATCGCCGGCTGGGTGGCGCGGGCGGCGAACTCCTCGGTAGCCCGGAGCCCATCGAGCACTGGCATCCGGATATCCATCAGGAGCACATCAGCCTCCTGGAGGCGATCGAGGGCCTCCTGGCCGTTCTGGGCCTCGCCTGTGACGGTGATATCCGAGGCACCCCCGAGAACTATGGCCAGGCCGGTGCGGACCAACGCGTCGTCGTCGACGATGCCTACGCGGATCGGTTCAGCCGCCTCGCTCATGCTGGCCAGGGTATCGAGGCCTGTGCCACGAATCGACCGTCGGGGGTGGGACCATAACTGAAATCTCCGCCGGCGATGCGCACCCGTTCCTCGATCCCGATCAGCCCGAAACCCGACGGCGGGGCGGAGGTGATGGCGGACGGTTCCGGCTCGGCACCGGTGACCGCAACCGGGTTCTGCACCGACAGCTGCAGCTGGCCGCCCGGCTCCCCTTGCAGTCGTAATTCCACTCGCGAACCCGGGGCGTGTTTACGGACATTGGTCAACAGCTCCTGGGCCACGCGATACATCGTTCGCCCCATCGAGACCGGCACTGCGTCCAGATCGACCGGCACGACTGCCTCCAGGGGCATCCCAGCGGCCCGGGACTGGGCGATCAGTGCCGGCAACTCGGTCAGCACCGGTTGCGGGCAGTCTGGTTCGTTGCCGTCCTCGCGCAGCATCGTCAAGGTCTGGCGCAGCTCCACCAGTGCCTCGTGGGTGCTGGTCCGGATCACCTCGGCACTGGCCCGCACCTCATCGGGGTTCAGGTCCGCACGGTAGGCGAGCCCGCCTGCGTGCAACGTCGCCATCGACAGCCGGTGGGCTAGTACATCGTGCATGTCCCGGGCGATGGCAGTGCGCTCATCGGCGCGAGCACGGGCGAACTGAGCGGCCTGCTCGGCTTCGGCGCTTTCGGCCCGTACTACCAGCGATCGCAACAGCTCCCGGCGGGATCCCACGTACAGTCCCCAGGCCACGACCCCGGAGTAGAACACCACCGATGTAGCCAGCACGGTCCACCACGGCTGGTCCGCGGCGGGTGCGAGTACTTCCAGTGCGGTCAGGGACAGCACGGCCAGCACCGACAAAGTCAGGATCTGCCCCCATCGCCGGCGGGTAGCCACCGACATCAGGGCCAGCACCGCCGGGCCGGCGATACTGGCGGTCACTGGCATCAGCAGCGTCAGCGGGACCGCTACCAACATCGGCCACCGACGGCGCCAGTGCACCACCACGAAGCCCGCCAAGCCGACGACGACGTCCAGTACCAGCCAGCCCGGGCTCGAGTAGAGCCCACTGGCGAACGTGGCCAGCACCGTCAGTGCAGAGAACAACAGGCACAGCAGGTAGCGCCAGACTTCCTCGCGCAGGCGAGGCGGGTGGACGGAGGTGGACACCTGCCGAGCCTACGGTCGCCACCCAGCTGTGGTCTCTCCTCCTTTCGGCCATGATGTTCAGCCGCTCGCCGGATGTGCGCGGCGGCGTCCGGGGCCCAAGCTGGATTCATGATCGAGATCCACGAGTTGACCAAGACCTACGGGCGCACCTCGACCGCGGGGCAGCGTGCGGTGGACCGGGTGAGTTTTACCTGCGATCCCGGCACTGTGACCGGGTTCCTCGGCCCCAACGGCGCAGGAAAATCGACGACCTTGCGGATCCTGGCTGGGTTGACCCAACCCGATTCCGGGCAGGCCCGGATCTGCGGCCGGCACTATCAGGCCATCCCCAATCCCGCCCGGCAGGTGGGGGTGCTGCTGGACGCATCGGCACACCATGACGGGCGCAGTGGCCTGGAGGCCTTACGTCTGGGTGCGCTCACTATGGGGCTACCCGCCACACGAATCGGGCAGGTGCTCGACCTGGTGGGCCTCACTGCAAAAGAGGCTCGTCGCCGGGTGGGCAACTACTCCCTGGGGATGCGGCAGCGTCTTGGCCTGGCTCACGCGCTGCTGGGTGACCCGGCGGTGTTGATCCTGGACGAACCGGCCAATGGGCTCGATCCGGCAGGAATTCACTGGATGCGTCAGCTGCTTCGCGGCCACGCCGATCGCGGTGGCACGGTGCTGCTATCCTCGCATCTGCTCCGCGAGGTGGAAGTGGTTGCCGACCACATTGTGATGATCGGCAGCGGGCAGATCCTCCGGCAGGGAGCAACCAGGGAGCTCCTCACCGACTCCGGCACCTGGGCGCTACCGGTGCCCGAGCATCGGGACGAGTTTCTGGCGGCCCTGGGCCGTGCCGGCATCACGGCCACTCCCGCCGCCGGGGGCGCTGTGGTGATCACTGCAGAGGCCGCCACCGTCGGCCGACTGGCAGCGGCTAACCAGCTGGCTCTGAGCGAACTGCGTCCGACACACCACGATGGGATCGAAGAGCTCTTCCTGACCCTGACCGCCGACGCCCAGCGCGACCAGACCCAGACGGGAGCCGCAGCATGACCACCATCGACACCGCCACCCCCGCGATACCGCTGCCCCGGCTCGTCCGTGCCGAGTTCCGCAAAGCCATCAACACCCGTGGCAGTCGCTGGTTCCTGGCCATCGTGCTGGCGATCGTGACCGGCGGAGTGCTGATCCAGGCACTCGCAGTGCCTGAGGGGATGCAGAATCTGGGCGACTTAACGTTCATCGCGAGCACGATCCTGGGCGTCTTCATCCCGATTCTTCCGATCCTGCTGGTCGCCCAGGAATGGGGCCAGCGCACCGGACTGACCACATTCGGCCTGGAGCCACGCCGGTGGCGGGTGATGGCGGCCAAGCTCACTGCCACCCTCGCCCTGGTAAGCGCCGCGGCGGCACTCACCCTGGCGCTGGCCTCGATCGGCGCCGCCCTCGCCGTCGGGCTACGAGCGATCGACGTCTCCTGGGCGTTGGAGGCCGCCACAGTGCGCAACCTGCTGATCGGGAATCTGCTAGCCGCGGTTCTCGGGTTCGCCTTCGCGACGTTGATCCGTCACGCCGCAGCGGCGATCGCAGCGATGTTCCTCTATATCTTCGCCGTGCCCACCCTGCTTGCCGTGATGGCCGGCGCTCTACCATGGTTCGAACGCATCCGGCCCTGGCTGGACTCCGCCACCGCTCAGGAACCGCTGCTCTCGGCTGGTGGCCTCACCGCCTCCCAGTGGGCCCACCTGGGGGTCTCGACCCTGGTCTGGATCGTGGCACCGCTGATGCTGGGTCTGTGGCGGATCCGCAGCGCGGAGATCAAGTAGCCACTGGATTCGGCCCTCCTGGCAGGGGCTGGGCTGGCAAGCCTGACGGGCCGGTATCTTCCTGGCCGCCAGGTTCGCCAAACTGAAGCGCAGTTAACCCAGCGGAGCCTGACTGCGCCGTGCGGGCTCACCGCGCCCAGAGCCCCGCTCCACCAGGGCAACCACCAACGTGACCAGCACCACCGCCGTCGTCATCGCGAAACCAGCGGTGATCGCATCGGTCCAATCGCCCTCGATGAGCACAGAGAAGGCCACGGCCGTGATCACGGCCAGGCCCATAGCGGTGCCGATCCGCTGACCGGTCTGCAACACTCCCCCGGCGCTCCCGGAGTAGGTCAGCGGCACCTCGGCGAGGGTCAGGGTCTGATTGGGTGTGATCACCATTCCCTGGCCCACACCGATGAAGGCCAGCGTCAGCAGCAACCACCAGACGCTGATCGCGCCGGCGTCGACCAGTTGGACGACGCCGATACTGAGCACGAGACCGATAATGGCGCTGCAGATGCCGGCGATCACGATGGTGCGGCCGTAGTGTGTCACCCGCCGGCCGGACCAGTTCGAACTGACCGCAGAAATCAATGCTGCCGGTAACCCGATCAGCCCGGCCTGTAGGGCGCTGCGCCCCAAGCCGCTTTGCATATACATCGCAATCAGCACCCACACACTGGTGACCCCCATGAAGTACAAGGTGGCGATCATCACCCCCGTAGAGAAACTGCGGGTGCGGAACAGGGCCAGGTCCACCATCGGCGACCGGCCTCGACTCCGGTAGCGGTGCTCCCACCGGACCCACAGTGCGAGCAGACCCGCTCCGGCCGGCACCAACAACCAGGTCCAGTCTCCCCTCTCGCGCTCCACGAAGGGCAGCAGAATAGCCAGCACCGCCAGCCCCAGGAGCACTGCGCCGACGGGGTCTAGGTCTCGCGCCCCGGGCCGGGCCGCTCCGCCGGGTTTGCGCTGGGGGCGCACCACCTTGGGGAACCAGCGCAATGCGAGCACGATGGCCAACACCCCCACCGGCACGTTCACCAGGAAGGTCCAGCGCCACCCCTGGCTCTGGCCGGCCATCTGGATGAGCAACCCGCCCAGCAATGGGCCGATCGCTACCGAGACTCCGACCACACTGCCCAGTGCACCGTAGGCACGGCCCCGCTCGGGACCTCGGAAATACTGCTGGATCATGCCGACGGCCTGGGGATTGAGCAGCCCTGAACCCAGCCCTTGCACGAACCGAGCAATGTTCAGACTCATCGGGTTCGGCGCAAGCCCGGCTGCGACTGAGGAGAGCGTGAACAGCGCTACCCCGATAATGAACAACGGTTTGCGGCCGAGGACGTCCCCCGCCCGGCCGGCGGCCACCAGAACGACGCCGAACGTCAACGCGTAACCGGACAGCACCCACTGCAAGTCTGACTCCGAGGCGCCGAGACCGGCCTGGATCGAAGGCAGCACGACGTTGATGATGCTCACCCCGACCAGGGACATAAAGATGGCGACCAGCAGCACGGCCAGGATCCGCCAGCGCGCGGGGTCAGGCGTCTCGTCGCCGTCCTCCTGCCGGCCCATCAAGCCTCCTGCTGGCCGATCAAGGCCGCTCCCCTACCACCTCTGGTGATCATCATCGCTGCCCGATGATACGCCGGGCCGTTCGCGGGCTTCGCACCGGTGAGCGACCGTCCCACCTGGCAGGATCTCCGGGCTCCGATTGCCGGT
>Ga0079225_10000183_pt1 | contig 32750 bp, 30 predicted proteins | sample Poulit2012_FD_76344 | JGI IMG/M metagenome (GOLD analysis project Ga0079225, IMG submission 76344) | Agricultural soil microbial communities from Georgia to study Nitrogen management - Poultry litter 2012 | ecosystem: Environmental > Terrestrial > Soil > Agricultural land | place: USA: Georgia... | reverse complement strand
CATTATGCTCAACGAATATTTCTTGTGTATATCTAAAGTAAAGCTATTTTTTAACTCCTAATTTTATATGCTTCATACAACTCTCCTTTCTTGTATAATTAAAATTAATAAGCGCTTACATTCATTGATAAAACATTTGATATAAACAATAAAAATTTACTCTAACTCAAATGCTTACTAAAAAAGGATAATATCATTAATTGTTTTCCTGCATTTTCTGATCTCCATTTCTTAATTACAATTTTAGGGAATTTTTAACGATATCAAGGTAATAATTAATATACTAATCTTTTTTCTCCTCCTCCGACACTCTATGTGTGTGTTATTTATTCATATTATTGTAAGTTAATACAAAAGTCAACACGTATCGAGTGTTTTAATCAAATTAACTTCTATCTGTGGTAAATTCAACACGAAATGTATTGGAGTGAAATATATGGAATCTTTCGGACAAAGACTAGAAAACTTACGAGAATCACTCGGTTATACAAAAAAAGATGTTAGTTTAAAACTAGATTTTACTGCTAATGTATATGGTTCTTATGAAAGAGGAGAACGAAGACCTTCCTTAGAAACTTTAATAAAATTAGCTGATATGTTTGAGACTTCACTTGATTATTTAATCCGGGGAGGACACCAAAGCTCGCCAAAAAACAATTCACCGTTTGAAGATGAAATAATGCACATACTTAAAAAGTATAATATTACAAACTTCTCTCTTCTAGATTTAGAAAAATGGGAAACTCTATCTGAAAAGGATATAGAAGAAATTAATAACCATTTTGAATGGACTGTTGAAAAAGCGAAACAAAAAAACACTGACTTATAAATTCATTTCATAAGCCAGTGTTTTTGATTGTAAACCGTAATAAATAATGATTACTTCTATACGAATTTCCCTCTACAACTCCTCATCTCGCAATTTCCCATAACAAGTATGATCAACTGCTAGCTAGTTGTATAATTTTATTGGTAAGTTCACTGTCAGATTCAGCAAGTGGAAACAGCTCATCGAAGTGATTGCACTCAGGTTGGGTCCAATACTCGCCGGGTAGCCCGGAAGCTTGCCATGCGGTGTAGAAGTCATCCGACTGACGTAAGAACTCGGAAGTTTGCTTTCCACCTCTTGTTACTAGTAGCGGTGGAGCAGATTTTGGCAAATTGAGAATCGGGCTATTACGCAAAACCTGATCCCAAGTAAGCTGAAGGGATGGTTGCACAAAGGTGTGCGGTAAAGGCTGAAGGTCGAATAGTCCACTTATGGCACATGCACCTCGAACTATATCCGCTGGTAATCCGTAGTCATTCTCCCAATCAGTTGCTAACACCATCGCAACTCCATGGGCACCTGCAGAATGGCCTGTAACAACCAATTGTTTTGGGTCTGCTCCGTAATCTTCCGCATGATTGTACGCCCAAGTAATAGCTGCACGATGCTGGCGAACAATTTCATCCATCGTGACACTAGGTGTTAAAGCGTATGTAGGTATTACAACAGTAGCTCCTTGAGAAACAAGACCTCGCGCAACGAAACTAAATTCCTTGCTTGTAGCCATTTTCCAATAGCCACCGTGGATAAACACCACTACTGGACCACCTGGCTCTCCATGAAACACGTCGAGTTTTTCGGCTATTGTGGGTCCATATGAAATATCTAGTGTGCAGTCAAGTTCCTCTCGAGTACTAGCGCTATCGCTAACGAATCGGTTCATTATGGAGTCGAAATCCGATACGCTTGCATCGATATCATATTCTTGATCAAGCTCTTCCAGTGATTTGAATACTCTGCCTCCTGGTGTTTGATAAAGCGTACGCGTGTTAACTCCAGTATATATATTATCTTTGTTTACACTCATAATTTATCATCCTTCCAATTCCTGTATTATAATTAATAATTGATAAAAATCAAAACACTTCACTTACAAGATTCAGTCATTCAAACCTATAACCAATACCATTATGGTTAGCGTTGCACTTTCAATACCATCTACTAATATTTCATTACCAAAAATGATAACTATTTCCTATCACTCATCTGTTGACTGACCATGATAAACATTCACATCCAAAACAGAGACAAATAAAATATGCCTAAAAATCATCTGGACATTTATAGTGTTTCTGACTAGAGGATTTTCTTGAAAAACTACTTGACATAAACGGAATTGATGTGTCGCTGCTTATAAACCCTCTTACAACTAATTCACTTTTCAGAACCGACTGTAAGTTTGTTGCCTTGAAAGAAGTTAAACGATATCTTAATCTTTGTCCCTTTTCCAACTTGGCTCGTTAGCTCAACTTCTCCTCCATGAGCTACTATAATATCCCGAGAAATTGCCATTCCAAGGCCGGTTCCTTGTATATGTCCAGTGTTTGTACCACGGTAATAGCGATCAAAAACTTGATCTTGGTCTTCAGGAGAAATACCTTTTCCATTGTCGTGTATGGTAATAGCATCTTCTGTAACATTTACAAAAACTTCTACACTTTCATCATTATGAATGAATGCATTATACATAAAGTTGAGCAAAGCGCGTTTCATTAAATGCTGGTCTATTCTCCAGCTGAGTTCGCTATTTTCACTATAAAAATGAACTTGTGACGAACCAAATTCAGGATCATTTAGTAAATCAATGACTATTTCTCGAACAAAGCTTTCCATATTTGTTTCCTGTCGTTGAAGCGGCATTTCTCGATTTCGAAGTCGCATTGTAAGATTGAAGTCATCCAGTAACTCTTTCATATAAAGAGACTGTCGTTCGATTACCTCTGCATACTTTTGACGTTCGAGTGACGAAACCTTGTGGTCGCTTAAGAGTTCTGCATAACCACGAATGGAAGCGAGTGGGGTTTTGATGTCATGTGAGACATTACTAATCCAATCATCTCGCATTTTTTCTAATTTAATCCGTTCCCTTTCGTGTTCTTGCAATGTCGTCGAAACATTATTTAGATTAGCAAATACACGATTGTATATGCCAGGGCGTTTTGGTTTTTCCGTGTGAAATTGTCGTTCCTTTAATTCATTAATTCGTTCAATAATGTGATTCACAGGTTTTGTTAAAATAGTACTGAACAAATAGCCAATGACCGCTGCAATAATTAAATCTACGATGATAATGACGACAAAAAACTGTGAAACATACTTTAAGATGGTGGCTGGATTTAGCATAAATATTTCCCGTGTTTCATTGGCATTTGGCACACCAATTAAGTAACTATATCCTTCAAACTCGCCTATAAAGTACGTATGTAATTCATCATCCATATACTTATATTTGTGTATAAGATCAAAAGGAGTATAATTTGTCGCGACATGATCTGGAGTTTGATAGGACGAAATCACATTTCCATTGTCATCTAGGATTTGTAGCCAGGCACCAAAATCTTCTAAAGCAACCTTTCCTTGTTCTGTAGCGTAAGGTCGATTATCTTCTAATGTTAGGTATTGACTGAATGTGCGAGCAAAGTTTTCACCAGAGCTATTTTCGGAGTCCCCTGTATGCTGGTAGGATTGATAAATAAGCAATCCAAATAAGATGATTGTGTTTACAATGATTACAATAAATACAATGCTTAAAATGGATATTAAATATCGAGCAGTTAGTTTCCAGTTCATTTTCTATCACCTATTCTTAGAAAACTTGGCATTCACCAAGCCTTTTCACGAATGCTTAGTTGCACTTATGTAGTAAGGATTTTATACTATCTTATCTACTAAAAAAGGAAAGTCTATATATGTATGCAAAATCAATACTAAAAATCCATCACTCAAACCTCATTATTTGGCACGAATCGGTAACCTAGCCCTTTCACTGTTACAATATAGGAGGGATTAGACGGATTGTCTTCAATTTTTTCCCGAAGCCTGCGAATATGCACCATTAATGTATTATCAGCACCATAAAAATCTTCCCCCCATACATTTACAAATAAGGTTTCTTTGCTAAGGATTTGATTTGGGTTCCGCATAAATGATGCCAGTAATCCAACTTCTTTAGCGGTTAACTCAAGTAAATAATTGTCCTTTTTTACTTCAGTCTTATCTGAATTGATTTCAAAAGGTCCGACCCTTGTTGCCTTAGCTGTTGTTTTTGCAGTTGCCTCCATCGTATATACTCCAGCGCGCCTAAGTTGTGCCTTCACACGATAGGCCATCTCTTTTGGACTAAAAGGTTTCGTAATATAATCGTCTCCACCGATTGCCAGTCCTAATATTTTATCCACTTCATCGGATTTAGCAGACAAGAAGAGAATAGGGATACGTGAAACTTCTCTGATTCTTTTACATAAATCATAACCTTCTCCATCAGGAAGCATTACATCTAATATTACTAGATTAGGTTCGAACGCTTGAAATCTTTTCCATCCTTCTTCTATGGTACCTACCATTTCAATTTCAGAAAAGCCTTCCTTTTTTAAGCTTGTTTTGATTAATTGGCATAGGTCTTGTTCATCGTCAACAATGAGAATGCGTGGTCTTTCCATGTTTATCACCTTTTCATACTTGTTATTATCATCTGATTTATTCTATCTTAACAGTAATTTGCAAAAAGAAAACGGATTTAAGGATTTTGTAAGGTAAATGTGATTCTGGCTTAAGGATGGAGGAGTATAGTAAAGACAACATACGAAAGAGGTGAAGCATGATGGAATCTTTATTACAGGTGAAAAGTGTTGAGAAAGTCTTTGGAAAAGGAGCGAATACGTTTAAAGCTCTGGAGGATATTTCTTTTACGATAGATCATGGGGAATTTGTAGGAATCATGGGACCATCCGGTGCTGGTAAGTCAACATTACTTCATGTATTAGCGACAATTGATAGTCCTTCTAAAGGTGATATTTATATAGAAAATGATAATATTGCAAAAATGAAAGAAGAACAGCTTTCTGATTTTCGCAAGGACCATCTCGGGTTTATATTTCAAGATTATAATTTACTCGATTCTTTAACGGTACGTGAGAATATTGTATTGCCACTTGCCATTGCAAAACTTCCTATAAAAGAAATTGATGAAAAAGTAGCATCCATGGCAAATGCATTCGGGATTGAAACAATACTTGATAAATATCCTTATCAAATTTCTGGTGGCCAGAAACAACGTACTGCTTCTTGCCGAGCGCTCGTTTCTAATCCAAAATTGATTTTTGCAGATGAGCCTACTGGGGCACTTGATTCTAAGTCAGCAACAGATTTATTAAAAGCCTTGAGCTCATTAAATGAAGAGCAGGAAACAACTATCATGATGGTGACTCATGATGCATTTGCAGCAAGCTTCTGTAGAAGAATCCTATTTATCAGTGATGGGCGTTTATCTAGAGAAATGATTCGTGGTACACACTCACGGAAAGAGTTTTACCAAATGATTTTAGATGAACTAGCCCAACTAGGTGGTGACGGGCATGACATTGTTTAATTTAGCACTAAAGAATATCCGTCGAAACATGAAAAGTTATGGACTTTATATTGGCTCAACCATTTTTTCCATCATTATATTTTTTACGTTTGCAACATTAAAACATAGTGGTGATATTAGTGGATTGGCAGAAAAGTCAAAACAAATCAGCGGTATTATGAGTGCTTCAGCTTTTGTGCTGATCATTTTTGTTGCTATCTTTATTTTGTATTCAAATTCCCTTTTTATGAGAAAAAGAAAGAAGGAAGTAGCATTATACTCTTTAATGGGTGTGCGAAAACAAAAAATTGGTTTTCTATTGTTCTTTGAAAATATGGTAATAGGGGTTATTTCATTAATTGTCGGAGTATTGTTAGGTTTCTTCCTATCGCAATTTCTACTATCACTTCTTTTAAAACTAATGGGATTGAATATCGAGGTTGGTCTAGCATTCTCACAAAATGCTGTTGTTGAAACAATTATCGTATTCTTAATTATATTCCTTTTTACATCGTTGCAAGGTTATAGAGTCATTTATCGATTTAAACTAGTTGATTTATTTCATGCATCAAAAAAAGGAGAAGCATTGCCAAAAGCTAGGATTATTTCCGTCATTCTTGGACTAGCTACATTGATGACGGCTTATTGGTTAGCATTACAAGATTTAACTTCAGAGGTATGGAGGTATTTAGGCCTAGCAATGCCAGTTGTCATCATTGCCTTAACCGTGTTAGGTACGTATCTGATATTTAACAGTGTACTGGTTTACGTACTTCATATGTTGAAAAAAAGGAAGTTCTGGGCATGGAAAGGCCTCAATTTAATGACAGCTTCTCAACTATTATATCGAATTCGTGGAAATGCAAAGACATTAACAATTATAGCAACACTAAGTGCAACAACGATTACAGCAGGTGGTGCAGTGTTTGGTTTGTATTATGACACAGAGAAAACCATAGAACAAACTACTCCATTTTCATTTATGTGGAAAGGGCAAGAGGAAAATATCGATGATGTTATTGTAAAAGAATCGATTCGTGTAGATACGAAGACTATTCGGATTAACAGTGAACAAATGGAGAAAGAATATATAGTTATTAACCATTCTACATTTGAGAAGTTGGCTGAATCACTTGAATGGGATCGTGATCCTTTAAACATAACCGAGGACGAAGTTGCCATAATAGAACCATTTTATGATGAAAAATGGATGGAAAAAGTAAAGGAAGTTTCTTTTAATCATGTAGATCATGAAGTTATACAAATATATGGAGAGTCTATCTTCAATACTTTTACGGTGCCCGGTACGGTAATTGTTGCTCATGATAAAGCTTACAATGATTTAAATACAGAAGAATCGACGTATCAAGCCGTACAAATAGAAAATTACAAAGAGCACTTAGACTTGTCTAAGAAGTTAGATGCCAAGTCATCAACAGTAGAATTTTCCAGTGCCGCGCAAGATTATCAAGATTCTTTAGAAGGAACAGGAGTTATGCTATTTGTTGGTAGTTTCTTAGGTCTCGTCTTTCTTGTTGCCACTGGTAGTATTATTTTCTTTAAAATGATGACAGAGGCTGAAGATGATAAGGATAAGTATTCCATCTTATATAAAATAGGTGTGCCTGAAAAAGAAATAAGGCGTACGATTCGTTACCAAGTAGGATTAATATTTATAGCACCACTCATACTTGGCTTACTGCATGGTACAGTTGCTTTGATTGCATTTTCTAATTTATTACAAATGGCATTATTGGTACCAATCATCATTTGGATGTCAGCGTACGTGTTCATTTATATTATTTATTATTTTATCACCATACGAGGGTTTCATAAGACCATTTTTAATACGATTCAGGAGGGAAATTAAATGAAAAAAATATTTGGTATAACAATTGGCATTGCTTTTATCCTATTGGTGGGCTTTGTGGCGATACTGGCCACGGTTGATATTAATCGCTTTGGAAAAGAAAATGTTTATGTACAAGTTGGAGATCCTTCTTATACGGATGAAGATAAGCTGGACTCAGGGCAAATTATGACAAGCTATTGGTACGAACTTCCTGCATATGATGAGGATGGTAGCGTTATAGATGTAGAGTTTTCTGCACAAAAAGAATTAAAACAAGATGCGTACTTGCAATTATATATAAAAAAAGGAAATGAAGTCACATCCTATGATGAAGTTTCTTGGGAGGAGATTCCAGAAGCGGCACAAGAAGAATTGGAGCAATAAACATCCTCCTGCGCCACTATTGGACATTGTCGCCTTGTATGCTTTGTACTAGTAAACAATGACCCAAGAGTGGCACGCCTTTTTACAAACTGAGAACAAGACACACGTACTAGCCCATACTTTCTGACATTAATAAAGTCTGCTAACTATTAGCAGACTTTATCATATAAAATGTATTATTACCATGTTATCTTAGATGTACTAGTTACCATTGCTCCTCGGGCAATAAAATCATCGGGACTAGATCCTATACCTACTTGTAAATCATAGGAGTCATAAAGTTCACCTAGATTATCCTTACTTGGAGATTTCAAATCATCTTCTGAATATATGGAAACTCCAGAAGCAAGAGCCCGGGCAAAATTATCTCCCAAATCTTTAGCGTGTTCTTCGTTTGTAGCAGCATTAACGACAATAGCTAATGTTATCTTTTTATCCTCTTTAGATACTTCAATATAAGGGTCCTTTACCATATCGTAATCATTAATAACATCATAGGCATGATTTATAGCCTCTTCATTTATATGTGGGACTTCATCCATACGTTTCAAATATATCATGTAATACAACATCTAACGTCATATCTTTTGTTCTTGTAAAAAGCTGCGACTTCTGCAATGAGCAAGCATATTTATACGGTATCCCTATCTCGAACAAAAACATCTGCCACTTATAAGAAACGCTGGTATTACACATGTTTTTTACGATTTTTCTCCTTATTAAAGTAAAATCTGAAAACTTAAATATAAAATATATTGACAAATTTTTTATATTAAGGTAATATCAATTTTAACTTGTATACAACTTGTATACAAGTCGTATACAATCGATCGGTAACTTTGTAAGTATACATTTGAAGAACATTGATGATTCTTGTTAAGGAGGTGGAAAATAATATTCGACAAAAAAAGGTGCTTTTAAAAGATGTTGCATACGATAAAATAAAAAAGAAAATCTTATTTGAAAATGTAAAACATATGAGTGAAAATAGCTTAGTTGAAGATTTAAATATGAGTAGAACACCAATAAGAGAAGCTTTATTTAAATTACAGCACGAAGGTTTTTTACAAATTATTAGTAATCAAGGTATTGTTGTGAATGATATGTCGATTAATCGTTTAGAAAATTTAATTGACATGCGTGTAGCAATAGAAACTTTCTCTCTAAGACAATCTGCTATTTTCATAGATGAAAGCGATTTTATATATTTAGAAAAAACCGTTCAAGATCAAATAAAGGCTCGTGAAGAAAATAATATTCATTCATTCCGAGAAAAAGATGCCGAATTTCATCATTACTTATTAGAGATAACTGATAATTATTACTTTTTGAAAATGTTTTCGGAAGTACATGAATTACAGTTTACTGCTAGGAAAAAACATACTAGTAAAGAAGAAATGAGTAAATTAATCTCAGATCATCAAACAATCTTAAATCATTTAAAAAAGGAAGAAGTCGAGTCAGCAATTCAAGCACTAACGGATCACTTGAATGATGGTAAATTACAATATTTCAGGAGGAATTAACATGACAAAAAAATCAACAAACTTTATGAAAGAATTAAGCTGGACAGAATTTAAAGAGAGAAGTAAAACAACGGACTTCGTTATTATTCCAACAGGTGCCTTTGAAGTATACGGAGAACATTTACCTTTAGGAACGGATACAATCGTGGCTGAGAAAATTGCAGAATTAATTGCTGAACGTCTTAACGCAGTTATTGGACCTACTTTGGAAGTTGGAGATTCAAAAGCATTAGAAAAATTCCCTGGTACGATTACGATTAAACCCGAAAGTTTTAAAGATTATTTATGGGACACTGTAAAAAGCTTAGAAAAATGGGGATATAAAAAGTTTTTATTCATGAATACACATGCTGGTAATGTCCCAATCATTAATCAAATCTCTAGAGATTTACAAGATAACAATGATATTGTATGTTCACAAATTGATTATTGGAGATTCATTCAAAATCATTGTGAGGGGATTATCGAATCAGGAAAACTCGCTCACGGTCATGCTAGTGAAGCAGGTACTTCTGTCATGCTTCATCTGCATCCTGAACTTTGTGATTTAGACTATGTTATAAATGAACCACCTAGAATTCAAGATAATTATCCAGACATTATTCAATACGTTGATTTTTCACATAAAACAAAAACAGGTACTCTAGGTGATGCTACAATCGCAACACAAGAAAAAGGTGAACAACTTGTAAATCGCACGGTGGGTCGAATCGTTTCATTCTTAAAAGAAAGCTGGGATATCGATGAAATGGATAGCTAAAATATTTGAAATTGCTGCAGTACTTTTCTTATCACTTATGACAGTTACTGTATCGATTCAAGTATTTTCCAGACTTTTAGGAAATCCTATTGTATGGAGTGAAGAATTAACAAATATTTTTTTACTTTACGGGTCATTTATGGGAGGAGCATTAGCCTACTATAAAGGGAGAGGATTTAAAATCACTATACTAGTTGATTCTTTCCCTCCAATAATTAGAAAAACTATTGAGTTAATTGTCATCTTGCTTAGTATAATTTTATTAACCTTTGTAACCTATTCTATCTTTTTATATATATCAAATACAGGTAGTAGTACAACGCCTCTATTGGATATTTCACACAGTATTATTCTTATTTCAATGCCAATTGGTTATATCCTTATTATTATTCGTTTAATAAAGGATTTACGACAAACTATATTAAATAACTGAATCGATTGGAGGAAATAGACTATCTGCAATGCGAAAAGGGTGAGTTAATTGATAGCTTTATTATTTATAGCGTTATTTGTAATGATATTTTTAGGTATGGATTTGATGCTAGTTTTATTATTTAGTTGCTCATTAGTCATCGTGTCATCAAATCTTTTTTATGGAACTACTATACCATATGACGTTATATCTCAGTACGTGTATGGTGGGGTTAATAGTTTCACCTTTACTGCGATACCATTATTTATTCTTGCAGGAGAAGTAATGAACAGAGGTGGAATTACAGGTAAATTAATTGATTTTTCCAATAAATTAGTAGGTCATATTCGCGGTAGTGTCGGACAATCAAGTATTCTTTTAAATATGTTCATGGCCGGTGTATCTGGTTCGGCTGTTGCAGATACGACGGCAACTGGTTCTGTTATGATTCCAGCAATGAAAAAGGAAGGATATCCACCAGAAAAAGCCGCAGCCATCATTGCTGGATCTGGTACGATAGGTCCAGTAATACCTCCTAGTATCCCGTTTATTATCTTAGGAGGTATTGCAGAGATTTCAGTAGGTAAACTATTTTTAGCTGGATTGGTTCCAGGCGTTATAATGGGACTCTTTATGATGATATATGTATTCTTTTACGCTAAAAGAATTAATTTACCAAAACGGGAGAAATCATCGATAAAAGAGATTCTACAAGCGACAAAACGAGCCATCCTACCATTAGGACTACCAATTATCATTTTAGGTAGCATTATTACTGGTATTGCTAGTCCAACTGAATCTGCTGTTTTAGGAGTACTTTATGCTTTAATCGTTTCAATTTTTGTTTACAAGAGTATTAACTTGAAAAATTTATACAATGTATTATTAGAAGCTTCCCTATCAAGCGGTTTAATCATGCTAATTATAGGAGCAGGTAATTTATTTGGATGGGTTGCTACGTATAACAGTATTGGAAGCCTACTTGAAGGTATGCTATTAGGTATCAGTTCTAGTACGTATGTTGTTTTATTCATTATTATATTAATGTTAATCGTGATGGGATGTGTCATTGAAGTAAACCCAATCATCCTATTAGTAACACCAATACTTTTTCCAATTGTAATTGATTTAGGTGTCGATCCTATCCACTTTGGTGCAATTATGGTTATTACTTTAATGACCGCTTTATTAACACCACCGGTTGGACTGAGTTTATTTATCACTTCTTCTATCGCACAAGTGCCAATATTATCAGTTGCTAAAGCAGCTATTCCATTTTGGCTAATCATTGTATTTGTTGTAATTTTAGTAGTACTAATACCACCATTAACATTATTTTTACCTAGCTTATTATAAATAATTTCATTTATTGAAAGGATGCCAAATATGAAAAGGAAATTAAATAAAAAAGCTTTTATGTTTTTCACTGTAATTGTAAGTGCTCTCTTACTAGTGGCATGTGGTTCTTCTGATACAGGCGAAAAGAATAATAAAGAATTAAAATCAGCTGATGACGTTTCATCTAATAGTCAATATTCTATTGGTTTAGAAAATTTTTATGAAGAATTAAACAAAGATACAGATGGAAAAATAAACATTAAACATTTCCCTGATGGACAATTAGGAGATAAAAATGAAATTATTGAAGGTGTGAAGATTGGAACGACAGAGCTTGGCATGGTTGGTAGTTTACCAGATGCTTTAGCAACTGAAGCAATGAGTTTACCTTATTTATTTGAAGACTCCGATCATATGCATCGTGTAATGGATGGAGATATTGGAGAAAACCTAATTGAACAAATCGAAGAAGATGCTGGAGTAAAAGTAGTTGGTTATGTTTATTTTGCACCACGTCAATTAACAACTAAGAAAACAGCAATTGAAAAACCTGAAGATTTAAAAGGTTTAAAAATTAGGGTACCGGATAATAAGATATCCATAAAAACTTGGGAAGCACTTGGTTCCTCTCCTTCTCCTATTGCTTTTACAGAAGTATTCTCTGGATTACAACAAGGGGTCATTAACGGACAAGAAAACCCTTATGATTTAATTAGAAGTAGTAGTTTTTATGAGGTTCAAGATTATCTTATCGAAACAAATCACGCAATGCCATTAAGATGGTTAATTATGAATGAGAAATATTATGATTCATTGTCTGAGGACGAACAAGAACTAATTGAAAGCAAATGGAAAGAACACTCACTAGAAATTGAAGAAGCTTATAAAAACGAATTAGAAGAAGATAAACAAATATTATTAGATGAAGGAATGGAATTAGTAAAGCCAGATGAAGACGCATTCAGAGAAGCTACAAAAGATGTATGGAAAGACATTGCTCCTGAAGCATTTGGTGAAGGAGTATATGAAGAAATTCAAGATTTAAGATAATAAAAGAAAAATGAATGGAGTGCAATCGATTGAAAGTTTCTATAGCCCAATTACAAGCAAGCCAAGACAAAGAAACGAGTATTAATAAAGCGAAAGAATACGTAAAAAAGGCCAAAAGGGAAAATGCAGATATAGCTGTATTTCCAGAAATTTATATGATTTTTGTACCAGCTAATTCAGATAAAAAACTTGCAGATGTAGCTGAAGCAATTGATGGAAATTTCGTCAATCAAATGGCTAAGATTGCAAAGGAAAATGAAATCTACCTAACTTTCGGAATGTATGAATCAAAGCCGGGTGAAGAAGTAAGGGCATACAATACCATTGTTTTAATAAATCGAGAGGGTAAAACTATTTATACGTATCGAAAAACACATTTATACGATGCATTTATTACGAAAGAATCTAATCGAGTGATTCCTGGTGATAAACCGGTTGAAGTAGTAGATACAGACATTGGAAAGATTGGTTTACTCATTTGTTATGAAATAAGATTTCCTGAGATTGCTAGAAAGTTAACATTAGAGGGAGCCGATGTGCTAATTGTACCAACTGCTTGGGTGAAAGGTGCAATGAAAGAGAATCATTGGGAGAACCTATTAGCAACTAGAGCAATCGAAAATACAGTCTATGTAGTTGGTGCCAACCAAGTAGATAATATTTTTTCAGGATTTAGTATGATTTATGATCCTATGGGAGTACAACTTGCAAATGCTGGAGAAGAAGAAATGTTAATTACAGCAACAGTAGACAAAGAACGAACGAAAAGAGTTAAAGAGAAACTACCCGTACTAAATAATCGTAGAGCAGATCTATACTGAACATAATATGACGTAACGGTAGAAACTTTATCTGCTTGAAAGATAAAGTTTCTACTTATTTATTTTAAGTTATTAATTGAGGATGGATATAATGGATATTGCAGTTGTTTATCATTCTATATTCTTAATTGCATTATTAATTACTTTAGGTGCAATTACGGCTAGGGAATATAAACTTAATAATGACACAAGACAAATGTATATGACATTAATTATCAAGGTAGCAATGCCATCAATAATATTGTCAAGTATTTTCAAAGTTGATATAGATAGTAAAATATTTAAAACATTAGCACTTATATTCTTTATTTCTATTCTTATTAATTTGTTAGGATTATTGATGGGATTTATAATAAGTATATTATTTAAACTGCATCATAAAAGGATAGAAATTGCTATCTTGTCTGCGTTTGGTAATACAGGGTTTATCGGCATTCCTCTTTGTGCAGTTTTATTTGGCCCGGAAGGCGCTCTTTATGCAGCTATTTTTGATGCAGGTGTTGATTTCACAATATGGACATTGGGTGTCTTTATTATTCAAAGGAATAAAACGTTTAATTTGCAAACTTTAAAAGGAATGATCAATATACCTTTACTAGCAATTATTATTGGACTTTCTATCGCATTTTTAAATATATCTGTACCTGAAATTGTAATAGACTTATCTGATAGCTTGGCTGCATTTGCTGTACCTTTAGCTATGTTTTATATTGGTGCAACAATGAGTCAGTATAAAAGTTTCAGCAAAAGCATCTCTTATATTGAACTTATTATACCAGTTCTAGTGAAACTTATATTACTCCCTCTACTCGTAGTGACACTTGTATTATTTAGTACATTAAACGAGCTAACTTCTTATGTTATTATTGTACAGTCAATGATGCCTGCTTTAACTCTTTCATCTATTTTATTTGCGAAACATTCAAGGGATGAAAATTTTGGAGCGTTCGTTACAGTAATATCTACGATTATATCTCTGTTGACTATACCTGGTATCCTCTTTTTTATAGATTTTACATGATGGATACGCAACTATTTTTTTGTTATTATCACTCTAGTTATGTCAATTAATATCTCCACTTAAAAGTCTTGTTAGCAAGCTTATCCTGTTAACAAGATTTTTGATTGATTCATTTAAATCCATTTCGCCTCTGATTACAGCCATTTTACAGCCATTAAAATGTAACAGTAAATGACAAGCTGTTTATCAAACTATATCCCCTATACAATTAATGGATACACAAGTTTTTGACATTATTTGTACAGAAGATATTTTTATATAATCAATTGTCGGAAAGTTCTGAAATTACAACATCTATGCCGTAGCCAAGTGTATTTTTCCCATATCTAGTGTTTTTTATAAAAAAAAGTACACAACTTTACATTAAAAAGGTTCATAAAAAATATGGGTCCCTTCGGACCCATACATAAATTAATCCCTACTAAATAAATCCCGCGTGTAAACCTTCTCCCGCACATCTTTAATCTCTTCCGACAAACGGTTTGCAACAATCACATCACTTACTTGTTTAAACGCATCAAAATCCTTCACAACACGTAAGCCATCAAATTCATCTTCTTCCAATACTGGTTCATAGACGACTACTTCTATTTCTGCAGCTTTCACGCGTTCAATGACACCTTGAATGGCAGATTGTCTGAAGTTATCTGAATCTGTTTTCATCGTGAGACGATAAATTCCAACTGTCTTTGGTTTTCGATCGGCAATCATTGTGGCAATATGGTCTTTTCTTGTGTCATTTGAATCAACGATTGCTTGGATGATGTTGTTAGGTATGCCTTCGTAGTTTGCAAGCATTTGTTTTGTGTCTTTTGGTAAGCAGTACCCACCATAACCGAAGGATGGATTGTTGTAATGATCACCAATTCGTGGATCGTGACCAAGTCCTTCAACTATTTGCGTCGTATCTAATCCTTTTACTTCCGCATACGTATCTAACTCATTGAAGAACGATACACGCATTGCTAAGTACGTGTTCGCAAATAACTTAATGGCTTCTGCTTCTGTTGAATCTGTAAACAACATTGGAATATTTTGTTTCACAGCACCTTCTGCTAATAAAGTAGCAAAATGCTCTGCTCGTTCTGACTTCTCTCCAACGATAATGCGTGATGGATGTAAATTATCAAATAAGGCTTGTCCTTCACGTAAAAATTCTGGTGAAAACATAATATTATCTGTATTAAATTTCTCACGCACTTCTTTCGTATAGCCGACAGGAATTGTTGATTTAATAACCATCGTTGCATCTGGATTAATCGCTAATACATTTTCAACCACTGTTTCTACACTACTTGTATCGAAGTAATTTTGTTCTGGATCATAATTTGTTGGTGTTGAAATGATAACGAATTCCGCATCTGTAAAAGCTTCCTTAATATCTGTTGTTGCTCGTAAATTCAATTCTTTCGTTTCTAAGTAATCTTCAATTTCATTATCCGCAATCGGTGACTGCTTCTTATTGATGAGATCTACCTTTTCTTCGATAATATCTAATGCCACAACTTCATGATGTTGGGCGAGTAAAACGGCATTCGCTAAGCCGACATAGCCTGTACCGGCGACTGCGATTTTCATTTATAGCACTTCCTTACATATAATAACGATCTTTACTTCACTTTGTAGTAATCCACATACCAATCAACAAACTTCTGTAATCCATCTTGAATCGATGTTTCTGGTTTGAATCGAACTGCTTTTTGTAACAATTCTGTAGAAGCATAAGTAGCCGGTACATCACCAGGTTTGATTGGCTCAAAAATCGTTTCAAATTCAACATCTTTCCCTAACTTGTTACCTAATGCAACTTCTAATGTGTGAACAAATGTCATGAGTTTCTCCGGATTATTATTTCCTATGTTAAATACTCTATGAGCCGCACCTTCTTCAACTGTAGGGGGCTTACTTAATAATCGTTCAATTCTTTCTACTATATCATCTATATGGACAAAATCCCGATATAGGCCATTATCAAAATCTTCATCGTTATAGATACTAACAGAATTATGTTAATTACCCCGAACACTGACCTTTTAAAATTACACTATATTAGTCTATAATGAATGATTTCTTTAATTCATTCATCTATTTTCCTACCATCTTTTTAACTTCTCTTTTCACCTTTCCTAAAACCCTTCGAGGAACAGATGGTGTATTTATTTTTTTATAATCTTTAACTAGTGGATCCATGTAGTTTATAAATTCATTGAAACCCTTTTCTTCTTCAGCTAATTTGAACGCTTTAAAACTCTCCTGAGAAAGTAAAGTTCTATTCACATAAATTTTCTTTCTTTTTGAAATATGCTTATTACTTGGTTTAACCCTTTTATTCGGTCTCCAATCATCGTTTTGATCTTTTAGAAACAACCGATAAGAGAGCCCATCTCTTCTATGGCGGAATCCACCTGCTTGTGATTGGTAAACCTTCTCTGCACTAAGCTCTTCAATATGGATAGTATCATTCTTATTTTCTTCAAATATTCTTTGAATAATTGGGTTACGCACAACAATCACATTCGTACCCATACTATCTTTTGAATACTCTGGTAACCAGGCATCACCAACTGTTACATCAGCAGTTTCAGCTAAGACATCATCACAAAACTCACAAGCGTTATATTTAAACATACCTTGACCCCAATTAGTTGTGTATAATTCTTTTGTTGGAGAAGAATAGACAACATTTTCTCCGTCTTTTTGTCCTTTTACCTCTACACCATAATTATTCGCAGCTCTATCTTCAAGTTTTTTTCTGAAATCTATTTCTTGTAAATTCTCTGGTTCAATGCCCAATTGCCAACCTATAGATTTAGAAAACATATCACTTTTTAAGTGACCACAAACTAATCCAATCATAAACTTAATTCGTTCATTTATGATATCATCTTTTTCAGCTAATAATCGTACACCTTTAATGTAACAAGGTATCCCAATTAAGGCATATCTCCCATGATTTTCCTTTACAAACTGAAGAACTTGAGACATTTCAATTGGGTAATATTTTGACTTTGCACCTTTTGATAAATCCCCAATAGTATTAGACACTTGGTAATCGAACAAAGTTTCATTTTCTTCATTACTAGACTTTACATGTATAACACCGTCTACTAAATTTTCTTTTAGTAATTGTGCTGCAATCCAGTTTCCCATTCCTCCAGAACTACCATTCTCTCTATAATCCGCTTCTTTAACATAGCCTGCATAACTTTTAATATAATAACCAGAGTATTCATCAAAATTAATATTATCAATTTTCCCAAAAACATTTTCCCCAATTTCAGTCTCTTTATTATTATCTTTTGCAAATGGACAGATATCTAAAGCACTTATTTCCATATCAGTTTGCTTATTATCATGATTCAAAAATGGTTGGAATTTACCATCTTCATTTAATCCCATAGTAAGTGGAGAATCTGTTAAACTTGCACATAATCCACATCCTATACAGTAATCATTTTTAACTACAGTATCGAATAATTCCTTTATGCTCCCATTCATTAGCCTACATCCTTTGTTGGTTATATAATTTATCTTTTTAGCAACATCTTCCTAAACCTTACTATTATTGAAGAGAATAACTTTTTTTCATATGTATTAAATCCTAGATACCACATTAACAATATAAATATAAGAAAATAAACTGAAATATTAATGGGCATTAATAATAGATTATTAAAGTCAATAACATACTTCATCCCAAAACCAATGCATAAAGATATAAAAATTGGTAAAGACATTTTTAAAATTTCATTCCAAAATCGCAACATATTTATACCGATTCTTTTATGATAATAAATATTCATGACTATAGAATTACCGAGTGTTAAAGAAAAGGCTGTACCAATTGCAGCTCCTACCCCACCATATATTTGAACTAATGGTATCGTAATGACTATATTAAGAACAGCAATTAAAATTAGTACTACAGATCTAAATTTTTGCTTGTTTTTAGCATAAAGGATTGAAATGCCAAAGTTTTGTATTAAAGGAATAATCAATGGAATCATTATTATTAAAGTGATTAAATATGCGCTATCATAGTTACTACCAGCCCAAAAATTAATAAATGGCCTACCAAACAATATAAAACCAGATAAAACAAAAGCCATTATTACATACTGAACCCTACCATATTTCACCATGTTATTGGTTATTTCCTCATCACTAGTATCATTAGCAATCATCATGGAAGCTTTTGGTAGGAATAACCCACTTATTGAAGTAGAGAAGTTTTTATACATATTAATAAACTGTATAGCTATTGCATATACAGCTACTGGAACGGTACCCGCAAAAGCACCTAATATAAATTGGTCGGTATTCCAATAAATTTGATCAACAACGACACCTAAAAAGACGAAAAAGGAGTATCCTAAAATCTCTTTTAATAATGTAGTATCAATCTTACCAAAATGAAAATTGATATTTAATTTCTTAAAGCAATAAAAGACATTAAATAATAAACATGATATATTCACTACAGCAATAATAATGACCATCGCCACTGAACCGTACCCTGAAAATAATATAGGCAAGGTAATTATAGGTACTGCAACTGTTCTAACAATTGCTACAAGTTTAAATACAACAAACCTCTCATAAGCTTGTATGATTGAACCAAAAACAGCTAGCGGAAAGGATAATGCGAAATTAATCGTTAAAATTATTATCATTATTTTTGCTTTATCTATTTCTAAAGTAGAAAAACTACCAGCGAATATACTTTCTATTAAATTATAAACTACTACCCCAACTAGTAAGGTAAATATTCCTATAACTGAATACAAGAGTAGGAACATGCCATTTAATTTTGACTCTTCGGTTTTATCACCTATTGCTCTGTTTCTAGATGTATATCGTACAATTGCATTACCTAAACCTAGATCTAAGATACTAAAATAAGCAGCTATAGAACCTATCATTGCAAATAAACCGTATTCTGATTGGCCTAGTAATCGAATCATAACTGGAGTATACAATAATCCAATTATAATTGTGATAAACATGGTTAAATAAGATAATATGGCGCCTTTTTTCATTTGACTCAAATTAAACAACTTCCTTCTTGAGTTTCCGTACACCCAGTTACTGATTAATATTTATCCATTCGCGCTCAATGCATTTCTCAGATAATCTTCGGACCTTTTTCTTTCTTGCTCTAAAATAGGGATAGTATGAGAATAGTCTATATCGAAAATTTGATTGTTTGTTTGAATATTATCTGCACTTCTAGATTCCAATTTAAAAGTATTTAATAAAGTATCTATTCTTGAATTCATTGATGGTGAATTACCCTCTCTATTAAATACGATAAATGGCGTATCTAATAAGATTGAAAATACAGCTCCATGAAATGAATCTGTACAAAATACACTTGCTGAGTTAATATAATCTATAAACTCACTTGGACCTGATAAATATGGTGTTCTATCTTTTATTTGTGCAAGATGTACAATTTCCAAATCATTTATTTTTGCAATTTCTTTTAAATTTCTTGCTCGTTCTTTTGATACCTTCCCTAAAAAGTAAGTTAATAAAAAGCCCTTCATGGGTTTATCTGAAGGAGCCTTAGAAATAGATACCCATTTTTCCTTTGTTAACATCATTGTTGGATCTAATACAACCGTCGCTTCTCTTCCAGTTAAATCCTTAATTATACTCTTTCCTGTATCTTCCCTAACTGATAAATGAGCCATTTCTGACAACCATGTTTTATAGTCTTTCTGATATTCTTCAGGGATTTCAGAAACTCCAAAACTCGCAGCATAAGATACACGTTTTTCTTGAGGAGCAAAAGTTAAAAAGTCAATTGGAGATCCTTCTCTGAAATTGGGATTCCATACCTGATCACTACCTGTAACAAAATAATCAAATCTATTCGATAAATCTTCAGGTATATTATTGTCTGAAATACTATAAACTGTTTCTGCAATATACGATAAAGTGAATTCCTTAAATATATTAGTTCTTTGTTGATTTAACTTTTTCTTATATAAATGGTTTTCAATTTTCCTGTAAAACATCTCATATAGTTCTTTTATATTCTTTTCTTTCAGTCTTTGAAATTTATTAGTATTAATATCAGTATGACTCTGTTTTTTTGTATCATTTAGTACTGTCTCAACATCAAAACCCAGATTTTTTATCATTTCTTGTAAAGCATAGTTTTGCAATCTATTTCCGTAATTGAAATAACCATTCAAGGTTAGTATCGCAACTTTTTTCATTAGTATTCCTCCTACAGCTATTTAAGTATAAATGCTCTACTCAAAAACTTATTCAATTTTAAAGGTATGTTTATAGTGTGGAAGATTGTTTAATCTTTTTCTTGAAAGTATAATAGATATAATAAATTAAAGAGAGGTTTTCTATACTTTTAATCTTTTTCCTTCTGTAATTTTTATCTATGTCCTGATATTTATATATTAGTGTGGCAGTCGTCGCCCTAATCCTCTTATTAATCAACCTAACCTCCAACTTATTTGTATAACTTATTAGCAATTTGTTTAATTCATTTAAAATAATACACCTTGAATCAAATGATTTCACTCGGCTTTCTATAGATTTATTAGTCATTGTTGAGTTTAATCTATATCTTCTTTGATAATAATAATTAGATTTATACATCATTGAATTAGTATTTAAGAAAACTTCCAAAGTAAATAACTCATCCTCATGGACAATTCCCGGCTTGAAAAAAATATTATTATCTGTTAAAACTTCTTTTTTGATAATATATAAGACGGGTGAAGGTAAAAATTTCAATGAATTTTGTTTCAAAAATCCCTCTTTTCTATATATTTTATTTTGCTCGAAAAGATTACTAAGATCATACTTGTTATTGTCTAACTTCATATCTATTTTCTCAACGAACGGGGCAGCCGCGAATCGAATTAAGTCTAAATCATTTTCTTCCATAGTTTTAATCGTATGTTTAAATGTATCTGACAAAATATAATCATCGGAGTCCAGAAAATAGATGTATTTCCCATTTGCTATGTTTATACCTTTGTTCCTTGCAACAGATTGTCCCGAATTTTCTTGGGAAATTATAGTTAAATTATTATTCTTTAAAGTATAACTCTCTAGTATTCTTAAACTATTATCTGAACTCCCGTCATTTATAGCAATGATTTCTATATTTTCATAGGTTTGATTAATTACTGAATCTAAACACTCTTCTAGGTAATCTTCAACATTGTATACTGGTATAATTACTGAAATTAGAGCATTTCGCATGATATCATCCTTTAATATTAAGATTGTCTGGTTTCAAGATAATTAATCCCGATAAACTAATAGAACAAGAGAAAAAATACATTAATAAAAAGTTATAATCTGTTAAAAGATTACCTGTCATTCCATATAAAAGAAAGAATGTCTGTGAAAAGAAAGAAAATTGTATTCCAAATTTCCACTTTTTGAATGAGTCATTATTAACATTTAATACTCTTAATAAACGGTAAGTTTTATAATATACGTATAAAACTGGAAATACAAATAGTAGAAAACCAATTATACCAAGTTCTGTAAGTAACTGTAAATAGATATTATGTGGATGCGAACCAAGGTTACTATTTATTAATCCCTGTGAGTTATTTATAAACTCACTCCATCCAATACCTACGATTGGACTTTCTGTAAATAGTCTCCATGAATAATCATATAATACACTTCTTCCACTGGTCACATCTTCTCCCTCAATAACCCCATTAACAGTTGCATTGAGTTCATTTATAAAACCTGTGATTGGTGAGTCGTCATGGAACTCGAAAGAACTATACAGAAGAATCGCGATCAATAATACTGCGATTCCACTTATGGATAATTTGATTATATTTTTAATAAGCGTCTTATTGTTTGCTGAAAATAAAAAGGTTATTAATATAGCAACAATCATAAAAACTAAATGTGCTCTTTTAGCAGTTAGTAATAACCCTATAAACAATACAATTAAAAATGCGATTGATATAACTTTTATTGATAATCGTTCTTTCCAATTAGAGAAAATTATAATTCCTATTCCACTTACAATATAACCTGCAAGGTGAGCAGTTTGATTAGTAAAACCAGTATATGAATTATTTGAAAGTAATTTTAATATGTTTTCTTTTTCCCATGTTGAAAACAATGACAAAACATTGCTCAAATAGATATCTGTAAATAAATATTGAAAAATTGCACTACATGCATAAATAATTCCTAACAACTTGATCAATCTTAGCGATGGATTATAATAACTTATGTCTACTTTTACTATAATCAAAAATAGTATACAAGAAGTGTACATAAAAATGTCAAACATTGTACTGTTAGTAATGATATTGTTCAATGCAATATTTACAATAAATAGCATTAAAAAAAGAATCCACATGATATCTGCACTAGATAAAATAATACTTTTTTTATTAATTATTATACAGCTAAATAGTAAAAACATTAATGAACCAGACAATGATAGTAATGATAGCAATTCAATATTAGAGGAAAAAAGAAAACTCTTGAATGTACTGAAAGCAAAAACAAATATTAAAATTCCAATTGTTGTTAAATTCATATGAATGTTTAATCCAAAACTCTTGCGCTTTTGATTTGTAATATCTTTAATCATATCCATAGTTACTCCTGTATTTAAGTTTATTTAAACTCAAGGCATTTTTCTAATAAAAAAATCTTGTTATTCCAACAGTAAATTAGATTCTTTTTAAGCTGAACCGTGGAGCCAATGTTAAGACACTAATTTAATATAATTTAGATGAGTCTTTCACTTTATGTTTTTCGACTTACAGACATTAAATAATAATTCCCAGAATATAAAAAGCAATGGCCAACGGATAACAGATGGAAACTTGGTGGATTAATGGTTATTATCAAGTGGTTATCTCATAGTTATAAAAGGGTTGTATCATCTCTTTTATATTGCTTATATTCCATTGTTGTACCATAAGCTTCCTAGTTTTGAGGTGCACACTAAAATTGTATCTATGCTCTAGATTCATCCAATGGGTATGAAATTTTGTGTTTGAAAATTATAATGGTAACCAGAGCTATTATAATGAGCTGAGTCATACAGATATTCACACATTCAACAAAACTTAAGCAAGCTTCGAGACCACTTCATCGCTAGACGCAATTCCTTTCTTTGAAACCCATTGTTTTCGCCAAATACATTTTCACGTTCATTACTCGGTATAAAGTTGTCAAATATAATGGTAACAATTATTAACCTTTAATATCTTCCCCATTTAACATTTGGTCTTTTACAATTCTTAAATAATATATAAAGTAACCTGAGCCAAACTATACAAGTAAAATATTATTACGTTTCAAACAAGGATTTTTCAGGAAGTATTTCATTGAACGCTCGCTTAATTTCCTCTTTTTGCATTTCAAACTCTTTAATGTCTACCGTATCATTTATACATATCATTTTAAAACTTTGATCCTTTATGGCATTTAAAGCCTCGCTATTCCCTTCTTTAAGCATAAATAATTTCCCATCATCTATATTTCTTGGTATGAATTTTCCAGAGGCTAGTTGCCAATATCTCATTAACCATTGATTTACATTGTTTTTGTCTCTAAATTTTGATTTCGATGTTTCCTTTAAGATTGCTTGTTCTCTTTCCCATAATTGTTCAAATGTTGATTTAAGATATGAATGCGGTATATGTGTGGATGAAAAGCTAGCAAAATGTCCCCAAGGTATCATGCAAACTGATGCAATAATATGCTTTTTATACAATGGATTAAACCACTTAGTAAAATTACTTCTGATAGCTTTTCTTTTATTGAAAGTGGTATTTATTATCTCCATATTATTAGAAATTGCACATCCAATACCTAATCTTGAATTGCTTGGACATGGATTAGGTATTGCAATATCCCTGGGGAGCCCTTTTTTAAAGAAATCTTCCTTTTTAACTGGCTTTGTGAGAAACATATCATCATTAAAATAAACAAAATGTTCAGTTAAATCTTTTATTCTATGTAAATTAATCTCAATCGCGCGTGAATTAAATGTAGGTAAATTGTCTTTTTCTAAAAAATCGGTGTGTTTAACAATGTTAACTTTTGGGTGTTTTGTATTTAACCATTTCGGAATATGACCCCAAGTAACGAAGTGAACCATGTTGACCCACGGAGCATATTTTTCTACACTTCTAAACCAATAGTGTAAGTTATCCCAATCTCTAAATCTGATGTTTCTATTATCACCTTTAGCGTTACCCTCATATAAGTTTTTTTCCTTCTGCCACTCCAGATCATTTCCATCAACCCACATAATGACAAAGTCGATTTTCTCTGACACTTCAATTCTCCTTCTAACACTCAATTTTAGTTAATTCTTTTACTAATTTATTTATAATTATTCGCTTATTACTTTTATTATTGAAAATGCTGTAAATTAACGTAAATTGAATTCATCTTTTAATTTTAATTGCTTTATGTTTTTATTTAAAAATCTATTATAAATAATAGTTGTATTAGAAATAACCCTTCTTCGTTCATTTTCAGTTTTGTTTTTTTTAATTAACTCAGTGATTGGGTATACCTTTAAATTTCCAGATTCACTTTCTTCAATTTTTAAAATAGAAAATGTTATCTTTTCTATTTCTTTAGAGAATTTTCCTAAATATAAATGAAGCATAATCGAATACTCCGGTAAATCCTCATTTATAATATAAACTGAACTAGGAGAAATGCTAAAATTACCTAATGAATAAGCACCAACCATACCGTTAATAAAGTTATCACTTTTCTGTACTACATGTGGATGATTTCCAACAACAACATCTACACCATTTTCATCCATAAACTTCATCATATATTCACTGAATTTTCCAGGTTCAGGATGGAATTGACCTCCACTATGCATACACACGATTGTAAAATCTGCATTTGATTTAGCTTTTTCAATATCAGATTTGATATTATCTAAATACTGTTCATTTATAATTGATAAATCATTATCTTGATATGCTTGATTATGTTTTTTTCTAATTACTTTTTTAAATTTTAACCATTGTTCTAAGGTAAATATTTTAAAAAAAATTTTCGATAATTTACCTTTAAAAGACTTTGGGTTTTGTTTCAATTCGTATCTATTTATTTCATCGTCTTGTGATTTTAGTAATCCAATATGAAACAATTCATCTTCTTTTAAAATTTCTCCATTAATATGTGTATTCGTACCATAAGTGTAATTTAAAAAGGCAATTTTTAAGCCTTCTATTTCTTTATAAAAGATTCTTTCTCGTTCTTCAGGATTTAAGTATGTACCAATGTTCTCTAAATTATATTTTTCCAAGGTTAATAGATTTTCTTTTAACCCTTTGATTCCCCTATCCAAGCTATGGTTAGTAGCTGTAGTAACCATATCAATACCAGAATCTTTAATTGATCTAATAAACTGCTTGGGAGTATTGAAGCTATAGATATGATTTGTATAACCTAATTCATTTCCAGCACTAATTGTTTCTAGATTACCGATAACGTAATCCGACTTTTCAAATGTTGGTTTCATCACTTCAAAAACTTTATCAAAATTGTATTCATTATTTTTAATATGTGAAGCTTTTAATAATGGCTTTTCACACATAATATCTCCAATGAAGCTGAGTTTTATTAAATCATCTTTGTGATACAATTCTTATACATACCCCTTACTTGTTAAATTCAGGCTATTCTTCTATCAACCACTTAGTTTTACCTGCAATTGTTTGTTTCAATTGATCTGTTTGCTTTATTTCCAATTTTTCTAGTCGTTTATCAATTTGACTTAATCTATTTCGAATTTCATCAAAATCTTCTTTTGCTAAATAATTATCGGATTTTACATAAATTGTATATTTCGCATCTTCTGTATATCGAATTTGATAAGCAATTATTTCTTCAGAGAATTTAATTGCATGTGTGATTCCCTCAGAATGAATTGGCGCATTTTCATTTAGCATTAAAAAATCATTATCTCTTCCTTTTATTTCTTTGAATGAATATACACTATTCTCATCTTTATTACACTTGCTTATAATATCACCTAGCTCATATCGTATTAGAGGAAATGCCCTTGGATATAAACTTGTAATAAGAATCCTTCCTGTTTCAGCAGGATTCCCGTCGTCATCGACACATTCTATTAAGTTATTTTTCCATATTACTTTATACTCTCCATCGGGATGAGTATGTGCAATATAATTTGTTTCCATTGCAGCATACTGTAAAGCTACTGGAGAACCAAATACTTTAGATACATAGTCTTTATCCTTAGACTTTTCAAAGCCTTCAGCAGCACCCATAAGAGCTTTTAAATTCAGTTTATGAAATGCATCACTTTTTTCTTCATTTGCTTTTGCCAACATATAAAGTGCTTTACTATACCCAATGATGTAATTAGGTTTAAACTTTAATATCTCTTCTCCCGCTTCTTTCAGCTTTATTTCAGATAGATTATACGCTGAAAATCTTTTATATCCAATTAGCGGAAGTCCAATATCAAATTTAAACTTATTTTTATATTTTGTTAATCCTGTACCTAACGTATGTGAGTGTCCCCAAAGTCTAAACATTTTATCTGATCTTTTGATATTATAAAAATCTCTTACATACCAAACAGATGGTTCACAGTATGCCGATTCTGATTTCCATTGTGGAAATTTCAAAGGATTTCCTGTCGACCCCCCTGTAGTTCCCCAAGAATCTGGTTTTTTTTCTTTATTTGTAAATTCATCCATATATTCACTTGCAAGGTCTCTAGTTATGACCGGTAACTCTTCAAACTGCAGGAAGTTATCAAATTGTTTTGGGGCTTTTTTTTGTTCTACTAAGTCTCTATAATACGACACATGAACTTGAATTTTACTCCATATTTCATTAAATTGCTCTAATTGAAATGCTACAATTTCATCTGTTTTTTTTGAACTATAAAAATTCTTCTCTTTTAATAGTTGAGGTCGCATTTGTCTTTCTCTAACATTTTGAAGAAAAAACATTTTAAAACTCCTTAAATAGGTAAATTAATAGAATAATTTATAGGTCATTATTTTGGTGTATCAATTTGACGTTATCATATTTTAACATGATATAATTTGGTTTATATGTATAACTACTATAGGTTGGGTTAATCTTGCCTTGTAAGTTATTTAAAATATAGGTCATAAAATCACAGCCTTGTTCATATGCATGTGGATATCCACCACCAAACCGTGGATTAATTTCTGACATATAGTAATTTCCATCATATTCGAAACAATCAATATCTATCACACCAGAAAAATTAGTGTTCTCAATCATTTCTATTACGAGCTTTTCTATTTTCTGATTATGAACAGATATGGATTTATCTGTTTCTCCAGCTCGCATGCTAATTTTTTCTTTTATAAACATGTCAACTAACTCACCGTTTATCATATCGATATATACATCTATTCCAAATTCCCTATCTTTGTAATAAGGTTGAATAATTTGGTCATTATGTTTATTAAATGCATCTGTCAACTCATTTTCATTAGATACTATATAAACCCCAATACTAGCACTACCTTTAGCAGGCTTTACAACTAATGGAAATGAAATTGAGTTATCTTTAATTAAATCCCGTACTTCAATTAAATTGTTATATGTTGGTACAGAGGAAATCCCTTTATCGTCTAAAAATTTATATGTTTTATATTTATCGAACGATATGTCTAAAGATTCAACTGGTGATAATACCAATTGTACATTATGTCTTTCAAATTCTTCTTTCCTACGTGCTAATATGTCCAACTCTGGATCGATTAACGACACAACACCATCAATATTATACTTCTTACATAACTCTAGAATTTTATTAATATAATTAGGTTCATCTATACGTGGTACAACCTCATAGTCATCTGCAAAATATATAGCCGGAGCATTAGCATCGCAATCAGTTGCAATAATTTTTCCACCTAGTTCTTTTAGTGACTCTTTAAAACACTCAACTATTTTCACTCTACGTCCAGCGCTCGTTACTAATATATTCATTTTGTTACCTCTCTTTAAAGTTACTTGCATAATTAAATAACAAAGGAATTCCACCTGTATGTATAAATAAGATGTTTTGACCTTTAATGTCATTTCTTTTTATATAATCGGTCATCCCATAAAATGCTTTCCCTGTATATACTGGATCAAGCATAATACTAGAGTTTTTAATGACAGATTTTATAGTAGATTTGATTTCAGGGTATATATCTGCATATCCATTTCCTACATATTGATCTAGAAAGTTTATTTCGTATTCCGAGCTTACATTTTCAGATGTACAATTTTTCAAATAAGATTGAATACTCTCTTCGATTACTTCTGTACCGCGTTCATTATTTCTAGCTACGCTTATTCCTATAATTGTTTTATCATTATTTCTTCTCAATATGTTACCAGCAATTAATCCGGCTTGTGTTGTACCAGTTCCTGATGCATGATAAATTTGATTGAATGTTACATTTAACTCTTGCTCCTGTTTAACAATCTCATCAAAAGCTAATTTATAAGCGTGTGTACCTAAATCTCCATGGCCACCACCTTGAATAAAATAAGGATTAAATCCTTTACATTTTAATTCATTTAAGGTTCGTTCAATCGTTTCGGGTACTACATTTGTCTCAGTCCAAATAATTTCTGTATCATATAAATCATAAATAAAAAAATTCCCATTATAGTTTACCTGGTCATTCTTTGCTAATATTAGCAAAGTTTTAAATCCTAATTTATTTGCCATAGAAACCGTAAGTCGACAATGATTCGATTGTGCTGCTCCGTAAGTAACAATATAATCAGTATGTTTTTCTTTGGCTTCTGCGAGAAATAGCTCTAATTTCCTTACTTTATTTCCACCTAATGCGGGTTCTGTTAAATCATCTCTTTTTATGTAAATATTATTGTCTCTATATTTACTATAGTGTTCAATCCGAGTTGGATATGTACTAAATGGAATCTGATTCATGATTACACCTACTCTTAATTTTGATTGTTTAGTAGATATTCTTCCTTTAAAATTCCCATTATGTATCTGTTCCTTAGTTCTCCATGGGACATAATATCTTTGCGTAACAATCCTTCAATTTGAAATCCTACTTTTTTATTTAAATGAATCATAGGTTCATTTTCTTCCCAAACATATGCATATATTTTATTTAAATTTAATTCTTGAAATGCATAATCAAGAAGTGTTTTTCTTATCTCTAAACCTAATCCTCTGCCTTGTGACCCCTTATCTCCAATACCCATGTATGATTCTGCTTTAGAGTTTTTTTGATCTATTCCTAAAAAGCCACAATAACCGATTGGCTCGTGGTTTTCTATATTACAAACAATAAAGTCTTTCCTCGTGGGATTACTTGCAACATTATTTAACCATTTTCTAGTACTGACTTCCGAAACAGGGTATTCAAAATTTAAAGTATGTCGAATGACAGGATCATTAATCCATTTGACTTTAAACGGGATATCCTTTTCTTCCATTAAACGAATGTATATATTATTACTATTTAACATTTTTTTCACCATTCTTTTTATAGTATAAAATTAACTTCATATACTTTTCCAACTTACAACACTCTTAAATGATATTATTCTGCCTAACTATGGATACCTTCTTTTTTAAATACTTTTATTATAGTTAAAACTATTATTTTTATATCCATAATAATAGATTGGTTCTCAACATATTCAATGTCATACTCAATTCGCTCGTCCCAATTCAGGGCATTCCGACCTTTTATTTGAGCATAGCCTGTAATGCCTGGTTTAACATCGAATCTTTTCACTTGTTTTGTAGAATACTCTGAGTACTTTCTAGGATGATATGGAACCGGTGGCCTAGGTCCTACAATGCTCATACTTCCACCCAGCACGTTAAATAATTGAGGTAATTCATCTAAACTATATTTTCTTAATAGACTGTCTATCTTAGTAATTCTCGGATCATTTACAAACGTTTTGATACCTGAACCAATACTTTCTGCATTATCTATCATAGTTCTAAATTTAATAATTTTAAAAACTTGACCGCCTTCACCCAGTCGTTCTTGCCTAAAGAACATTGGTCCTTTAGAAGATAGCTTAATTGCTATACATATAACAATCAAAACAGGAGAAATAACAATTAAACCTATCAGACTCCCAAAGATATCTATAACTCGTTTTATAACCCTATTTGTTAGGCTCATTCTTATTTCCACAATCCTTTTATAATGTCTACAACTCGAGATAAATCTTTATCTGTCACCTTCGTATCAGACGGCAAACAAATTCCGGTTTCAAATAATTGCTCAGCAACATCCCTACCAACATACTCATACTTTTCAAAGAATGGCTGCATATGCATTGGTTTCCATACAGGTCTAGATTCAATATTTTCGTTTTCTAAAGCATCCATTACTTCTGCTGGTTTAATTTTCCCACTTAAAGTCAAACAACTTAGCCAAAAATTTGGCTTGTCCCATTTATTTTCTGGCATGAACTGAATACCATCTAACTTTTCTAATTCTCGCTTGTAATATTCAAATATGTAGCGTTTTTTTGCAACCCGTTCATCAAGTACTTTCAGCTGTCCACGACCTATCCCAGCCGAAACGTTACTTATTCGATAATTGAATCCTAGTTCACTATGTTGATAATGACGGGCTTTGTCTCTAGATTGAGTCGCCCAAAACCTTACCTTCTGCAATCTCTCCTCGTCATCTGAAACAAGCATTCCACCACCGGAACTAGTAATTATTTTATTTCCATTGAATGAAAAGATTCCATAATCTCCAAATGAACCTGTATGTATTCCTTTGTAATATGTTCCTAAAGATTCTGCTGCATCTTCAATTAGCACTACATTGTATCGATCACATAATTCTGTGATTTTATCCATATCAGCTGATAATCCATATAAATGTACAACGATAACTGCTTTCACTTCTGGATACTTCACAAATGCTTCTTCAAGTGCGACAGGACATACATTCCATGTTTTATAATCACTATCAATAAAAACAGGAGTAGCATTTTGGTAGATGATTGGATTAGCTGTTGCTGAAAATGTTAATGTAGGACAAAAGACAATGTCTCCCTCACTAACCCCAGCAGCTTTTAATGCTAAATGGATTGCAGCAGTCCCTGACGATAATGCTGCTGCTGATTTCGAACCAACTTTTACAGCTAATTCTTCTTCAAACTTATTTACATTTCCACCTAATGGAGCTATCCAATTTGTATCAAATGCTTCTTTTACGTATTCCATTTCATAGCCTTCATCACTCATATGTGGCGATGAAAGATAGATTCTATCTGACATATATGATAATTCCTTTCCTTATACTAGAGGGTTAAGAGATATCTCAAAGACTATTTCACTCTTTCCTTCTCTGTAATCTCCAATAAATACTCCAATAACTCTTCTTTCATCTCATCATTTTGTAACGTTAATTCAACTGTTGTCTTCACAAACCCCAACTTCTCACCTACATCATATCTTTTTCCATCAAAGTCATACGCATAGACTTTTTCCGATTCATTTAATGCTTGAATCGCATCTGTTAACTGGATTTCTCCACCTGCACCGATTTCATGCTTGCCTAAATGAGTAAAGATTTCAGGTGTTAAGACGTAACGTCCCATAATTGCTAGATTTGAAGGTGCTGTACCTTGTTTAGGTTTCTCAACAAACTCTTTTACTTGATAACGACGTCCGATCCTTTCAGATGGATTCACTATACCATAACGATCTGTTTCATTGTCGGCTACTTTTTGTACTCCTACGATAGAACTACCAGTTTCATCGTATTGATCGATTAATTGTTTCAATCCTGGTGTTTCAGCTTGTACGATATCATCGCCTAAAAGTACTGCAAAGGGTTCATCACCAATAAACTTACGTGCACACCATACTGCATGGCCAAGTCCTTTTGGATCATGTTGTCTAATATAATGAATTTCTACTTCCGATTCTTGTACTTTTTTTAATAAGTCAGTTTTGCCAGATTTCCTTAACGATTCTTCTAATTCAAAGTTCGAATCAAAATGATCTTCAATTGCTCGTTTGGTTTTCCCCGTAACAATAATAATATCTTCAATTCCTGAAGCGATTGCTTCTTCCACGATATATTGAATGGTTGGCTTATCAACGATTGGCAACATCTCTTTCGGCATTGCCTTTGTTGCAGGTAAAAACCTT
>Ga0079225_10000181_pt1 | contig 32761 bp, 35 predicted proteins | sample Poulit2012_FD_76344 | JGI IMG/M metagenome (GOLD analysis project Ga0079225, IMG submission 76344) | Agricultural soil microbial communities from Georgia to study Nitrogen management - Poultry litter 2012 | ecosystem: Environmental > Terrestrial > Soil > Agricultural land | place: USA: Georgia... | reverse complement strand
TTCTTCGGACTCGCCTGGTCTCCGGCGCCGGTTGTTCTGGGAGGGATCTTCATCATCGGGCATGTATACATCCTCTGCGCGATCGTGGTGCTGTTCACAGGGAAGAAGGTGACGGGTTATGTGCTGGAAGGTTTTGAGTCCAAGAAGATCGTGCACATATTTTCCGATTACAATGAAGAGATCGCCCTTACGATACGGCGGAACCTCGGAGCTCACACTTCGATACTTGAAGGCAGGAATGATGGTGCGGGAAATGTTGAAGACCTTCAGGCAACGGATGAGTTTTTCACAACCCGATAAAGGGAATCTGTATGAAACAGTATTAAAAACATTCTGAAGGAGCTGGATAGGATGAAGACTTTGTATTTCTCTGCCGGCAATTCACTCTATGAAATAAAAGAAGGAGAAGGTGGATGGGTGATGGCAGAAAGGCCTGCACCGAATGTCCTATTGTGTATTGCGGCCGATCCGGATAAACCAGGCCGGCTGTACGGAGGCACATTTGATGACGGGCTCTTTATCAGCGATGACGGCGGCGGGACATGGGAGCCTGCCGGCGCCGGCATTACACATAATCGGGTGATGAGTCTCGCCATCAGTCCCACTGAGAATATAAATGGCTGCAGGGTCGTGTGGGCCGGTACGGAACCGAGCGGCCTCTTTCGATCAGAGGACGGCGGACAGACATGGACGGATTGTCCATCGCTCCTGGAACTGCCCTCAAAATCAACATGGAGTTTCCCGCCCCGCCCTGAGACACACCATGTGCGTTTCATCGAGCCGGATATTCATGACACGGAACGTATTTTCGCAGGAATAGAACTCGGTGGTGTCATGAGAAGCGAGGATAAGGGACGAAGCTTCGAAGACCGTAAACCGGGGTCGCAGCATGACAGCCATACGCTGGCAACCCATCCCAAAGTCCGGGGACGCGTGTATGAAGCGGCAGGCGGCGGATATGCGGAAAGTTTCGATTCGGGTTCTACATGGGAGACCTTCAATGATGGCCTGGACCCATACGGCTATCTGGTCGGCATCGCTGCGGACAGCGGGAATGCAGATACCATCATCGTTTCAGCGGCAAAAAGTCCAAGGACGGCATATAAGCCATCAAATGCAGAAACGATTATGATGCGGCGTGAAAATGGAGGGAGATGGGAGTGGGTCCATGAAGGCCTGCCGGCCCCCGATGGCTCCGCAGTTTTCTCTCTTGCTTCAGACAGCGCTGAACCCGGAGTGTTCTATGCTTTGAACAATACCGGTTTCTATATTTCCAGGAATTCAGGGAAAACATGGAACAAAGTGAATATTGACTGGCCGGAACATCTGAAGGATAAGAGAGTAAACTGGATGACACTGGCATAACAGAGAGGGGAGGCATCTGAGGATGCTTCTTTTTTGCATTTATATGAAAAAGTAACAAAAAACACTTGAAAGTCAAAGAAGGTCAATGTATAATGTAGCTATAGGTCAAAATTGGTCAAATAAAAAATATATGAGCAACATGATTGAATATATGATTAGTGCCCTTTATACTGTATTTATAGTCAAAGATAGTCAAAGTCAAATAAGGCTGTCATTACGAATAGGAGGAATCTACGCATGAAATGTCAAAACTGTGGTGTTAATGAAGCAAATGTTAATCTTGCGATGAATGTTAACAACCAGAAAATGCAAGTACATTTATGTGATGAATGTTTCCGTGAAATACAAGGTCAAATGATGAATTCCAACGATTTCTTTTCTGGATCACCTTTTGAAAATACAAATTCCAACAATAAATATTTCCAGGGGAACGGAGGAAACGCCACGGGAACGAAAGTAAGAGAGAAACAAAACGACAGGAATGGCCTGCTTGATCAGTTAGGTAAAAATATATCTGACGAAGCCAGGTCCGGCAACATAGATCCGGTCATCGGCCGTGACATGGAAGTCAGGCGTGTCGTTGAGACATTGAACAGAAGGAACAAGAACAACCCGGTACTGATCGGTGAGCCCGGTGTCGGTAAAACTGCCATCGCAGAAGGACTGGCACTCAAAATCGTCGAAGGTACTGTGCCGGCCAAGCTGATGGATAAGGAAATATATATCCTTGATGTAGCATCGCTTGTGGCAAATACAAGCATGCGCGGCCAGTTTGAAGAGCGTATGAAACAGCTGATCAGTGAGCTGCAGGAACGTAAGGATGTCATCCTGTTCATCGATGAAATCCACCAGATCGTGGGTGCAGGTACGGCAGAGAGTTCCCAGATGGATGCCGGTAATATCCTGAAGCCTGCACTGGCACGCGGTGAACTGCAGATCATCGGTGCTACGACTCTGAAGGAGTACCGTCAGATTGAAAAAGATGCAGCACTTGAACGCCGTCTTCAGCCGATCATTGTGAAAGAACCGTCATTGGAGGAAGCGGAACTGATACTTCAGGGTATTAAAGACCGTTATGAAGCGTTCCATGAGGTACGTTATTCCGATGAGGCCATCCGTGCTTTTGTATCTCTGTCAAACAGATATATACAAGATCGCTTCCTGCCGGATAAAGCAATCGATCTGATGGATGAGGTCGGTTCCCGTCTGAATCTTTCCAACGCAGAGAACGATTCCGGCTCGATCAAACAGAAGCTCGAAAAGATTGCGAAGGAAAAAGACGAAGCTGCTGAACAGGAAGATTACGAAAAGGCTGCAAACCTCAAATATCAGGAGCTGCAGCTTGAAAAGCAGCTTGAAAAAGCTGAAGATGAAGCGCAGGTCATTGATGTGGATGTTTCCGATATCCAACTGATCGTGGAAGAGAAAACGGGTATCCCTGTGACGAAACTCCAGGCGGATGAACAGGAAAAAATGCGTGACCTCCAGGGTCAGCTTGGCTCAAAAGTCATCGGCCAGGGAGAAGCTGTGGGTAAAGTGGCGAAAGCTATCAGACGCAGCCGTGCCGGACTCAAATCCAAGTACCGCCCAATCGGTTCATTCCTGTTCGTCGGACCGACCGGTGTCGGCAAGACAGAACTGACAAAAGCGCTTGCAGAGGAATTGTTCGGTTCACGTGAATCACTCATTCGTCTTGATATGAGTGAGTACATGGAAAAACATGCTGTCTCTAAAATCATCGGTTCGCCTCCAGGCTACGTTGGTCACGAAGAAGCAGGACAGCTGACTGAAAAAGTCCGTCACAACCCTTACAACATCATACTGCTCGATGAAATAGAGAAAGCACACCCGGACGTACAGAACATGTTCCTGCAGATCATGGAAGACGGCCACCTCACAGATTCACACGGCCGTACGGTAAGTTTCAAGGAAACAGTCATCATCATGACAAGTAACGCGGGTACAGGTGTGAATACGGCGAGTGTCGGCTTCGGCCCTGAAAAACATGATTCAGTATCCACTCTTGATAATCTGAGTGACTACTTCAAACCGGAATTCCTGAACCGCTTCGACTCCATCATAAACTTCAGCGAATTGTCTGAAGAGGATCTGCTGCAAATTGTGGATCTGATGCTTGCGGAACTTCAGGAAACAGTGGAAGAAAATGAACTCAGCATCACAATCACGGAGGAAGCAAAACAGATACTGGTACAACTCGGCTATGACAAGCGCTTCGGTGCAAGACCGCTCCGCAGAGTAATCCAGGATAAAATCGAAGATCAGCTTACAGATCTGATCCTCGAAGAAGAGACACTGGAAAACATCAAAGTCGAAGTACAGGACGAAGAGATAAAAGTAGTAAAAGCATAAACATGAACAAAGAAGGCTCTGGATCCTCAAAGGATTCAGAGCCTTCTTTTATCTATACAGTAAAATCGGCAAAGTGGAGCGGTATATGGCGGGCGTCTGTATCTGTTACGGAGGGGGACTGAAAATTCCGGCATCGGATTATATATTTTACCTGCATGCAGCAGGTTAAATAAAGTTTATGTTAACATTTAAAGGGAATCAAAATATTAACTACATTTGAAAGGGGTATTCGATGAAACGGTGGATGTTCCTGATGCTGATTATCGCGCTGGTTGGGGTTCTTGCAGCATGCAGTGGAAACAACGAAGAGTACCAGGGGGACGAAGAAGAAACAGAATCGTTTGGTGAGACGGGCGACTCTGAAGTTATTGTCGACCTGATGGACACCAATGAAGAACAGGTGGCGAAAGCAACTCTGACTGAAGGGGAATCCGGAGTCGACATCGCTCTTGAAGGTGAGAACCTTCCACCGGGCGAACACGGCTTCCATTTCCATGAGACCGGCTCCTGTGAACTGCCTGATTTTGAGTCGGCGGGCGGCCATTATAATCCGACAGATGCCAACCACGGCATGAACGATCCTGACGGCCCCCATGCGGGTGACATGGAAAATATAGAAGTGGATGAAGACGGCACAGTGGATACTGAAGTTACTGCAGATATGGTTACACTTGAGGAAGGTGAGGATAATACGCTCTTTACTGAAGAAGGTACGGCACTCATGATCCATTCTGAAGCGGATGACTATGAGTCACAGCCGTCAGGTGATGCGGGAGACCGTATCGCATGCGGTGTAGTGGGTGAATAGGTGCAGCATTCAGGGAAAGACCGCCGGACGGGCGGTCTTCTTCATTCTGACATTGAGTTGAAATCTATGACATGGGACAATATTAAATGAGATAATGAACCCAGTGATTAATGCACGAAAGAAAGAGGTATTTGATGAAAAAGAGGAGTATATTTGCGTTGGTCATGTGCCAGGTTTTGGTCTTATCCGCATGCGGCATGAACAGCGATGACGAATCGGAATTCGATCAGCAGCAGACGATCAATGACACGAACTACCAGGAGAGTGACAGCGGTTCGGATAATGGCGACTGATTTTCCCGGACGAATGAAATACGGCAGACAAAAAATCCATGCGGCAATCTACGTCCGTCGTGGATTTTTATTTGAGAACAGATATGAAAATACTGAAAAAATATTTTAATGAATTCTGTTTAAATAATTGCTGGATGTGAATACTATAGATAGAATAGTTACTATAGGGTATATAGAATATTCAGTAATAAAATTGGCGGAAAAGATTTCGCAAAGGGGAGAAATATGATGAAAAACAGCGCACTGGATTGGGACTTTGAAGCTGCAAGGGCAAGTGCTCCCCATGCTCTCATCATGGTGGGGTTCATAGTGGCATTTTCAATCTGGTTCGGCTTTGCCTGGGGCATAGCCGGATGGATTCTGTTTGCAGCGGCGATGATCGGCGCTGCCTATATATTGGCCGGCAGTCTCAAGAACCGGGAGCTTTCAAAATCTGCCGGCAATGACAGGACTTCTGATGTCGTACGCATAGAACGATCGGTCGGCTTTCTCGTCGGTGTCACTTACGCTACAATTCTTATTGTTGTCATACTTATGCTCGTACTTGAAGTGGCCATGTTCATCGTACCGTTCATCACGCTGGTGATGGGGATACACTTCCTTCTGCAGGCACCGATCATGAACCGGAGGTTCGATTACTACATCGCGCCACTGCCTTTGATATCGAGCTGTATCGCGGCCTATTTTGCATTCCAGCCGGATGCATCGCTTTATACGGTCTACGCAATTGCGGGCCTTGGCGGAGCGGCTGCCGCACTCATATATGGCTATTATGTCATAGATACCTACAGAAAACTCGTCAAAAGCAGAAGGGCTGTCTGATGACTTAGCCGGTTTAAGGCCTCCGGAGACCTGTGCTCTCCGGAGGCCTTTATAGTATCAGTGTGCAGATTGAGGAGCAGATTCACGGCGGCCGGGCTGGTCCCGCTAAAGCAAATGGATGAGAGATGATATACTTGGGACAAATACGTGATTATGAGGAGGACAGTATTGAAGAAGAGTAATATATATTTCATCACCCTGTATGCGGCGCTGTTTACCATCCTGGCCATCAGTATCAGACTGGACTTCACGGATGCTCTGGACAGGTCGGTGTATTTATTTTTGAGGAGATTTGCGGATGCCGGGTGGCTGGAGGCGTATCTGTCCTTCCTCTCCTATATCTTCAAGCCTTCCCATGCTGCAGTCATATTCCTTATTGTGGCTGTGGTGTATTATTTCAAAAAGGATCCTCATTTCTGGCTGTATACGATTGGTGCCGGGGCAGGCCTCGCAATCGGGACTGCGATGAAATATACTTTCCAGAGGGCGCGGCCGGATGTTGAACATGCGGCATTCGACGGTTACAGCTTTCCGAGCATGCATGTGCTGTCGTTCATGGTCCTTGTCATTCTGCTGTTCCGGCTCAGCCGGAATATCTATGTGAGGGCGGTCCTGGTCTTTCTGGTCATTTCAATGATGGTGTCCCGTATTTACCTCGGCGCCCACTATCTTTCCGATACAGTGGCCAGTGTCATTGTCATCGCCCTGATTCTTCATGTGCTGGAGGAAGTCAAAGTCAGATTTTCAAGCTGATTGGTCTTCAGAGTGACAGCAGACTCTGTATGAGAAGATAGACGCCTGTGCCGCTCAGAAGAACATAGGTGAAAATCCGGAATGTATCCTGATCGATCCACTTGTGGACATACTGACCGATGACAAGGCCCGCGAGCACAGCGGGTGCCGCATAAAGGCTGGATTTCCAAATCAGTACGCTGGTCCCGGTAAAAGTGATCTGTGTGACGAGACTGACTGAATAGATGAACAGGTAGAAGGCAAGTGTCGTAGCACGCACCCTGTCCTTGTCCATGCTGGTGCCGGTGAAATAGAGCAGTATCGGCGGACCGGGCATGCCGATGCTTGTGGTGAACAGTCCGGACAGTCCGCCGGCCAGATTATCCCGGCCCCGCGTCTGACTGATCCTGAAGTTCAAAATGAGCAGTAGAGTGAGCATGAGGAGCAGAACGCCGACAGAAAACTTGAAAGCCTCTATGTTAATCGACATATAGATCGCTATGCCGAAAGGGACGCCGGCGAGGCTTGCTGCTATCAGCCGCTTCAGCAGTGCGAAGTCGACCGAGTCCATGATGGAACGGATGAGCGCCAATGAAATGACGAGGGACAGGATGATATTTATCTGGATCGCTTCCTGCGGATGAAACAGCATCAGAAACAGCGGGGTGGCCATTATGGAAAAGCCGAACCCTGTACTCGTCTGTAGTATGGAAGCGATGAGCGCTATGCATATGAAAAATATAAAAGCGGACACAGTGTCATCCTTTCTTGGGAACATGTTTACATAATGACCATGATACCATTCTGAGGAAAAGTTGCTAGGGGGGATTTTGATGAAGAGATGTCAGTGGATGGGAGAGTACCTATTCATGCAGGCAATCGGGATGATCATTGACCATGTTGAAGAAAGTGGAAGTCGTTCGGAAAATTCAACTATGAACTGTTAAGGAAAATGTACGGGGATGAAGCCTGGCTGAAGGAGGAGAAACGGATGGGATTTTTAAAAGATGCAGCAGCTGTTTTCAAAAAGAAAAAACTGGTTTTCAAAGAGAGGCGTCAGATTGCAGGGGATGTATATACTTTCAGATTTGAAAAGCCGGAGGGGCTGAGCTGGCGGGCGGGGCAGCACGGACTTTTCACAATTACCCATAAGAAAGTCAAACCGCCGACAAAGCCTTTCACAATCTCTTCGTCCCCGAGGGAGGACGTGATTGAAATGACGACCAGGATAGATGACAGGCCGAGTGATTATAAACAGGCCCTCCTCGAGCTGGAACCCGGCATGGAGATGACCATGAGCGGTCCCGTCGGCTCGTTTCACACAGATGACGGGGAGCGGATGGTCTTCATTGCCGGCGGAATCGGCATCACACCTTTCCATGCGATGCTCAGGGAACTGTCTGATGCGGATATCAGGGCGGAAACACCACCCATCCTGCTGTATGTTGACGGAGAAGGAAGGTTTACGTACAGTGAAGAACTTTCGGTCATCACCGACAGGGGAATCGCAGAAGTGCATTTTATAGAGTCGAGTGAAGAGCTGCACAAGGAACTTGAGCTGCTCGAAGGGACAGACGTTGAAAATTACCTTATCGCCGGACCCTATTCCATGGTCGAATCGGTAAGCAAGCATCTGGTTGGCACCGGCGTACCGAAAAAGAACATTAGAAAAGAGACGTTCATTGGATATTAGACAGGGGACTCATCAGATATGACAGCAAAAAACTGAACGTAAAAGAAACCAAAAAACAGTAAGGAGCATCTGCCGCGGCAGATGCTCCTTTTACATCAGTCCATCGATAATCATATAGATTCCGAGGATAAGGAGGCCGAAGCGGAGTACCTGGGAGAGGGAATGGCTGTCCAGGGCCTGGTTGATCCTGACACCGATTTTTGATCCTATGTAGGTGGCGACGATGAGGACAGCGCCGTAACCCCACAGTATGTTGCCCTGTGCAAAATGACCCGCGGAGCTCGACAGGCTGGAGCTGAAAATGATCACCATGCTGGTCGCTACGGCAACATGCGGGGAGAAATTAAGGACGATGATCATCAGTGGAGTCATAAGGGCGCCGCCGCCGATGCCGAACAGCCCGGCACTGATGCCGATCAAGAATGATGCGGAGATGCCAATCAGCGGTTTGAATTCCTTTTTTTCCTGAACGGCAGCCTCTTTGTCCCTGATCATCCTCGTTTTGAAGGTGAGCACCATAAAGATGAGGAGCAGGAAGGCGCCGAAGATGATTCCGAATGAATCCTGATTCAGAAACCGGCTCAGATAAGCGCCGGCCAGTGAACCCGGCACAATTCCTATGGAAAACAGCATTCCGCTTTTTAAGTCCACGGTTTTTGACCTGCCGTATGCAAGCATCGAAAACAATCCTGTAAAGACGAGTGTCAGTGAAGAGGTTCCGATCGCATTCTGTACAGACATGTCACCGATGATTTCTGTGTTGTTGGAAAAGAAAATCAGTGAAGGCACGATAATGACCCCGCCGCCGATCCCGATGAGGGCACCGATGATGGAGGCTGCAGTACCAATGAGCAGCAGAAGAACGATATCCATTTTGTCACCACTTTTACTTGTTGTTACTGTCTAATATAACATGAAAAGCCCGGGATATTCTTATGATTTCGAGTGGATATATCATCTTGTAATAAAAACTGAAAACCTTTGCTGGACGGAGGTAATTCAGCAAAGGGGAACGAATGCAGATCTGGATTACGGATTTCATGGCTCTCTTTTTTGTATCCGATGTATATATAGGCATTCAGTCAGGGTACAGGGTACTATTATGGTTTGGATATTAAGGAAGGAGACTGCTATATGAATATTGGTTTGATCGGTGCAGGTGCAATCGGGAAGTTTCTGCTGGATGAGATTAATAAAAGTGCCCACGAAAGCCTTAAGGTCAGCAGTGTACTGGTAAGGGACAGGGAAAAGTATAAGTCACTGGAATCCGATTACGGGGTGGAACTTTTCACCGGCACCGGGGAATTCCTGTCCTCCGATATAGATATCGTGGTCGAAGCGGCGACGGTGGAGGCGGCCAAAGAGCTGCTGCCCGGGGTCATCAAAGAGAAGGATGTGCTGCTGATCAGCACCGGTGCACTCGCGGATGAGGATCTGGTGGCGGATGTCACCCGGAACGCGAATGAATATGATCATGCATTGCATCTGCCATCGGGCGCAATCGGCGGACTGGACCTGCTGCAGAATGCACAGACATTCGGGAAACTTGACAGTGTCTCTCTTGAAACACGCAAACCTGCCGGCTCCGTGATTGGTGAGGAAATCGATGCGGAAAAAGTGGTGTTTGAAGGCAATGCAGCTGAAGCGATCGATAAATATCCGAAAAGCATGAATATCTCCATAATCCTTGCTTTTGCAGGCGTTGGCATGAAAGATACGGATGTCACCATCATCGCCGATCCGAAAATCGACAGGAACGTCCATAATGTGAAAGTGACTGGCGATTTCGGTGAGGCTGAATTCACCTTCAGGAACAATCCGCTGCAGGACAATCCGAAGACAAGCCATCTTGCTGCGCTGAGTGTATGCGGTACGCTCGAGCGCATTTACAAGAACGTGAAGATCGGCAGCTGATTTTTACACTAATAGAATAAATAAAGTCCCGGATATGACAAATGTCATGTCATAATGCTGACAGATTCATCTGTTATGTTCCGCCCGCAGGCCTCATAATATATATTGATAAAATAACGGGAAGAGGGAAGCATTATGACCAGAGAAAAACAGGCGCAGCTCAGGAAATCTGTGATGCCCTATGCAAACGCCGAGACGCGGGCGAGCATCATACAACTATTGAATACGATACTTCCATTCTTTGTATTCTGGTTTTTGGCATATCAGACATTGAGCATTTCATTCTGGCTGAGCCTGCCGTTCAGTGTAATCACGGCCGGTTTCATGATTCGTTCGTTCATCATTTTCCATGACTGCACACACGGTTCATTTTTCAGAAACAAAAAGCTCAATGATTTTTGCGGCACATTCACAGGCGTAATTACACATTTCGCCTATGAGAAATGGAAACGTGAGCATTCAATCCATCACGCAACAAGCGGCAATCTTGATAAGCGCGGCATTGGTGATATATGGGTGATGACGGTAAAGGAATATGAGGAGGCGGATAAATGGGAGCGGCTGAAGTACCGTCTCTACCGCAATCCACTGATCATGTTCGGTCTGGGACCATTCCTTCTGTTCCTGTATTCCAACCGCTTCAACCGGAAGGGACCGAAACGAAAAGAGCGTCTGAACACGTATCTCATCAATGCAATACTTGTTTCAGCATACTGCCTCATCGGTTTCACACTCGGCTGGCACGTCGTCCTGCTTGTCCAGCTGCCGATCATCTATATCGCGGGAGCACTCGGAATCTGGCTCTTCTACGTGCAGCACCAGTTTGAAGATTCCTATTTTGAAAACGAATCGGAATGGGATTTCGTAAAAGCTGCGGTTGATGGAAGTTCCTACTATAAATTGCCTAAATGGCTGGAGTGGATGACGGGTAATATCGGCTATCACCATGTACACCACCTCGCACCGCGCGTGCCGAATTATCATCTGGAAAAAGCGCATGAAAATACGCCGCCTCTCCATAAGGCGACGACGATTACTTTGAAGACGAGTCTGGAATCCATAAAATTCCGCCTGTATGATGAAGAGAACAAGACTTTCGTCAGCTTCAGGCACATGAGACAGCGTCTGAAGAATAATATTAGTAAAAGGCCGACGACACATTAATGATGGCAATATCCCCCTGTTTTTCAGGGGGATATTTTTACCTATTGATACTCTGCCGCATTTGAAACTGATACAATGAAGCAAAAGAGATGGAAAGGGGAGAGCCTGTTGCGCGACTGGTATCATATTTTTCCGAAGAACACAGGGCTGAGCCTGTACATATGGATCATTTTCTGCGTGCTTCCATTCTATTTCATATTCCGCTCGACCTCTCCCTGGGAAGTCGGTGTGGGAGTCGTCATAACGATACTCTTCTTTGCGGTCTACTGGCTGACATTCAATTCCAGGGGCGCATTGGTGTATATCGGAATCAGCCTTGAGTTCATAATCAATATTGCGATGACCGTCCTGTTCGGATATGTATATTTTGCACTGTTCATCGCGTTTTATGTGGGTAATATAAGAAGTAAAGCCGGGTTCGTCTCCATGTATGTCATCCATCTGGTGCTGACTGTGGCTGCCATCATATTCGCGTTTTTCATAAATTATGTACTCTTTTTGAGCCATCTCCCGTTTTTGATCATGACGGTCCTGGGTGTCATACTGATCCCTCTGAATAAATACAACAGGCTCAAGCAGGAAGAACTGGAAGTGAAGCTTGAGGATGCGAACCAGAGGATAGCTGAACTTGCGATCGTGGAAGAACGGCACAGGATTGCGCGCGATCTCCATGATACGCTGGGGCAGAAACTGTCGATGGTCGGACTGAAGGCGGAACTGTCCAAAAAACTCATCGACAGGAAACCGGACAAAGCCAAAGAGGAACTTCAGGATATACAGGATACTGCGAGATATGCACTTAAAGAGGTGCGGGAGATGATCAGTGATATGAAAAATGCGAGTCTGACGGATGAGCTTTCCCACGTCAGGATGCTGCTCGATGCGGCGGGTATCAGTCATGACATCCATACCGAGGCGGACACGGAAGAAATTCCCATGCTGACAGAAAGCGTACTCAGCATGAGCCTTAAAGAAGCGGTGACCAATGTGGTGAAACACAGCAATGCACGCCGCTGTCTCATAACCCTGACCGAATCGGACAGGGATATATTCTTAAAAATCACGGATGATGGAAGCGCTTCTTCCGAAGTCGATGCCGGCAATGGGCTGCAGGGCATGAGTGAGCGTCTGACATTTGTAAATGGAGAGTGTCATGTATTCGGTTCTGAAAAGGGATTTGAGGTCAATATAACAGTGCCCAAAGTTTTAAGGCAGATTGAGGAGGGATAGATGTGATCAGGATTGTAATCGCCGAAGATCAGAATATGCTGCTCGGCGCACTCGGGGCGCTCCTCGATATGGAAGAGGACATCGAAGTTGCCGGCAAGGCATCAAATGGCAGGGAAGTGCTCGAGCTGGTCCGGGACACCGCCCCTGACATCTGCCTGATGGATATAGAAATGCCTGTCATGACGGGGCTTGATGCAGCTGAAGCGCTCAAGGGTGAAGACTGCAAAGTGATAATTCTCACTACATTCGCACGGCCAGGATATTTCGAAAGAGCAAAAAAGGCGGATGTGAGCGGGTATTTGCTGAAAGACAGTCCGAGTGAAACCCTCGCGAACTCAATACGCCAGATCATGGGAGGCAAACGCATCTATTCACCGGAACTGATAGATGTTGTCTTTGAATCAAGGAACCCCCTGACTGCACGTGAGACGGAAATCATACAACTGCTTGCAGAAGGCAGGAAGACGAAGGCGATCGCGAAGGAGCTGCACCTTTCGGACGGTACTGTCAGGAACTATGTGTCCGTCGTTTTGGATAAACTTGAAGTGGATAACAGAATCGAAGCCATAACAAAAGCCCGTGACAAGGGGTGGCTGAAATGAATGAGGGCTGAAGATGCGGTGGTTCCGTGTAAAAAATCCAGTATATATTGCTACAATGGAGATGAGGTGGTTATATGACAACATCAGAATCAAGTGTGTCGATCCGCAGCGTTTCTAAAAGTTTCGGCCGCAATGAAGTATTGAAAAATATCGATCTGGAAATCGCAAGAGGGGAGATTTTCGGTCTTCTGGGCCCATCCGGTGCCGGAAAGACCACATTGGTCAGGGCGCTTGCGGGGCTCGACACGCCCACAGACGGTGAGACCCGCGTGTTTGGGGAGAAGATGCCCAATCTGAAGCTGATGAAGAGAATTGGCTATATGGCCCAGGCGGATGCATTGTATGAAGATCTGTCCGCCCTTGAGAACCTGGAGTTCTTTGCAAGTCTGTACGGGATTGAAGGGAAGCGCCGGAAGAAGCGTATAAATGAACTGATGGCACTGATGGATCTTTCTGACCACCTGAATGTGAAGACGGCCAAATTTTCCGGCGGGATGAAACGTCGCCTGTCCCTGGTCATCGCACTGCTTCATGAACCTGAGATGCTGCTCCTCGATGAGCCGACTGTCGGCATCGATCCGATACTGCGGATGAGGGTATGGGATTTTTTCTATGAACTGAACAGGGCGGGCACGACGATAATAATAACGACCCACGTGATGGACGAGGCGGCAAAATGCTCAAGGCTGGCCATGATGCAGAGAGGGAAGATCGTCGCTGCCGGTACGCCCGGCCGACTGAAAAAAGACACGGGTGCCGAGACGCTGGAAGAGGCATTCCTCGTGTATGGAGGAGATTGAGATGAGGGTATTCGCCCTGTCAAAAAGGATTCTGCAGCAGCTGATCCGCGATAAACGGACATTGGCCCTGATCATATTTGCCCCTATCCTGGTTCTGACAATGCTTTACCTTGTTTTCGACGGGGAGGAGTATGTTCCTGAAATCGGGCTGGTGAATGTACCAGAACAAGTGGCGGAGCAGATGGAGGCTTCCGATGCCGAAGTGACAGTATATGATAATCAGGTCGAGGCGTACCACGGAGTCGTCTCCGGGAGCCTTGACGGGTACATCCAGTTCGAAGACGGCAGTCCGCTTGTCTTTCTGGAAGGCAGCGATCCTTCGGTGAACAGCGAAGTCATCCGGTGGATTCAGTCGACCCTGTCCGCGCTTCAGGAAGACAGCCACGCCGCAAACCTTGAGATTGAATATCTGCACGGTTCGGAGGATATAGGAATTTTCGATTACTACGGCCCGGTACTTCTCGGCTTTTTCGTCTTCCTGTTCGTCTTCCTGGTCTCCGGCGTCTCCTTCATCAGGGAACGGACGACCGGCACATTGGAACGGCTCCTGTCGACACCGATCAGGAAATGGGAGATTGTAATGGGGTATCTGCTCGGCTTTGCCCTTGTGACCATACTGCAGTCGGCGATCATAGCATGGTACAGCATATATATCCTCGATATGATGATGGCCGGCAGGTTTACAGCAGTGCTTGCCATTATACTTCTTTTGGCCCTGACGGCGCTGACGCTCGGCATCCTGATATCATCATTCGCGAACAGCGAGTTTCAGATGATCCAGTTCATCCCGGTTGTCGTCATTCCGCAGATCTTCTTCTCAGGGCTCTTCAATCTGGAGACCATTTCTGACCTCCTGAGCTGGATCGGTCCGCTCACCCCGCTGTATTATGCAGCAGAGTCTCTGAGGGATGTGATGGTCCGTGGCTATGGGTGGAGGGACATCTATGACAATCTTCTGGTTCTTCTCGGTTTCTCCGCCGGCTTCGTCATACTGAACATCCTTGTCCTCCGTAAATACCGGAAAATCTAAGCTGTAATCAGGCCTTTTCACGGCCTGATTTTTTTATGGAAATCCAGAACATTTCATTTGACTGAAAATTCAGACCCGCATATGATGGGTTTAAAGCGGTGTATAAAGCATGGAATGCAGACGTGGTTTCAAAAATCAATCAAATATAGATGCAGAAACGGAATCCAGCCTGGATGAGGCTTCTAATATCATCACTTTATCAAAAAAGGAGAGTACTTTATGAGCAAAGTGAATTTGGAAGCAGCAAAACAGATTATCGCAGGTGCTGAAGAGGAAGCTTCGAATATCGGGGTCCAGATGGTGATTTCGGTATTGGATGAAGGGGGGAACCTTATCGCCACACACCGTATGGATGATGCATGGCTGGCAAGCATTGATATAGCGCAGAATAAAGCCTGGACGTCTGTGGCACTGAAGATGCCGACCTCCAATCTTGAAGAGGCTACAGTGCCGAATGCGGAACTGTACGGACTGAACACGACAAACCAGGGACGCATCGTCGTCTTTGGCGGCGGCTTCCCGCTTGAAGTTGGCGGAAAGGTCGTTGGTGCAGTCGGTGTGAGCGGAAGCAGCGTTGAAAATGATGTGAAAGTTGCAGAAGCGGGTGTAAAGGCATTTAACCAAACATCTTAAAATAAGCAGTGGTTTACACTGCGAGGAGGGGTACAGATGGAAGGAAACCGTGGTGTAGTCTATACAGGAGCCGGCAGTGTTGAAGTCCAGGATATCGAATTTCCGGATCTGGTATTGAAGGATGGTCCGGGTGTGCCAAAAGAGAATGTCGGACGTAAATGTGAACATGGCGTAATACTTAAAGTCATTACGACGAACATTTGCGGTAGTGACCAGCACATGGTGCGCGGGCGCACCACAGCACCTGAAGGCCTGGTGCTCGGACATGAAATTACAGGTGAAGTGATTGAAGTCGGACGCGATGTCGAGTTTGTCAAAAAAGGGGATATCGCATCCGTCCCGTTCAATATTGCCTGCGGACGTTGTGAAATGTGCCGTGAACAGAAGACGCATATATGTACAAATGTAAACCCTGACAGGCCGGGTGCAGCATACGGTTATGTGGACATGGGCGGCTGGGTCGGCGGCCAATCCGAATATGTGATGGTGCCTTATGCGGATTTCCAGCTCCTGGTGTTCCCGGACAAGGAACGGGCCATGGAAAAGATACTCGACCTGACTATGCTTTCGGATATTTTCCCGACAGGCTATCATGGGGCTTTGACCGCCGGGGTCGGGACCGGCTCCACAGTCTATGTGGCAGGTGCCGGACCGGTCGGTCTTGCAGCGGCCCATTCCGCTCAGCTGCTCGGTGCTTCCCGGGTGATCGTCGGAGACATGAAGGCGGAAAGACTGAAACAGGCTGAAAGCTTCGGCTGTGATACGGTGGATCTGACCAAACATGACAGGCTGGGCGAACAGATTGAACAGCTTCTCGGCGTGCCGGAAGTGGACAGTTCAATCGATGCGGTCGGTTTCGAGGCGTCCGGTCACGGCAAGGACGGCGGAGAACAGCCGGCAGCCGTGCTGAATACCATCATGGACGTGACACGCGCAGGCGGAGGTCTCGGGATCCCGGGCCTGTATGTAACGGAAGACCCCGGAGCGTCGGATAAAGACGCACAGTCCGGTTCACTGAAAGTGCGGTTCGGCCAGGGCTGGGCAAAGGCGCATCACTTCACAACAGGACAGACCCCTGCCATGAAGTATAACAGGGACCTCATGAAATCCATCCTTTCCGGTAATGCGCAGATCGCCAAAGCGGTGAATGCCACAGTCATCGGTCTGGATGAAGCACCGGACGGCTATAAGGATTTCGACAGTGGTGTGGCGAAGAAATTCGTCATCGATCCGCACGGCATGCTCAAATGATATGAACACACGGTCTATGCCTGAATTTTATAAATGCCCTTCTACTCCATGTAGAGGGGCATTTTTGACTCAATCTGTTAACCATGCCGCAAAGGCCGCCAGATCGGGGAAATTTTCATCCGCCGCCACTTTCTGTTTTTTGCCGTGGCCAATGAAGACCGTTTTGGTTCCGGCATTCCTCCCCGCGTCGATATCCGGTTCCCGGTCGCCGGCCATGTAACTGCGGGAGAGGTCGATATCATGCTTGTCGGCAAGAGCCAGAAGCATGCCGGGTTTCGGTTTCCGGCAGCCGGCCTGAGGCATATGCGGACAATAGTCGACATCATCCACGTAGGCGCCGAAAGCCGACAGCTGCTGTCCCATTTCCTCATGGATGCGTCCAAGCGCATCCTCAGTCATATATCCGAGGCCGATGCCGCCCTGGTTTGTCACGACAAATACTTTCCAGCCGGTTTGATTCATTTTACGTATCGCCTTTCCCACACCGGAAAGAAGATGGAAATCTTCGGGTGAATTCACGAATTTCACTCTTTTGCTCAAAACTTCGTTGATGACTCCGTCACGGTCCAAAAATACTGCTCTGTCCATTCTGCTGCCTCCTTTACCAATAGGGTACATCAAAACAAGCTGCAATAATAAAACAATGCATTAAGGCTATTAATATTCCCCCTGCGGATAGAGTGCAGGAAAATGGACATTTACGGTAAAACGGAGAGGCCCGGACACACAGGGCTCTGGAGTTTTATCCATTCAGGGCATATATCTCGCGGGCCATCGCTTCCAGTGCATACATGACGGGAATCTGTGTGGTGATGTTGGCATTTTCAAACCATTCTTCGGTGATGTAATACGATATGTTCACATCCGATATTTTGGCGATAGTGGAATGCTTATGATTCGTTATGCTGATGATGGTGCTGCCCTCCTGTTTGCGCTGGTTCAGGTGCCTGACCGTGGATTCATTTTCACCGGATACGGAGAGGGCGATCGTCACGCTGTTATTCCTCAAGTTCGAATGGATGGGGAAATAGGAGTCTTTTATGTACATGGAGAATTTCCCGAGGCTTGAGAAATAGCGTGCGCCGTATTCGGCCAGAATCCCTGAACTGCCGATACCGATGAAGATGACGTTGTCGGCTCGTTCTACGAGGGCGGCTGCATGCTTGATTTTTTCGTCGATATCCCCTTTCAGTGTCCTTTCGAAAAACTCGGCAACGGTGTGCTGCACATTCTGTGGCCCTGACGTCTTTTCCTCTTCAAGCTGCATTTTGATCCGGACTTTGAATTCAGAGAATCCTTCGCAGCCGACTTTTCTGCAGAAACGCAGGATTGTGGTAGTGGACACATGGGTGGCGTCGGCAAGCTCGCGAATCCGCATGTAGGCCACCTTGTCCATATTGCCTGCGATATAGTTATATAAAGACGTTTCGAGTTCATTGAATGATGCGATTTCCTCCTGTGTAAACATTTGTGGATTTCTCCTTTCCTGGAGTGGTGAGAACATTTGAAGCGTAACATAATATATTGATGAAACACAGTGTTACACATAAGTGACAAGTTCCTAAGTGAGTCATTCTGCACTTAATCCCCGGGAAGACTGTCGGCTGCAAGCGGGTACAGTTACAATTGGAGTATCAATTATTTATACGGAGGTATTCATATGGCTAAGGGAATAAAGATCGCAACGATTGGCGGCGGGTCAAGCTACACACCCGAACTCGTGGAGGGATTCATTAAAAGATACGACGAATTCCCACTCAGTGAGCTCTGGCTGGCAGATGTTGAATCGGGTCGTGAAAAACTGGAGATCGTCGGGAATCTGGCAAAAAGGATGATCCGGAAAGCCGGACTGCCGATCGAGGTCCATCTGACACTCGACCGCAGAGAGGCATTGAAGGGGGCAGATTTCGTCACAACACAGTTCAGGGTTGGACAGCTCGACGCACGTGCAAAAGATGAGAGTATACCGCTGAAGTACGGGGTGCTTGGCCAGGAGACGAATGGGCCGGGTGGACTGTTCAAAGGACTGCGTACAATCCCGGTGATACTCGACATATGCAGGGACATGGAGGAACTCTGTCCGTCTGCATGGCTGATCAACTTCACAAACCCTGCCGGCATGGTGACTGAAGCGGTACTCCGCCACTCGAACATAGAAAAGGTGATCGGGCTGTGCAATGTACCAATCGGCATGGAGATGGGCATCGCAAAGCTGCTTGATGTCGACCATTCAAGAATCCGTATTGACTTTGCGGGGCTGAACCATATGGTCTATGGACTCGATGTCTATGTGGACGGCGTGAGTGTCAAAACTGAAGACATTGGAAAACTCACAGATCCCGCAAACAGCAGTTTCGTCAAGAACATCGACGGTATGGGCTGGGAGCCTGAATTCATAAAGGCGCTTGACCTGATTACGTGTCCGTACCATATGTATTACTATAAATCCGGTGAAATGCTGGAGAGGGCGAAGGCCAGTGCAAAAGAAGAGGGGACACGTGCCGAGGTGGTCCAGGCGCTTGAGAAGGAACTGTTCAAGCTGTATGAAGATGAGAGCCTGGACATCAAACCGCCGCAGCTGGAAGAACGCGGAGGTGCATACTATTCGGATGCGGCGGTCCGGCTGATCACATCGATCTATAATGACAAGCGGGACATCCAGCCGGTGAATACGATGAACCGCGGGGCCATCGGGAGCCTGCCTTACGGATCGGCAATCGAAACCAGCTGTGTCATCACAAAAGACGGCCCTGTCCCCCTTTCTTTCGGAGATCTGCCGGTGGCAGTCCGCGGGCTTGTCCAGCAGATAAAATCATTCGAGCGCATCAGTGCAGAAGCTGCTGTAGAGGGTAATTACAATAAGGCGGTACTGGCTCTTGCAATCAACCCTCTGACGCCGTCCGATAAGATTGCAAAAGACATTGCCGATGAAATGATGGAAGCCCATAGAGCATATCTGCCGCAGTTTTTTCAGGCGGTAAAATAGATGGAATCCAGGTATAATGGAGTACAGAAGTGTTAGTCGAGGAGGATTACATTGACGGTAAAATTGATTGCTGTAGATATGGACGGGACATTCCTGAACGATGCAAAGGAATATGACCGGGAAAGATTCGCAGGACTTTATGGAAAGATGAAGGCAGCAGGCATCAAATTCGTCGTGGCGAGCGGTAACCAGTATTATCAGCTGAAATCATACTATGGTGATATCCAGGACGAAATCAGCTATGTCGCGGAAAATGGTGCATTCGTCGTCGCCGGGGGTGAGGAAGTGTCCTCCGTAAGCATCCCGGAGGCACACGTTGAAGCGGTCACCGGTGAAATTGCCAAGCATGACAAACTCGAAACAATAGTCTGCGGCAAAGAAAGTGCCTATGTACTGGATTATGTAACGGATGAATATTTCGAAAGGATCCGGAAGTTCTACCGGCGTCTGAAGCGGGTGAAGAGTTTTGATGACATAGATGATCAGATATTGAAATTTGCCCTTTCATGCCCGGCGGAGGATACGGATGGACTGCAGGATTTTCTCGGGGACATCCTCGGGGAATATGTGACACCCGCATCGAGCGGCCACGGCAGCATCGATCTGATTGTTCCGGGACACCACAAGGCGAGCGGTATAAAAGCATTGCAGGAGCGGTGGAACATCAGAGACAGTGAGACAATGGCATTCGGTGACGGCGGCAACGACCTGGAAATGCTGGCCCATGCGGAATACAGTTTCGCAATGGAAAACGCGCCGGACGATGTGAAATACACGGCAAAATACACTGCCCCTCATAATAACAAGAGCGGTGTGCTTGAAATCATCGACCAGTACTTTAAAAAAGAAGGACCGTTCCGGTAGAAGTTCAGGACTCCTTTGGGTATCATTGCCCGAAGGAGTCCTTTATATGTAATATGCCAGTACCTGCCAGCCGAAGTAGAATGAGATGAGCGCCAGGGTACTGAATATGAGGTTTTCAGCCAGGCTCCCGGTGCGTATCGTTACAGGAAACCTGACTTTGAAGCTGATCGGAAAGAACAGCTGGATGCCGCTCCTGGTCATCATATCGAGTGCGAGATGGCTGATCATGCCTATCATCAGACCGTTTTTAAGCGCCTCGTACGGCAGTACCCTGTCCATCAGAAATGACAGGATCACCAAAAACAACAGGCTGTGGGTGAATGAACGGTGTCCGAATATCAGATTTATCAGTTTCGATATTATGGGCAGTGCCCTGCCCATCCTGCTGCCGCCGTGGCAGATGTCGGGAACGAGGGAGCCTATGATTCCGGCGCCGACCATGATGACGGGATCCAGTTCCGTGAACTGTGCGAACGCAAGGCTGGAGGCGATGCCTCCGATGATATGTGTCTTACCTGTCATGATGTCTCCTCCTCCAGTCTGTATATGATATCACGGCATGTATTCCAATTATAGGAGATGTGTAATATTGATATAAAACAAGTTTTTGAAAATAAGAAACGGTTCATCGATCTGCTTCTCCTGGCGGATGAAGAGGAGAAAATGATCGACCGCTACCTCGGCCGTGGGGAGATGTTCGTCCTGGAGGCAGAGGATGTGAAAGCTGTCTGTGTCGTGACGGATGAAGGCGGCGGCGCGTTTGAAATAAAGAATATTGCCGTGGCTCCCGGCGGGCAGGGGAAAGGTTACGGCAAGAAACTGGTCCGGCATATTCTGCATTTATATAAGGGCATGGGCACTGTCATGTACGTCGGCACAGGCGACAGCCCGCTGACCCTCCCGTTTTATGAAGCATGCGGCTTTGAGAAATCGCATCAGATCGATAATTTCTTCACCGACAATTACGAAGAACCGATATTCGAGGCGGGGAGACAGCTGAGACATATGATCGTATTGAAGAAAAACCTTTAAAGGAAGGAGGCAGGAAGGATGCAGCATATTAAATGGGCGGAAAACCGGTTTAAAGGCAGATGGCAGCACATGAAGTCTGCGGAACTCTATTCCGCAGAGCGGATGGAAAAAGTGAATGATTTTCATGCATCGATGCCGGGTTATGAACAAACGCCCCTCTATGAACTGAAAAATCTGTCTGAATTACTTGGAGTCGGCAGCATTTATGTAAAAGACGAGTCTGGACGCTTTGGTCTGAACGCTTTCAAAGGTCTCGGCGTATCCTATGCCATGGCTGAATACTTTGCCGGAAAGCTTAATATTGACCTGGATGATTTCACATTCGATGAACTGCTCGGGAAGGTGTCGGACAGTCCGACAGTCATTTTTTCTACAGCAACAGACGGCAACCATGGCAAAGGTGTGGCCTGGGCATCAGAACTGTTCCACCAGGAGGGCAGAGTATACATGCCGGAAGGCACGGCAAAATCCCGGCTGGACGCAGTCCTGGAATACGGCGCTGAAGGGATAATCACTGAAATGAACTATGATGAAACAGTTGAACATGTCCAGGAGATTTCCCGGGAAAACGGCTGGGTCCATATTCAGGATACCGCATGGGAGGGCTATACGGAGCTGCCGATGTATATAATGCAGGGGTATACGACAATCATCGCCGAACTGGAAAGGCAGCTGCAGGGTGAAAATCCTGGTGAAGTTACCCACGTCATCCTCCAGGCGGGTGTCGGCTCATTCGCCGGAGCAATGGCTGCTGCCATATATAATCTGACAGGCGGCCGGTCGCCCCGCATTATTGTGGTTGAACCCCAAAAAGCGGATTGCCTGCATCAGTCAGCGAAAAGCGAGGACGGCAGCCCGGTCCGTGTGCACGGCAGCCTGGATTCGATGATGGCAGGTTTGTCATGCGGGGCACCGAGCCCGGCCGGCTGGGAAATATTGAAGTCCGTCGCCGACGGCTTCGCCTCGTGTGACGACTCCGTCAGTGCAACAGGCATGCGCGTACTCGGAAACCCGGCGGGGGAGGACAAAAAAGTGATATCAGGCGAATCCGGTGCAGTCCCGCTCGGCTTCCTGTACGAAGTGATGACGAATGAAGAATACGGGTGTCTGAAAGAACAACTCGGGCTGGGTGCAGATTCAAAGGTGCTGACGATCAGTACAGAAGGCGATACGGATCCGGACAACTACAGAAGAGTGGTATGGGACGGCAGAGACGGATACGGATGAAACAGGCGGCCGCCCGGATGTTATAATGAACGTATTAAGAAATGATTCAAAGACAGAGACCAGAGGAGAATGAGTATGCAGGGAACGAGAAGAGCGGATATAAAAGCGGGGCAGATGGTAAAAGTTGTCCAGAAGCAGGATCAGAGGTCGGGGAAGCTGACCGAAGGTGTGGTGGCGAGGATACTGACGAATTCACCGCAGCATCATCATGGCATCAAAGTGAAGCTTGAGGATGGTACTGTCGGCAGAGTGAAGGAAATCATTGGTTAGACAAAAAACTTCCCGAAAATTTTTCGGGAAGTTTTTTAATCATGCCTGCATGTCCGATTTTTCTATCTTCATGCTGTCAGTCGGTGTGGCACGGTAGACGAAAAATGACATGATTACAGCAATGATGGAAATGGTGAAAGCAATGAAATATACGAGTTCGACGCCTGCCACCATTGCCTGGTCGATTGTGGCAGGATCATTTGGATTTGATGCATTGCCCAGGAAGTTCATCTGTCTGGCATTCATGATGCTGATGAAGACGGACACCCCGATGGCTCCGGCCACCGGCTGCAGGGTCGAAACGACGGCGGTGCCATGCGGATAGAGCCGTTTCGGCAGCTGGTTGAGCCCGTTCGTCTGTGCGGGCATCATCGTGGCAGAGACTGAAATCATCAGCAGCATGAAACTGACGAGGATGACCCATGGGGAGCTTTCTGTATCCAGTCGGCTCATTACGAACATCGTACCACTCAGTATGAGCGTTGCGGGTATCATGAGCGGGCGGGGTCCGAGTTTATCGAACAGCGCACCCATGAAAGGGGACAGCGCGCCGTTCAGCAGACTGCCGGGCAAAAGCAGTATGCCCGCTGCCGCTGCGCTCAGCGCAAGCGGCCCCTGCATGTAGATCGGCAGGATGATCTCTGACGCGAACATCGTCATGATGATGATCAGGAAAAGGACTACGGCGTGGGCATACATCGGGTATTTGAACACACGCAGATCCATGATCGGTTCATCCAGCCTGAGCTGCCTGAAGGCGAACAGCGCGATGCCGATTGCGCCGGCGGCAATTGCGACCATCACTTCGGGACTCATGAATCCGGCATCACTCTTGCCGACGGAACTGAATCCGTAAATAGTACCGCCGAATCCGATTGTGGAGAAGATGATGGATGGGATATCGATCTTCGGTTTCGTCACTTCAGATACATTCACGAGAAAGATGAAGGCGAATATGATAGAGAACACTGAGAATGGGATGACCGTGATGAATAAGAACCTCCATCCAAGATATTCAACGATGAGTCCTGATAATGTGGGGCCGAGTGCCGGTGCGAACATGATGACCAGCCCGACGATCCCCATGATCTTACCCCTCTTGAGCGGAGGATAGAGCAGCAGGAAGACGTTGAACATGATCGGCATCAGCATGCCGGTGCCGATCGCCTGTATCAGACGGCCGGACAGCAGTATCGGGAAGGTGGGTGCCATTGCGCAGATGGCCGTACCTATTGTGAATATGGTCATCGTCCCGAGAAACAGCTGTCTGGTTGTAAACCACTGGATCAGAAGGGCTGAGACAGGGATGACAATGCCCATGACAAGCATGAAGCCCGTCGCCATCCACTGTACCGTCGGCAGTGTAATGTCAAACTCATGCATCAGAGTCGTCAGCGCAATATTCAACAGTGTTTCATTCAGGATGGCAAAAAATGCACCGATGATCAGTGACAGCATGATAGGGAGTGTCTTTACGTCCGGGTTTTCGGATAAGTATTCGTATTTGGTGGTATTATCCATATATGTTACCTCGCTTTAATGATTATCGGCTGCAAAAGGAGGACAGCTTAAATCAGCCGACATTAGATTATAATATGCACATAAAACAAAAACAATCAAAACCAACGCTGGCAATGAAAAAATTTTTATGATTTATACGGCAGACCGGCTCTGTTCTAAATTATGCCCGGCTTATGTATAATGTATATATAAGCAGAGGTGAATGCCATGGAAACAGCTTTTCTTTCAAAACGGCCGCAGTATAAGACGGAAGTCGCAAGGATCATATTCGAACGTTTCCATCTGGATGAGCGCAGGAAGGGGACATTCAAGGAAACAGTGAAATTTTTTTCACAGTCGGGTATCACCGGCTATCCGATTACCATGATTGCACTGAAGGGCGGCAAATGCGTCGGGACGGTCTCCATATATAGGAACGATCTGCCGGAACGGCCGGCATACCAGCCCTGGCTGGCGGCATTGTATGTTCTGCCGGATTTCAGGGGCCAGGGCGTGGCCGACAGGCTGGTCCGGGACATGCTCAACCACCTCTCAGGCCTTGGGTATGAAACCATCTATGCGAAAACCGAGACGCAGTCAAGGTATGACTACTACATGCAGAAGGGCTGGGAATTGCTCGAAACGGTTGATGTCGATGGCCGGGATAATTATATATTCAGGAAAAGGAATGACTGATTTGAGATGCGGGACAAAATGCTTCATCGTTACAATTGAACAGAACGATGGAGAGACTGTAAAGGAAGTGCCGGCACGCTCACAGGCGGATGCGAGAAAGATGGTGCGTAAGCATTTCGGCAAAGATATGAAAATCAGGTCTGTGAGAAAAAAATGATTCTGGCATGGGCATCATGTCCGGATCATTTTTATTTTTCATACACCAGTTTTTAGTAAATTAAATTTCTGTTATTCTTGTAGAAGCCGGGAAAGAAAATGAGGAGGGATCGGTTTGGCTGAAACAGCAATGGAACTTAGTGATCTCAGGAAAAAGATCGGATCCAGGGAAATCATCAAAGGCCTGGATTTTGAAATACATAAAGGTGAAGTATTCGGCTTTATCGGGCCGAATGGAGCGGGAAAGACCACAACGATCAGAATGATGGTCGGATTGATGGGTATTACGGATGGTGATGTCAGGATTCTCGGCAAAAGTGTCAAATCGGATTTCAAGGACGCCATACGGGAAGTGGGGGCGATCGTGGAAAATCCGGAAATGTATCCGTTCATGACCGGTATGCAGAACCTGAAACATTTTGCGAGGATGAGCCCGGGAGTGACGAAGGAACGCGTCAGCGAGGTGATAAAGCTTGTCGGGCTCGGGAATGCGATTAAAACAAAAGTCGGCAGATATTCCCTCGGTATGCGCCAGCGGCTGGGAATTGCACAGGCGCTGCTCCATGATCCATCAGTGCTGATACTCGATGAGCCGACCAACGGGCTCGATCCCGCCGGCATACGCGAGATCAGGAAGTATATCAGAAGGCTTGCCGACGAGGAGAATGTGGCTGTGATCATATCCAGCCACCTGTTGTCTGAGATCGAATTGATGTGTGACAGGATCGGTGTCATAAAAAACGGCGAGCTGATCGGCATCCAGTCTGTGCATGAACAGCAGGCGGAAGAGGACCCCGTGCGTGAAGTCCGGCTGGAAGTGGATCCGGCTGAGCAGGCGATTCAGGTGCTGAAAGTCCATCATGGTATTGAAGCCGCAGAGGATCGGGGATTCATCACTTTCAGTGCGAAGAAATCACTCATGCCGAGCATCGTGACCAGTCTGGTGTCAGGTGATGTACTGGTGTACCGGGTCGAAGTATCAAGCGCATCACTCGAAGATAAATTCTTCGATCTGATTGGGGAGAATGTCATTGGGTAGAATATTCAGTCTGATTTGGAACGAAGTTTCTAAGATATTCATACAGAAATCAACGTGGATCATGTATATCTTCCTCGCACTGCTTGTGGTTGCTGTTGCCGTCATCACGGCAACAACTGATATGGCGGGCAAAGAGTATGGCGCGGACTGGCAGGAGGAACTCGAAGCTGAAAACGAACAATTGGCAGAAGAGATGCAGGAAGAGGAATTCCTGACAGAGGTGAATACCCAGGAGATAGAGATGAACCGGTATCACATCGATAATGATATCAAGCCCGTTCCGTATGATGCGTGGCAGTTCGTCATAGACAACGCCATGCTTTCATCGGTCATCAGTCTGCTGACGATCATAGTGGCCGGCGGCATTGTGGCGAATGAATTCAGATGGGGGACGATCAAGCAGCTTCTCATCCGTCCGATTCCAAGGAGTATGATCCTTTTATCAAAATACATTGCTGTGCTTATATTCGCCATGATCACACTGGTCTTCCTGCTTGTCCTTTCGTGGCTGACGGGCGCGCTTGTTTTCGGTGTGGCAGGAAGCAACCCTGAACTTGCGATCAGAAGCCATGAAGGCATCGTGAGTGTATCGGCCATCGGCGAAGTGGTCGGCGGATATGGATTCAAGCTGGTGAACCTGTTCATGATGGCGACATTCGCGTTCATGATCTCGAGTATTTTCAGGAACAGCGCACTGGCAATCGGTACTGCGGTATTCCTGATGATGGCGGGGACTTCAATTGTACAGTTCTTCGCAGATAAATCATGGTCGAAATATATATTGTTCGCAAACACGGATCTGACAGTCTATGATTCTCTGCTGGGTCCGGTCCGTGAAGAGATGACAATGGGCTTTTCAATCGTTGTACTGGCTGTATACTGGATTGTATTCATAGTCGCAGCATGGCTCTTCTTCACTAAGAGGGATGTGGCAGGACAATAAGGGAAATGACGGACCGGCGTTTTGGCGCCGGTTTTTGATTGCAATTTGCATTTAATTCGGCTGTACGTTATGATAACGGGCATAACATTTTATCAAATATTCAGAATTTGATATCTGATAAAATGTTATAAATAAAAGCACCATAAATTATGGAGGAGATTCATTTACATGTCCAAACTCTGGAGTGTTGTGGACGACTGTTTCAACGCAGAATTGAATGCCGAAGACGAAGTGATGACCGGCATTCCCGCACAAAACGAGCATGGAGAGGAGGAATTCGCCGGACGGAGCAAACACCTTCATCTGCTTGCCAAGATCAAAGAGGCAAAGTCGATCCTTGAAATCGGATCCCTGGGAGGATACAGCACATTATGGCTCGGAAAATCTCTCCCTGAAGAAGGGAAGATGGCGTCGCTCGAATCCAATGCGGAATATGCGGAAATCGCTGAAAGGAATATCACAGCAGCCGGACTTGAAGACAAAGTCGAAGTCATCAATGCACCTGCGGAAGACACACTGCCGAAGTTGCTTGAAAAAGGTTACCCGCGCTTTGATTTCATCTATATAGATGCAAACCAGGCACTCTATCCGGACTATCTGGAAGCGGCAATCGATATGGCGAAATGCGGATCTGTCATCATAACAGAGCGCAAGATCGAAGACAGGTTCGAAGAGGAGGCAAACGGCCCGGAGATGCAGCGGTTCCTGAAGATCTTAAAAGACGAACCACGCATCGATGCCACCGCTTTACAGACAGTAGGAGCCAAAGGGCATGACGGGTTCATAATGGCAGTATTGGATTAGATTTAAAAAGGAAGCGGGCGGAGAATTGATCTCCGCCCGCTTTTTGGGGCTGAGGGGGCATTGCGGCACCGGTCGACGCCTATCCTTTATCAGATGGGCTGTTGGCGGAGATGGTGAACGCCATGGCTGTGTGGCCGACGCTCTCTGAAACATTGCTGAAGGCTTTCTCCAGTATCCTGAATATATCTCCCGCTTCCCCGTCCAGGCGTGTCGCGCCCTGGGCGGGTTTTACATCGATATCCGGTTCCGACGACAGATCGATCTGCGCTTCGATTTTTTCCATATAATCCGTGTCGCCAAGCGGGTAGAGTGAGAATTTGGCACCGGCCTTCTGCCCCGCTTCTGCAGATTTCTCCCGGTTCAAAGATGACTCATGGCGATTTTCTCCCCCGGTACAAGAGCTGCCCGGGCATCCGATTGCGGCGGTTCCGCTCAGTGCAACGTGTTCACCGGTTTTTGCCGCATGCAGGAATATCGACTGCATCACATCGAAGATGTTTTCAATGGACCCTCTGATTTCTGTGCTGACGTTGTCGGTCTCGGTCTCCACATTGCCGGTGTCGGTTTCATCCAGAGCGCCGAGTATGATGTCCACAAAGTCTCCTGTCATCGGAAACAGTGTGAACTGTGCGCCTGCAGTCCTTTTTTCTGCTGTCATGAAAATCCCTCCAGTAAATTTTGGAATAAAAAAACTGCACCCCGCCGGGATGCAGTCATATATCATGAAACGGATCATAAAATCTTCACTGCACTTCCCCACGCTGGTGTTATCCAGATCGGGTGATAGGGGTCCGGTTTCCCGTCTCAGCCATTTTAGGCACCCCCAGTGTCTTCAGGTATGCAGTTTTTATTCATTCCAATCATAACAGTAAAGGCATCCGGCAGTAAAGCCGGCAGGCCTTCTGCCGATACAGTGGGGTGTATATGTATTATAATGGGAGTAACTTTGATACAAATGGAAAGGACGGATATGTACATGGATCGTTTCAAAGCGCTTGTAGTGGATAAAGTGGATGGAAAGATGGAGATGGAAGTGAAGGATGTCGGACTTGATGATCTTTCGGAAGGGGAAGTGACGATAAAAGTCGCGTACTCCAGTGTCAATTATAAGGACGGCATGGTCGCTGTCAAGGGCGACCTGGCTGAAATTCTGCCGCTGGTTCCCGGCATCGACCTGGCGGGAACTGTCCTCGCTTCCGAAGACGGCCGGTTCAAAGAGGGGGACGAAGTCATCGCCACCAGCTATTTTATCGGCACACGCCATACGGGCGGTTTCAGCGAAGTAGCACGGATTCCGGCGGATTGGATCGTCCCGCTGCCGGCAGGTCTCACGATGGAGGAGTCGATGAAGCTTGGTACGGCAGGATTTACCGCCGCCCTGTGCATCCAGCGGCTGGAGGATAACGGTCTCACACCTGAAAAGGGGAGGGTGCTGGTCGACGGGGCGAGCGGCGGTGTTGGAAGCATCGCTGTGAATATGCTGGATGACCGCGGGTATGAAGTCGTTGCAAGTACGGGCCGGACAGAAGAGGCCGAATATTTGAAATCCCTCGGAGCGTCCAAAGTGATCCACCGTGACCAGGTGACGGATTTCAGGGGCCGGGCGACCCGCACAAGACAGTGGGCGGCAGCCATCGATCCGGTCGGCGGGAAGACGCTGCAGTATATACTGAGCAGTCTGGACTACGGCGGTTCGGTGGCGACATGCGGGCTGGCCGGCGGTGTAGATGTTAAGACGACGGTGCTGCCGTTCATCTCGCGCAACATCAACTGGCTCGGCATCGATTCGGTGAAGCATCCGATGGAGCACCGTCTCAAAGTGTGGGACAGGCTCGCAGGTGATATGAAACCGTCTGCCCTTGAGACTGATATTTCACACCAGATCGGCCTCGATGACCTGCCTGACACCCTCCACGATATCCTGAAAGGGAAGATACGGGGCAGGATCATAGTGAAGATGTAAAAACGCGCCAATCCGGTTTGGATTGGCGCGTTCAGTCTTATTTGGCGTAATGTTCCTCTTCGAGTTTCTGGATCTGTTCCTGGACGAACTCAGAGGATAATTTATTTTCAATGACATATCTGTTTCTCGGGCTCTTTGTACATTCGATGCTGCAGCCGCCAAGATGCTTATCCTCGTTTTCCTTCGAAGCGAGGATCTGTGCGTTGCAATCGGGATCTGCACAGTTGATGTAGCGTTCACACGGTGTGCCGTCGAAATGGTCTTTGCCGACCACTGTGTGCTCGACCTGGTTGATCGGTACTGTCAGCCTCTCATCGAAGACATACATCATGCCATCCCAGTTCTGCCCTTTTGCGACAGGGTCCTTGCCATATGTGGCAATGCCGCCGTGGAGCTGTCCGACATCATCGAAACCTTCACGTTTCAGCCATCCTGAGAATTTCTCACAGCGGATACCGCCGGTGCAGTATGTCAGTATGCGTTTGCCCTCAAGCATTTCACGGTTTTCATCAACCCATTCAGGCAGGTCGCGGAAAGTTTCCACGTCCGGACGGACGGCACCCCTGAAGTGGCCCACGTCATATTCATAAGTGTTCCTGGCATCAAGAACGATCGTATCGTGATCCTGCATCTGGCGCAGGAATTCAGCCGGTTCAAGATATTCACCTGTCAGCTCCCTCGGATCGATGTCATCTTCCAGACTAAGATTGACCAGTTCAGGACGCGGCCGCACATGCATCTTCTTGAAAGCATGGCCGTCCGCCGCATCGATCTTGAAGGTGATGCCTTCGAACAATGGATGGTTTTCCATATATTGCTTGTATCTTTCAGTATCTTCGACAGTACCCGAAACGGTACCGTTGATGCCTTCCCCGGCTACGAGAATCCTTCCTTTGAGATTCATGCCTTTGCAGAGTTCAAGGTGTTCCCGGGAAAATTCCTCAGGGTCTTCAATGTCTGTGTAGTAGTAGTAGAGTAATACTTGATATTCCATATTCGATTTCCACCTATCAATTATATTTGCAGGATATACCTGATAGAACGCATGAAATTTCTTTCATGCAATATTAGATTATATCAAGTTTATACTACTTTTTAAATAGTTTTTACATCATTCGGCGCCTTTTGCCTCCCCGGGACGCGGGGAATCGGCCACGCCGTACAGCAGATGGCCGTCCGTCTGGTCGATCATTATGGCCTGCACATCCCCGAGTCTTGTGTCAGCGGATTCGACCCTGAATGACTGGGTGAACTCATACCCCATGGACTCGAGTTTCTGAAGCGCTTCTTCATTTATACCGTCTTCCCACTGTTTGCCGAGGTCGGGTGCTATATAGATGCGCGGCTCTTTGATGGCCTCTTCAAGCGGCATATTGTAATCGATGACATTCAGGATCGTCTGGGCCACGGAGGCGATGATGGTCGGTCCGCCGGGCGAGCCGAGAGTGAAGAAAGGCTTATCATCATGGAACATGATGGTCGGACATTTGGAGCTGGTCGGACATTTGGAGCTGTCCGGTTCATTGACCTGCCCGGGTTCAGCTTCAAAATCCGTCAGATCATTGTTCAATAAAAACCCGTAATTCGGAACGATGATGCCCGACCCGAAGATCCGTTCGATGGAAGAGGTGCATGATGCGATGTTCCCCCATTTGTCAACTGCGGTAAAATGAGTGGTCTCATACCCTTCGTTGTCAGTATAATGATTTGTCTTTACACTGCTGTCCCTGCCTTTCTGGTATTTCCACGGATTGCCTGCGTCCACTTTGCCAACGTTCTTTTCCAGACTGATCTCACCGCACCGCTCTTCTATATAATCTTCATGCAGCAGCCCTTCAAGCGGCAGAGGATGGAAATCCGGGTCCCCGATATAGCGCTGCCTGTCTGCAAGGGCGAGCTGAGTCACCTGGGACACGAGGTGATACTTTTCCCAGGAATGCGGGTCGTAATGGGAGATATCCAACTCCTCAAACATTTTCAGCTGCTGGGCGACTCCCATGCCTCCGCCGCTCGGAGGCGCCGGGAAAGCGATTCTGTATCTTTTATAGGTGCTCCACATGGGTTCATCTATCTTTACATGGTAGTCGAGCAGATCCTGGTGGTCGAGTGTACCGCCGTGCTGCCGGACGGTTTCCACGATGGCGTCCGCTATTTCCCCTTCGTATACGGCGTTGAATCCCTTCTCTCTGATGATTTCAAGTGTTTTCGCCAGTTCCAGCTGGGTGATGGTGTCCCCCTCCCGGAGTGGTATCCCTTCCGGAACGAATTTTTCGCGTGCTGTCTCCCTGAGACGGTGTTTGAACAGCTGGATTGTACGGTCCCACAGAGAATTGACCCTGAACTCATTTTTTGCCAGAGTGATTGCCGGATCGATCAGCTGCTCGAGCGGCAGCGTCGCATAATTTTCATGGAGGTATTCCAGACCTTTCATGATGCCGGGAACGCCGATCGATATGGCACTCTTTGTGCGTTCATCAAACGGCATCGTTTCCCCATTTTCCATGAAGCATTCCGGAGTCAGTCCGGCCGGTGCCCTTGAATGGGCATTGATCACTTTCGTCTCCTTTTCATCAT
>Ga0079225_10000180_pt1 | contig 32862 bp, 27 predicted proteins | sample Poulit2012_FD_76344 | JGI IMG/M metagenome (GOLD analysis project Ga0079225, IMG submission 76344) | Agricultural soil microbial communities from Georgia to study Nitrogen management - Poultry litter 2012 | ecosystem: Environmental > Terrestrial > Soil > Agricultural land | place: USA: Georgia... | reverse complement strand
TGCGTTCTACCGGGGCAGGGCTTAATTTATGGCCAAACTCAGGGCGAGCCATTTATGGATTGGGGCTTAAAGAGCAATACGACGCTATCTGTGTCAAGCTTGACCGCTACCTAAATTACAACAAAGAGGGCGAGCTTTTATACGAGACTGACTGCAGTGACTGGCCCGAAAAATATGGTGCGCCTGCAATAGGTGTGTATCGGCATAACTTAAATAAAATGCTGGCTGAAGCCGTGGGCTATGAAAACATCAGTTTTGGCTACAAGGTGACCTCGGTAGAAAACACGGATGATGGCGTGATTTGTCATTTTGAAAATGGTGAAAGTGTCGCAGGTGATGTCCTGATTGGTGCTGATGGTATCTACTCTACTATCCGCGATCAACTGGCAGGGGGCGTGACCTTTAGGCGCAATGACCACCATGCATTTCGTTGGCGCGCTATTTTTGATATAGAAAAGGCAGATATTGATAGAGCCGCACAGACCGGTTTTTATTCTGAAGGTGGTTGGCTAGCGACCATCCCCATCGGAGATGGCCAGGCTTACTGGTTTGGCTCGGTATCCGGCGCATCCAATGTGGATGAGTTTTTAGCTTACTTCCAAGATTGGACGAATACCCACATCCCGAGTACCTTGGCGCTCACGCCTAAAGACAAAATTATTGAAAGCCCCCTGTATGACGTCGATGGTGTGCCCTATAAGTGGACTCACGGACGCATTACTTTATTAGGTGATGCTGCACACCCCATGGTGCCCGATTTGGCTCAAGGTGCCAGCCAGACTTTTATCGATGCCTATGCGTTATACGAGGCATTTGCAAACCATAGTGATGTGGAAACGGCTTTGCATGAATATGAGTCGATTCGGCGTCCTGCCTCTGAGTACGTCGTTAAGCGTTCACAATATGGGAGCTTTATGGGCCGCAACGCGGTCGACCCCATCCCTGTGCGCTATCAAAAAGAAATCGAACCTAAGTCCTCACACTAAAAAGTTCAAGTACTCAACCTTTCACGTTTAAGGAGACAACATGGCATCCCCAATCCCCGCACAGGAGCTGCAAGCGCTGGCCCAAAATTTGGTCGACGCTGAATCACCTAACCCGCCTGGAGATGTGCGCCTACCTTTAGAGGTGGCGGCAAAGTATTTTGAGGATCACGAGATTCCTTATGCTCGGGTGTCCATCGATAAAGAAGGCAAAAAGGTTAACTTGGTCGCACGCATCATTGGCGCCCACCCTGGGCCTCATTTGGTGCTAAATGCTCATCTCGATGTTTTCCCGGACTCTGCGGACCAGGAAAAATCAACTCATGAATCAACGTCGGCAGCAGATAAAAATAATTACGTCGTAGGGCGTGGTGCGGTGGATATGAAAAGTGGCGCTGCTGCATTCATGGTGGTGATGCGCTTACTTAATGAGCAAGCGCATTTACTCCACGGTCAGATTAGTCTGTGCCTAGTTTGTGATGAGGAAACTTTTGGTCCTTATGGCAGTATCGCGCTGCTAAAGCTGTTCCCAGAGTTAAAAGGTGATGCTTTGCTGAGCACTGAACCCTCATCCTTAGCGGTGGTGCGTCGTGGAGAGCGTGGTTTCATGTGGGGTACGGTCACTATTCAAGGATCGGGTGGTCATGGTGCCTATCCTAGTGGCGGGCAATCACCCATAGAAAAAGCAGCTGCCTTTATCAAAGCGCTCAGGGCAGAGATTCCAGAAAATTGGCAGCTAGAGGATAGTGCAGAGAAGGGCGAACAATCGTTATCGCATGACTTGCTGGCACCTAAAGGGCAGTCTTTTGTTGACTTTCGTTCATTAAATTTTGGTGTTATATCTGGAGGGCTGAAGGTAAATATGCAACCAGATAATTGCCAAATTGAATTGGATATCCGCTTGCCTCTAGGGCAAAGCGTCAAAGAAGCGCACGCCATTGTTGATCGAGTGGCCGCACAGTTTGATGCCCATTTTGAGGTGGATAACTGCGGCGAGCCTAATGCCAGTGACCCTGATGCAGAAATTTTTCAAATTATCCAATCTAAGGTTGAGCAGGTCACCGGTACAAAGCCTGAGCTTGCTATTGGCCTAGGCTGCACGGATGCGCGGCTGTGGCGATATTTGGATGTCCCAGCTGCGGTTTATGGGCCTGACCCGAGCACCATGGCCAGAGGAGATGAAATGATATCTGTGGATGATTTGACGAAAATCGCCACTGTTCATCTGGAAACGGCACGTACTTTTCTAAAGGTCAACAATTAAAAGTAACAAGTTCAGGGCACGGACGTACCGATTAAAGCACGGTATAATTGGCGCTGACCGCGTAAAGCCGCCGACACGCGTCAATTGCCGTGCCTTATAGTTACTTTTTGTTTATTTGCACATATATTTATCTTCCTCCTAAGCTATCAGCCCATTAACAAAATGAGTGAAACCCCTCTCGGAAAAAACTTCATGCGCAAAAAAAGATCCGCCAATATCAAGTTGGCTGATCAAATCTATACCTATCTGAGAAAAGGTATCCTTGATGGTGAAATATTATCTCGTACCCGACTCATAGAAAGCGAGGTCGCCGCTGCCTTAAATGCCAGCCGGACACCCGTTCGCGAGGCAATTTCACGTTTGATTCAAGACCGTTTAGTCAAACCACTATCTAGCGGTGGCGTTGAGGTGGTAGACACACTCAGTGAATACAACGAAATTTGTTATATCCGTGAGGCTTTAGAGGGGGTTGCGGCTCGTCTGGCCGCAGAAAATATTACAGAAGAAGAGCTCCAACGGCTGGATGAGCTAGCACAAGCATCCACGCGATCAGAGTTTGAAGACTTCCAAGGACGCAGCGAACTCAATTGGGAGTTTCATAATATTTTGTATACCGCTTCGCGCTCTGAGCGATTGATCGCCATGATCAACGACTTTCGTGATTTTTTTCATAATAAGCAGGTCTTGGAAACCTACACCAAAGAAGATACCCAAGCTGCGGTAAACCACCATCTTGAAATTGTCGATGCCATAAAAAAGCGCGATGGCGAGCGGGCAGAGCAACTGCTGCGCCATCACCTCGCACATTTTAGGCAAAAGGCCAAGGGGAGCTAGCGTCCAAGGCAGTGGTAGGGCGTGCGGTACTAGGCTCCCCAGCTGTGCCCGACTCTTTTAGCTCTCAAGTTATTTAGTTGGCTTTACTGTATGGGTATTCTGCTTGAGTGCTCGCTGCTTGTTGTAGCAACCAGTCTCTAAAAAGCATTATTTTATTGGTTTCGCGTTGAAACTTGGGTCTCAGCAAATAAAAGGAAAACCCTGTTTTAACGGGCAGCTGAAAAGGGGCGACCAATAATTTATTTTCGAAATCCTCAACCAGCAACGGTAATTGGCCCATAGCGACGCCTAAATTATCTCTGGCTGCTTGCCAGGCCAACAGAGAGCTACTAAAACTCATCGGCGCCGTGTTTTCTATTTCTTCTTCGTGCCGCGTTAGGCGTGCCCATAGCCTCCAGTCTTTTCGAGGGCGAAAAGAGGACAAAAGCAACCGCGTACGCAAGACAGCCTGAGGGTAATTTAGATTAGAGACGTGCTGTTTTAGGAAGTTAGGGCTACAGACTGGTTCAATCACATCCTCGAACAGAAAGTCTATCTCTGCGCCTTCCCAAGAACCTCTCCCTAGTTGGATGCTGAAATCTACCTGATCTTTTTCAAAGTCGACTTCTTTAACGGAATTAATGATGACTACATTGAGTTTTGGGTAGCGCTGATGGAAGTCTTCTAACCTTGGGATTAACCACTTACCGGCAACCGTGGTGTATGTTTGGATGCGGATGATGTTGTCATGGACATGTTCGGTGATATTACGTGTGGCTGTGGTGATTTGCTCAAAGGCCGGGATTATTTGTGCCGCAAATGCATGGCCTTCTTCGGTTAAATTAATGCCGCGCTGAGCTCTGCGATATAGCTTGACCCCTAAGTACTCTTCTAGAACGCGCAACTGCTTGCTGACTGCAGACTGCCCGACGTGTAATTCTCGGGCGGCCTGAGTCAGGTTTCTAAGTCGAGCCACAGCCTCAAAAGTCCTGAGTGGGTTTAATGGCGGGAGTTTCTGTGTCATTTCCTCTTTCTCACCTATGCCCTTGGTGCGTTGAATTTAGTTTATTATCTTCACTATAAAAGATTATAGGGCAAGGGCAGAATTACAGATGGGAAAATGAACAATCCATTTAAGAATGGCCGTATTGCACTGCCAGCGCGTCTACGGCCAGTACGCCTTTTCCTGCACCTTGGATTAATAAAGGATTGACTTCAGCCTCGTGTATGCGCAGGTCGTCGCGGTGGGCCAATGTAGAAAGTTTGACAATCGCATCGGCCAAAGCATCTAAATCTCCCTCTGGCATGCCACGCAATCCAGAGACCATTTGCAGCATTTTAACTTCGTGGATCATCTCCCAGGCAATGTCTTTAGTGACAGGGGCCATGCGCACACTTCTATCACGTAACACCTCTGCCCAAATACCCCCAGCAGCCAATAGCACGATTGGGCCCACCTGTGGATCCATTTGAAAGCCAAGTAATACTTCTGCCAAGCCTGTGCTTTGGTCCTGAATAAGTATTTTTTTGTCTTTAGATTCAAATCCATGAGCCAACAAATTGCGATGGATCTGTTCGATGGCGTTATCTAATTCTTTTCTGTTGTTGATTCCTAGGATAACGCCACCTATATCTGATTTATGCTGTATGTCTGTGCTACACACTTTAGCAACCACAGGAAATTTTACTTCTAATTTGTCAGTAGCAGAAGTTAGGGAAGTGGACACAAAAGGAGCATGGGCGATGCCAATTTCTCTCATAATGTCATAGGCTTGTCCTTCATCCAAAGTGCTCAGTTGCGATTGATCAGCATAGTGTGTACGGCTCAATGCGCGCGGTTGCTTTTGTTTGAATACTGCCGCAATGGCATCAGCGCAAGTTTCGGGTGTCGTAAAGCAGGGGATATTCGCAGCCATCAGCTGTTGGTAGGCCTCAGGAGCATCAGGTACCAGCATGCATACTAAAGGTTTTTTTAGGGTAGCTGCGATATCAATAATCGGTTTGACAGCCAGCTCGGGTTGAAAACGTGCCGAGGAGCCTATCACCACGGCCAAGAGATCATATTCTGGGCGATGCTGCAGTAATTCCAGTGTCTTGCTCATGACCTCATAGTTTGTACCTGCCAGCGTGAGATCTATTACTCGTTCTGCAGAGCCAGGGATGCCAGCATCTTTTAATTGGCTTTGGGTTTCATCGGTGGCTGATTCTACTGTTATAGAGCGGATGCCAAGTTGGTCAACCAGCATTGCTGCGCCGCCGCCCGTGGTGGTAATGACGCCCACTTTTTCTTTTTGGCTCATACCTTTGGCCTGATCCAATAAAGGAAAGATTTGAAAAAGTGTTTCTAGTAGATCAACTCGAAAAATCCCCGCATCCTGTAAAAAAGCCTCAGCAATGTCATCTTGTCCTGCTAAAGCGCCAGTGTGGGTAACCGTCATTTCTGCTGCCGCCTGAGAGCGGCCGAGTTTATAGGCATACACAGGTTTATTGTATTTGTAGGCTTGTAGGGCAAAATCTCGTAACTCTTCTGCACCGTGTAAGCTTTCTAAAAATAATAAATAGCCTTTGATCTCTGGATTAGTTAGCGTCGAGGCGCAAATTTCTCCGAGCGTGAGGTCAGCCTCGCTGCCTACTGAAATCATAGTGTGGAAGCCCATACCAAAGGCTTTACCGCGCGATAATAAAGCGCCAATCATACTGCCGCTGTGGGAGGCCACCATAACCTGGCCTTTGGGTAGGTCAGGTTCTGCGAATGCCCCATTGGCTGTCAATAGTAGATTGTTTTCTAGACTGACGATGCCCAAGCTGCTAGGGCCAACGATTCTAATGCCCGTTTCGTTAGCGATTTTTTTTAGTTGCTCTTCTTTTTTTGCCCCCTCAGGCCCAGACTCTGAGAAGCCTGCTGCCAAAATAGTGACCACCTTTACACCTGCTTTGGCACACTGTAGGACCGCATCAATAACATGCTCTGTAGGCGTGAGAATATACGCGTGCTCAGGCACTTCGGGTAAAGCGTCGATGCTTGGCCAAGATTGCTCGCCTTGGACTTGCTCTCTTCTTGGGTTGATAGGATAAATAGTTCCCGTAAAACCGGCATTACGCAAAAAATGCAGTGGTCGGCCCCCGGTCTTTTTCGGATCGTCAGACGTACCAATCAGTGCAATGGAACGGGGATTAAATAGTGCCTGTCCGAGTTCTTTACCTGTCAGTAGTGTATTACTGCTCATTTTTTAACCTTGTTAAAAGGAAACGGGTGTCTCTATTTTGATTAGGCTGTACGTTGAGAGAAACGCCGCTCAAAAACGCCTTCAGCAATACGGTTTTTGAGCATTTCTATAGAGCCGCCAGCGATCATCCAGCCACGTGTGCGGCGCACGCAGTATTCAACTAGGGATTCTTGGCTAAAGCCTAGGCCGCCCATGACCTGCATCGCCTCGTTAGCTGCGTTGAACCCCGCAGTATTGCATGCCAATTTTGCCATAGCCGTGGTTTGTGCAGAAGGCAGACCGTGTTCTCCTTCAAGGGCTGCCTTGTATAACATGAGTTGAGCCTGCTCGAGGTGCATCCACATATCTGCAAACTTCCACTGCAGACCTTGAAACTCGCATAAAGGGCGGCCAAATTGCTTGCGAATAAGGGCGTGTTCTCGTGCTTGGTTAAAGGCATAGCGCCCCAGCGCCAACGCACGCGATGAGTTACCCAACCGTTCTATATTAAAGCCAGAAATCTGCTTTTTAAATCCGCCTGGCCCCAAAAGCAGGTTATTGGCCGGGATTCGACAATTATCAAAATACAGAGGCGCCCATTGCTCACCATTCATAAAGGTAGCTGGTTTGCCTATTTCAAAGCCGGGGGTGCCTTTCTCAATAAGGACCGAACCAATGCCATCAAGCCCTGGCCCGAAACGAACGTAAATCAGAAAGAGTTCTGCATCTGCGCTATGCGTTGAGAATATTTTACTGCCATTAATAATGTAGTCATCTCCATCCTTGGTCGCCGAGGTTTGCAAATCAGTGACGGCAGAGCCAGCATCGGGCTCTGTCATACCTAGGGAGATCAGCTTTTTCCCTGCCAAGAGGTCGGGTAAGAACCGCTCTTTTTGCTCGTCCGTCGCGTACTCTACAAAAGTTCTAATAGGCCCAAAGTTGCCCGCTTGAATAATATCGCCGCTGCGTGGGCATGCCAGGGCAACTTCTTGGATGGCAATAATGGCGTGCATGAGACTGCCCCCTTGCCCGCCATCAGCCTCACTAAACGTGATACCGAGTAAGCCGTGCTCTGCCAATAACTGAGCGGTTTCCCATGGGTATTGGTGGGAATGTGCGCGCTCAAGCGCCCCTTCTGCGAGTTTGTCTTGGGCTAAGCGCGCCACACTATCTGCAAAGGTTTGATATTCGTTAGAGAGAGAGAAATTCATTTTACCCCGCTAATCACTGTATTAATGTTTATTGAGTACTCCTAGTATCCTCGAATTTTTCTTTTGTTGGGAAAACTCTTTGTTGCTCTGATATTGCTTATAGCAATATCAAGAGTAGAACTGGCGGGCTATTCTATTTATAACGCTGTCTTTCAGTGCGGCGCGTTTTTCCGTAGCTGTCTTTTCTAAAGAGATGAAAATGTATATTTGTAAAGAATTAGCATCTTTCGGTTCTAAATTGGCCTATTCGGATTTAAGTGAGGACACCCTCTATCATGCAAAGCGGGCGCTTATCGATTGGTATGCCGCGCTGATTGCTGGTTACGAGACAGATATTACGCAAATCCTTATTAAAGCCTCGGCCGATGATATTGACCGCGGGGATGCACATCTGGCACTGGGCCGTCCGGCCACTGCGCGTAGCGCTGCACTGATTAACGGCACAGCTGCTCATGCAGCTGAGGTAGATGATATATACAGAGAAGCAATATATCACCCAGGCGCACCCACTATTTCGGCGGCTTTGGCAGCGGCAGAAAAAGCAAAGAAAAATGGTTTGGAGCTCTTGCGGGCAATTATCGTGGGCTATGAGATATCGACCCGGATTGGTCGCAGCATGGGACGCGCACACTATCAATACTGGCATAACACGGGCACTGTGGGTTCTTTTGGCTCAGCCGCTGCCGTCGGTACTTTGCTAAATTTACCTGCTCAGTCTTTGGCGCATGCACTGGCAACAGTAGCAACATTTGCTGCAGGTTTACAGGGCGCTTTTCAAATGGACTCTATGTCTAAGCCTTTACATTCAGGACGTGCGGCTGAGGCTGGCCTTTTGGCCGCAAATCTAGCCGCGAACGGCGGTACTGGCGCGCTGGATGTTTTGGAGTCTGACTTGGGTTTTGGTGCTGCTATGAGTAAAAATGTTGATTGGGGGGCAGCGCTGCAAGATCTTGGTGAGCAGTTTTTAATAGAGTCGATGACTTTCAAGAATCATGCCTGTTGTGGGCACACTTTTGCAGCTATTGATGGCGCGTTAGCCCTTAAAAATGAGTATTCAATAGACCCACAAGAGATCAGTCACATTCGCATTGGCAGTTATCAACCAGCCTTGGAAGTGGCCGGTAATTCAAATCCTAAAACTGCAGCTGAGGCGCGATTTAGTATCCCTTTTGTGGTTGCAACGGCCCTGTTGCATGAAAGTGTACGGCTCTCGGCTTTTAGTGTGCCACGCTTGGCGGATCAGAACATCAGGGATTTAATGAAAAAAATCACACTCTACGTTGAGACCGCATGCGATGACAAATTTCCTGCTCAGCGTTCTGCTTTGGTTACCATTGAATTAAAAAACGGCAAAAAACTCCAAAAGCTGCAGCCGACCCGAAAAGGCGACCCGGATCTACCACTGACGGATCAAGAGTTAAATGATAAGTTTATAGAGCTTGTGTCACCTATTTTAGGCACAATACGTGCGCGTGATAAGCTCGACTTGTTATGGGCTCTAGATGAAAAAGCGACAGCACAAGACATTCTGTCTTATTGAACGGTCTGTGCTGCGCCTATTTGTGTCAACGCATTTCTGACTTGCGGCTCCCTTTACCAAGTATCAATAAAGGTTGAAGACTGCAGCGGTTGTTTGCGCTTGGCGTTTAATTTGTGCTTTGCAGAATGCAGTCCCGTAATTAACCAATTTCTAGTTTCTTTGGGGTCAATGACTGCATCTATGCTTAAAAATTGGGCAATATTGACAGCCTTGCCTCGTTCATAGAGCGCATCTACCAATTCTTGAAAGCGTTGCTGCCTTTCTGCAGGGTTCTTAATGCTTTCTAATTCTTTTTTGTAGCCGAGCTGGATTTGTCCTTCTAGGCCCATAGCTCCAAATTCAGCGGTTGGCCACGCAATAGAAAATAAAGAGCTTTTATGAAAAGAGCCAGCGCTCATGGCCATAGCACCAAGACCATAGGCCTTTCTCAGCACCACAGTGAAAAAAGGGACATCCAGGCTGGCTCCCGCCACAAATAGCCGCGAAGCATGCCTGACTAAGGCTGTTTTTTCTGCCTCTGGGCCGACCATAATGCCAGGCGTATCGCAAAGAGACAAGATAGGAATGCCGTGCGTATTGCATAGTTGCATGAAACGTGCAAATTTATCAGCTTCTGCATGGCCTATCGCGCCGGCGTTATACATCGGATTGTTGGAAATGACACCAACTGGCATGCCAGCGATACGTATTAATGCTGTTACTGCGCCCAGACCAAATTTTGAACGTAGCTCAAGCACTGATTTATCATCAGCAATGGATTGGATGATCTTCCGGACGTCATAGGCGCGAGTGCGTCGTTCGGGAACCAGAGTCCGTAATATACTGGTATCGGGTTCCTGCCATTCAGTTAGGTTACCTTGGAAGTAGGATAAGTATTGGCGAGCAACCTTGGCTGCGGTGGCTTCATCTTTAACGACTAAATCCACGCTCCCTGCCTTAGCGTGCATTGAGGCCGGGCCAACCTGTTCGGGGGCAAAGGCACCTAGTCCCGCCCCTTCGATCATGGCGGGTCCGCCCATGCCAATGGTCGCGTTTTGGGTCGCTATTACGACATCGCTACAACCCAGGAGGGCGGCATTTCCTGCAAAACACCGACCAGCAGCGATCCCAACCAAAGGCACCTTGCCGCTTAGCTTGGCATAATTCCAAAAAGTAGGGTTGGCCAGATTAACGCCCCCAATATTATCGCTATCAGCAGGGCGCCCACCCCCGCCTTCGGCAAATAAAATCACCGGTAGCGCTAATTCATAGGCGAGTTCAAACATTCTGTCATGTTTTTTGTGGCCAACCATGCCCTGTGTGCCCGCAAAGACAGTATAGTCATAGCTAGCGACCATGCAACGACTTTTATCTGGACCAAATTTATCAGCGTTGACGGTGGCAAGGCCGTAAATATAACCATCGGCAGGGCTGGTTTTCCTGAGCTCTTCGGGGCTGCGCGTGCTGTGCTGTCCCGCGACGGCCAAAGCGGCATACTCATAAAAAGAGCCTGCGTCGCAGATGTTGGCAATGTTTTCACGAGCTGTCAATTGCCCTCTCTGCCGACGTCTTTCGACAGCCTCAGGTCTGTGCTCATCCAGTGTATGGCGGTGCCGGTCAAAAACCTCTGCCAAATCTGCCCGGATAGTATTTGGATCATCATCGATTTCTTGGCTGATATCTTCTGCATCGGCATCTACATCATGCTCTGTGAGGGTGAGCAGCAGGACGCCTTGTCCTACCACCTCGCCTTGCTGGACCTCTATGCTTTGTACCGTTGCCACATAGGGTGCTTGAATACCATGCTCCATTTTCATGGCTTCAATAACGAGCAGTTCCTGTCCTTTTCTAACAGTGTCCCCTACAGCCACCTGTATTTGTGATATTGAACCATGTAGAGGACTGGTAATAGCCCCGGGGACTTCCTGCACAATATCGTTTTCTATGGGTTCGGTTTCTTGATCCTGAACAGAGCGTGCGGGATAAAAAATAGGGTGAGGAGTGGCGCTATTTTGCGTGAGCGTATCTAAATTATTTTCTATGAAAGAAGTTGGGATCGGCCCAGTGTGCTGGAGCAGTAACTGCGTTAAATTGCGCAAAAAAAGCAAATTAGATGGCACGCCTTGTATATAAAACTCACATAAGGCACGGTAAGCCTTATTTAACGCAACAGAAAAATGACTGGATTTACTGTGAATAATTAATTTAGCTAAGAGCGAATCAAAATTTAGGCTGGGTTCTAACCCGGAATATACAAAGGTATCTAGTCTAATGCCTGGACCAGAAGGTGGGTTAAAAGTGTTGAGTACTCCAAATTCTTCTGCCGCACCTACGACACCCATGGTTTCCATGTTGATTCGGTACTGTATAGAAAAACCGCGTGGATTGTCGATATCTTTTTGTTGTAGACCAAGTTCATTCAAGCAACGACCAGACGCAACCTGTATTTGAGCGGCAACAATATCAATGCCAAAAACTTCTTCAGTGACGGTATGTTCAACTTGTAGGCGTGGATTGACCTCCATAAAGTAAAAATTGGGCGCTTGGTTTTCATTGGGACTGCACGTTACCAAAAACTCGAAAGTGGCCAGTCCCTTGAGTTGGCATGATTGAGCCATCGTGATAGAGGCCGCATAAATCGCGTCTTTGGTGTGAGGGTGCAGATTGGGGCTCGGTGCAATTTCTACTACCTTTTGATTGCGTCTTTGCAAGCTGCAATCGCGATCTCCTATGTGGGTAAATTGCTTGCCATCGCCAATGACTTGTACCTCAATATGTCTAACTTTAGGGATGAATTCTTCTATATAAACATCATTATTGCCAAAGGCGAGTTGAGCCTCAGATTGACAGCTTTTGAATGCATTCTCTAAGTCCTCTAGATGATGGACAATGCGCACACCACGACCTCCGCCCCCCTCAATAGCCTTAATGATCACAGGAGTGCCGTCTTTTAATGAAAGCATAAAATCTTTGGCTTGCTCGAGTGTGATGGCTTGTTGACTGCCTCGAGTTAGGGGGATACCCAGTTCGTTTGCTAACTCGCGTGCGCGCGCTTTGTCACCAAATAGGGACAAAGTTTCAGGTGCTGGACCGATAAACTTGATGCCTGCCTGTGTGCACTGCTGGGCAAAGCCCGCACTCTCGCTTAAAAAGCCATAACCAGGATGGATCGCATCGCAGCCATGCTGTTGGGCAATACTGATGATTTGTTGTGCGTCCAGATAAGCACTGACACCCTGCCCCTCTAGCATTATCGCATCGGTCGTAAAATTTCGGTGCGAAGAGCTTTCGTCATCTTTGGGGTAGATGGCAACTGTCTCAATACCCAGCTCTGTTGCAGCGCGTGCAATTCTGATGGCGATTTCGCCACGATTAGCGATCAATATTTTTTTGAACATTGTAAAAACACAGCCTCCTTGTACATGTTCAGTCATTATGCCAAAAGCATTGTGCTTAATTATTTACCTTTCGTTGGACGAGCATTCTTTTTTCTCATATCTGAGCCTAAATTAGCCGCTGTGACTGGGTAAATGGATGTGGAAGGAGATTTTTTAAATCAAACATTCCAAAAAGGAATAGCTGAATGAGAAATACACATAAATATTTTTATGTTTTTCAGCTAAAGTGAAACTGTAGATTCAAGGAGGATAGCGTGAAAATAGGCTTTATAGGTTTAGGTCGGATGGGGTATTCGTTGGCTTGCTCGCTGCTGAGGAATAAACAGCCAGTAGTCGCCTTTGATATCAATACAGAGGTGACTCAAAAAATCCAATCCCAGGGGGCGGTCGTTGCCGGCACCATTGCCGATTTGTGTCAAAAGGTCGATGTCGTACTGACAATGCTGCCTGGTCCCAAAGAGGTCATGCAAGTGGTCACGATGAAAGGAGGGATACTGGATAGCTTGCCGGCGGGCAGTATCTTTTTAGATCTCAGCACGGTTGATGTGAAAACCGTTGATAAATTGTCCGCACTCTCCTCGGCAAAAGGCATAGTATTCGGTGATGCGCCAGTTGGGCGATTAGCCGCGCATGCAGATCGCGGTGAATCGCTATTTATGCTGGGCATAGAGCAGAAAATGCGTTCGACGGTGGAAAGCTTGCTTTACAAAATGGGCACCACTGTTATTTATTGTGGCGAAGCGGGTGCTGGGGTGAGGACCAAATTAATCAATAATTTGATGGTGTTGTCTTATTGTCAGATTAATTCAGAAGCCTTAGTGCTGGCTAAAGCCCTCGGATTGGATATTGAACGGCTGTTCCAGGTATTGACCAGTACGACCGCTGTTAATGGGCAATTAAAGGAAAAATGGCCTGAAAAAGTGTTGGCTGGGGATTTAACGCCCGGGTTTAATTTGTCGTTAGGGCTGAAAGACCTAACCCTAGCTTGTCAGTCGGCAAAAGATAAAAACATCACTTTGGCAGTTGGAGAGGTTGCAAGGGAATCTATGTCTCAGGCTGCAGAGAGCGGGTATTCGGATAAGGATACTTCATCTCTAACAGACTTTTGGGCGACAAAGAATGGAATTGGCTTTATTCGTTTATGAGCTTGTTTATTGCATTAAATAGGTGAGGACAACAGGAAAGTTAAAGCCGAATAATCATGGGTTGTGCATTATGAAATACCAACAATTTATTAATGGAACGTTCAAAGATGGGTGTTCAAAAGAACATTTTTCTGTGATTTCTCCCATTGATGGTCGCGAAATTACTAAATATCCTTTTGCTGCTGAAAGTGATGTTAATGAGGCGATCAATAGTGCGCATGATGCGCTTTATCAATGGAAAAACATGAGCGCCTTAAAACGAGCCGACTATTTGTTGGACATCGCTGCATTTTTGAAGGGCAATACTGATGAAATTGCCAGACAAATAACAACCGAATTGGGCAAGCCTTTAGTTGAATCGCAGGCAGAGGTCGCAACAGCCATTGGCATGTTTCGCTGGGCGGCTGAGGAGGCACGGCGAATCTATGGCCGCTCTATCCCCGCTCGGTCGCCTGGTGTCCAGCAGTTCGTGCAGTTAGAACCTCGTGGTGTTGTAGCCGCAATATCGGGCTGGAATGCACCAGCCATTACACCCTCTCGAAAAATAAGCAGTGCCTTAGCAGCTGGGTGCACCATTGTTATCAAGCCTTCGGAGGAAACCGCCGGTGTGGCCTTATGTATTGCTCAGGCAGCTCAAAAGGCGAAATTACCTGCAGGGGTGTTGAATATGGTTTTTGGCCCACCCGCACAGGTAGCAGATATCTTTTGTAATTCCCCCCTCGTTAGCATGATCACATTTACTGGTGGCACCGAGGTAGGAAAGGGGTTGGCAGTTAAGGCGAGTCAGCATTTAAAACACGCAACCTTAGAGCTAGGGGGGCATGCCCCTGTCATTGTTTGGCGAGATGCACCGATTGAGAAAGTGGTGGCCGCGACCGCTCGAGTGAAATATAGAAATTCGGGCCAAGTGTGCACATCACCCACTCGCTTCCTTATTCATGAGGATATTTATGATGAATTCTCCAAGGAGTTTATTAAACAAGCGCAAGCGATCAAAGTAGGGGACCCTTTCGCTGCGGGGATCCAAATGGGGCCACTAAAAAATGAAAGACGATTACAGGCCGTTGAAAAATTGGTAGCTCGCTCCTTAGAGCAGGGGGCAACGCTTTTAACCGGTGGTAAAAGATTAGATTGCCCAGGTTTTTACTATGAGCCGACTGTTTTGGCAGTAGATCAAACAAAGGTCGATGCATGTCATATTGAGCCGTTTGGACCAGTGGCAGTGTTGATGAAAGTGGAAAGCCTAGATCAAGCACTTCAGCAAGCTAACGCCTTGCCGTTTGGTTTGGCCTCGTATGTATTTACTCAAAATATGAAAGTCGCTTACCGCTGCACCCAAGAGATTGATAGTGGCGTCGTATGTGTTAATGAGTTACAGGCATCGCTGCCGGAAACTCCGTTTGGCGGCTTTAAAGACAGTGGCCTGGGATCAGAGGGCGGTAGTGAGGGAATAATGGAGTTCCTCAGAGTTAAAAGCATTCGACAGGGGGATTTATTATGACCGCTAACTTAGGCTTCGTAGGGCTGGGAGCGATGGGTTTCGGTATGTGCTCAAATTTAGCACGCAAATCAAAGTGCGTTGTTTATATAGCCGATCAAGACCAAGAGAAACTGGATAGTTTTGATGAGGGGTTGGGGCGTCAAAGCACAATAGCGGAGCTAGGCAAAAAAGCCGAAATTGTTTTTCTGTCCTTGCCTTCTATCGCAGAAGTGGAAGAGGTGTGCTTAGGGGAAGATGGTTTACTGGCCCAAAAAGAAGCGCTGCGTTTTGTGGTGGATATGAGCACAAGTGATGTCTTACGCACACGAAGGCTGGCAGAGCAACTAAAAAAACATCAGATAACCCTTATTGATGCACCGGTGGCCAGGAGCCGCCAAGCAGCTAGAGATGGCACCCTGTTGGTTACGGTGGGTGCAGATACACCGGATTTTGAGCATGTTTTGCCATTTTTAGAATGCATGGGGACAGATATCGTTCAGTGCGGGCCTGTTGGTTCGGGGCAGGTGCTCAAAATATTAAACAATATGGTTTTGCTGTCGACTGCGCATGTATTGGCAGAGGCGGGCGCTATCGCGCAGAAAAATAATATTGATTTAGAGTTACTGTGCTCAACTTTAGCGCTGGGCTCAGCAGATTCTTACGCGCTTGATCTGATTGGCATAAATTATTTAGCCCGTAATCATTTTCCTAAGAAATTATTTCCCGCATCTTATGCGTTAAAAGATATTAATTTGGCTCAGGATATGGCTAAATCAGCAGGCTTAAATTTAAAGGGGGTAGCAGCAACTAAAGAGATTTTAGAAACGACCTGTGCGAATGGATGGGGTGAGCATTACTACCCCGTCATGATTCAATCAATCCTCAACTAAGTGCAATTTACCGAAACGAGATTCATAACGCTATATCAACAAAAAAATTACGTGATGATGTGATTACCCAGATTTATTCAATTCGGCGGGTCAATCACAAACACATATTAAGGAGACAATATGCTTAAGAAGGTGCGTGTTTTATTGGCCGGTGCGCTTGTCGCATCGATGAGTGTGGCTTTTGCCGCTGATGATTTCCCTTCTCGAACCATCACATTAGTTTTGCCCTATTCAGCAGGTGGGACAGATGTGCAGTATAGAAAGCTTGCCGAACTTGCTAGTGAAAACTTAGGTGTCCCGGTCATTGTTGAAAATAAGCCTGGTGGGGGCGGGACAGCAGCAGTTGACACCATGGCTCAAACAAAAAAGCCGGATGGCTACACTATTGCCGCTTCTACAGGGCCACTTTTGCGTCAACCACATATGATGGATGTCAACTTTGAGCCGCTGGAGGATTTTACGTGGATCGCGGGCTTAGGTGGTTATACATTTATTATTAGTGTCCGAGGCGATTCCGAATTTGAAACTTTAGAACAGCTATTGGATTGGGCTAAAGAGCATCCTGGAGAGCTAACCTACGGCACTCCTGGTTTTGCTTCCTCTCAATACATTGCCATGGCAACTTTAATGGAGGCAGCAGGTATTGAGGCGCAGCATATTCCTTATAAAGGGGGTAATGAGATTCAACAGGGGCTCTTGGGCGATCAGGTTCTGGTCGGGGTAAATACCCTAGCAGGGGTAATGGAGGCATCAGACACTATCGCAGGCATTCGAGCATTAGCAAGCTTTGATGCCGAACGTACAGAGCTCACCAAAGATATCCCTACCGTCAAGGAGCTTGGTTATGACATAACACAGGATTCACCATACGGCATTGTCGGTCCTAAAGGCATGGATCCTGAGGTGGTTGAGCGCCTTAATGAGGCCTTTGAGTATGCGGCAAATCACCCTGAAAACGTAGAAACCGCAAATTCGCTCAGGCAGAAAGCTCAGTTCACGCCAAGTGATGAATACCACGAATGGGCAAAAAAAGAGTTTGAGTACGAGCGCCAAATAATCGATAAGCTCAATCTAGACCAGAGGAAATAAAGGGGATCAGGATGTCTGTCGACCATCACCATTTAATACCTGAGGCAGAGCAATGCATGCCTTATAAAATATTGCACAAGCACGGACAGTTGATCCCGAATCAAATGTTTGCAGAGTTTGAGGATGGAAATAGCTGGACGTATGGCGAATTTTTATATCAGGTAAAAAAAGTAGCCGCCCGATTAAAAAGCCTAGGTATTCCCGAGCAGGGACGCGTCGTGGTTTGGCTGCCCAATGGTCCAGAGATGCTAGTGGCGTTGTTTGCCATTAATTATATTGGCGCAGTTTTTGTCCCAATTAATACCGCACTCAAGGGTCGTACGCTGGCAAGCGTGCTCGATTTGGCCGACAGCCATGCAATCATCGCGCATCATGAGCTGATAGAAAGATTGCGAGATATCGCTGTAGAGTTACCCACCACAAAAGTCCAGATAGGCGGCAGCCCGGACCAGAATTCGGGCTGGCTGCCCCAGGATGCAGTTTTTGATAAATTATGGACGAGCAAAGATAACCCTACACAAAGCGATGATGAGCCAATTAATATCACTCCAGCTGAAACTGATCCATGGTCGGTGCAAAGCATTTTATTTACATCAGGAACCACAGGAGTGCCCAAAGCAGTATTACAAACCTATATGCAGCAGCATATAGTTGCGTTGGGCGGGGGCTTTTTAACCGCAGAGGATCGATTTTTAATGACGCTGCCTATTTATCACCAAGGGGGGTTTACGGCAGTCAATAGAATGTTTTCCAGAGGGGGGTGCTTGGTATTTCAGGGGCCCTTTAAAACTGGGCTTTTCTGGGAGGTGATACGCCAAAGCCGGGCAACCTCAGTGTCCTTATTGGGCGGGATGGCCACCTTTTTGCTTAACGAGCCTGTCAGTGCGCACGATAAAAAGCACACGCTCAGATCGGTGGTGATTGTTCCCTTGGAAAACCATTTAGAGTTTGGGCAGCGATTTGGTGTTGATGTTTATAGTGTGTATAACATGACTGAATTAGGCGCCCCCTTAGAATCAGAAGCAAACCCCCCTTATACCCGCACCTGTGGGCGCTGTCGCCCCGAGTTTGAATTACGTATTGTCGATGAAAATGACATGCCCTTGCCAACAGGGCAGGTAGGCGAATTGGTGGTGCGGTCTTATGTTCCTTGGGCCCTCACTGCTGAATACTACAAGTCGAGCCAAGAAACGGCGAAAGTATGGCGCAATGGGTGGTTTCATACGGGCGATTTATTTAAAAGAAACGAAGAAGGATATTATTTCTTTGAGGGTAGACTCAAAGAAGTCATTCGTCGCCGAGGTGAAAATATCTCTGCGATTGAGCTAGAACAGGAAATACTTGATTTCCCAAACATCCAAGAAGTTGCTGTCGTCGCCGTGCCCAGTGAGATTTCAGAGGATGACATATTAGCTGTAGTCGTCAGCCAAAATAATGAGGCCATCGACCCAGGAGCATTAATTGAATTCCTACAGCAACGAGTGCCTTATTATATGGTGCCGAGATTTATACGCCAGACTCAAGGATTACCCAAGACCCCCTCCTTTAAAATCCAAAAGCATAAATTACAAGAGCAAGGTATCACCCCAGATACCTGGGATAGAGAGAAGCATGGTTACAGGGTACGCCGTGAAAATTTAGCTTAAAGGGGTTGATGCAGGTCGTTGATTCTGAAGTTGCCATACATCAGCGGCCGGTTTGATCCGCGGCCGCTAAATATAAGGATTCGCATCCCTTAGCTTGTATTAAGTTAATAACAACACTACAATCAAAGCAGTGATTGTTGATACAGGAGCGGGGATGCAGCCACAACCACAAACGCTAGCGCAGAAATTAATTGCTCGAGCAGCGGGCAAGCCTTTTGTAAAAGAGGGTGAAATACTGCAGTGTGCCATTGATTTGGCGGCTTTTCATGATTCTAGTGGGCCGCGTAGATTGCAGCCGATGCTGGATAAGCTAGGTGCACAAATTTGGGACAAATCCAAGGTTGTTTTGGTGATGGATCATTTTGTGCCTGCTCGAGATCCTATTTCAGAACAAATTTTACAGCTGAGCCGTGATTGGGCACGCCGTGAGGATTTGCCGCATGTTTATGATTCTGTGGGCATTATTCATGCGGTACTGCCCGAGCAAGGCCATATTTTGCCGGGTGCTTTTTGTGTGGGAGGCGATTCTCATTCTTGTACCGGGGGCGCTTTGGGCGCTTATATGTTTGGTATTGGCAGTACCGAGATGTTGGGTGCCATTATTCGTGGGCAGATTTGGGTCAAAGTGCCGCATACAGTACGGATGCATTGGTCAGGGGCATTGTCCGAGGGGCTTTCTGCCAAGGATATGATGCTGTATATGATTGGTCGATTTGGAACTAATGGTTGTCGTTATGGGGCGGCCGAGTATACCGGGACGGCGGTGCAGGCGTTGTCGATGCAAGAGCGCATGACGTTGGCCAATATGTCGGCAGAGTTGGGTGCACAGGTGGGGTTGGTGTCCCCAGATGAGCGTACGCTCGAATACTTACAGGCGCGTGGAGCGGCACAGGATATCCAAGTGGATGATTTGCGTCACTGGGTATCTGATGAGGGGGCGCTGGCTGAGGAGCATGTGTTTGATGCTTCTGAGCTCAAGCCGATGGTGGCGGCGCCGTATAGTCCGAGTCAGGCGGCTGCGGTGGATGATTATGAGGATATCGCGATTCAAGTGGCCTATATCGGGGCTTGCACGGGAGCAAAGTTTGATGATATTGCGGCCGCTGCGCAGGTACTGAAAAATAAAAAAATTAATAAAAACACTAAGTTGCTGTTAGCTCCCGCTTCGCAGGTTGATTTGACGCGCGCACGCGAGGCCGGCTATTTAGACACCCTCGTTGATGCAGGGGCCGAGCTGTTGCCCACCTCCTGTGGGGCATGTGCAGGTTATGGCAATGCCTTGGATGATGCGGGCAATGTGATTTCTACCACTGCTAGAAACTTTAAAGGCCGGATGGGTAATGACAATACCTATGTGTATTTAGCCTCACCCTACAGTGTGGCGGCAGCGGCAGTGGCTGGGAAAATCGTTGACCCTCGAGAAGTGATGCAGGGGTAATCATGGTGCAATTACATAGAGTTTGGAAACTCGGTGCCGATATCGACACCGACATCTTGGCTCCTGGGGCGTATATGCGCTTTGGGGTGGATAAAATAGCCGAGCACTGTTTAGAAGGGCCTTATCCCGGGTTAGCGGCACAAATCAAAGCAGGCGATGTATTGGTGGCAGGGCCTAATTTTGGGATTGGCTCGTCACGTGAGCAAGCCGTTGCCGTATTGACTCATTTAGGGGTACAGGCCGTCATTGCGCCTTCCTTTAGCGGATTGTATTTTCGCAATGCCTATACATTGGGGTTGTTAGCCCTAGAGTGTCCCGAGGCAGAGCGCATCCCGGCGGGTGCCTCTATCGCCATTGATTTGGCCCAATGCCAAATTGTGGTCTTTGAGGATCCTGAGGCGTCTCAGGAAAGTTTTCGCGTTGATTTTACTCCAGTGCCTGAATTCCTATTAGAAATGGTACGCGCTGGAGGGTTACTTAAACAATTGGAACAAGAATATGCAGCAAGTGGAAACGCTTAAAAAAGCGTTATCAGACAGTAGTCAAACTATCCTCGCACCCGGTGTCTATGATGCGTTTACCGCATTGCTGGCTGAGCAGGCAGGGTTTAAAACTGTGTATCTATCCGGGGCATCTATTGCTTATACCCTTTTAGGGACTTCAGACCTGGGCCTCAGTACCTATACCGAGGTAGAGCAAGTGCTGCGACTCATCACTGATCGCACGGGTTTAAATGTGATTGTGGATGCAGATACGGGCTTTGGTAATGAATTAAATACGGTCCGCACCGTACGCGGCTTTGAAAAAGCAGGCGCCTCGATGATTCAGCTAGAAGACCAAGACTACCCCAAGCGCTGTGGCCATTTGCAAGGCAAAAGTGTGATTCCTGTCACTGCGATGTGTGCCAAACTACGTGCAGCATTGGATGCGCGGCGCAGCGACGACACACTGATTCTAGCGCGTACCGACTCCTTGGCGGTGGAGGGCTTTGAGGCGGCCTTGGACCGTGCCGAAGCCTATTTAGAACAAGGGGTGGATGCGTTGTTTATTGAGGCGGTGCGCGATGAGCAACAAATGCAGGTGATCATCCAGCGCTTTGGTCACCGCATCCCGTTGTTAGCCAATATGGTTGAGGGCGGACTGACCCCAATTTTGCCCGCCCACAAACTGGCAGAAATAGGCTATAAAATTGTGATTTTCCCGGGTGGTGCGGCGCGCATGATGGCGCATAGTTTAAAACGCTATTATTCCGTATTGCAGGCCGAGCAGACCACTGAACCTTTGCGCCAAGACATGCTGACCTTTGATCAACTCAATGAGGTATTGGGCACCCAAGATCTACTCGTGCAGGCGCAGAAATACCAAACTCCATCTAATTAGAGTGGTTTTGAATCTCCCAGCCACCGCCCTCGTCATCGCTGAGCATGCGTAATTTCATCTTGTACTCGTAGCGATCGGGCTGATAAGCCGCCTCTAGATACTCGATGGGGCGGCCCGAACTATCTTTGACCAAACGGCGTAAAAATAATAAAGCTGACCCAGGTTCTACATTGAGTGCTGCCGCGCGCTCGGGATCAGCCAAGGCCGCAGTCAAGCTTTGATCAGCAGAGTGTACCTGGATGCCGTTTTTTTTGAACAGCTCGTGCAAAGGATGATTGGCCAAATCCTCTCGGCTGTATAAGCGGCCAATGGCCTCTGGGACATAAGTGGTCAAATGGGAAAAAGGCTGCTCTTGGTACGACCGCACGCGGATGGATTTTTGCACCTGCTCATCGTCCTCTAGCTCTAGCAGGCTTTTGAGCCAAGGGATAGGGGCCTCGTAGCTAAAGTGTATGAGCTTGAGTTGGGTGAGGCTGCCCATCTCGGTGAGACTGCTCATCAGTGCATTGATATCGGCCTTGAGGGGTGAGGTTTGGGCTTGGGTCAGAGAGACAAAAGTACCCACTCCTTGGTGCTTTTTAATGAGCCCTTCTTGTTGTAATAAATCTAGAGAGCGTCGGATGGTCAGGCGAGACACATCGTATTTTTTGGCCAAGGCATGCTCGCTTGGCAACACCCCATCAAAACCGTATTCCAAATTCTTGATGGCCTGCTTTAAGAGGCGGTAAATGCGGTAATAACGGGGTGTTGGATTTGAAATCATAATGCGTTCAATTAAGTTTTAAATGCACGAGCGGGCGATGCCTGGCAGAAAATAGACTTAATCGAGCTGCACACCAGTAAATTCGACAAGCTCTGCGTAGGCATCGATGTCTTTGATAATGTATTGCTCAAAGTCCTCGGGATCGAGTGTCACCACCATGCCGCCGTTATCCTTGAACAACTTGGTGTAGTCGGGACTCTCGGCAGCTAAATGCACTGCATCTGTGAGCTCAGCCAAACGCTCTTGTGAAATCCCTGCGGGGGCAAAAATACCAAACCATGCCTTTGAGCTAAACTCACTAAGTGTATCAGAAATCTGCGGAAACTCTTTAAATTGCGGGGCACTGACCTCGCCAGTCAAACCGATAACTTTCACACGATCAGAGTCTAGTAAACCAGTCACGTTTTCGGTGCTGGCAAACATCAAATCTAGCTCACCCCCCAAAAGATCCTGAATGGCAGGGGCTGTTCCCTTGTAGGGCACCATCAATTCGTCAATATCTGCCTGCATCATAAAATTAGCGGTGGCCATGTGTAATGATGAGCCAATGCCGCCAATCCCGAAACTGTATTTACCCGGATTTTCCTTGAGTATATCAATCACGTCTTGGACCGTATCCGCGGGAAAGCTCTCATGGGCAATGAGCACACTGGGCACCTCGGCCAGCAAACTAATAGGTGTAAAGTCCTCTAAGGGGTCAAACGGCAGACTTTTATACAAACTGGCATTGACAGAAAAACTGGTAAAGCTGACCAATAATGTATTGCCATCCTTTTTAGAGCGTGCCACAAAATTAGCCGCGATGTTGCCACCCGCACCTGGCTTGTTTTCTACAATCACTGTCTGATCCAATAACTCGCCCAAATCCTTGGATAGCCCGCGTGCAATCAAATCAGTAGTGCCCCCAGGCGATGCACCAACCACCAAGGTGAGCGTATCTGCATGAGCAGAAACAGCAAACAGTGAGGCACCGCTAATACAAGCGGAGATGAAAAGTTTTTTTAGTTGACGGTACATAGTATGAGTCTCCATTGATAGAAAATTAATGATATACTTGTATAGTCAACAATACAATAGGCTAACCTGTTGATTGGTATTTACCCTAGTAATGGAGGAATTAATGAGCGCAATCTGGGATAACTACTTAACAGAAAGAGACAAAGAAGTCCTGGCGTTAACAGGCTACGGCAAGCCCGGTGGCTTTGGGAAAAAGCCCGCGCTGGTCATTATTGATGTGAATTATGATTTTGTTGGGCAAGAGCCGTTAGACATCATCGAGGCGGTGCAAACATCCCGCAATAGTGCTGGGAAAGAGGGCTGGGCCGCAGTACACCAAATTGCGCGTATTTTAAAAGTGGCACGTGAAAAGCAGATCCCCATTTTTTATTCTAATATCCTGAGACGACCAGATAACTGGGACTCAGGAGGCTGGAAATGGAAAAATACCAGAAACCAAGAACAGGCCTATACCCCAGGGACAAAAAGAAAAGGTAATGAATTTCCCCCGGAAATTGCCCCCCAACCCCATGAATTTGTTATTTGGAAACAACGCCCAAGCATCTTTTTTGGGACCACCATGATCACGCACCTCGTAGAGCTAGGGGTAGATACTGTCATATTTTGTGGGGGGACGACCAGCGGATGCGTCAGAGCATCGGTACTCGACGCCTTTAGCTACAACCTACGCAGTATAGTCGTAGAGGACGGCTGTTTTGACCGTTTTCAACTGAGCCATGCCGCCAATCTATTTGATTTAAACGCAAAATACAGCGATGTCATGCCCGCACAAAACGTGATAGAGCACCTCAGCGGCATTGCGGATGACCTGTATCCTGACCTACCTAAAGCATAGGATGCGGACGAATAGAGTTTGGGGTGCGTCCCGGCGCTCTTCAAAGAGTATAGGTAGTTGTAGGGGTTGGAAAAGAGTGAGCACAGATTAATATATTCAAACATTCCAAAAAACATAAGGAGTAGATAATGATCCGCAGAAATTTTTTAGCTGTGCTGGGCTTGACCATCGCTTCAACTAAAGTCATAGCCAAATCCTCTGATACCGCAGCCACTAATAATAAGGGCAAAACCTATGTTTTATTACATGGCGCATGGCATGGTGGTTGGTGTTGGAGAGATGTGGCTCAGATATTGCAAAATGAGGGCCATCAGGTCTATACCCCGACCCAAACCGGATTAGGTGAGCGCTCTCACCTATTGTCTGATGAGATTAATTTGGAAACTTTTGTGACCGATCTGGTTAATGTGTTGGAATGGGAAAATCTAACAGATGTCATCTTAGTAGGGCACAGCTTTGGTGGCATTGGAATCTCAGGGGCTGCGGATCGTGTGCCGCATAGAATTAAACACCTGGTCTATCTGGACGCATTGCTTTTAGAGGATGGGGACAGTCCGTTCTCGCAGATACCCGCAGATGTTGCTGATGCGCGTAGAAAACTAGCTCAGGAATTTTCGGGCGGGGTATCTATGCCTGTACCCTCTGCTGAAGCTTTTGGCGTGTATGATGCCAAACAAGTACAATGGCTGAAAGAAAAATGCACCCCACATCCTATCTCGACGTACGAGGATGCTCTCACCTTAAACAACCCGCTAGGCAATGGACTGCCAGCTACCTATATTGCGGTGACGCCGCACTACGGCCCAACCCAAGCAAGCCGTGAGTTAGTGCAAAAGAAAAAAGACTGGGACTATATAGAGATTGAGGCGGGTCATGATGCTATGGTCACATCTCCCCAGGCAGTTGCTGACATTTTATTGAAAATCTAAAGCTCATGGCCCCGCTCTAATATACATGTTTAATAGGCCCGCCAAGCCACTGATCGATTTGTTCGGTCACGCTCAAATCGTGCGGGCTTTTTTTTGTGGTTGTTGGCATATCTTGATTGACGCGTCACAGTGCGATAAAAAAGAAAATTTTATTTTATACCTGTGTCTCTTCAAAGTGTATAAGTAGTGGAGGGATGAGTACCGTTTTGCCTAGAGTAAATTAGTTTAGCGTTATCCACTTATTGGCAAATTTTAGGAGGAGGATAATGGATTTCAGTGCTGGGATAATGGCTCTTTTAGGAACCATCGTTGGAGGAGTGCTTTCTATATTAGGTAGCGTAATTCTTGAGTATTGTAGGCAAGGTAATAAAAGAAAGAATCTAGCTTTTGCCCTTAGGGGAGAATTAATAGCAATACGAAAAATTATTGAACAAAGAGGCTATAAAGAGTTCCTTCGTAAAGGGTTACGCGCATTAGAGGAGGGTTATGAGCGAGATATACCAATTCTTTCGGCTAGATATGAATATTTCCAGTGCTATAAAGATAACGTGGCCAATTTAGGAATGTTAAATGCAGACACAGCTGCTGCGGTCACACAAAGCTATACTTACGCTAGAGCATTTCTAGAGGATGTTTCAGGTGGGTTGAGGTTAAACCTAAGTAACGAGGAAAAACAGAGGTTCTGGAAAGAGCTATTAGAAATTTTGGAGCTTGCAGATGAAAAGGCAAAGTGCGCCATAAGATTAATAGAACAAGATTTTCGGTGTTAATTTTTATACAACTGAATAATTCTAAGCAATTATTCCGGCTTCAAAGTTACGCTTCAAATATAGTATGAGTGACGTTACTATTGTGTATTGGTGTACTTAATATTTCAGCATACATGCCGAAGAGTTCATTAAGGCTGTGAGGCGCCTATAGGAGTAATGAAAAATGGTATCGCTCTCTGGTTGAGTGTAGATCTAGCATTGGGCCAAATAAATATAAATCACCTTATGGCGCATCCAATTGGATCGGCAGCAGCAAATTGCCTATGTAGAACGCTATAGTGCAGCGTTTGGATATATTACCTAGAAAAACACATCTAAGACGCGCTTGGGCATGCAAATCAGGTGCAACGTGTTAGTTAGAAGTGTAAAGCGACAGTTTCAATATGGGCTTTGATTGCATCGCCCCAAAGCAGAAATATAAACAATATGCACTTAAAAAGATTCAGTATGAAGGTGCGTAAATTGCCAGTTTACTATCTTTGCAAAGGACATTGGAAAATAGCCAGACTGGGTGTTAAGATGTTGATTGCTATGAGTTTTTAGCTTTTCCGCTATATGCTTAAAGTAATTTGAGAACAATTAATTTTAACAGGGGGAGAACAGCACATATGCACCCACATTTACCACACAAAAAGGTTGATTCACATCCTTTAAAGAAGAAAGTAATAAGAAAGGAGGAGGAGTTTTTACAAGAGCAAAAGCAGGACCCGCAATCACCATATTGTACGCCTGTAAAGCCACATTCTCGTTCAAGGAGGGGCTTTATTGCTTCAACAGCTGCATTAGTAGGCGGTGGCTTAGCTACTGGCGCTGCTGCTTGGGCTGAGGTACCGGCAGGTGCGTTAAAACGTGACGTACCCGAGGATCCAACCAAAGTTCAAGGGGTTGGGGTAGGGATGGATGATGGTGGTTATGGCACACGTTCGCAATTCGAAACTGAAATTCGTGAACGTTTTGAGACGAGCACTGCCGAGTCATCTTGGAGTTTTACTCCTTTGCATAAAAGTCATGGGATCATTACTCCGTCAGGATTACACTTTGAGCGCCATCATGGTGGAATTGCCACGATAGATCCTAACGAACACGAGCTTTATGTGCATGGCATGGTCAAGCAGCCGAAAAAATTTAATATGAATGATATTCGGCGTTTTCCATTTGTCTCGAGAATTATGTTTATAGAGTGCTCTGGCAACGGGCTGACGGAGTGGATTGAGCCCACCATGAAAACGGTTCAAGGCACGCACGGTTTAACATCGACTTCTGAATGGACAGGTATTAGGCTTTCCACATTATTAAACGAGGTGGGAATCCGTCCAGAGGCTAAATGGATATTAGCAGAAGGGGGGGATTCAGCAGTAATGACTCGCAGCATACCCATCGAGAAAGCCATGAAAGACTGTATTTTGGCTTATGGGCAAAATGGTGAAGCCATTCGCCCAGAGCAAGGCTATCCTTTACGACTTATTGTTCCTGGATATGAAGGGAATATGTCGATTAAATGGCTTCGTCGATTGCAATTAGCTGATGAGCCTTTTATGTCTAGAGAAGAAACCTCAAAATACACAGACCTCATGCCTGATGGTAAAGCACTTCAATTTACCTTTTTGATGGGTCCTAAATCAGTTATTACCTTCCCGTCCGGGGAAATGCTGCTTGATGGCCCAGGGTTTTACAATATAACGGGCCTCGCTTGGTCTGGAAACGGAAAGGTTGAGCGTGTTGAGGTGTCTACGGATGGTGGTAAAAACTGGCACGCAGCTCATTTGCATGGTCCTGTATTACCTATCGCTCATACGCGTTTTTCAATACCATGGCAATGGGATGGAAAGCGCACCGTATTACAAAGTCGATGTATTGATGAGCACGGTAATGTGCAACCAACTATCCAGCATTTGATTCAAGAGCGTGGTACAAATGGTCCTCAAGCCTCTGTTTACCACAATAATGGCATTCAAAGCTGGTTGGTTGATTCAACAGGGGAGGTAAGTAATGTCCACCATTTTTAGCAAAAGAAAATATTTTTGTGATGTCGCTGCTTCGCTATTTTTTCTAATTGCTGGCTCTGTGATGACAGCAAGTGCAGTTGGGCAAACCAAATATGGTTTTGGTACTGAGGTATCTGAAGATGAGTTATCACATTTCATTTCACCGTTGCCCGATGGGCGTGGTCTTCCGGTAGGGGCAGGGACAGTAGAAGAGGGCAAAAAAATATACCAGCAGAATTGCTTAGCTTGTCATGGTGCAAATTTGGAGGGTGGTATTGGCGATGCTTTAATTGGAGGCCGAGATACTTTGGCTAACAATGATCCTGAAAAACCCCCACTTAAAACGGTAGAAAGCTACTGGCCATATGCCACTACGCTTTTTGATTATGTTTATCGTTCTATGCCTTTTACAGAGCCTGGTAGTCTTAGCTACGATGATGTTTACGCTGTTTCTGCTTACATCCTATATAAAGGCAATATTATTAGTGAGGATGAAGTAATCAGCAATGAGAACTTAGCTACGATTGAAATGCCAAACCGAGACGGATTTATCCGTATTGAAAAATAAACTATCTTGCTTTTTAGCACTCTACCTGAGTATTGGGTTGTTATCTAATACTCAGGTTTTTTTTGATGATTTGATTTATCCGTTGGAATACAGGTAAGCAAAAAGACTTGTATTTTGTTGATTACTGACCTTGATAGCACAATATGCGTAACGCAGCCTCGTTGAAATGATTAGCTATGCTTTCTGCTGTGAGTCGTCCTTTGGGTTTTATCCAGACATAACTATAAAAATACATCCCTAAAATACTCTTTAAGAGTATTGAGTTGTAAGCGCAGAAAATGCCATTTTTGGCCCCCTCTCTGAGCGTGTGCCCCCAAATCTCTTCATATTTTTTGTGTAAGCCCATTACCTCGGTAAGGCGGTGCTCTGTTAGTGAGCGTACTTCACGGAAGCAAACGGTTAATTGCGTTTGCCGTTCGGATATTTTTTTAATCAGGGAATGACCCAAGTGCTCAACGCGCTGTACAGGCGATGAATATTGGTCCAAAATTAATAGACCTTCATCGATAAGCTCTTGCATATAATTGCGAGAGATATCATAGAGCAAATCTTCTTTGCTTTTAATATGATAGTAGATCGCTCCTCTTCCGAGTCCAGCTTCATCGCATAGATCTCGCATACTTACTGCGTGGTAACCTTTTTCTGCAAAAAGTCTAGCAGCAATTGTTAAGATGCGCTCTCGTTGAGAGGGTAGTTTGTTTGAGGATTTTTCAGTCATTACTCGAGAGGTTTAGGCCTTATCAGCCTGACCTTTAGGTAATTATTAGTTTCATTCATTATATCAATAAACAGTCATTTTTTTATACTTATGAAGTATCCGCTTAGGCCTACTATAGGGCCTAATAACAAAACGGTTGCAGAGAGCATGCCGATGTTTTCATAAGCATATGAAGTTAATGCAATGGAAACGACAGTAATAAAAAAACCTATTGCATTTTGCACGGCGAGTGCGCTACCAACTAAACCCTTAGGGCAGGACTGAACAGAAATCGCTGAAAACTGCGGTGAGTCAGCAACTACGGTTGCCCCCCAAATTATTAGGATTGAGTAAATCAGTACTGGAGACAGATGAATTTTAAGAATTAAGCTGAGCAGCAAAGAAAAGCAACATAAGCCGGAAATAGCTAAAGATGAGAGCGCTATGGGAGCATTCCCTATTAGTCTGGAAAGTTGCCCACCTACAATTGATCCTAAAGCACCAGCTGCGATAACAAAAAAAACTAAAGCCGTATTTGCAGTCTTGAGCGCCTTTCCTAATTGCATGTGTGCTATATAAAGCGGCACTATTGTCCAAAAACTATATAGCTCCCACATGTGGCCGAAATAGCCAAATGAGGCTGCTCTGAATTGTTTGTTTCTAAATGCGTTTACGACACGAGAAATGGTTGTCGTGCGATCCACGTGAGAGACTTCCTGGGGTTGTAAATAGGGTCCCTCACCTAAAAGAAATACGAATAAGCCACCGGCAAGCGCTAAAAGAGATGAAAAATTAATGACAAATTGCCAGTTTAATCCAGTGCTGAGAAAGCTTAAGCCGAATGGAGATGCTGTACCGAGTGTGAGCATTCCCACCAAATAGGATAATGCTAGGCCTTGGTGCTGTTGGGACCAACTGACGATTAACTTCATCCCAATCGGATAAATGCCTGCCAGACATAGCCCGACACAAAATCTAAATAGCCACACCACAGGGTATTGAGCTGTTATCCAAGTAAAGATGGAATTAAAAAACGCACCTAAAATACAAGATATTATAAAAATATGGCTAGCATTAAATTTATCAGCTAAATTTGTCAGTGATAAAAAAAGAGTTCCGGAGATAAAGCCCAGCTGTACCGCTGCAGTTAACCAGCCAAGCTCAGAGGCGTTTAACGCCCATATCAACTGCAAGTCATCCATTACCCCGTTAATGCTGAACCATAACGAGGTACCAAAAAGTTGTGCAATAGCAATTAAAATGATGGGTCCTGGCCACTTGGCCAGAACCCGACTAACAGTTGAGGGAATGTGTCTATCTTTTTTTAGCATGAGTTTTGTAGGTAGTGCTAATGCACTTTTACTACTCAAACTTTAGCGCAGCAGTAAATGTTGTTGCCGTTCCTTCTAGACAGACCTCGCCATTTTGATTTTCGATTTTGACATCTAAGGTGCAAATTGGTTTGTCTTCCCGTACTGTGGCAACCTTGACCGTGGCCGTAATTGTGTCATCCACATAGACTGCTTTGGAAAACTTTAACTCCATTCCTAAAAAAACCGAACCTGGGCCAGGAAGATCTTCCGCAACAACAGCGTTAAGCAGACCAGAGGTCACGCCCCCTTGGACAATTAGGCCTTTAAAAATAGACTTTTCTGCCAAGGCACGATCATAGTGCAATGGGTTTCTGTCCTCGGTTATTTCAGTAAATAATTCAATGTCTCGAAAAGTTGTTGTCCTTGTTCTGGTGGCTACAGCGCCTTCTTTAGGCATTCCAGCGATTGTGTTTGTCCAGCCATTATTCGACATGAATTTCTCCTCTAAAAATTAATAAAGTTAAAGGGTGTTTAATTCGCATTTTCAATCAACACTGCAAGCCCTTGGCCGCCGCCACCGCATAAGGTGGCAATGCCATATTTTTTATTAGAACGTTTGAGTTCTAAAGCTAAAGTCAAAAGTAACCGAAATCCTGAGGCCCCTAGAGGGTGACCGATTGCTATGGCTCCTCCATTGATGTTTACCTTTTCAGGTGTTAATTCGAGGTCTTCCATTGTTGCAAGTACAACTCCGGCAAACGCCTCATTGATCTCATATAGATCGATATCCTGAGCAGACATTTTTTGCTGCTCTAGCAATCGTCGAATGGCTCTAGCTGGTTGCAAATGTAGGGTGGCATCGGGGCCGGCAACCCACGCCCAGTCGACTATTTTGGCCAATGGCTTTTGTCCCGTGTTTTTGTTATTTAAATATGAGCCACTAACAATCAACCCAGCGCTCGCTCCGTCAGACATTTGTGAAGCATTGGCTGCTGTGATTGTGCCGTCTGGACTAAAAGCAGGTTTTAATGCTCCCATTTTCTCTCTATTGGGCTCTGCTCTTATGCCTTCATCTGAAGTGAGGGTTTTACCTTCGTACTGTAATGAGATTAATTCATCACTCTCTCGCACAGGTGCCGCTTTGGCTGCACGTTGATGGGATAAAAAAGCCCAGTCATCTTGTGCCTCACGTGAAACATTCAGCTCTTTATTGCAGCCATCGGACATCAGACCCATAGAAAGATCAGTCAGTGCGCAATGCAACCCATCAGAAAAAAGGGCACTACGAGGCTCGGTCTCGGCTGTGATTTCTTCACTGGGGATAACCCATGCAGCCTTGCTCATAGAGTCAAAGCCGCCAACGAGATAATGGTCTCCTTCCCTTAAACGAATGCGACGTGTTGCATCACATGCCGCTTCGAGACTTGCCAAGCACACGCTATTCAATGTCAAGGCGGGGGTCGATAACGACACCCCTGCCCGTGTTGATGCAATACGGGCAGGATTTTGACCTAAGCCGGCCTGCACAACAACACCCATGATTACAGCATCCACGTGCTTCGTGTCAGGGTATTTCTCGTTCAGTGCACGGATAACGGATTCCCCTAGTTCTAATGAATTTAAATTAGCTAGCATGCCACGGTACCGACCAAATGGCGTGCGCAATCCATCTAATAAATAGGCTTGTTCATCTTGATAATTCATGGCTTTCCTCCTGAACTTCGACTGTCTGGCTCGCTTTTATAAAGATAATTTGAAAAAAGGCAGTACATAATTGCCTATTTTTATAGGTGCTAATTCAACAGGGCTGCCAATTTGGATTTCCTGGCCGTCAATCAACTGCATGTGGCTGAGCATCGTAGGCCCCTCCGCCAGCTCTATAAGCACGACTGCGTAGGGTGTTACTTCCTGCCAGGCGAAGTGGCCGGCACGGTGTACGATAGAGTAGGTTTTTATTGTTCCTTTACCAGTAGATTCACGCCACTCTAATTGTGATGACCAACAGTGGGGACATAGCTCACGTGGGTAAAAAACCCACTTAGAGCAATTTTGGCAAAACTGTTGCTTAAGTACTTGGTCATTTTTAAGTGCGTCCCAAAACTCTTTTGTTAGCTGATTAGGGGTGGGTTCAGGGACTTGTAGATCATCATAATTAAACCTCATGGCATTCTCCCTAGGACTAAAGCACTAGCCTCACTGATCGTGGCGCCATTACCTGTAATTAAAGCGTGCTCTATATTTGGAATTTGGCGAGGGCCTGCTTGGTATCGTAATTGTCTAACCGCTTCGATTACGTGGCCCATGCCGCCCGCTAAGTCGGCTTGCCCGCACCCCAATTGCCCACCATGAGTATTCAGTGGGTAGTCACCCTGGGCACTAAAATCATGATTAGACATCCACGATCCAAAGGTGCCTGGGGGGCAAAGGCCTATATCCTCAAGGGTGAGCGCAACCATAACGGTATAGCAGTCATACAATGAGAACAGTCCAATATCATCTAATCCCAATTTAGCCTGCCGCATT
>Ga0079225_10000178_pt1 | contig 33185 bp, 27 predicted proteins | sample Poulit2012_FD_76344 | JGI IMG/M metagenome (GOLD analysis project Ga0079225, IMG submission 76344) | Agricultural soil microbial communities from Georgia to study Nitrogen management - Poultry litter 2012 | ecosystem: Environmental > Terrestrial > Soil > Agricultural land | place: USA: Georgia... | reverse complement strand
GCCAGCCCCTTGGGCATCCATCATCATTTGCATACTCTGTAGAGCATTGTCCAATAAATTTGCTAAATCATTAGCCCCGGTCAAAGAATATTGCTGACTACTCGTTCCCTGTCTAACCCGGAATTTGGCTAAATCTTCCAGAGATTTATCGATACTAAAGTCGATATCGATTAATTTCCTGGTAATTTGTTCAGAAATTATGGGATTTCTTAAGGCCAAAGCATACAAACTATCATCAACATGTTTAAAGTTTTCCTTCAAACTTTGTTGATGCTTTAGTCGATTTCCGAAATCCGGACTGTCTTTTTCCATCTGCTCAAAATCGATCATTAGATCTTCTTGTTCAAAAGAAAAAGTAATCAAATTATCCAAAATCTGTCGTAAAGCAGCAATATCTTCTTCCATCTGCTCCTGTTGACCCATCTGCATTTGCATTTGCATCCCCCTACTCATTTGACGCATCTTTTCGGCAGCAGATTTTTGTTTCTTTTCTGCATCCATTTTTAATTCTTGCCGTTTATTATCCTGATTATCAGAGTCTTGATTCTCTGCGTCCCCTTCTTCAGAAGATTCACCATCTTCGGCTTCAGATTCCATCAATTTTTCGGTTGCATCTTTTTGATCTCTTTCAGCACTCCTCTCTTTTGCCTCATCACGATCCAAATTCATCGGTTTTCTGAGTTCCAGATTTTCCTGCTGTAATTCATCTAAATCTCTCCTAATATCTTCAAATTTTTTATTTAACCGTTCCTGGGCTTTTTGGGTATTTTCTTCTTTCTTATCCGATAATCGATCTTGTTCCTCAGCTAATTTGGATAAATCCTCAGCTAACCTTTCCGCTTTCTTTTGCACATAATAACGCTTAGTCAATTCTAATAATTCTTCCAGACTTCTGTTTTGTGCTTTTTTATTCTTGGCCATTTCTTCAAGGCGTTTTCCCATTTCTTCCTGGCCAATTTTATCTCTATATTTTTCTAATTCCTCCAATAATTTTTCATTTTCTTCCAAACGTTTTTCGTTTTTTTCTAAACGTTCTTTAAGGGCATCTTTGGCCGCATCCTCTTTATCTTTCTGAAAATTATCCAAATCCTCTTTCATCTTTTCGGTATAATTCTTCATGCGTTCATTATCACGCTCGATTCTTTTTAAGTAATCTTCAAATCTCTTACGATCATTATAATTCAAAAATTCCTTTTCCTTCTGCATGCGATCCAACTCTTCCAGGGCTTCTTCAGTAGATTTCATCTGTTCAAGCGATTTTTGCATCCCCTGAATCGATTCTTTTTGATTTTGCAACTGACGATTTTCCTCTTCATCATCAGTGAGTTTTCGATAATTAAATATTTCGCTCTTAGCAACTTTTCGCCCGTTAACACCATCATTATCAAACACTTGAAAATATAAATCATAAGCTACACCCGGTTTCAAATCAAGGGTATCAGGAAAAGTATATAAAAATTCATCATAATTACTTTTACTGATTCTAATTGGCCGTCTTTGTATAAGATTGTCTTCCTTAGAAGGATAAAAAACCAATTCCAGCTTGGTCAATCCATAATCATCAGATACACTTCCATGAAAATATAATTCATCATTCTGAACGGTATCTCTCTTCATTTTTACATCGATGTTCGGGAATTGATCGCGAACTACTTTTATTTGATAGGATAGTTTCTCAAAATCCTCTAAATTAACATTCGATGTTGTAATTTGATAAGTCGTATTTCTATTAAATTCTTGTTTTAAATTAAAGGTGTTTTCTTGTTTAGAAAAATCCAAAATGGTATCGGGCAATTCCAGCTTTACCCTATCGGTAGATTTTGTTTTGAGATTCCATCCAATTTCTGTCCCCTCGGGCACGGTAATATTACCGGTTCCTTTGACCGAAGTATTGGATTTATCCAAATATTTTGGATAATTTAAATCCATATTAAAATCCAATAATTTAGGTACAGGTATTACCTCAAGTTCATATTCATGAGAACGAACAGCATTGGCAGTCAAATAGAACTTTGTATTTTCATCAACTCGATTAAAGGTATACGAGAATTTTCCATTGCTTTCGTTTTTAAGGAGATAGGTTTCATCATTATAATGAATTTTCACATCCTGGGGAATAATATTTCCTTGGGTCGTTATTTGAAGTTCAAAATTTTCACTTTCCTTGGATTGTAAATCCGAATTAAGAATATGAAATGAAAAAGGTGCCGGAGGCTCATATGCTTGTTGATAATTGACCACCCTGCTATAACTGTCCGAAAACATATCGAATTTTCCCGACAACCAAATCGCTAAAACAATTAATATAGGAATAACGGCATACCTTAAATAAGCCAAATTACCTTTGAAATTAATTGCAAACTGAAAAGGAATTGGCTGTAATTTTTCAGATTTTTGATCGATACTTGCTTCCAATAGTTCAGATGTTCTCCCCTCCCCCGCTCTCTTTAACTGTAATATATTGAGTAATTTATCATTAACTTCCGGAAAATGTTTGCCGATTATCCGAGCTGCTTCTTCTTGACTTAATCCTTTAGAGATATTAAACAGTTTAAGCAACGGATAAATAATAAACCTTCCAAAAAGCGCAAGTTCAACACCTACAAAAAGCCAAAACAAGGCCAATCTGGCTTTTTGTCCCATCCAGAAAAAATACTCTATGGAAACCGTCACCAAAAGATAAAGCAAGCCAATTGAAAAAAACAAAATTAGTCCTTTCAAAAGTTCATTGATATAAAACTTCCGATGGAATTTTTTCAGTTTAGCGACAATATTATCGTATTTGTTCATCTTAATTATTTAAAAATAATGACTTATTAAAGCTACAATATTTACAAAAACCCAGCAAATTTATCTAATCAGTGAATCTTTTCTATTGTATAAACGTATAAGATAAGGTTTATTTTCGAATCATATTAATGTGAGGAATTCCATCTTCCAGATAACCTTCTCCTACAGGATGAAAATCATGTTGCTCATAAAATTCAATCAGGTACTGTTGGGCTGAAATTTTAATAGGAATTTGCGGATGTTTTTTATTTATTTCAGCAACACTTTCATTCATAATCTTGTGTGCATATCCCTGATTTCTGTAATTTATTTTTACCAAAACGCGACCGATCGCCGCCTCCTCGAAATATATACCAGGTGCAAAACAACGAGCATATCCAATTAATTCATCCTGAATATAGCCCAACACATGGAAAGCTTCTAAATCTTTGGAATCAATATCTTGATAAACGCAATTTTGCTCAATCACAAAAATCTCAGATCTCAACTTTAAAATTTCATACAGCTCTACTTTAGATAATTCTTCAAAACTTTTTGTACTTATAGAAACCGACATATCATATAAATTTACAGCAGGATTTGGTTTATTTTACCTATAAATTTTTATCCAGCCGATAATGAGAGTACACTTTTTATAATTAAAATCACTTCCATGGCATTTTATCTACTCGTCTTTCATGTCTTCCCCCTTCAAAATCTGTTTCAAAGAATACATCTACCATTTTATCAGCTTCATCCAACGTAATAAATCTGGCGGGGAGACTTAAAATATTCGCATCGTTATGTTGTCTGGCCAGTGCCGTTATTTCTTCATTCCAACAGAGTGCACAACGCACGCCGGCATGTTTATTGGCTGTCATGGAAGCCCCATTTCCACTGCCACAAATCACAATACCAAAATCAACATCTTTATTTTCAACAGCTTGTGCTACCGGATGTACAAAATCAGGATAATCTACACTATCGGTTTTATCGGTTCCGAAATTTTCGACTTTATATCCTTTTTTCTTTAATTTTTCAAGGATCATATTTTTAAATTCTGTCCCTGCGTGGTCATTTCCTATAGCTATTTTCATTTTTATCAGTTTGGTTTACACAAATATAAACATTGTCTTCCAGCTAAAAACCCACATTGTGAATGAAAATAAAATTTGCTTGAATTTCAATCCTTTATAATCCACCGCAAATGTGCATAAGTATGGATTACTTAGGAAAACTTTATTTTGAATTGTCAATTTTAATTTGAGTATATACAGGAATTAATCAAAACCAATTTTTAACCCGATAATTTACAACTGAATTATTCACACGTATTTTACACTTATCCACAGTCAATTTTATATTTTTCTATTCACATTTCTATGTTACTAACTTATTCACAGCTGTGGATAAAAACAAATAACTACTTGAAAATTAATACACTAAATTGAAAACTATTTTTACTCAACGGTGAACAACATTTAATAACTCAAAATCCAAAATTTAAGCTGATTTTTTTATACCGCAATCCACAGCCTATAATACCCATTATTTGTTTTTTAAATTTTAAAGAAAAAAGATAATTATTTAATAGGTGTGGATAACTTCAAAAAAATAAAAAATTAAACGATGTGTAGATTTCCTTCTTCAAAACTCTTGAGAATTTCGTTTGCTTTTTCAACGTCTTCTGGATGTACTTTTAAAAAAATTCCGCCTAATGCATTGGAATAAAATGGAACAATACCGATTACGGTTTCATTTTGAAAAAAGAACCGGATTTCATTTTGTTCTAAAACAAGTCTTAGAATGGCATATTCGTGAGGATATGTGAACGAAGCTATTTTAATAAAATTGATCATTAGTTTGATTTTCAATACTTAAAATTACGAAATAATATTCAGGGAGTTTTTAATCTATTCAAATTATAAGTATTATTTAACCTGAAGAAGAAAATTTATATTACTTCTATTCGCAACTCTTTTATGGATGAACGATCTCGATCTCAATGAGGTTAGGTTGATGCGTGGTATAAAAATCAGTATATAATATTTGAGTTTTAAATCGGATCATCAGTTTAAAAAGTAATAGGAGATACTAAGTTTTTGAGTAAATTAATCACACTGTAGGCAGCCAATGTGCTTGATTTAGGATTCTCCTTAGAGGGTGTTGTTTCGATTGAAACTTCAACATTTACCGTTTTTCCCTTTAATTTGATCGAATGTTTATTGCTTTTCAATCCGGGAATACTATTGATAGCAACTTTAGTATTTTTAACCCCAGTTGTAGCTAAGGCAGTTGCTACTGCAACGTTGATATTTTTAGGAAAATGTTTTATTGCCTCCTCTGCAAAACCACTGAATATTTCTTCCGATTTTTCTTCAGAAAGCTTTCTGCCGTTTAAATATGGAGCTCCATTCAATGATGCAGGTGATTTTTCTGTAGTGATACTTACTTCTGCATCTTCCATCAACATAGATGCTTGTAAAACGTCAAAACCGCCAACTGCTCCTGCCGGAATATGAATCTGACTATTATTTTCTATTGCCGTATTTTTTGCTTTTTTAAAGAATTCTTTGTCAGCCAACGCCCCTACTGATAAAGGAATTATACTTATCTCTTTGGCTAAAATTTTGATACCAATATCTTTAAACACATCCGGGGAAGCCGCTTCAATAACATAATCCGGTTTATCTTCAATTATTTCATTTAAATTTTCATACGCTTTACAACCTAATTTATCTGCTAAACTTTCTGCATTTTCTAATTTTCTACTTAGCACCCCTAATATTTTGTATTCTTTCAAATCCTCAGATACGACTTTTCCAATAATACTTGCTAATGAGCCACTGCCAATTATAGCTAACTTATATTTCTCCATGGTAATATTTCCTTTTAATATTTCACCTAAAATTTCATCAATTAAAACAACATGAACAAAATATTTAAAAAATTTATTTCAGTATAATCAAGGATTTTCATTTATCTGATCATTATTATTTACCAAGATTGAAATTTTATCGATTAAAAAGAATATTTTGAAAAGTGCTATTTTGTTATCAGTTTTAGGCAAGTTTATTATTAATTTTCACTGATTTTTTTAAGGTTATAAAGTTGGATTTTTCTGTGTTATTTTAAAAAGCCTTGTTTGCAATCAAAAAAAGATTATTAGCCATGACTAATTAAAAAACATAGTTGAAAAAGCTTTTAAATTATCGAGCTAAACTCTGTTTTAAGATGTGGTTTTTATTTAATTGGAGAATTATTATTCGATTAATTAGTATGATTATCGTTAAAATATTTTATATTAGCTTCATAAGCATTAATTATAAACAGCTAATCATAGTAATTTTCTTTAAAAATTAACCAAATGAAAAAAGGACGGCACAAAAATAAAAGGCAACTCACGCTTTATTATGATTCTAAAAGCGAACTTGGTCGAAAAACTTATGCAACAGCTCAGGCGAGTAATTTAGATCTATTTACGGTAAATTTGGCCGAAACTAAGGTTTCCGGTACAACTTGGATGAAATTAGCCAGAGCTTTAAATAAAACAGTACCGGAATTGATAGATCAGCAGCATAATGTTTTTAAAAGTATATATGGGAATGAAGAAGTAGAATTAACTGCGGAGGATGCGATTAAAATTATTGTAAAACATCCTGAAACCTTGATTTTTCCTATTGCTGTAAGAGGAGATCGATGTATTCAAATAGAGGATCCTGGAGATATTCATTATTTATTCGATACGGATTCAAGGGGAACTAATATCACCAATAAAAACTATTAATAATTGTAATAGAAAAAAGCCCTGCATTGCTGTAGGGCTTTTAAAGGAGTTTAAAACGCTGAAATTTTATTTACATTTTACTTGCCATAATCAAAGCGTTGTAAAGATTAACCATTCTCCCCGATTTTGAAATTTCACTGAATGGTTTTCTAATATCTTGTTTTTCTCCCAATATCACTTCTTGATCTGATGTGATTCCACTATCCATAATGACTTTCTTCACTTGCGCAGCGGTTAATTTTGGGAAATAAGATCTTATTAAAGCTGCAACTCCGGCTACCTGGGGAGCTGCCATAGAAGTTCCATCCAAAAATTTGTAACTGTCCATAGGACCGGTTGCCCAAATCCGAGCTCCGGGAGCAAATACATCCACACTTGTTTTTCCATAATTAGAAAATGGAGCTACCATTTTTTCACCATAAGTAGGATTTAAAGCACCTACAACAATCACATTATCTGTGATTTCTTCTTCTTGACCGGGCCATTGGTCATTGGGATAAACGCGATTTTTATCTAAATCTTTACTATCGTTACCCGCAGCTTTCACCAAAAGTACATCATGGTCTGCAGCATATTTCATCGCATCGATTACCCATTCTGGATGCGTAGAAAAATACTTTCCAAAGCTCATATTGATAATTTTAGCGCCATTATCAACTGCATAACGAATACCTAAGGCAATATCTTTATCATACTCATCACCATCTGGAACTGCACGAAGCGACATAAGTTTTACATTTGAGGCAACCCCATCCATTCCGATGTCATTATTTCTGGTTGCAGCAATAATTCCAGCAACGTGTGTACCGTGTAAAATATCCTCTTTATCTTCTGTAGGACCAGTAACATCACTGTTTCCATAATCTGTATCTGTAATATCATCTACATCATCACCAACGATTTCACGACCGTCATAGTCTAAATTCAAGTAATATTTAAGTTGGTCTTCATAATACGCTTTACCTCTTTTCATCTGTTCTTCTGCTTCGTTGAATTCCGCTATGAGGTCAGCGGTTGTCTCGGCTTCGGCTTGTGCCATAATCATCCCAACCCTTGTTTGGGCTTGTTTGATTTCGCGGTCATCGGTTTCTAAATTCTCTATATCAGAAAGTGTTATTTCCTCCAAATCGATTTCTTTTTCAATCATTTCAATCGATGAAAATATCGCAGATTTATTTTGTTCAAATTGTCCTTGGCTAAATTCAATTTGGCTGACAATACCCTTTGCTTCTTTGGTTTTTTTAGCGTGTTCTTTTTTCGCTCTTAAATACAATTCGTATTGTTTTAAATCGTCAGCACTGATGTCTTCTTTGGATTTTCCTTCGTATTTAGGTTTTAACTTTTTAAGAATTCTGGTGAATTCTAAATTATCATAAACTGCATCTCCCAGAAAGTTCCATCCATATACGTCATCTACATATCCGTTTTCGTCATCGTCAATTCCATTTCCTGGAATTTCTTTTTCATTTTTCCATATCACATCGGCCAAATCTTCATGGTAAACATCTACCCCAGAGTCTAATACGCCGACAATTACAGTTTCTCCTTTGTGGTCTTTAATAATTTCATCATAAGCTTTTTTAGTACTGATGCCGGGAACGGTATCTGAAATCATCCCCATGTGTGGCCAATTTTTGAGCTGATCTTTGTCAAGCTTAGCCTGTTTTTCAGGCATGTTAGAAACATTATGGTTTAAGGGTTCTTGCTTCAAGTTTTTTAAAGCAGAACCACAACTCGCCATTAGAGTGGTTATTGCAAAAGCAACAAAAATGTATTTAATCAATCGGTTTTTCATAGGTAAATTAAGAATTAAAAATTTCTTTAAATGTGAATGTTTGGTCCAAACGGACTCCTTTTTCGGTATGTTTTACAGTAGCGATTTCGTGATGTGCATCGTGTTCCAAAAATAAATAAAAATTGCGATCCGCTGCTTCTTCTAAAAATGCTTTTTTTTCTGTCAAAGTTAATAATGGACGTGTGTCATAACCCATTACAAAGGGTAAAGGAATATGACCAACAGTAGGTATTAAATCTGCTACAAATACCAAAGTTTTACCTTGATATTGAATGTGCGGAAGCATTTGTTTATCGGTATGTCCATCGACAAATAAAACCCCAAATCCGAGTTCTTCAATATATTTAGCGCCTTGTTCTTCTTCACGTTCAATAAAATGAAGTTGTCCACTTTCTTTAATCGGCATAAGATTTTCCTTTAGAAAAGAAGCTTTTTCACGTGCGTTAGGATGAACGGCCCAATTCCAATGTTCTATGTTCGTCCAGAATTTTGCATTTTTAAAAGCAGGTTCATATCCCGTTCGATCTTTATTCCATTGAATACTTCCCCCGCAATGATCAAAATGCAGATGGGTCAAAAATACATCGGTAATATCATCTTTGTGGAAACCATATTTAGCTAAGGATTTTTCCAAAGTGAAATCTCCCCAACGATAATAATATTTAAAAAACTTATCTGATTGTTTGTCTCCCATTCCATTGTCGATCAAGATCAAATGATTTCCATCTTCGATCAACATACAACGGGTCGCCATATCGATCATATTGTTCTGATCGGCAGGATTTGTTTTTGACCAAAGCGTTTTTGGAACCACGCCAAACATCGCTCCACCATCCAGCTTAAAGTTTCCGGCCTCGATCTGATATATTTTCATAGAGAAAAATTAATGGGGCAAAATACTAAAAAACATAAAATTAGAGCCGTAATTTATTTGATTATTGACATAATTTTGATTCTAAAATGAAAATAATGGAGATTTTTTTTTGCGATTAATTGAAAATTTGGTTTTTAATGAATGGGAATTAATTATTTTTAGCCGTTTAATTTTATCCAAAGTGATATGAACAAGAGTTTTTTAGATCAATTTCTCGAGCATTTTGAATTGCCCCTGCAAAGCCCGGTCTTGATATTTTCATTGATATTATTCATTATCCTACTTGCTCCGATCATTCTGAAAAAAGTAAAAATACCCGGAATTATCGGGTTGATTATAGCGGGAATAGTAATCGGACCTGAAGGTTTTAATGTTTTGGAATCCGATAAAATAGAAATTTTTTCGACCATAGGTCTTTTGTATATTATGTTCATCGCCGGTCTTGAACTGGATATGAACCAATTTAAAGCCCACAAAAATAAAAGTCTGGTTTTTGGATTTTTTACCTTTGCCATTCCGTTGGCGATTGGTTATCCGGTTTATTATTATATCCTCGGACAATATGATGAACACATCAATCAGGAAGCAGCTTTATTGACAGCGAGTATGTTTGCAACACATACCTTGGTAAGTTATCCAATTGTCAGTAAACTCGGTTTGGCGAAAAATGTGGCTACTTCGATTACGGTTGGAGCAACGATTATCACCGACACTGCGGTTTTGATTCTATTGGCGGTTATTTTAGGATCGCATTCCGGTGGACTTTCACAGGAATTCTGGATTCAGCTCGCAGTGGGAATTGTCCTTTTCTCAGCGTTTATGTTTTATGTGATTCCGATGTTGACCCGCTGGTTTTTTAGACAGTTTGCCAGTGAAAAACACTCGCATTATATATTTATTCTCGCCGTCGTATTCTTGGCGGCATTCTTGGCAGAAATAGCTGGACTTGAAGCAATTATCGGAGCTTTCTTCGCTGGATTGGCATTGAACAAACTCGTTCCGAATTCTTCGACCTTGATGAACAGAATCGAGTTTATCGGAAATTCATTGTTTATACCTTTCTTCTTCATCAGTGTGGGAATGATTGTGGATGTCAGCGTGATTTTCAATGGTCCTATGGCTTTGATCATCGCTGCAACTCTGACTATTGTCGCATTGATTGGAAAATGGTTGGCAGCTTGGGTCACGCAGTTGGTTTATAAATTTACGAAAGGACAAAGAGGACTTATTTTTGGTCTGAGCAGTGGACACGCAGCAGCAACCTTGGCAATTATTATGGTTGGACACGAAGCCGGAATTATCGATGATCACATTCTGAACGGAACGGTTATTTTGATATTGATTACCTGTATCGTCGCTTCACTGGTAACAGAGAAAGCTGCTGTTGAAGTGATTAAAGACACGGAAGATGATTATAAACTCGATCCGGCCATGGCGGATGAAACGATTTTGATTCCGATTGTGAATACACATAATATTGAAAAAATGATGGATTTTTCGGTTTATGTGAAAGATAAAAACTCTCAGATTCCATTGACGATTTTGAGTGTGGTTCCAAATAATGATGAAGCCGAAAAGAAAATTATTCAAGCCAAAGAAAGTCTTGAAACCGTTCTAAAAGAAACCAAAGCTTCTGAAACCAAAGTTGACGTAAAAGCAACTATCGATCACAACGCAGCAAGCGGAATTGCCAGAACAGCACGTGAAGTGATGGTGGATCTGATTTTCCTCGGATGGCCCGAACGCGTTGGTTTTATCGATAAAATAATCGGTGATAAAATGGGAAGCATTATTTCCCTGACCGAAAAAACCTTGTTTATCTGTGATTTTAAAGCGTCCTTGATCGATCATAAAAGATTGTTTGCCGTGATTCCTCCCCACGCAGAATTTGAAGAAGGATTCGTGGTTTGGATGAACAAAATGGCTCAACTTTCTGTAGAACTTTCCATGCCGATCGAACTTCGTTGTACAGAAACGACCTATCATTTTATCGAAAAATTCATCAAAAACAATAAGCTGAGTTTATCGATAGAATTTAAACAGTTTAAAGATTGGGAAGATTTCTTTATCCTATCCAAAGACATCAAGGATACGGATCTGTTGTTTGTGGTTGGAGCGAGAAACAGTTCGATTTCTTATAATCACAATATGCAAAGACTGCCTGGAAAACTGGAAAGACACTTACCGAATCAATCCAAAATCGTTATTTATCCATAATAATTTGATAGTGGATTAAAAAATAAAATCCCTGATGGAAAATTCTATCAGGGATTTTGTTTTTTATCGATTGAATTCTGAAAACATTATTCCATTGCAGCAATCAATTCATCGGTAACTTCCATATTGTGAAAAACATTTTGAACATCATCATCATCTTCAAACTTTTCTTCCATATCCAAAATCTGTTTGGCTTGTTCCAAAGGCAGTTCAATCGTGTTCAATGGAATTCTTTCCAAAGTTGAATTCTTCACTTCGATATTTAGATCTTCCAACGCTTGCGCCATCAATCCAAAATCGCTGAATTCAGTATAGATAGTGATGAATTCATCATCGCTTTCCATAGATTCCAACCCGCTTTCGATCAGTTCGAGTTCGAGCTCTTCCAACTCCATTTTGACCATTTCCTTTTCCAGGGTAAAAACTCCTTTTCGTTCAAAAAGAAATTCCAAAGAACCGTTTTTACCCAAACTTCCGTTGGCTTTTGAAAAAATCGCCCTGATATTGGCTACGGTTCTGTTGGTGTTGTCGGTCGTACATTCAATAAAAAATGCAATTCCGTTGGGTCCATAACCTTCAAAAGTTACTTCTTCATAATTATCCGCATCTGCTCCACTTGCTTTTTTAATGGCCCGTTTGATATTATCTTTAGGCATATTGACACCTTTAGCATTGGCAATTGCATTACGCAAAGCCGCATTGGTATCCGGATCAGCTCCCCCTCCTTCTTTTATTGCAACGTTGATTTCCTTAATGATTCGAGTAAAAATCTTACCGCGTTTCGCATCAGCAGCTCCCTTTTTACGTTTGATATTCGACCATTTACTATGTCCGGCCATAATTTTTTTTTAGATTTTTAATTACAACAAATATAATTAAATATTTAGAAAAATAGAAAAGAGCTGATATATGTGATTTTGATTTAGAAAAGTACTTTTCTACTTCGTTTTTCATGCTATATTGCAAACTTAAACCGAAAAAGTGCAAAAGATTAAGTCTAATATCTTGGTGATCCGGTTGTCTGCAATGGGTGATTGCGCAATGGTAGTTCCTGTTTTGTTGCGGTTGATAAATACCTATGCTCAACTTAAAATTACTGTAGTAACCAAAATATTTTTTATACCTATTTTCAAAACCCTGCCCCAAGAAAGAATCAGTATTGTAGCAGCAGATACAAAACACGAACACAAAGGTTTTTTTGGAGTGCTTAAATTAGGAAAACAACTCAAAAAACTGGGTTTTGATCAAGTTGCAGATTTGCACGATGTATTGCGCAGTAAAATTATTCGTGCTCAATTTTCTTTAGCCGGTATTCCCTCTGCTGTAATTGATAAAGGGAGAAAGGAGAAAAAAGCTTTGACGCGTTTCACAAATAAAACATTTAAACCCTTAAAGACTACGCCTGAACGGTATGTGAAAGTTTTTGAAGAGTTAGGTTATAAAATTGATTTAAATCAACCTGCAAGGCTTAAAAAACCTGAAATATCCACTAAAATTATCAGTCTCATCGGTAATTCAAATCAAGATTGGATTGGAATAGCTCCTTTTGCAGCGCACCGATCAAAAACCTATCCTTTGGATTTGATGGAAAAATTAATTGCTCAATTGGATAAAACTCATCGATTTAAAATCTTACTATTTGGTGGAGGAAAAAGGGAAATTGAATTAATGGATAAATTATCCTCACAATATGAAAATGTCATCTCTGTAGCCGGAAAGTTGGATTTTGAAGACGAAATAATCTCGATAGCTAATTTGGATTTAATGATTTCTATGGATAGCGGAAATGGCCATTTGGCTGCGATGTTCAATGTTCCGGTAATTACGATTTGGGGAGCCACCCATCCATTTGCCGGATTTGCCCCTTTCGGGCAACCCCAAGAAAATCAAATTTTGCCGGATTTAGAAAAATATCCTCAATTGCCGACTTCTGTTTTTGGAGATAAAGAAGTTTCGGGATATGAAGATGTGATGAGAAGTATTAGTCCTGAAATTGTGCTTAAACGGATCGAGGAGATTGTAAATCTATAATTAGGAGTATTTGATTCTCTATTTCAATTATTGCATTTAAAATTTACTCAACAATTAGACTTTGTTGGAATGAATAATTTTTTGGGGTTGATAAAATTTAAATGTCTAAATTGACCTTTAAATCTAATATTTAAAAAGTTTAGATAATGTTTGAACTTCCGGAATTAGCTCAACACATTATTGTAATAACGGTAACCATTGCGTTAATGGGGCTTTTATTGGTAGAAAAATTTAAACCGGCTTATATTTTTTTTGGAGCAGTATTAGTTTTTCTTATAAGTGGAATTATTGATACGAACGATTTTCTACTGTCCTTAGCCAATGAATCCATATTGAGTATTTTTCTGTTAATCTTCATAACCTTCGGGATACGAACCAATTTTAATATTTTAAAATGGATGGATAAAATATTTGGAAGCGCAAAAACCGGGAGGGGATTTATCGCGAGAATGACTCCTACGGTATCTGTTTTTTCCTCGTTTTTGAATAATACCCCAATTGTTGCTTTGTTTTTGCCGTATGTTTATGAGTGGGCGAGAAAAAAAGACGTCGCCCCTTCTAAACTCTTGATACCTCTGTCTTATGCTGCTATGTCAGGAGGAATGATCACAGTAATTGGTACATCGACTAATTTAATTTTAAGCGGTTTGGCAGAATCGGAAGGAGCAACTCCCCCGGGATTTTTGGATTATTTCTTTCCCGGGATATTAGTTTCACTTGGTACGGTAATTTTTCTCTCCACCATAGGATACGCCATCTTACCGGGTAAAGAAAAGTTATTTAAAATGATTCAGAAGAAATCAAGGGAATATATGGTGGAAGTAAACTTGACCGAGGATGCAAAAATTATTGGAAAAACAATTAAACAAGCTGATTTAGCCGACTTAAATGGAATTGATCTTTTTGAAATTGTCCGTTATGGAGTAAGAATTTCGCCAGTTCCGCCGGATGAAATAATTCGTCAAAAAGACAACTTGGTATTTGTGGGTAATTCAGAAAAGATTATTGAACTTCTGAAACGACGAGATGATTTTTCTATTCCAAAATTTACAGGGGAAGACGGCAAAGAAAAAATAAAAAATTTTCAAGACAGTTTGGAGGAAGAAGACAAAGAAGATGATGAAAGAGAGTTAATCGAAACCTTGATTCCCACAAATTCTGCATTGATAGGTCATACTTTAAAGGAATCTAACTTTAGAGAGCACTATGGAGCCGCCGTAATAGGAATACATCGAAATGGCGTAGAACTAAAACGAGGGATTGATAAAATAAAACTTCAACCCGGGGATTTATTATTAATTGTGCCCGGTAAAGATTTTAGAAAACAATCTTATCAAGAAGATGATCTTTATGTGGTTTCTATTAAGAAAATAGGAAAGGTTTCCAAAACAGCTCGAAGAGGGTTTATAGGGGTTTTATTGGGGGTTATTGCGGGACTGGCTTTTGAAAAGATAAATTTGTTTTTTGCCTTATTAATCTTGATCAGTTATATGGTGGCTTCTAAAATGGTGAGCATAACAAATTTAAAAAAACAATTTAGCGTAAACTTATTTGTAGTCTTAGTAGCTTCCTTGGCTTTCAGTGCTGCTTTAATCAATTCCGGAGTGGCAGAAATAGCGGCTACCGGGTTTCTAACACTATTTGAACCTATGGGAAATCAAGGAATCCTTATAGGCATTTATCTGGTGACGTTGATTTTAGCTTCTTTTGTTACTCATGCGGCTGCAGTAGCTATCGTTTTTCCTATGGCCTATTCTATCGCTTCACAAGCTTCCGGTTTAGATATGACTGCGGTATTTATAGCTATTGCTTTTGCAGCTTCAGCTTCTTTTCATACCCCCTTCAGTTACCAAACCAATATGATGGTTTATGGCCCAGGAGAATATAAGTTTACGGATTTTCTTAAAGTTGGAGCACCGTTAACTTTGATATATTCGGTAATTGCCCTCGCTTTTATGATGTTTTATTATCAAGTTTAAATTATATTCTTGACTCTGATTTAAATTAACCATTTTTCTAATCTCATCTGTCATTTTACGCAAGTTTTCATTCAGGCGGGATAAAAGAAAACTAACGGTGTTTTTCAAAAAAACTTTAAGTGAGAGAAAAACAAAAAAACAATTGAGTTTTCTGTATTCGAACCAATTTCAAGCCTCTGAAATATAGTTTTGAAATTAAAATTAACCTACAGCCTAATTTTCATAGATCTTCTTATAAAACACTAAAAAGTAAATAACAATCGCTCTTGAAAATAAAAATTCGCTTTTTCGATTTATTGTGTATCTTTAAAAGTCCAATAACACCATGAAAACCCTTTGATAATATGACGGATTCTGAACTTATCTCACTTTTGCGTTTACAGGCTTTGCCTAATATAGGGGATATATCCGCTAAAAAATTATTGCGGAAATTTGAAACAGCCGAAAACTTATTCAAAACTAAAAAATCGGATCTGCTTAAAATAGAGGGATTTGGAACTGAAAAATTAAAAGAGTTTTTCAATGAGCGTTATTTAAAAGCTGCGGAAGAAGAATTGGAATTAATACGCAAAAATGATATTCAGGTGAGGTATTTTAAAGATAAAACTTATCCGGAATTACTCAAACATTGTATTGATTCACCGATTTTACTTTTCCAAAAAGGAAATATCAGTTTAAAAAACCGACCAATTCTTAGTATCGTAGGGACGAGAAAAGCTACCGTTCACGGCAAAGCATTTGTCAATAAACTTATTGAAGGTTTGGCTCCATTAAACCCTATAATTGTTTCGGGTTTTGCTTTTGGAATAGATATTTCAGCCCATAAAGCCGCTTTAAAAAATAACCTCCAAACCATTGGGTGTATGGCTCAAGGCTTGACTAAAATATACCCCAAAGATCACTATAAATATAAAGCTACAGTAGAAGCAAACGGGGGATTAGTCACAAATTTTTGGAACCAAGCAGAATTGGACCGAAAGAATTTTTTGAGTCGAAATCGAATTATCGCAGGAATGAGTGAAGCTACTTTGGTAGTAGAAAGTGGAGAACGAGGGGGCTCTTTAGTAACTGCAGATATTGCTTTTTCTTATGATAGACCGGTATTTGCTGTTCCCGGAAGACCAACTGATCGGATGAGTAAAGGCTGTAATACGCTTATCAAAACCAATAAAGCTCAAGCGATTACCTGTGCAGAAGATATTATCTATTTGCTGAATTGGGATATCGAAAAAGAAAAATCCAAGCCGCAAACGCAATTGTTTGTCGATCTTTCGCCTGAAGAAGAAAAAATTATTGAAGCTTTAAGAAAATTGGGTAAAGCAGAATTAGATGATCTGGCATTAGAAAGCAAAATGCCATGCTATAAAGTAGCTTATTATCTCTTAAATTTAGAACTTAATAATTTAATCAGACCTTTACCCGGAAATCAATATGAAGCGTTGTAAGTGACTTGGATTTCGTTGTATTGTAAATTGTGAATGGTAAATAGTGAATTGTTTTACTTGGGTTTCGTTGTATTGTAAATTGTGAATGGTAAATAGTCAATTGTTTATTTTATTCACAGTTCACCACTCACCACTCACTATATCCCCGTATAATTCTGTGGGGTAATCGCTTTCAATTCTGTTTTGACTTCTTCTGAAATTTCGAGTCCATCGATAAATTTAGCAATTGATTTAGCATTGATTTCCGTGTTGGTTCTGGTCAGGTCTTTTAAAGCTTCATAAGGGTTTTTAAATCCTTCTCGTCTTAGAATTGTTTGGATGGCTTCTGCGACCACGACCCAATTATTCTCTAAATCAGCGTGAATTTTCGTTTCATTTAAAACCAATTTGTCCAATCCTTTTAAAGTTGCTTGGAAGGCGATCATCGTATGACCAATCGGCACACCGATATTTCTTAATACAGTACTATCGGTCAAGTCTCGTTGTAAACGACTGACAGGTAATTTGTTGGATAGATGATCAAATAAAGCATTGGCTATTCCGATATTTCCTTCTGAATTTTCAAAATCAATCGGATTGACTTTATGCGGCATGGTTGAAGAACCTACTTCTCCTTTTTTGATAATTTGTTTAAAATAATCCATCGAAATGTAGGTCCAAATATCTTGATTTAAATCTTTAATAATGGTATTGATTCTTCTCATGCCATCAAAAATTCCCGCTAAATGATCGTAGTGTTCAATTTGTGTGGTAGGAAAAGAATGTTTTAATTCTAAAATATTCTCGACAAAATTATTGCCAAATTCAAACCAGTCAATGTCGGGATAAGCGACGTGATGTGCATTGAAATTTCCCGTAGCTCCCCCAAATTTAGCGGCGATAGGCGTATATTCCAATCGATTTAATTGTTCTTTTAACCGTACAGCATAAACTTTTATTTCCTTTCCCAATCGGGTTGGAGAAGCCGGTTGACCGTGAGTTCTTGCCAACATCGGTATATTTTCCCAAGTGACCGATAAATCTTCTAATTTGTCGATTAATTTGTTGAGTTTAGGAAAATAAATTCTGGTTATCGCATCTTTTAAAGAAAGTGGAACAGCGGTATTATTAATATCTTGGGAAGTCAATGCCAAATGAATAAATTCCTTTGAATCCGACAGACCAAGTTCTTCAAACTTCTCTTTGATAAAATACTCTACTGCCTTTACATCGTGGTTGGTAACGGATTCTATAGATTTTACTTTTTTGGCATCTTTTAAAGAAAAATCAGCATAGATTTCTCTTAACTTTGGAAAAACTGCTTTATCAACTCCGGAAAGTTGCGGTAAAGGGAGTTCACATAAAGCGATAAAATATTCGACTTCTACTTTGATTCGATATCCGATGAGGGCTTCTTCACTAAAATAACCGGATAAATTTTGAGTTTTGGAACGATATCTACCATCAATTGGAGAAATGGCTTGTAAAGGATTCATAGAAATAAACTTGGTTAAAGTGCAAATATAAGTTTAGTAAATGAGAATTGATAAAACCCGATTGAAAGTTTCTTTATTTCTGTTGGGTTTCGGGTTTTGTTTTTTCTTATCCGATAATCCGTAATCCGCCAATTCGTAACCCGTCAACCCGCAACTCGTCCAGGGTTTCACGCTGAGGCGCGGAGTTTTACGCAGAGGAGCACAGAGGCATTTTTGTAAGGTTTCGTGTCTCGTGTTTTTGAACTTGTTTAAATAGGCTCAAGTTTAAAACTGCATTGACGATTAAATCTTTTTCGCTTAAGTTTAAACATCATTGGAATCGATTTAGCTTTCTCCTAAAATTCTTAGGTAGTGATATTGGAATGAAAAGTGAATTTCATCTTTCTTTTTAGGTTTTTTCATCCAATTCGTATTAATATAGAAAAATCATCGTTGAATTAAACTACAATGTTGAAATTCAGAACATTGTTGCTGTAAAAAGCAAGAAGCCTTACCTGCTTGACAATCAAACAAGTTTGATTGTCAAGCTGTCCTTTCCTTGAAAAGGAAAGGAGCTTTTGTCTTTTGATTCAGAGGAAATTAAAAGTAAAAAATAAGACTACCTCATTAAAAACAGAAAAGATTTCGTGTTGCAACTTGGTAACTTAAAAGCAAAAAACAACGTTACCTTATTAAAAAATAAAAGAAAATAGATAGTCTAAAACAAAAGAGTTTATCTTTGATTTACAGTCATTTAAACCAAAAATAAAGCTCCCCACCTTAAAAAAGGAGGGGACAAAATAAATGAACCGCAGGTTCAGTTATTTTCGGGGCGGTTGTAACTTTTAATATGATTTTTCAAACGCGGTTGTCTTAACTGAAATTGGCTCAAGTTTAAAACTGCGTTGACGATTAAATCTTTTCGCTAAAGTTTAAACATCATTGGAATCGATTCAGCTTTCTCCTAAAATTCTTAGGTAGTGATATTGGAATGAAAAGTGAATTTCATCTTTCTTTTTAGGTTTTTTCATCCAATTCGTATTAATATAGAAAAATCATCGTTGAATTAAACTACAGCCTTTAAATATTAACCCAAATTACTTTTCACAGTTTCCCAATCTTTTCCTTTAGATTTTCCCGATTCGTAGTCTTCTACGCGTTTCTCCATTTCCTTTACAAAAGCGTCATCTTTCCAATGATTTTGATATACAATATCATCTTTGACCAATGTAAATAAAGCTTTTATCTTTTTTTCATCGGCATAGTTGATATATTCTTGTAATAATTTGCGCAGTTTTAAAGTTTTCATCGGCAACAAGTGTTTAAATGAATATAATAAATTATAAGGAAAGTCTTCGTGCCGGAATTTAATTTTTTGAATGCTGTTATTGGAAGATTACGTTTCGAGTTCGAGTTTTTCTTACCCAATAACCAGCTAATCCGATAACCCGCCGCAGACGCTTCTCATAAAAACACTTCATCCAACAAATAATGATTTTTAGTTTCAATTTGATACGTGGGATAGACAATTCCTCTGGCCCCAAAACATTCTTTCCAATACAACAAACCTTTGTTAAGATTCAAACCTTTGTTTTCATTAGAAATACCAAAATCAAAATATGTTTTATCTGCAAATTCTTCTTCGATTAAATATTGAAAGAGAAAATCAAGTGTACCGAATTGTTGACGGTTGTTATCGGCAGAAATATATTGTACGTGAGCGGTGGTTGCAGTTTCAAATATAGTACATCCCCCCACAATTTTATCGCCTTTTACCACCTGATATTGATGAATGTTTTTGGGAAATTTATTAGCTAAATCCTGAATTTCCGACAAGTTGTGAACAGGCTGCGTTTTAAATTGCTCCTGTAAATTTGGGATCAGAATTTCATTCCAAAACCGATCGAATTGATTGGTTTTTTCAATTTGTAAATTGTGTTTTCTTGCTTTTTTAACCCCTTCTATTCGGTTGGACTGAATTTTTAATGAATCGGACTGCAAAATAGTGGAAGATAAATCGGTTTTAATAAGGTGAGCTTTTAGTAAGAAAAGCAAATAATCGATTTCGTCAGCGGGATAACGATGATATATTTTGGGGACGAGTTTTAAAGCCAATTGCGGAATAGGAACATTTTCAAGATGAACTAAAACTGCTTTGAATGCTTTTATAGTTTTTTCAAATTTGAGGTTTTTGGGTAAAATTAATCCGCCGTAAGTTAAGCCTTGATGTGAGAAGAGCTTGTTTTCTGCCAGATTTGCAGGAAGTAATGCAACGAGTTTTTTCTTCTCAAAAACCATCAACGAATAATCCTCAAATCGATCGGCGTGATAATCCATAAAGTTTCTGTGGAATAAAAAAGTTCCATTTTTGGAATTTCGGATAAAATCATCCCATTGGTTTTTATAAGCAGTAGAGTATTTTTCGACGCGAAATGATTTCATGTACTAAAGTGATTTAAATTTAATGAAAAGATAAATTATTATTGGATTTGCCAACTTTCAAAACAACTTTTTCTCCAAAAATCAGCGCTTTATTATCTTGAATATGTCCGGCGGGAAAATTGAAGCAAACCGGAAAGCTATAGTCTTTTACGATATCCCAAATGATTTCTTCTGCGGTTTGTCCAAAAGGAATTTCGTTGTCATTCATTTCGGTCATCCCTCCTACTACTAATCCGGCCAGGTTTTCAAACCAAGCGTTGCGTTTTAAATTTTGCATCATTCGGTCGATGTGATATAGATATTCATCTAAATCTTCTAAAAACAAAATTTTTCCTGCCGGATTAAGACTTGTGGGACTGCCACAAAGTGAATATAATACCGATAGATTTCCGCCGACTAAAGCGCCTTCCCCTACTCCATTTCGGAAGATTTTTGAATTATTTTGCCATTGATAAGTTGGCTTTTCTCCGAATAATATATTTTTTAAACTGCTTTTTGTCGTTGTTGATTTTTCACCAATTAAAGTAGGCATTTCGGCGTGTAAACTGGCAATTTTCATTTTATGAACCTGTGCATGAAGCGCTGTAATATCACTGTAACCGATAATCCATTTTGGTGATTTTTTAAAATTGGAAAAATCCAACGAATCCAGCATTCGAATCGTGCCATATCCCCCTCGCGCGCACCAAATCGCTTTGATATCCGGATTGTCTAATTGTTGTTGAAAATCTTTTGTTCTTTCTTGGTCAGTTCCTGCAAATTGATTTTCTGAAAGCCCTATACTGCTTCCCAAAACCGGAGTTAGTTTCCATTCTTTCAACAATTTTTGAGCAAAAACTAACTCTTCAGAATTTACTTTTCTGGCGGTGGCTACAATAGCTATTTGATCTGCTTTTTCTAATTTTGGGGGTATCATCATCGGTATGTGCTGAAAAATTATTCCGTTAAAAATTTCAATGTATCTATATTTTTTATATTTACCTGAATATTATTTATTTCTCCTAAATAATTAATTTTTCGCCCTATGGTAAAACCACTAATTTAGGATGATTTACTGTTGCTAATCTTTATGAAAAATTGGTTTCTTATATTAATTTGCTGTGGCTTAATAGCTTCCTGCGGATCTTCAAAAAAAATCAGCAAGTCGGTATATAAGGGTAAATACGATCGCAGTATTTCAAAAAGAGATTATAAAAATAAAAAATCCGGGATAGAAAAACCCGTTTCAAGAGATTTTAAAGAAGAAAGTCCGGAAGCAACAGAATTAGCTACAAGAGTTGTCAATTATGCCAAATCATATATGGGAACAAAATATCAATATGGCGGCATGTCTGAAAAAGGCATGGATTGTTCCGGGTTGATTTATTTATCCTTTTTGAATGCAGGGGATATTTTCTTACCGCGAAGTTCCCGAGAGATTGCTAAACAAGGAAAAAGAATAAAATTGAATGAAGTCAGAGAAGGGGATTTGGTGTTTTTTAAAACCAATTCACGAAATGTGATTAATCATTTAGGGTTGGTGGTGAAAAATAGAAATGGAAATGTAGAATTTATTCATTCTTCCACTAAAAAAGGAGTGATGATTTCTCGTCTGAAAGAAGCCTATTGGCAAAAATCTTTTGTGGAGGCCAGAAGGATTTTATAAAGCGGTCGAATTATTTTAAAATAATGTTAAAAACTTCAACGCCATTTGTCCAGGTACTTGGAAGTTAAAACTTTTTTCAAACTTGTTTTGGATTCTGCCATTTGATTTTAATTGATGGTTGCCGGGCAAAATTCTTGTCTACTTAGTTCTAAAAATTTCCGGTGAAGTTTTACATAGCAGATTGATTGACGATTGAATGTGATTTATCGTGTTAAGATTTTAAGGCACTCAAACTTTTCTAAAGACGAAGGGAAAATTTGAGGACTTTGTAAAAATTCAAACCGTGATCTAAGTGATACCGACAGTTTAGAAAACAAATCGCTTATAATTCGGTTGCTTTTTAACGATTACATTTCTATTTTCCTTGTTATTTTCCAATAATATTCAGGAATTAAGCTTTTTTGTCTAATTTTAAAATATGAAAAAGCCTTATGCACTTCCGGTTTTTATTACGGTTTCATTTATTTTCGGAGTTCTACTCGGATTTTGTTGGAAACCTGAACTTCAATTGCTTTATTTGATTTTTGGAGTAAGCTTTTTTGTTTTTTTAGTTACCTTCTTCCGAGCTAAAAGATTAGTTTTTCAAGATATATTTTTTGGTGCTGCCACTTTTCTTCTCCTTTGTGTTGTAGGAATGATTAATACGCAATGGCATCAACCGGAAAATAACAGTAACCATTACATACATGAAAATTATTGGGAACCCGCACTGATGAAACTAAAAGTTTTAGAGGTTTTAAAATCAAGCACCTATCAACACAATTATGTTGCCGAATTGGAGAGCTTGAATGGGAGAAGAATGGAGGGTGAAATTTTATTAACCATTCAAAGAGATTCGACTTTTGCCGGATTGGCAGTAGATGAAAACCTGTTTTTGAAAACAGATTTATCCGATATATTCAGTCCTTTAAATTTGTATCAGTTTGATTATGCCAAGCATATGGCAAGTAAGAATATACTGAAACAAGCAAGGGTTCATCCTGATGAAATATATATTAGTTCAAATCAAACGCTCAGTTTTCAGGGTAGAGCATCAAGACTGAGAAGTAAAATCAAACAAAATCTGAAACGTAGTAATTTCTCTGCTGAGCAAATTTCTTTAATAGAAGCTTTGCTGCTGGGACAAAAAAGAGAACTATCCAAAGATACCTATTCAAAGTTTGCAGATGCTGGAGTGGTGCATGTTTTAGCTGTTTCCGGACTCCATGTCGGAGTACTGTTATACTTTTTAATGTTTTTATTAAGACCATTACTTTATCTACCAAAAGGAAAAATCATCAGGAGTTGTTTGTTGATAATACTGCTGTGGGTTTATGCTTATATAGTTGGATTATCGCCCTCAATATTACGCGCAGTAACCATGTTTTCTTTCCTGAGTCTGGGAATGTTCTTTCAGCGAAAAGTATTCTCTATAAATATGTTATGCTTATCTGCTTTGGTTTTAGTAATTGTAAATCCCAATAATATCTTAGCGGTGGGTTTTCAGTTGAGTTATGCAGCGGTTTTATCGATTCTGTTGTTCTACAAAAAGTTTATGCTGCTCTTTCCGGAAAGGAATTCGGTCTTCAAAAGAATAGGAAGTCTGATCAGTGTTACCTTAGCAGCACAATTAGGGGTTCTTCCTTTGAGTTTATATTATTTCCATCAATTTCCCGGATTGTTTTTCATCAGTAATCTTTTGATTCTTCCATTTCTCGGAATTATTTTAGGTGCCGGGGTCTTTGTTATTTTGCTTAGTAGTTTTACCAAACTACCGCTGATTTTGGTTGAAATATATGGAGGTATATTGGATTTATTACAAATGACGGTCAATTGGGTGGCGGAAAAAGATAGTTTCTTGTTTAAGCATATTTATTTTTCTCCATCGATGTTGATCTTATCTGTGATATTAATCGGATTATTGGCGGCAACGCTTCATTTGAAATCAAAACTATATCGCTGGTTGTTGGGAATAATGATAATAATATTGCAATTGGTCTATGTTTATGAATATAACCAACGGGCCGAGATGAAGCGGTTTTATATATTTCATCAAAATCGTGCCAGTGTTTTGGGTTTTCATCATGGTAAGGATATTGAGATAGTGAGTAATACTACTAAAAATCAAACGTGGTATTTTGAAAAAGGCATTAAAGATGCTCTGGGAATTAAGGAATTACAATATTCTACCGGAATAAAAAATTATTATAAAATTGATGATTTTGAATTGTTGATAATTGACAGTGTCGGGGTTTGGCAGTTACCACCAAAAACCTATCCCACAGATATTTTATTAAGCCATTCGCCTAAAATAAATTTGGATCGGGTATTGGATTCTTTAAAACCCCAACGGGTGATTGCCGACGGAAGTAACTATAAGAATATGGTGCGAAGATGGAAACAGACCTGTGCAGATAAAAAAATCCCTTTTCATTATACCGGTGAAAAAGGAATGGTCAGTATTGAATTTTAATTTGATTAATCGTTAAAGGTAGATTCGAAATTTTCTTGGTATGCTTTGAATTCCTCGTTAGAAGACAATTTTTTATAGTCATCGTTCAACATCATTTTTAGATATATTTCGATTTGTGCCGGTTTCTGATAACCGGGAATAGGAGCGATAATGCTGCCTCTTTCATCAAAATATACAATAGTGGGATAGGCCCTTACCCTTAGAGCTTTAGCAAAATCGTGCTGGTGATTTCTCCTTCCTGCACGAGCCGGATCATATTTGGGATTGGAGTACATCTTGTTTTTATAATAGACCTCTTCGTTTCCTTCTGCATTGAATTTGACTGCATAAAAGTTTTTATTGATAAAAGCTGCTACTTGCTCATTTCCGAAAGTTCTTTTATCCATGAGTTTGCAAGGATAACACCAATCTGTATAGGCGTCTAATATTATTTTTTTAGGTTCTTTTTTTTGTGCTTCTAAAGCTTCGTCCATGCTCATCCAGTTAATCCCTCCTTCTTGTGCGGAAACATTAATAACAAAACAAAAGAAAAATGCTGAAAATAAAAATAAGGTTCTCATTCGGCTGTTTTTTGTAGGAGATTTATATGATGAAATAAGTCATGTTTTTTTGATAGTCTTCTGACAATTAGAAGTTTGCAATTTTATTAAAATTAGGAAACCCGGACATTGTCCGGGTTTTCCAAGCTAACTAACCAATCTATCATGAAAAAACTTCATCTTAGCTACTGCAAGTAAAGGAAAATAAAACGATTAATCAAACTTATTAACAGGAAAATAACAAGAAGTCAGAATTTTACAGGACTAATAAGTTACATCCGCGGATGTCACTATGGTCAAAACGTCCCAATATTTCGAATTTACCACTGGCATGTTTTCGTCCTAAATCTTGTGTGGCGATAAAGGAACAAGAATGTAAATTGGCCAAGTCGATAACATTCAGTCCACCATTTTTGCCATCGGATAAAAAATGGAAAGGGTCCTCGGGTTCTCTTATGAGAACTTGCATAGTTGACGGACAAGAAAATAAACCTTCTCCTTGAGAATAAGCTTGTGAGAGCAATTCCGTCATTCCGTATTCGCTGTGAATCCGGTTTACTCCAAATCCTTTTGCCAAAATCTGATGTAATTCTTGACGTGTCATTTCTTTTCGTCGGCCTTTCATCCCACCAGTTTCCATAACAATAGTATTTTTTAATGAAAAAGTTTCGCTTTCAACTAAATCCAATAAACCGAATGAAACGCCGATTAGAAGAACTTTTTGTCCTTGCGCATCTAATCGTTTTAATTTTTTGGCCAACTTTTCATATTCGTGTAAATAAAAGCCACTTTCCGGATGTTTGCTGCTTTTTATAAAAGCATTAGCCATATAGATCAATGAGGATCCGGTGCGTTCCAAATAGGAGGGAAGCAGAGCCAACACCACATAACCTTTGAGATTTCCATAAAACTGAAAAAAGGCCTGATAAAATGTTTTCTCATACAAGGATAAATCGGCTACATAATGTTTACTGGGTTGACTCCCGGTTGTGCCGCTACTGGTAAAAATCTCTTCATATTCAACATTATCATTAAGAATCTGATGTGCTTTAAAAAACTCTATAGGAAGAAATGGAATTTTATGCAATGCATCTACTTCACCCGGTTTTCTATTAATCGCCCGACAATAAAAATTATAGGTCGAATTGTTTTCATATTGATAACAAAAAATATCCAAGGCGGTAGATTCAAAATCCTGCCGGTTTTTAATAGAAAAAATACGGTTCTCGAGATTAGCTGCTTTCATCAATACAAAATTAAGCAATACCGAGTTGACTCCTGTTCATACGGATAAGTTTAATTTAAATCAGTAAATTATTGTCTCTCAACATTATATTAATCTCAGACATAGGCAGCAAATTACAAAATAAAAGATTAGTGTAATAAAAAAAGCGCTCGCAACTGACGAACGCTTTTAAATCTGTTTTTCGTTTAAAACTATTGGATAATCAGTTTTTTAGTAACTGCTTTTCCGTCTTGTATAATTTTAACCAAATAAACTCCTGAAATCAGATTATCTACAGCAATAGCTTTCTGATTTTGAACTTCTGTCTGAACGACTCGTTTTCCTAGAATAGAGTAAATCTCTACTTGTGCTTTACCTTCCAACGCGATGTTTAAAACATTTGAAGCCGGGTTAGGATAAACGCTGACTTCATTTTTATCAAAACTTTCAGTAGAAAGAGGAGTTCCTTCTAAGTCATCGGTATCTCTGATAAATATTTGGCCATCTTCATAGAATCTGGCAGCAATTCCTACCATTGCATCCTGAAATCCTGTTGGAATTGGATCTCCTATATAATCAGCATCAAAGAAGTTGGTTCTCATTGTTGTCGTATTGTCATTTTCATCAATCAAAGTGTAATTGTGCCCGGTTTCAAATTCAACTTCGTCATCGGCTAAGTCAAAACGCACATTTTCAAAGGCGATAACTTGAGATTCATAGGCATCAGGGTCACTCATTAAATCTTCAATGCTAATGATAATCGGAACAATAGAGTTATTGGTAGAAGTAGCAGCATCGGTATCATGCATAGGTTGAAACTGCATCAGCCCATTATTCTTATTCAAAACTCCTGTGATTCCTGTGATTCCATCATATCTGTTGTAAGTAGTAGTAATTACTCCCGGATTATCGTCTATCAGGATAGCTCCGGTGTCGTCTTGAATATATTTTTGGTTACGGAAGTTTTGCTGATAAGTCAATACCGCTTCTCCGGTCAATGTATAATAACCGTCTAAGGTGCCTTCTCTCAATTCTCCAATAGTAGAAACTTCAATATATTCACTTAAAAAGAAAGTGACAGAATCTGTTAATCCGTCTATAGGATCTCCGTCATTATCCACCAACCTTAAAACCACTTCATGTTCTCCCGGAGCGGTTAACTCGTCCAATTCAATGGCTTGGGTAGTAAAGTGATTGTTAAAATCTCCTTCATCGATTTGGTACTGTACATATCCATCTCCATCGCCGGCGTCTGCATCGGTAGAAATATCAAAATTGGTAATATTAAACTGAATAGTAGCCAACACTTCGGGAGGATACACATGTCCGTCAGAAGGAGAAGTAATATTTAGTGTTGTTTCGTCACTTGTACCGGTCCAGATGATGTCATCTATACTGACTTGACCTCCATTAGGGTTGAAAAATCTCAAGGTGAAATCACCTTCCGCATTCACTACAATTTCATCTGTAGTAATAGCTTCTCCTTGTTGTCCATCGCTTGTAGCGGTATAAACTAAATCGTCATTTACATAAACTTCAAGTTCAACATCCGAACTGAAAGCTTGCATATAAGTGAACATTAATGTACCTATTCCGTTTTGAAGCGTACCTGAAGTAAGTTCAGCATCCGGAGTTCTGTTTCTGCCCAGCATTATGGCTTTATTGCCCTCTTCAATTTCTGCTTGAGTATCTCCTCTGGCCTCAACATAGTTCCAAGTGGAACCATCTTGACCTATAAATGTGCCGGTCTCGTAAGAAGTTTCCGGTTCATCAAAATTGTCAAATGTTTCATGTCCCTGCGCAAAACCAATGGTAACCATTAGAAATGCAAAGAGAAAACCTGTAATTTTATTCATATCAATTGTGTTTTAAGGATTGATAAACAAAGGTAACAAATTTCGACTTAAGTATTTATAAATTCAGCGATAAATTGGCTGTTACCGATTTTTGATTTTAAGAAGGAATTGCATTTGAAAATCAATCCGGCTGATGATACGCTTAAATATAATTTATTTGATTAGAAGACTTTAAAAGAAGGTTTTATTTAGATTTGTACCGGTACATAAGATTTTGATGAAATCAAGAAACATGAAAAAATCGAAGGGTTTTCAAGTCGAACGAATTGATCGGGTGAAAACAATAACTAAGGAAGATTTTATAGCGAATTATTTCAAACCTCAAAAACCGGTGGTCATCGAAAAGTTGACACAGGATTGGGGGGCTTATAAAAAATGGAATTTTGATTATATAAGTGAAATAGCCGGAGACAAGGAAGTGCCTTTATATGACAATCGGCCGGTGACAGCAGATGAAAAATTTAATGAACCTCACGCAAAAATGAAAATGCGTGATTACATCGAACTCTTGCAGACCAAGCCTACAGATTATCGGATATTTCTTTATAGCTTATTAAAAGAAGTGCCGGAGCTTCAAGGCGATTTTGACTATCCGGATATCGGTTTAAAACTGATTAAAAAATTACCTTTTATATTTTTTGGAGGAAAAAATGCAAGTGTATTTATCCATTTTGATATTGATTTGGCCAATATCTTACATTTTCATTTTGCCGGAAAAAAGCGGTGTTTACTTTTTCCGCCTTCAGAGACAAAACACCTTTATAAAGTTCCTTATGCTTTGATTGCCAGAGAGGACATTGATTTTTCTGATCCTGATTTTGATAAATGGCCGGCTTTAAAAAAAGCTAAAGGATTTGAATGTGAATTAAATCACGGGGAAGCTTTGTATATGCCGGAAGGATATTGGCATTATATGCAATACCTCACTCCGGGATTTTCCTTAAGTCTGAGGGCCTTAGCAAGAAATCCTAAAAACCTTGGAAAAGCAGTTTACAATATTGCGATTATGCGTAATTATGATAATCTGATGCGGAAGTGGAAAGGACAAAAATGGTTGGATTACAAAGATGAAAAAGCGATTGAAAACACCCATAAAAAAAGCGGACTTCCCTATTGAATTTTCGGTTCCCAAAAGTGTTTTTCAAAGTTTTGGACCTGATTTGTTATAACGGTCAATCCCTCATTTTCTAAGAGTTGTTGCATCAGATTTTCTCCCGGGAAATGATGTTTTCCTGTCAGTACACCATTTCGATTAAGTACGCGATGTGCCGGAACATCTCCCGGAGAATGTTGTAAAGCATACCCTACCATTCTGGCGCTTTTTGGAGCACCGATAGCTTTGGCAATCGCTCCGTAGCTGGTAACGCATCCATAGGGAATTTGGCGAACCACCGCGTAAACACTTTCATAAAAGTTCTTAGCTGTCGGCATGAATTGCACGGAATAAAGTAATTATAAAAATAACAAACATTAAGGCAGCCATAAAAAAATTGGCATATTTTACCAAGAGGTTGGTTCGTTTTTGAAGTTTTAGAAAAGCGCCGATATAAATAGACAGCACTAAAAAGGTAGCGCATGAAATGGTAAAAGCGAATAAAAGGGTACGCGGCCAGGTATAAAAATCCCGCATATCAGCGCTGAGTTGAGTGCTGATAATGATATAATAAGGGATGGGTAATATATTTAAAGCTGAAATGAAAAATCCTTTTATCATGTTTTTGCCGAAACGATTTTTTGAAGAACCGGTTTTAAAAGGTTTGTTTCTCAAAGCGGCGATCAGAAAATAAAGCGATAGGAGTCCAAATATAACCACGCCGATCTTAAGCATGTTCGCTTGAATACTTGTTTCTTTAATAATGTACTTGGCCATGGAAATTCCAATTACTCCTTGTATGAATAAAGCGGAACAAGCTCCCAAAGCAGTGAGATAGGCATTCTTCTTATCTTTTTTTAAGACTACTTTAGCCACCGACATATTGACTAACCCTGGCGGAATACCTCCAATAAAAGAGGCCAAGAAGAAAATCGACATATATTTTAGTATCTCCAAAAGACTTTAATTTGTATAGAAATTGAAAACCGGTACTTTCAAATGACAATCAGCAACTTTAATAAAATTATTTTGTTTGAAAAACTCCACGCCTCAATAAATGCTTTATATTTTTTTGTAAAAATAAGCATTGCAAATGAAATGTTAATGGATTTTGAATTAAAAAATGGTTTTTGGTGAAGATAGGAGTGGTTATTTTGGCTGTAGTTTAAAATAGCTGTTCTTTACAAAAACACTCATTATTTAACATATTATAAATCTAAGGATTTTAGTGAGGTGTAATTGATTTTTCTACGCACAAAATTCGGAATAAACCTTGTGCTTTTACGCATAGATTCAGAGGATCAATGGAGAAGTAAACTATAGCCATTATTTTTAAAGAGGAACTGTCTTACGTATTTTTAAATTGAATTATAAGATACAACCGCCCCCAAAATAGCTAAAACTTCGATTCAGGTATTTTTCCCCTTCTTTTTTAAGGTGGGGAGCTTTGTTTGTTTTTAAAGAATAACATCTCGATGCTTCGACTTCGCTTAGCACAGGCACTTCGATACTTCGATTTCGCTCGGTACATGCAAGCTCAGCACAGGTATAATCTTTCAGCTGTACTATTGCGACACAACAACCTTTACCAAAAATCTGAATCTCAATTAACGAGGATTTGTGTGATTTTAAGCCTAAGACTTTCTTTTCTGGTAAAATAAACATGGAATTAATTAACTCAAAATAAAAAACCACCAAATCTATTAAGGCTTGGTGGCTTTCAAAATCAATTGGTTAACTAAAGGATTAACCCAAGATTCAGCAGATGAACTGCTGTAAATCTTATGCTTTTAGAAGAAGATCGTTGATTTAGCAATAATCTTCAAAAGCTTGTTTTAAGTTTTCGGAAATCATTTCTGCTGGTCTTCCTTCAATATGATGGCGTTCCAACATATGAACCAATTCGCCGTCTTTAAACAATGCTATTGCCGGTGAACTTGGTGGAAAAGGAACCATATAATCTCTCGCTTTATCAACAGCTTCAGTATCTACTCCGGCAAAAACCGTGTATAGATGATCTGGTTTTTTATCTTGTTTGACTGCGTCAAGCGCTCCGGGACGGGCATTAGCTGCCGCACAACCACAAACAGAATTGACCACGATAAGCGAAGTTCCTTTTTCTTCCATTACTTTGTCTACAGCTTCTGAAGTTAGAAGGGCTTTAAAACCATTATCGGTCAATTCTTCCCGCATAGGTCTTACTAATTCTGGTGGATACATATATAATAGTTTTTAATGTTCTGAAAATTTTACACAAATATACAAAGAAAAAATGGAGAAGTTCTATCTTTCTATGATAAAGAGTCTAGTGTCCGAAATAAAAAAGTTGACTAATAAAAGATCAGATTTTAAATAATAAGAGATAGGAGGGAGTGAACAATCATAGAATTTTATATTTTAAAGTTTTTATCATCCTCTCTGCGTCCTTCTTTAGTAGCATAAATACTGATGATAAAGATTTGGAAAGCGTGATAAAACATTAAAGGCAACAGTAAAATTCCGACAATACTGGTTTGGCCAAACATGGCTTCGGAGAATACCGCCCCGTGAATAAGGGATTTCTTTGTGCCACAATATTGGTTGGTGATTTGGTCGGCGTGATTAAATTTTAATAATTTGCCTATCCAACCGGTAATTCCATAAATCAAGAAAAATAAAATTAAAACGATGATTGCCATTATAGTTAGATGCCATATATCAAGTTTACTGAATATTTTATCTTCAAAAGACTGAACAAAGCTTTTATAGATAATCAATAGGATGATAAATTTGTCAAATCGATCTAACTGCCGTTTGTATTTATTGGCAAATCTGGACAGGAATCTTCTCAGTAACAATCCCAGTGCGAGGGGAATAATAATTTCGGTGGTCAGTTGAAGATAAATTGTCGTAAAATCAAATTCGATATTCGATTGTTGTACGAAAGGCATCAGCCACAAGGGTGTAAGAATTATTCCCAAGATGCCCGATATACTCGCATTAAAAATAGCTGCCGGTAAATTTCCTCTGGCCATAGACACCATAACTACAGAGGAAGATACGGTGGAGGGCAAGGCGGCCATAAATAGAAAAGATAACCAGAGCAACTGATATTCAGTATGTTTAACCAGCGGATAAAAAGCCATAACCAGCAAGGGGAACAATAAAAATGTAATGGCCTGCACCGAAACGTGAAGTTTCCAGTTCTTCAATCCGTTTTTAATAGCCGAATTGTCTAAACTAACACCATAGAAAAAGAATATTAACGATATTCCAATACTGTTGATCAGGTTCAGATTTACCGGACTTCCGTCAGCGCCGACTTGGGGGAGGAAATAGGCGATTGCGATGCTGATTATAATCGCTATGATAAAAGAATTTTTATTGAGTTTTTTGAGCATTTTATATCGCCGACAGTAGTTTATTCTTGGTTATTTTCAAGCTGAACTGAATTAAAAGATCTGAATTTGCAAATATATAGGAGCTTTGAGGATAAAGGACTTTTGTAGATGATATTTTCTGTTTACCCATGGAAAACACAAAGCTTTGCACAGCGTTCACAAAGAAGGGTTTACTGCGGTCTTCTGTTTTTTCAGAAGATTT
>Ga0079225_10000177_pt1 | contig 33221 bp, 33 predicted proteins | sample Poulit2012_FD_76344 | JGI IMG/M metagenome (GOLD analysis project Ga0079225, IMG submission 76344) | Agricultural soil microbial communities from Georgia to study Nitrogen management - Poultry litter 2012 | ecosystem: Environmental > Terrestrial > Soil > Agricultural land | place: USA: Georgia... | reverse complement strand
TCGTGCAATTTAATCATTGCCCATCACCCATTACTATTCAAACCTTTAACATCTGTTAATACTTCCACCCAAAAAGGCAGTATTGTACAGAAACTTATAAAGCATGATATAACAGTTTATGCATCCCATACGAATTTGGATATTGCAAGTGGCGGTGTGAATGATATACTAGCACATAAATTAAATGTCTTAGACGTACAGCCACTCGTTCAAACAGCTTCTGAGAATTTATTTAAATTAGTAATCCATGTGCCAAAATCACATACAAGGAAAGTAAGAGAAGCACTTGGAACAGCGGGAGCAGGATTTATAGGTGATTATAGTCATTGTACATTTCAAACTGAGGGTGTAGGAACGTTCAAACCATTAGATGGTACTAATCCATTTATCGGTGAAAAGGGTAAGATGGCCTTTGTGGAGGAAGACAAACTAGAGACTATTATTAAAGAAGCTGATATATCATCCATTTTAAAAACATTAAACGAAGTCCACCCTTATGAAGAAGTAGCCTATGATTTATATCCAGTAAAGCAAACTGGCCAAACGTTTGGCTTAGGAAGAATTGGAACATTAGCCGAAGCGGCAACGTTAGGAGATTTGTGTGAAAGCGTAAAAGATGCGTTTGATATGTCACATTTACGATTTACAGGTAATAAAGATCGTTTAATAAAAAGAGTAGCCATTATTGGCGGTAGTGGTGAAAAATATGCTCAAGCAGCCTTGAAAAAAGGTGCCGATGTCCTCATCACAGGAGATGTTAATTTTCATCCGGCGCAAGATGCGATAGAAATGGGGCTTCCAATCATAGATCCAGGTCATTATATCGAAAAAGCCATGAAAGAAGCAGTGAAAAATTATTTAAACAAACAATTTCTTGAAATAGAGAATGTTGTTTCAAAAGTGAACACAGATCCGTTTCATTTTATGTGAATATATTTTTTGGAGGTTAGCGATGAAAAAAGCGACTTTTCAGTCACTTGGTTTAAACCAATCCATCATTACAGCAACAAATAAGTTATTTTTTAAATCCCCAACCAACATCCAGGAAAAAGCTATTCCAGAAATATTATCTGGAAATAATGTGATTGGACAATCGGAAACAGGGTCAGGGAAAACACACGCATACTTACTACCGTTGTTGAACGAAATAGATGAATCAAAAAGTGAGGTACAAATTGTTATTACGGCCCCAACGAGGGAGCTTGCGATTCAAATTCATGAGGAAATTAAATTATTGACTACCTATACAGGTAAAGAGGATGTTTGGCGAACGAGATTAGTCATTGGTGGCACGGATCGGGAAAGAATGATGAAAAAATTGAACGATCCACCGCATATTATTGTCGGTACACCAGGTCGAATTGCTGATATGGTGCATACAGGGATTGTTTCCATATATTCTTCTACAGCCTTTGTGATTGATGAGGCAGATTTGATGGTTGAAATGAAATTTATGGAAAATATTGATGAGTTACTTGTCCGTTGTAATAAAGATATTCAACTACTCGTGTTCTCAGCAACTATTCCACAAGCACTTAAAGTATTTTTTAAAAAATATTTAAGACAAACAGTTCATCTCGACATGAATCAAGGAATTACACCAGAAAAAATAACACATCATTTGATTGCACTTAAACATCAGAATGCAGCAGAAAAAGTAGTGGCTTTATCAAATGTTATCCAACCATACGTTGCAATTGTATTTGTAAATAGTAAAGAGTATGCAAATGAACTAGGCGAGACATTAAAAACGAATGGACTGAATGTAGGTATATTGCATGGAGGTCTAAAAAACAGAGAGCGTACGCGTATTACTAAAGCGATATTTGATCATCAATATGAATACATTGTTGCTACTGATCTGGCATCACGAGGAATTGATATCAAAGGTGCAAGTCACGTTATTAATGTAGAAATGCCTAAAGAAGTAAATTTTTATATTCATCGAATTGGTCGAACTGCACGTGCAGGGTTGGAAGGAACGGCAATTAGTTTTTATCAAGAAGAGGATATTCCGCTCATTGAATCTTTAGAGCAAAAAGGCATTACTTTTCAATATTCTGAAGTAAAAAACAATGAATTGATTCCAGTAAAAAGATATAATGAACGGTATACTCGAAAAGATATTACAACTGATCTTGATAAAGAAGCATGGAAAAGGGTTAAAAAGCCGAAAAAAGTGAAACCCGGTTATAAGAAAAAAATGAAACAAGAACAAGAGAAAGTGAAACGACAATTAAAGAAACAACATAAGCGGAATAAATAACAGGGGTGAGGAAATGGTTAAGTTAGGATCGCATGTATCGATGAGTGGAAAAAAGATGTTGCTCGGGTCGAGTGAAGAGGCAGCATCGTATGGTGCAAATACTTTTATGATTTATACAGGTGCACCACAAAATACAAGAAGAAAGCCAATAGAGGAATTAAATATCGAAAACGGTCAAAAACATATGGATGAACACGATATGAATGATATTGTTGTTCATGCGCCGTATATTATAAATATTGCTAATACAATCAAACCAGCGACTTTCCAACTAGGAGTCGATTTCTTACAAAATGAAATTGAAAGAACAAGTGCGATTGGTGCTAAACAAATTGTTCTTCATCCAGGAGCACATGTTGGTGCTGGAGCAGACAAGGGAATCGAAAAAATTATAGAGGGTTTAAACGAATCACTGTTAAAAGAACAAGATGTACAGATAGCGTTAGAAACGATGGCAGGTAAAGGTACCGAAATTGGAAGAAGTTTTGATGAAATTGCAAAAATTATCGACGGTGTTACACATAATGAACATCTAAGTGTTTGTCTTGATACTTGTCATATCCATGATGCTGGATATGATGTAACGGGTGATTTTGATAAAGTGTTGACCGAATTTGATAAAATTATCGGACTTGATCGTATTAAAGTTGTTCATATAAATGATAGTAAGAATGAACAAAATGCACATAAAGATCGTCATGAAAATATAGGCTTTGGTTATATTGGATTTGATGCATTACATCGTGTTGTTTTTCATGATGTATTTAAAGATTTACCTAAAATTTTAGAGACCCCATTTGTCGGGGAAGATAAAAAAAATAAAAAACCCCCATATGCCTTTGAAATTGACATGTTGAAACAAGGCAAATTTGATAAAGATTTAAAAAATAAGATTATGCAAAAATAGTTATAAAAAAGCATTCCTACAAAGACAAGAAATAACATAAATGATTCGTGATTAACTCCATAAACTATGTCTACCGAATAATAAAGGAGGTAGACTTTTATGGATGAAAAAAATCGGATAAACAGGTATGACAAAGGAATTGCCGAAGAGCGTGATGATGATTATCAAACGGAAGCAGCAAATGAAATGACAGAGGCAGATCTTGATACGGTAAACGAGGATTCAGAGCATGATCCAGACATATCAAGTGTGTATGGTTGGATTGCTATTGCTCTAAGTGTTATAGCCTTTTTTGTTGCGCCTATCTTGTTTGCAGCAGCCGGAATTATTGTTGGTTTTGTTTCTAGAGCAAAAGAAGCACCAGTTTTAGGAAATACTGCAATCGGAATAGGAATTGTTGCACTCATTGTTCGTTTTTTACTCGTCCCAATGTTCTGATTTAGGGAAAAAATTACTGCCGGAAAATACCGGCAGTTTTTTTGTTTTCATTCTGACTATTGATCAGTATAATACATATAGATGAATTAATTTTAATACTTTGAAAAGGAAGGGGGATTCTTATGGCTGAAATATTGCAATCAGATTGGATAGGATTAATATTAGTCGGCTTAGGTACATTGTTTTTGTTGGGAGAAATACTAGTTAATTTACGAGGAATATTTGGACTTTTAGGTGTCTTTTTCATTGTACTTTATTTTTATACTTTTCTACCCGACTCTGGACAATTCGCATTAATGCTAATCATTTACTTTGTTGGTATTATTTTAATCCTTATTGACGGTAAGTTGATCAATGATGGAACATTGGCAACATTAGGGTTTGCAGGAATGATTCTTTCCATTGTAATTACCGCACCTAATCTTTATGCTGGGTTATATGCAATAATAGGACTTATTATTGGAGCTGGAGCATCTTTTATATTTCTGAAAATTTTTAAACCACGTAATATGTGGGGGAAAATCGCATTGAAAGACAGATTGACAGACGAAGCAGGCTATTCAACGGTCAATCAAGAACATTTAGGGCTTGTTGGCAAAAAAGGTATGACACTAACAGATTTACGACCGGTTGGCACGATAAGAATTGAGGATCAAGATTACAGCGCAGTTTCTAATGCTCAATGGATTCCAAAAGAAACAATTGTTGAAGTGGAATCAGTAGACGGCACTAGAATATTAGTGAAAGAGTCGAAGGAACAATAATAATACGCGATATTGACTATATGACAAAGGATAATTTTGCAGCGGAGTGATACAACAGTGGCCGAATCAATTGACGTACAATCCATTATATTTGAATTTATAGGCGGTCTCGGAATATTTCTGCTAGGTATTAAATTTATGGGAGAAGGCTTACAAAAATCGGCTGGGGATCGATTAAGAGATATATTAGATAAATTTACAAGCAATCCATTTCTTGGTGTAGCAGCAGGTATCATCGTAACCGTTTTAATTCAAAGTAGTTCGGGTACAACTGTTTTAACCGTAGCGCTTGTAAATGCTGGCTTTATGACACTTAGACAGTCTATCGGTGTTATAATGGGAGCTAATATAGGAACTACAGTGACTGCGTTTATTATCGGTTTTGATATTGGAGCCTATTCTTTGCCAATAATTGCAGTTGGATGTTTTTTATTGTTCTTTTTCAACAATGACAGAATTGCTGTTATCGGGCAAACTGTTTTTGGATTTGGTGCTCTATTCTTTGGTTTAGAGCTTATGAGTGGTGGAATGGCTCCACTTAGTTCTTTAGATATCTTTCATGATTTAACAGTTAATATGAGCGATAATCCAATCCTAGGAGTGGCTATAGGAACGGTATTCACTTTAGTTGTTCAGAGCTCATCGGCTACAATTGGGATTTTACAAGGATTGTATGCAGAACAAGCGATTTCACTGCAGGCAGCCATTCCTGTATTATTTGGTGATAATTTAGGTACAACAATTACGGCTATATTGGCTTCCATTGGGGCTTCAGTAGCCGCTCGACGCGCTGCATTAACACATGTTATTTTCAATGTAATTGGTGCATCGATTTTTATTGTTTTATTGCAATTATTTATAAAATATGTTGCATTTTTACAATCGAGTTTAAATTTGAATCCGGAAATGACATTAGCCTTTGCTCATGGTAGTTATAATATTGCTAACACGGCTATCCAGTTTCCGTTTATAGGTTTGCTTGCATGGATGGTAACTAAAGCTATTCCAGGAGAAGATTTAACAATAGAGTATAAACCACAACATTTGGATCCCCTGTTTATTAAACAGTCATCAACCGTTGCCTTATCGCAAGCAAAAGCAGAAATCATCCGAATGGGCAGATATAGTGTTCAAGGCTTAGAGGAAACGAGTAATTACGTGATTACACAGCAAGAAAAACATGCAGAGATAGCAAAACAGATTGAAGGGGCTTTAAACAGCTTGGATCAATCCATTACAAGCTATTTAGTGTCCCTGTCTAGTCAAACGTTGTCTGAAACAGAAAGTGCCAAACATACGTCTTTAATGGATTCTGTACGGGATATCGAGCGAATAGGTGACCATTTTGAGAATATTATCGAGTTAGTGGAATATAAAATATCAAATAAAATTAATGTAACGGATTCTGCATTAGAAAATTTACAGGAAATGTTTGATTTAACTATTTTGACAGTGCAACAAGCAGTCAAAGCTTTAGAAGAAGTTGATCGTGAAGAAGCGATGGTTGTTTTACAAAAAGAAGACCAGATTGATAAAATGGAAAGAAATTTTCGTAAAAAACACATTATTCGAATGAACGAAGGCCTGTGTACAGGGTCAGCGGGGATAGTGTTTGTTGATATTATTAGCAACCTAGAAAGAATAGGTGATCATGCTGTGAACATTGCAGAACTCGTATTGGATGAGGCGTCATAACGACCATTTTATTAATCCATAATAGAATTCAATGTTTGTTTTTATAGAAAGAAAATATTTTTCTTAAAAACCGTTGACAAGAAATTAAATCCATGGTAAATTATATCTTGTCGCTTGAAACACCTATTCATCGATTCGCAACGACAAGTTCTGAAAATATAAATCCTTGCTTATTTATTAAATATCTTATATGATAGTCTTTGGGTATTTAAGGAAAGCAAACTCAGGTAAGACAAGCTAACTTTTATCTTTATGAAAAAATAAATACTAACAACTATACTATTCCACAGTAGCTCAGCGGTAGAGCAATCGGCTGTTAACCGATCGGTCGCAGGTTCGAACCCTGCCTGTGGAGCCATATGGCGGCGTAGCTCAGCTGGCGAGAGCGTTCGGTTCATACCCGAAAGGTCGTGGGTTCGATCCCCTCCGCCGCTATTTTTTTCTGGACCCTTAGCTCAGTTGGTTAGAGCTATCGGCTCATAACCGATCGGTCGCAGGTTCGAATCCTGCAGGGTCCATCGTATATATGGAGGAATACCCAAGTCTGGTTGAAGGGGTCGGTCTTGAAAACCGAAAGGGGTGTCAAAGCCCGCGGGGGTTCGAATCCCTCTTCCTCCTTTTTATATAATTTAGATTGAAATAATAAATAGATTATGGCTCGATAGCTCAGTCGGTAGAGCAAAGGACTGAAAATCCTTGTGTCGGCGGTTCGATTCCGTCTCGAGCCACTTTTAAAACAAGCTTAGTGCTTGTTTTTCTTTTTCCATCATTTATTCACTATAAAATGTAAATGCTTTCGCAATGCCCACTATTATGATGCGAAATGGTTGCACCGTATGGTAAGCTTTGTTAATCTTTATGTATAGTCAAATTCAAAGGAGAGGATTATTAATGTCTACATTTGAATTACCAGAATTACCTTATGCGTATGATGCATTGGAACCATCTATCGATAAAGAAACAATGAATATTCATCATACGAAACACCACAACACGTATGTTACAAAATTAAATGGCGCTGTTGATGGACATGCCGATTTAAAATCAAAATCTGTTGAAGATTTAATCAGTGACTTAGATAGCGTGCCAGCAGATATCCGTACAGCGGTTCGTAATAATGGTGGCGGACATGCTAACCATAGTTTCTTCTGGAAAACATTGAGCCCTAACGGCGGCGGTGAGCCAAGTGGTGAACTTGCTGATAAAATAAATGCTAAGTTCGGTAGCTTCGACAAGTTTAAAGAAGAATTCACAACAGCTGCAACTGGTCGTTTTGGATCAGGATGGGCATGGCTAGTACTTGATAATGGTGAAATTGATATTATGAGTACTCCAAACCAAGATAGTCCAATTATGGAAGGGAAAAAACCACTTCTCGGACTGGATGTTTGGGAGCATGCTTATTACTTGAAATACCAAAACAGACGTCCAGAATACATCGAAGCTTTCTGGAATATTGTTAATTGGGATCAAGTTGCTAAAAATTATGACGAAGCTAAATAATATAATACTATAAAGAAAACACGGGAAAAGAATCCCGTGTTTTTTTTCTGAAAAATTAATTCGAGTTAACCTTCTTAGTGGCCAATCCATTAATTAATCTTTATATTACCCGCTAATTTTTACATATCCTGTTTCGTTTTCGTTCACACTAAATATTACGAAGGAGTTAAGTGGATATGTGGAATAAGGTTTTCTCTTATTTACAACAAAAGCATACTCAGAAAGATCTAATATTGTTATTAATAATTGGCGGCCTGTATGCGCTTGGCATATTTTTATCAAACACCTTTGTTAATGTTTACTTATGGAGACAAACAAATGATTATTTGACAATTGCTTTCTATAATTTTGCTATATTTATTGTCCAGCCATTAACTTATCTGGTAGTGGGAAAAGTAGTTAAAATGATTGATCGTATTTTTGTCTTAAGGACAGGCGTTATTTTTTTGACCATTTTTTTCATAACAGTATTAATGATTGGTGAAAATGCAGCGAAATATAATGTTTTACTTGGTTGTTTATTAGGTATCGGGTATGGGTGTTATGGATTGGCTTTTAATTTGTTAGCTTTTGAAATAACAGAACCTGAAACGAGAGACTTTTTTAATGGATATATGGGGGCACTGGAATCATTAGGTGGCATGATTGGTCCATTTATTGCAGGTTTTATTATAGCGAAGATGAAAACCGAAATTGGTTATATGACGGTTTTCTCTATATCGCTTGGCTTGTTTCTGCTTGCTGTTTTTATGAGCTTTTTTATACAAAAACGAAAAGCAAATGGTCGCTATTGTTTACATATTGCTTGGAGTGAAGTGAAACGTAATGCTAATGTAAGAAATATGATGTTAGCTAATATGTTCCAAGGAATGCGTGAGGGGCTGTTTGTATTTGTAGTTGCTATTTGGGTGTATCTTGTAACAAAAAGCGAATTAGCACTTGGTACTTTTACCCTTGTTTTAAATGGATGTTCATTAATTTTTTTCTTTTTAATAACAAAGTTTGTTAAACCACAATATAGAAAAACATCCATATTAATCGGTAGTATATTTATTAGTTTATCTGTATTTATTATTTTATTTCAACTAACCTATACGCAATTATTAGTGTATGCTATCGTAGTCGGTGTGTTTAGTCCTTTATTACATGTACCGTTTGATTCCATGGCCTATGATGTTATTGGAAAAAGTCATAAAGCAAAAACCTATAGAATTGAGTACATTGTCTGGCTTGAGGTTTTTGTCAATATTGGCAGAATTATTTCCGTTACTGCATTCATTATAGGCCTTTATACATTTCCAAATAACATTGCTATACCATTTGTTATGGCAACTTTTAGTATTGCTTATTTTTTTGTTTATCTTTTTGTCAAAAAAACAAGTTTTATTTGAGGATTTTAATACATCAATAATGGCTGAATTCCTGTTTGATATGCTATAATAAATAAGCATGATTGTTAGTTGACAGAGGGGAATAAAGCATGGTGAATAAAAAGAAAAAAAGAGACCGATTGCCATTTCGTTTAAATATAATATTTTTTGTAGTATTTATTTTATTTGCAGGACTGATCATTCAAGTTGGTGTTGTTCAAATATTAGAGGGAGAATCATATCAAGCAGAAATAGATCGTACTGTAAATGATATATCCAAATCTCCTGTACCGAGAGGAAAAGTATATGATCGCAATGGAAAAACTGTTGTTGATAATAAATCACTTTATTCTATTACATATACACCTCCAAAGCGCGTTCAAGCAGAAGATAAACTTGAATTAGCCGAAAAATTAACAGTATATATGACAATGAATGATAAAGAACTGGATAAAGTTACAGAACAAAATAAAAAAGAATATTGGTATTTAAAGAATACAGATGAAGCAATGAGCCGACTCACGAAAAAAGAAAAAAAAGAGTTGGATGATGTGGAACAATATAATTTAGTTATCAAGGATCGGATTGATGAGGAAGACATTGAAGGCTTTACAGATTATCAAATGCAAGTAACAGCTATTAAAAGACAATTAGATAAAGCATATGCTTTAACACCTGAAGTGATAAAAAATGAAGATATCAGTGTAGAAGAATATGCAGAAATAGCGGAACATTTGTCATTACTTCCTGGTATAAATGCAACAACCGATTGGGAAAGGGAATATGAGTATGATGAGACTTGGAAGTCCATCGTTGGTTCTATTACCACGCAGGATCAAGGTATTCCAAAAGAAGAAGAGGATTTCTATAAAACACGAGGTTATAGCAGAAATGACCGTGTTGGTAAGAGTGGTTTGGAAGAACAATATGAAGATGTTCTAAGAGGTCGTAAAGAGCAAACAGAATATACGACAACTAAAAAAGGCGATGTTTTAGGTACGGATGTTGTTGTTGAAGGTGAAAGAGGAAAAGACCTAATGCTTACAATTGATATGGAATTCCAAGAAAAAGTGGATGAGATTGTATTAAAGGAATTGAAATCCGCTAGAGCTAACGGGGGTAATCCATATTTAGAAGATGCTTTAGCTGTTGCAATGGATCCACAGACAGGTGAAGTACTAGCTTTAAGTGGTTTTCATTATGATAAAGAATCAAACGAGTATCAGAATTCACCACATAAAACGCTGTATGATTCAAATTTGCCTGGTTCAACAGTGAAAGGTGCAACAGTTCTTGCGGGCCTTGGTTCGGATGTATTATCACCTGGAGAAACTTTAACAGATAGTCCTATTAAAATTAAAGGAACACAAACAAAAGGTTCTTATATGCAACTTGGTGCAGTTAATGATGTAACAGCGCTTAAACGTTCTTCTAACGTGTATATGTTTTATACTGCGTTACGTTTAGGAGGAGATTTCCGTTATCCATTCCCAAATAATTCAAAAGCAAATGTGGATGCAGATGGTGGGATTCAAAAATTACGTAATTATTATAATCAATTAGGCCTTGGAGTCAAAACAGGTATTGATTTTCCATATGAAGAAGTTGGTCTGGAAGGACCTTCAACTAGTACAGGTTTACTGAATATAGGTATTGGTCAGTATGATACATATTCAACCATTCAAATGGCGCAGTATGTTTCTACAATTGCTAATGATGGTTATCGTGTACAACCTCATATAGTTAAAGAAATACGTAATCCTTCAGAAGACGATGAGCTAGGTTCCATTTTTAAAGTAAATGAAACAAATGTTTTAAATAAATTAAATGTTAAAGATGAACATCTCGATCGAGTACAAGAAGGCTTTAAAAAAGCGTTTAATGAGCAAGGTGGTACTGGTTATTCTTACTGGTCAGATAATACGTATAAAGCGGCCGGTAAAACAGGAACTGCTGAAAGTGTTGCTGTTGGCAAAAAAGATGATGGTACTTCATATTTAAAAGGTGAAACAGAAAACCTTGCGCTTGTTGGCTATGCACCTTACGATGACCCGGAAATCGCGTTTGCAGTAGTTGTGCCACTTCTAGGAAAAAATGCTGGAGATAACATTAATCACAAAATTGGCAGATCTTTAATGGATGCTTATTTTGATATGAATGAAAATAGTAAGGAAGACTAATTAAAAAACGAACTGACCTTATTTAGGAAGTCAGTTCGTTTTTATTTGTTTATAAAATTTTTAATCACCTGGATAGGTTGTAAAGGTTTCTGCTAGATCCTTCATAGACATCTCACTATCTACTTTAAATGTACCTAACTGAATATAGTCACTATAGTCATTATCTTCTATATACTCGATAAACTTATCTCCTTCATCTTTATCGATGATTTTCTTGTCAATTAATTTATCTGCAATATCAGGAGTATAAGTGTTTTCATCTACTTTTATGCTCGCCTTAACAACTTCGTCTTCTTCATCTTCTTCATCTTCATTGTCGTCAGATTTTTCTTCTTTTTTATCATCATCTTTATCTTCTTTTTTCTTATCTTCTTGCTTTTCTTTTTCTTCACTATTGGATGCTTCCTGATTTTTCCCAGTCTCATCTTTATTTAATGAGTAAGTGATGTACTCCTCATTTGTAATGACATGGTATCCCTCATCCTCAACTAGATCAATTAATTCTTCTTCAGAAAAAGAAGCTGCTCGATCTTCTTTGTTGAAAAATTGATAACCGTATAAAAGGAGCACTGAAAGAAGCAGACCCAACGAAAAATATCTGATGGCTTGTTTCATATTTGTGTTATCTCCTTTTATTAAATGTTTTGATTCAATATAATTTGAATATCATTTGGATCCAGTGAAGTTTTCTCAGATATCTCATTATGTGAGTAGCCCTGCTGATGCAAGTGATATACTTTCTGTATCAAAATAGGTTTGTTTGTTACTGATTCTGGCATTTGCTGCGTTTGACTCGAATTTACATTATTCGTCAGTAATTCCTCTTCCAATACTTTGATTTTCTTTTTCATTTGATAAGTATCCTGCATCGTTGCAATAGATAATTGTTCAACTCGATCTTCTAATTGTTTTGTTTTATCTTCCATAAAGAAAGAGATGATAAATAACACAACTGCAATGACAACAATGGATACAACTAAATATGTCATCTTTATACCTCCAGTCTCAAAACTTATTATACTATGAATAGAAGAACTTTACTAAGAAAATTTATGTTTTTTAAAAGAAAATATAGTTTTAACTCATTTTAACTTTACATGATAGAGTTTAAGGCAATACAACGATAACTAACAAATTATGACAAGTAATGTATAACGCTAAACAAAGTTACGTTACATGACAATTGCCATAAAAGAATGAATCTGATATGATAATGTAGGAAATAAAAGATTGTTAAGTGATAGTTTGGAGGGAACGAATAATGCGTGTACAAGTAACACTTGCTTGCACTGAGACAGGCGATAGAAATTATATTACAAAGAAAGATAACCGTAATAATCCTGAACGTATAGAATTGATGAAATACTGCCCGCGTTTAAGAAAACATACACTACACCGTGAAACGAAATAATGTATAAGAGAAACTTCTGCCATGACATTTGGCCAGGAGTTTTTTAATATTTGCTTATAAATATATCCTATAACGTGACACATTGATTGCAAAAATTATACGATATTATATTGAAATACGTAGCGATAAGAGGTGCATGCAGTTCCTTTCCTTAAAAGGGAAAGATTAGTGTGGTAAAATAGTAATAAGAAAGGTAAATACTATGGACAAACAAGCGTGGAGAAAGTATTTAATTACTCAATTAAAACAATTGAGTACACATAAAAAAGTTATATATGAACAAGCAATCCACCAAAGAATACTTAACAGCACACTGTGGGATAATGCTTCAATAGTAGGGATTACATATGCTCAAATTTTTGAATGGAATACTATTCCCCTTGTAAATAACGCCTTGGAAAACGGTAAAACTATTACTTTTCCCAAAGCGAATCCTAAAACAAGAGAGATGGATTTTTACGCCATTAATCAGATAGACGAATTAAAACCTGGATATGCCGGGATTTATGAGCCAGATCCTGAGATTACTACTTATAAAAATAAATCAGAAATTGATTTATTAATTGTTCCCGGACTTGTATTCGATGAAAATGGTTTTCGGATTGGGTTTGGTGGAGGATTTTATGATCGGTTTCTCGAAGATTATCAAGGATTAACCGTTTCTCTAGCTGCGGAATTTCAAATAGTAAAAAAATTACCGAGACAAACATTTGATAAAAGCATAAAGCATATCATTACTGATAAAAGACATCTAAGGACTTAGGTAGCAACGTGTGAGAAGAGGTGCATAATGGAAATTAGCGAACAGTATTGCATGTATCGTCTCGCTTACTATTTTGTGATGGAAGAGAAATACGATATGCTGCATATCAATAATGATCGAAACGAAGTATGGCTGGAAAAACGGCATAAAAAAAATACAAATATCATACGTTTTATTCCGCGTGGTTTTAATTGGAAAAACCACTTGAAAAATGATATTGCACGTGTATTTCAGCGGGTAAAAATGTTAAAAAATATGTTCATAGGACAAAATATTTCTATTTACAATATATATGTAACTGATACAGAACCTGTAGATGATTGGGAAGCTTTAAAAAAACCAATGATTTTAAAAGAAAAAAAACCAGTAAAAATGAATGTTTTTTATTTAACAGAAGATAATTTTCCCGATGAAGAGAATAGACTGTTTCAAAAAATCCATGCAAATCCAATTTCTGAACAGCCACTTCCAGATGAAGCAGCACAAAAAAAAGATGTGATTTATTATAAAACGATTTTAAATGACATTGTTCAGAAGAATCGTCAGGAAATAAAGGACACTTTAACTTTTGGCAAATTGCATATAACTTACTTAATGATATTTTTAAATTTAATCATGTTTACAATGCTAGAATTGCAAGGAGGGAGTATGCAGTCGGATGTATTGATTCAATTTGGTGCTAAATATAATCCGGCAATTGCTGATGGGCAGTGGTGGCGATTAGTTACTTCCATGTTTTTGCATATTGGTTTGTTACATCTTGTATTAAACATGATTGCATTATATTATATCGGTGCTATTGCTGAAAGAATATATGGTTCTATACGATTTACCTTTATATATTTGCTAGCTGGAATTGCTGGTAGTTTATCAAGTTTCGCATTCGATACCCATATATCAGCAGGTGCTTCTGGCGCCATTTTTGGGTTATTTGGGGCACTATTGTATTTTGGATTGATTCATCAACGTCTTTTTCAACAAACAATTGGCAAAAGTATTGCCTTGATATTGATTATTAATTTAGGACTTGGTTTTTTTGTTCCACAAATTGATATGGGGGCGCACCTAGGTGGTCTTTTAGGTGGTTTTCTAGCAGCATCTATTGTTTCATTACCAAGACGCAGATATTTACTTTGGCAAATATTATCACTCGTCGGACTGATTTGTATATATGGTGGATTATGGTGGATTGGTGGATGAGTCAACGTTAGGTATTTTCTGTAAGAGGATTTGTTGTTGTCCATCTAACTCAAACAGAATATAAATGTGACTAGAGTCTTTACTCAACAATATAAGTGGCATGGCATGACTTTTTCCTTCATTCTTTTTTTCTTTTAATCGAAGTATATATTCTTTGTATAGTCCTTCCCATAGCTTACCAATAGTAGCTCTTGATTGTTCTACTGATAAACCTGGAAGGGGATTGTCTTCATAGTCTGCGAGATTGGTTAATGGAATAACTGTATATTCTGATTGATCGATATCATGCTCGGAAATCCATTTATTCCATGACTTTTTAAGCCTTTCTTGCTTCTCTTGATCAATTATCGCTATTCGTTCATCCTTCTTGCTTAGAGGCTCGAAAGATTGATTGTTTTTATGCATGTAAATTTTATCGAAGGTCATTTTCTGGATACTCGTTATATCATTGGAAGGCTGATGTATTTCTCCATGATGAAAACTAATAGCTTCAAAAACGGCGGTATTATGCAATGGTACTGGATGTTTTAAATTAATGATTTGTTGATCCTGTTCCCATTTACTTTGGATACCTTTAAAAAATCCATTTTCATATAGTAAGCTGACATCTTGTCGTAAATAGACTGGTTTTTCTGAAGACGATAATGTTGTCCAATTAAGTAGATTGTCTTGGAAATTATCAAGATTAGTAGTAGCATCTGTAAAAAAGAACGTTTCATCCAAGGGGAAAAATGTGATTGCATACTTAGCGTTTTTGGAAGATTGAAGAAAATATAGTCCTACGGCAAATACCAAACCGCTTAAAATACATATTACCCATATACGAGTTCTCATTTGAATCACCCTTGTTCATGTCTTTTTTTCATTGTATGCTTGTCCTTTTTTAATATGAATCAATCAGAAAGGAAACCAATGTATGCACTCAGTTTATGATGTACAAAAGTTATTAAAACGTTTTGGTATTTTTGTTTACACGGGAGAAAGAAATATTGATTTATCTATGATGAAATGGGAGCTACGTGACTTATTCGATAACAAAATGATTGATGTAATGACTTATCAAACGGCAATTCACATTTTGAATAAGGCAATTAAAAAATAGTTGTCAGGTTTAATAATTAATCATAAAGGGTAATTACCCTTTAGGGGATACTTAGGGGGTATCTGTCTATGTATGTACGCAGCAAGTATATACCGTTATTTCTCGTAGCAGGTATATTATTTGGAATTAAAACTTATCTAATTTATCGCTTCTATTTTCATGTTGAAATAGAGAATGCTATGCAGGAATTCATTTTGTTCTTAAACCCTTTAGTGACTTCTGTTGTTTTTTTTGCAATCGCTGTATGGTTTAATAATCATAAAAAAAGACGTATTTTTATTCGATATAGTACTCTTATCGGTACAATCATCCTCTATTTTAACTTGTTATTTTACCGCTCATTTACTGACTTTTTAACCATCCCTCAAATTACACAAATGAATAATATGGCGGATTTATCATCAAGCATCATATCTTTGATAAAAATATATGATTTATTACTTATTGTTGATGTAATCGCTATTTGGATGCTAAGTAAAAAAAGTCATATGGCACCATTAATGTCATTTTCAAAACGAAATAAAGTTTTTACACTAGTTTGTTCTCTTATCTTATTATGTAGTAATTTTCTTTTAGCAGAAATGGAAAGACCTCAATTGTTATCACGTGCTTTTGATCGTGAATATTTAGTTAAAAATATTGGCGTTTTTTATTATCATATTTACGATATTGCATTGCAATCCAAAATGCGAACAGAAAAAGTACTTGCCAATGATCATGATCTAAAAAAAATAAAATCATATGTGAATGAAGAGATTCGTAGTGATCAACAGTCGGATTATTTTGGTAAAGCAAAAAATCGGAATATTATTTTTATTTCTGCAGAATCTATACAGTCTTTTGTCATTGATAATACGCTTAATGGACAGGAAATAACCCCATTTTTAAATGAATTGAGGACAGATTCAGATACGTTTTACTTCGAAAATTTTTATCACCAAACAGCTCAGGGAAAAACTTCTGATTCCGAATTTATTACAGAAAACTCTTTGTATCCCTTATCCGGTGGTGCGGTTTTTTTTACCCATGCGGAAAACGAATATCATAGTATGTCTGAAATTTTGAACAACCATGGATATGAATCGTATGTCTTTCATGCGAATCAAGATACATTTTGGAATCGAAATCAAATGTATGAAAGCCTAGACGTTACGGATTATTTTGATAAATCGTATTTTGATGTAGAAGAAGATAATGAGATTGGCTGGGGGCTTAAAGATAAATCGTTTTTTAAACAGGCCATTCCATATATGGAAGAGTTGCAACAGCCTTTTTATGCGAAAATGATTACTATTACAAATCATTTTCCGTTCGAATTGAATGAAGAAGATCGTTCAATCGAACCATATGATTCTAATTCCAATACTTTAAATAACTATTTTCCAACCGTACGTTATACGGATGAAGCTATTGAAGGTTTTTTCCAATCATTAAAAGCAGCTAATTTATATGATAATTCCATTATAGTTATTATGGGGGATCATGATGGCATTAGCGCAAACCATAATAAAGCAATGGCTGAATTTTTAGAAAAGGATTCAATTGATGCTTATGATTACCAACAATTACAACGAGTTCCTTTTTTCGTTCATATACCTGGAAGTGGAGATGGCGAAATAAAGGAATCAATTGCAGGCCAAGTAGATATAAAACCAACTTTATTACATCTAGTTGGCATTGATACGAATCATGATATCTATTTTGGAAATGATTTATTTCATGACGATCGTAAAGGATTCATAACCCAACGTAATGGTAATTTTATTAGTGATGATTATATTTATGCGAACGAAGTCTGTTACGATCGTGAAACGGGAGAAATTATAGATGAAAAGACCACCGAAACAAATGATGATAAACAATCTGCATGTGCTGATATTGAAGAAAAAGTAGAGACTGAATTGATTTATTCAGATAACATCATTTATGGTGATTTATTCCGGTTTTTAGATTTTGAAGCAAAATAAAAAAACTGTCGATTGGGACAGTTTTTTTATCCGCAAATTCCTGCTTCAGTCAGTTCACAAACAATCGTCATAATTGAGAAAAACCCAAAACTGAGGGCTGCAACCGCTGAAAAGGCAAGTGCAAAATAGTTTTTAATTTTTACTTGTTTTAAAACAGACCAAACACATATTAATGCTACTATAAGCAGCAAGATGGCTAAAACCATTTAGATTACATCCTCCTTATGTACATGTTAAACTAAGTTAAGTATGTTAATATTGCTCTATAGTGTATTGACACACTTTATATTTTAAAGGAAAGAGTGTTATTTGTCGAGTTTATATCATTATTAAATAAGAGAAATCATTATTTTGAATTGAAAAGGAGTGCTATTTAAATGCATGTTGAGAAGCTTTCTTTAGGTCCTTTAGGTACTAATTGCTATATTGTAAGTCGAAATGGTAACTGTCTCATTTTTGACCCAAGTGGTGAAAGTCAGGTGATCATAGATTATGTAGAAAAGAATCAACTTACACCTAAAGCAATATTATTAACACATGCTCATTTCGATCATATTGGTGCATTGAATGATGTTAGAAAGAGATATGATTTAGATGTATATTTACATAAAAATGAACAGGATTGGTTGGAAAATCCTGCTTTAAACAGGTCCATCGTTTTCTTTGGTGAGGAACATGCCATTTACGCAGCCCAGCCAGATTATTTATTAGAAGTAGGCCAACTTACAATTGCTGATTTTGACATGGAAGTTATTCATACACCTGGACACTCTCCGGGAAGTGTGACCTTTATTTTTGCAGAAGAAAATTTCATTATTAGTGGAGACGTACTGTTTCCGATGGGGGTTGGACGTACAGATTTGCCAGAAGGAAGCATGGAGGAACTTGCAAAGAGTATTGCAACCAAACTATATGAGCTTCCTGATGACTTTACAGTGTATCCCGGTCATAATGTTGCAACAACGATTGGCCACGAAAAACGTCATAATCCCTATACGTTACAGTTTTATCCAGTATGATATTATTTTTTAAGCCATAATTTTATAGAAAATGGGAACAAGCCGAACCAGGGATCAAAAAAGGATGGGGAAGGCTTGTTCTTTTCGTTTTTGAATGGCTCTTTATGATGGGCTTGAAAATGTTGGATTAAAGATTGAATATACGCTTGAAATGTCATGTGAAATCACATCCTTTCTAATTTATTTCTTCTGATAAATAATGTTTTTTATATTATTTGAAATTTGCTATTTTTTATACATCTTAAAATAAAATATTGACTTTTATACACAAATATGAATAAAGGAGATGGCTGCTTTTAGTAAGAACAGAGCAATGTCTATGTAGTAATCATATGAATAAACTAAATAGTTAACAATTACTAATATAAAAGTCTTAATTTTTAGTAAAAACTTGCTATATATTTAAATATTTTGTATAATAAATTTGTTACAATTTTTATAAGTATTTGTTGCGAAAAGGTGGTGAAAGATTGCATAATACTACTGCAACATTTGCTGACAGACTCCTCGAAAAAGCCTGTAAAGAAGACGCCTCAGATATTCATTTTTATCCCTTAACAGATAAAGGCCAAATTAATATTTACTTTCGGCTGTTAGGGAACCGCACATATATAAAGACAATCAATGCAGATTTATATCAGGTTTTACTCACTTATTTCAAATTTTCATCCAATATGGATATTGGCGAAATAAGGAGACCACAGAACGGAACACTTTCCTTTAAATCTAAACAAAAAAAGAAATATTCACTGCGGCTATCCACCTTACCGATGGCCCAAACAGAAAGCTTAACCATCCGAATTCTCCCGCAAGATGCACTTCCATCAACTGATCAATTATTTTTATTCCCAGCTCAATTTAAAACGATGAAACAATGGCTGAAGCAAGATTCAGGCATTATATTATTAACCGGCCCAACTGGGTGTGGAAAGTCTACAACGATGTATAGTTTACTGGAGTCTATGTTAAATGAACAATCTTTTCAGGCGATAACATTAGAAGATCCTGTAGAGAGACAGCTTGACCATGTTATCCAGGTTGAAGTAAATGAAAGAGCAGGCATCACTTATCAATCAGGACTAAAAGCTGCACTTCGTCATGACCCTGATGTCCTTTTAATTGGAGAAATAAGGGATAGTGAAACAGCAGCATTTGCGTTTGAAGCCGCTTTAACAGGACATCTTGTATTAAGTACATTACATGCAAAAGATGCCCCCGGAACGATTGAAAGGTTACTTGATCTTGGTATAAACCGAGTCGATATTATGCAAACATTAATTGCTGTTGCTTCTATTCAACTCGTTCCTATTACTCAAGACAATCAGGAATCGAAAAGAGCTGCTATTGTTGAGTTATTAGACGGATTGTTATTACAAAACATGATAGAAGGTAATCATCAGAAAAAAGGACTGAATTATCAGTCTTTCCAACAATTAAAGGAGAAGGCTTACTTGTATGGTTTCATTTCTAAAGAAGTTTACGAAGGATCCTACTAAATTAAAAGAAAATCAGCAGTTGTTGTTTCTAAAGCGGCTTAACAGACTGCTCGATCACGGTTATTCGTTTACAGATGCCCTTGAGGTAATTAAGTGGGACAGGCAGTTTGAACAAGTGGCGGAGATTATCCGTTTAGAGTTAACCAAAGGCAAGTATATGGATGAAGCTTTTAAAACAGCAGGCTTCCATGCAACTGTTGTGTCCTATATATACTTTGTGCGTATCAATGGTGATGTCTTAACAAGCATGAATAAATGTATTCAAATGTTTGAACATCGTTTGAATAGCTTTGAGAAATTTAAACGTGTTATTCGTTATCCAGTTATATTGTTTGGTTTTTTTATGGTTTTGCTTCTATTTCTTAAATTCTTTGTACTACCGGCATTTGCTGAAATGTTTCAATCAAGCGATGCCAGTACAAGATCCATTGTGATATCTATCAATATTATCAATGTTTTAGGTACGTTATTCATTTGCATAGTTGTACTCGTTACGATTGCAATGATCTTTTGGAAATTTATAAAAGACAATATTGCGATTGAACAACAGGTTCTAATATACGAGAAGTTACCAGTGTTTCGACATATTCTGCGCCTGCAAATGTCATATTACTTTGCAACTCATATGAGTATGTTTTTAAAAACAGGAATGTCTTTAAAAAATGTCATAACTCATATGGCCGGCCAAAAAGAAATTCCATTGCTTGCATATTATGCTGAAAGAATGCAGTCACAGTTACAACAAGGATTTTATATTACGCATTTGTTGGAACAAATGACGTTTCTTGAGAGTCAATTTACAAGCATATTTGATAATAATAATAATATAGCTGATTTGCAGCAAGACTTAACTGCATACGCTGAATTTCTACAAGAAATAATGGAGAGTAAAATGATGCGTATGATTACTTTAATTCAGCCAATATTTTTTACTGCACTTGCATGTTGTATTATTTTTATTTATTTAACATTAATGTGGCCGATGTTTCAGTTAATTAATACAATTTGAAAGGAGAAATATAATGTTAAAAAAACAAGAAGGTTTTACTTTGATTGAAATGTTAATCGTCCTGATGATTATCACAGTGTTAATCATACTCATAGTACCATCACTTGCTAACCGTACGAAAGAAGTGAATGCGAAAGGTTGCGACGCGTTGCAAAAATCAGTTCAGGCCCAGGTTAATGTGTACCAATTGGAAGAAAATAAATTACCTGATACCTTGAAAGACTTAGTGGATAAAAAATATATTACATCTGAACAAACGACGTGTAAAGACGGGACTAAACTAACGCTAAATAACGGGATTATTAGTACGTCGAAATGACTAAATTAAAAAATGAAACTGGCTTTACCTTACTCGAATTACTTTTTGTTTTGATGATTGTTATGTTGCTTGTATGGATTGCCTTTCCTGCTTTGCATAAACAATATGTAAAACATGAAATAGACCATTTTTTCCGTGTTTTTGATTCGGATATTTTATTTATTCAAAATCAGACGTTGGAAGGACGAGATTTATGGATCCATTTAAAAAAGGATCATTATATTGTTAAAGAAAGAAACAAAAACTCTATCCATACACGGCATTATCCGAAACATTTGGGACCTCAGTCTTTTGCGCGACATCAAATCGAATATAGCAATACGGGAAGCGTGAAAAATCCATACACGTACAATTTTTATGATGTGAACAATAAAAGATATAAAGTTGTGTTTCCGTTTGGGAAAGGGAGGCACTATATTGAGTAAGAGTGATGGTTTTTCATTAAGTGAAGTGATTATTGCCATGGGCATCTTATTGATGCTCGTGGCAACTGTATTACCAATCCATCAGAAAGTGACTACAGACGAACACCGTATAAAACATCATCAGCTTATTAAATTAGCTTTGCATAATGAATTGCAAGCGTATATTTTAACTGATAAACCGCTTGATTCCTACAAGAGTCAAGTTGCTAAAAAGGATGTGCAGATGTCATTTACGATGGAGGATGAATATGTGAAGGGATGTGCAACATGGGAAAATGCCCTTAAGGAGAAAGAGAAATCCTGTTTGTACGGCATCCGTGAATAATGAAAGTGGGTTTACGTTCGCAACACTATTATTAACGCTCGTCATTATCTTATTAATGTTGCCTGTTTTTAGTTTACTACTACAGATAATTCGATTTGACTCTAATCATAGCCAAGTTGATGCGCAGCAATTTTTTCATTATTTAAATGGGGAAGCTCTAATAGCTGAAACTGTGGAAATTGATCAATCAAAAAATCTGCTTCATTTTAGGGTAGAATCAGAAAACAATGAAAGTATTGATAGATCCATCACTTATAAACAGCATAAAAATTATATTAGAAGAGATAAGAAAAATGGACATGAAATTTATATACGTCAAATCGATACTTTTAAGGTAACTAAATTAGATTATGGTTTTCGTGTTACATTACTTATGGAAAATGGGGAAGCATATGAAAAGACAATTGCACATGGTACTACAAAATAATGAAGGTTTCTTTTTGCCATATACAATTATTCTCAGTATGTTTATATTATTAAATATTACAACAATGATTTTTTTGCATGAAAATGATGCCTACACAAATAAAACAGTTAATGAACTTCCTGAGATAGATACCTTAATACAAATGACTAAAGCCAAATTCATTCAAGATAAGTTATATGAAGACACAACTTCAGGAAAAACCGAATATCATCACCCAAGTGGAGATGTATCTGTTAAGTTTAAATGGGTTGACGAAAACATCATAGAAGCTGACACGGAAGTTCGTACGCTACAAGGAACAGAAAGCAGTAAAGTTTTTCTTTTGTACGTTTCAGATGAGGTAGTTATGATAGATGATTAATGACGGAATAATTGCATCTTGTCAGTGTTTTATTTACAATATAAATATATTCGTTTATAATACATTTGACGAGGTTACATAAAGGAGGGGAAAAGGCATGGATAGAATGTTTCGTGTGCTTGCTTTTTGGACTGGTATATTTACAATAATGTTTTTCGTTGGAGACATGTACAATACTGCTGTTTTATTTCTCGTCCAAACAGCTTTTTTCCTGGCGCTCAGTTATTTAAAGCTTTCAGAAAGAATGTATATGTATATGTTTGGAGCGTATTTGACTGTATTTATGATTGGATTCACCTGGTATACAGAATTCATAATGATTCCCGGATTTGGTGAATAATATAAAAAAACCTCTACATATTTGGTAGAGGTTTTTTTATTGAAAAGGAAATCGTGTGTCGAGATAAAATAAACCGCCACTAATGATTTCGTGAGTAATTTTTGGAGTGAATCTTTTCTGTGCGGCAATTTCTTCCCGTTTTTTTTCTTGTTTATCGGAAGTATGCTCGTAAAAATGTTGAATCAAATCTAGTTCTCTTTGCAATCTTTGATGAGCTTTAACCGCCCATGTGTGATCATCATTTTCTATAAAATCGTCTATATATTTCTCGATTCTGTTGATTCCGCTGCTTGGCTTAATAATCGGTGAAATGGTGTAACAATGATTACTGATAACTTCGTGCAATTCAATTTGCTGTAAGTTTTCCATCATATCATGAACAATAGTGCCCTTAATTAAATGTAATCCTATTGAAAATAGTTTTTCCTTTATTTGCTTTCCTTCGTAACGAACACAATAATTCAGAACAAGCCATGGATGTAGCATAGTTTGTTCGTGTGTATGCATAACTTGAAAGAGACGAGTGTATTGAGATTGACCTTTCAAATGTTTTGCAACTTGGTGTAGACGAGGACTACCAAAAGTAACCCATTCTCCCTCTTCATCTCTATTTTCATTTTTGGTTAGAAAGGTTAGTTTCATCGGTTTACCTTTTTGGTTCATGGTCTCCATGTAATTCCAATAAAAAGGCCGATTCATTAATGCTTTATCCATTTCCTCAGTAAGTCCCACTACTAGCTTTCCTTCCATTGAATCTACATGACAATTGTTCTCTCTGAAAAAGGTTTCTAAAAAATCATGAATGAAATTTTTTCTCATGCTTCTCTGCCTGCCTGGTTAATAACTTCTGTTAGATGATTTACCTTAATTTCCATTTCTTCAACAGAATCAGAAGTTTCCATAATAGATGAAAATTCTTTATCAAGATCAATGTTAAGAGCAGTTAAAATATCGTCTAACTTGCCTACTACTTGTTCAAACATATGAATTTTTTTGTATAAGAGATGCATAATTTGTTCTTCAATCGTGTGTTGAATAGCGAAATGATATATATGTACATCATTTTCTTGGCCATAACGGTGAATTCTGCCAATTCTTTGTTCTAAACGCATAGGGTTCCATGGCAAATCATAATTGATAATATGACTGCAAAATTGTAAATTCACCCCCTCACCTCCAGCTTCTGTTGCAATGAGTACTTGTTTATTGTTTTGAAATAGTTCCATCATCCAGGTTTTACGGTTAGCTTTCATCCCGCCGCGAAAAGGAACTGATGAAATATTTTCTTGTGCTAAATACCACTGTAAATAAAATTGTGTAGCCCGATATTCGGTGAATACAATGACTTTTTTACCATTTAACGATTGAATGATTTCAACTAGTTTTTTGGCTTTTACATGATGTGGTAGAACTGCTATATTTTCTAATATATCCTTATATTTCTTACTATCTGATGCTTCTAAAGAAAGGTAACAAGCCTCTCTCGATGAGCATAATTCTTTTAAATAAGTAATTTTTGAAAATGTATGACTATCTTGAAATATATTTGAGAGCGAATCATATACTTTTTGTTCCTCTTCATTAAAAGTAAGCCATACCGTTTCAACTTGTCGTTTCACATCGTGAAGTAAAGTATCTTTACGCGCATTACGTACCATAACTTGTTGAATTAGTTTTTGTAAATGTTTATCAGATTGAATTTCATTTTCAGTACGGTATTTCCTTTTAAATGATTCATAAGTACCTAGGAAACCTGGCTTCAATATAGTAACAAGATTAAATAGTTCACGTAATTTATTTTGTACAGGAGTCGCTGTCAGCAACAAACAATATTTTTTTTGAATGGCACGAATCATAGCGTGGTTTTTCGTTTTATGATTTTTAATCTTATGCGCCTCATCCACAATCACCATATCATATTCAATATCTAAAATATGTGACTGATGTTTATTTTGTTTGGCGGTATCAATAGAAGCAATTACAACGTCATATTGTTCCCACTCATATCCTTTTCGGAAGGCAACTGCCGGAATATGAAATTTTTCATGTAATTCTTCTACCCACTGTGGCACGAGGGAAGAAGGGACTAAAATCAACACTTTTTTAACAAGTTTACGCAGCATATATTCTTTTAAAATAAGTCCTGCTTCAATCGTTTTACCTAACCCAACTTCATCTGCTAAAATAGCACGCCCATCCATGTCATGAATTACGGTTTGAGCTGCTTTTACCTGATGCTCCATAAAATTGACATGTGGCAAGTAATTGGGAACGAGTAAAGCGTCAAAGTCATCATGTATGAGCATTGTTTCCATACGATAGTGAAGCTCAAATAATTCCCAACTAGATAGTTGTTGGTTATTTTCGAGCTTGGTATGTAATTGATTGAGAAAATACTTGTCTTTGTTTATGATAATATGCATAAGGATACCTCTTTTTAAAACTTTCGATAATGTATGATATAGTATGTACAAGTTGCCAACATATCATTACATTATTTTATGAACCAGTTAAAATATCTTATATAAGGAGTGAGTATGGTTGTCACAATTAAAAAGAACACCTATCTTTCCGGCGTATGAACAATGGGGAGCTAAAACGATAGATTTTGGAGGATGGGATTTACCAGTTAATTTTTCTGCAGGTCTGATAAAAGAACATAATACGGTAAGAAATAATGCAGGGCTTTTTGACGTGTCTCATATGGGAGAGATTTTTGTAAATGGGTTAGATAGTCTTTCATTTTTGCAAAAAGTAATGACAAATGATTTGAAAAAATTGGAACCAAATAAAGCGTTATATACATTTATGTGTCAAGAAGATGGTGGTACAATAGATGATCTACTTGTTTATATGCTAGATGAACACTCCTATATGCTCGTTGTAAACGCTGCGAATACAGATAAAGATTTAGCTTGGCTTGAAGAAAATGTTGAAAGTGAAGAAGTATCGATTCAAAACAAATCAGATGATTATGCATTGTTAGCAGTGCAAGGGCCAAAAGCAACTAATATTGTTCAATCAATAACTGAAGAAAATTTAGGAGATATTAAATCTTTTCGATTTAAACAAGATGTAACGTTTAACAATGTTTTGAACAAAGCTATTATCTCACGGACAGGTTATACAGGAGAAGATGGTTTTGAGATTTATATACATACTAATAGTGCTTTGTCCCTTTGGCAATTGCTTATGAAAACAGGAGAAGAGGAAGGCATGATTCCTGCTGGTTTGGGAGCTCGTGATTCTTTGCGGTTTGAAGCTGGTCTTCCATTGTATGGACAAGAATTATCTGTAGATATTTCACCAATTGAAGCAGGCCTCAGTTTTGCTGTAAAGCCAAATAAAGAAGTGGACTTTGTGGGAAAAGAAGTACTTACAAAACAAATGAAAGAAGGAACGAATAGAAAGTTAATTGGCCTTGAATTGAAAGATAAAGGTATCGCTAGAACGGATCATGAAGTATTAAATGAAGCTGGTGAGAAAATAGGTTATGTGACAACGGGGACGAAATCACCTACATTGAACAAAGCAATAGCATTTGCTTTATTAGAAACACCATATACCGAGGAAGGACAATCGGTATATATCCAAGTACGTAAGAGACAATTAGAAGCTGTAGTTATACAAACGCCGTTTTATAAAAGATAAATTATTGGGGGATTTCAACATGAATGAATTTCGTTACTTACCAATGACCGACGAGGATAAAAAAGAAATGTATGAAGCTATCGGTATTGAATCTTCTGATACATTATTTGAAGATATACCTAAAGAGATTAGATTTGAACGTGAATTCGAAATACCGGAACCGGTTAGTGAATTTGAATTAAAAAAAGAAATGTCTGAACTAGCTAAAAAAAATGCGAATACAAATGATTATACCTCTTTTTTAGGAGCCGGGGTTTATGATCACTATATTCCTTCAGTAGTGGATCATGTGATATCTCGCTCCGAGTTTTACACGGCTTATACGCCATATCAGCCAGAAATTTCACAAGGCGAATTACAGGCAATCTTTGAATTCCAAACAATGATTTGTGAGTTAACTAATATGGAAGTTGCTAATTCATCACTTTATGATGGTGGTACCGCACTTGGTGAGGCAGTAAATATGAGTTATGGCCAGACGAAGAGAAAAAAGGTACTTGTATCAGAAACAGTGCATCCAGAATATCAGGAAGTCATTCAAACGTATGCAAGAGGATTTAATCTCGATGTAGTTATAATTCCTTCAGTAGATGGCCAAACAGATATTGCTTCTTTAAAAAAGGAATTGGATGAGGAAACAGCAAGTTTTGTTGTACAATATCCTAATTTCTATGGCCAGTTGGAACCGATGAAAGAAATTGGAGAACTGGTTAAAGAGGATAAAAAAAGAATGTTTATTGCGTCTTCTAATCCACTTTCGCTAGGAACTCTTACGCCTCCTGGTGACTTTGGGGCTGATATAGTAGTAGGAGATACACAAGTTTTTGGTATACCAGCACAGTTTGGTGGTCCACATTGTGGTTATTTTGCGACGACTAAAAAATTAATGCGAAAAGTTCCTGGACGCTTAGTTGGAGAAACAGTAGATGAAAATGGCATACGTGGATATGTTCTAACGCTCCAAGCACGTGAACAGCATATTAGAAGAGATAAAGCAACTTCTAATATATGTTCCAATCAAGCTTTATATGCATTAGCTAGTTCTGTAGCAATGAGTGCTTTTGGCAAAGAAGGTATTCAAGATATTGCAAAACGTAATATGTATCATGCCCATTATTTGAAAAATATTTTAGTAGAACAATATGGAATGAATGTTTTATATAGTGATAGATTTTTTAATGAAATCGTTGTGGATATAAAGCAACCAATAGAAGAAATAAATACTAAACTATTAGATGCAGGTATTATAGGAGGATATGACTTAGAAAAGGTATCGAGTGATTTAAAAGGACATATGCTTATAGCCGTTACTGAAAAACGAACCAAATCAGAAATTGATAAACTAGCGAAAGAATTGGGGGATCATTATGCAAACTAAAAACTTTCCACTTATTTTTGAGCGCTCTAAAACTGGTAGAACAGCATATGCCTTGTCAGAAACAGATATACCAACCTTTGACATTGGTGAACGAATTGGCAAGGAATTTGTAAGAGAAGAGCCTGCTGATCTTCCAGAAGTAAGTGAACTAGAATTGATTCGCCATTATACAGCGCTATCTAACCGTAACTTCGGAATTGATTCTGGTTTTTATCCATTAGGATCTTGCACAATGAAATATAATCCAAAGATTAATGAAGATATAGCGAGATTAGATGGATTTAGTCATATACATCCATTGCAAAATCCTGATACTGCTCAAGGTGCTTTGCAAGTCATGTACGATTTAAAAGAATCCTTAAAAGAAATAACTGGAATGGCCGAAGTATCTTTACAATCAGCAGCCGGTGCACAAGGAGAATGGACTGCGTTACTTATGATTCGTGCCTTTCATGAAGCTAACGGGGATTGGAAACGAACAAAGGTCATTATCCCAGATTCTGCACATGGTACCAATCCAGCATCAGCGACAGTCGCAGGTTTTGAAACAGTTACAGTTAAGTCTAATGAAAAAGGACTTGTTGATCTTGAACATTTAAAAGAAGTTGTCGGTGATGATACAGCAGCATTAATGTTAACCAATCCAAATACACTAGGTTTGTTTGAAACAGAAATTATGGATATGGCTAAAATTGTCCATGGAGCGGGCGGTAAATTGTATTATGATGGAGCAAATTTAAATGCTATCATGGGATACGTCCGTCCGGGAGATATGGGATTTGATGCTGTGCATCTTAATTTGCACAAAACATTTACAGGCCCTCATGGTGGCGGTGGCCCAGGTTCAGGACCTATAGGTGTGTCAGAGGAACTGGCAACATTTTTGCCAAAGCCACTTATTAATCGCCAAGGTGAACAATATGGGTTCAACTATGATGTAGAAAATTCAATCGGGCGAATTAAACCATATTACGGTAACTTTGGAATTAATCTCCGAGCTTATACGTATATTCGTACGATGGGCCCTAGAGGGTTGAAGCAAGCAAGCGAAGATGCTGTCATTAATGCGAATTATCTCATGCGGAAACTTAGCAAACATTATGAATTACCTTATCCAGTACATTGTAAGCATGAATTTGTGTTATCTGGTAGTAAACAAAAGAAGCTTGGTGTACGAACGCTTGATGTAGCAAAACGTCTCTTAGATTATGGATATCATCCACCAACGATTTATTTCCCGTTAAACGTAGAAGAAGCAATGATGGTGGAACCTACAGAAACAGAGTCTAAAGAAACATTGGATGGATTTATCGAAGCTATGGAAAAAATTGCAACAGAAGTCGAAGAAGAACCGGAAATTGTTCAAGAAGCACCACACGAAACAATCGTCGGTAGAATGGATGAGACATTGGCTGCGAGAAAACCAGTATTACGTTATCAAAAAGATTCATAAAAAAATCCCGTATCACATTGGTAGTGATACGGGATTTTAATGGCTAAAACAAAATGAATCGTTATTTTTTATGACTGACTTTACCAGTCCATTTTTTAAAGCCACCTTTTAATACATTGATATTGTTAAATTTATTCTTTTTCAAAACACTAGCAGCACGGGCGGAGCGAGTAGAGTTTTGACAATATAAATATACTGGTCTATCAGGATCTAATGCATTGATGCTTTGTTTGAGTTGTGTCAAAGGAATATTTCTAGCTCCCCAGATATGACCACGATCAAATTCCTGTGGTTCGCGAACATCTACCAATTGTGCTTTGCGATAGCCTTCAATAAATTGATCTTGTGTCAATGTCGTCATTGAAGCTCTTTGTCTTAAAAAGGTAAATACATAGAACACGATAATCGCTATTAGTAAAATAATTAAATATTTCATTTCATTAATCCCCCATACTATTATAAACAAACTTGTTCCAATTTAATTATAGTGATTAAAACAGTTTATTTCAACAGAATCCTTCTGACTAAGATGATTTAAAGAGGATGCTATGAAATTATAAATGAACCACTAAAAACTGTATATAGTAAAACGTATCTTGATAATAGCTATATATTGAATTTTCACTTGTAATTGTGTATCTTTGAATTAGAAAATAAAATGATGATTGTTTGCAAAAATTAACTTAATGATCAATCGAGTATAATGATAACAGTAAGAGGAGTTGATAATATGGTTAAAACCGTTGAAAAACAAAATGAAATAAATAAGGTAGCCTTAAATGAGGATATTAAACAGTTTCCACAAGTGCACCCTATTACAGATGATATGCATATCACCCATGATGGTGTTTCCAGATTAGTTATGCTGGATCGTTATGCTTTCAAAGATACTGAAAAGAAAACATTGAAACAAGGGGATTTTGTTGTTCTAACAATTAAGCCAGATCCTTCCTTTCCAGCACGTGGATTTGGTATTATCCGAGAAATTGACTGGAACAAAAACGAAGCAAAAATTGAAGTAGCAGATGAATTTCTTAGTGTGTTGGATGATGAAAATGAAGCAGAGACGGGAATTATTAAGCGAAATTTAAGTACAATTGATAAGCCTTTGGAAGTGTATTATGAACAAATTGCTAAACGAAATGCCACTGGCCTTGCATCTATAGAAGCTAATGACGATAATAGATCATATTACACAGAACAATTTGCGGACGTTTTGAAAGAAATGCGTTTTGTTCCAGCGGGTCGCGTATTATATGGGGCAGGATCTGAAACAGATGTTACTTATTTTAATTGTTATGTGATGCCTTTTATTAAGGACTCTCGTGAAGGGATTTCTGAACATAGAAAAGAAGTGATGGAAATTATGTCCCGAGGTGGAGGCGTGGGCACAAATGGATCGACACTGCGCCCGAGAGATACGCTTGCTCGAGGAGTGAACGGGAAATCATCTGGATCTGTTTCTTGGCTTGATGATATTGCAAAACTAACACATCTAGTAGAACAAGGTGGTTCCAGACGTGGAGCCCAAATGATTATGCTTACAGACTGGCATCCAGATATTATTGAATTTATCATTTCTAAAATGCAAAACCCAAGAATATTACGTTATTTAATCGAAAACACACAAGATGAACAAATTAAACAACTTGCAGAGGAAAAGTTAAAGTTTACACCATTGACTGAAACTGAAAAAGATTTATACCAAGGTATCATGAATTATCGCAACATGCCAGGTCTTGGTGGGTTCTCTGAAGAGGTGTTTAAAGAAGCAGAGCAAAAATTATTAAATGGCGGCACATATGATGTTAATCATTCAGATTTCTTAACAGGAGCCAATATATCGGTTTGTCTCACGAAAGAATTTATGGAAGCAGTAGATAATGACGCTGATTATGCACTTCGATTTCCAGATGTGGAGAATTATTCTCCAGAAGAAATGGAAGTTTATAATGAAACATGGCATGAATATGGTGATGTAAGAAAGTGGGAAGAAAAAGGCCATCAAATTAGAACTTACAGAACAATTAAAGCAAAAGAATTATGGAATTTAATTAATATTTGTGCCACTTACTCAGCAGAACCTGGCATTTTCTTTATTGATAATGCTAATGAAAAAACAAATGCCAAAAGTTATGGTCAGCAAGTTGTAGCGACTAATCCATGTGGAGAGCAACCACTTGCTCCTTATTCAGTTTGTAACCTCGCAGCTGTAAATTTAGCTGAAATGGCAAATAAGGAACAAAAGACAGTCAATTTCGAGCGATTGCAAGAAACAGTTGAAGTAGGCGTTCGTATGCAAGACAATGTAATCGATGCAACACCATATTTCTTAGATGCTAATAAAACCCAGGCACTAGGAGAGCGTCGGGTCGGTCTGGGAGTCATGGGACTGCATGACTTACTCATATATTGTGAGACAGCCTATGGATCCCAAGAAGGAAATGAGCTAGTTGATAAAATATTTGAAACGATTGCATTAACAGCTTATCGAACATCTATTGAAATTGCTAAGGAAAAAGGCAGTTTTCCGTTTTTAATTGGAAAAACAGATGATGAAACAAGAAAACTTCGTGAAGCATTTATCAATACAGGATATATGAAAGACATGCCACTAGATATTAAAGAGGGAATTATTAGGCACGGTATAAGGAATTCTCATTTACTTACAGTTGCACCAACCGGGTCTACAGGTACAATGATAGGAGTTAGTACTGGATTAGAACCATACTTTTCATTCTCCTATTACCGCAGTGGTCGTTTAGGAAAGTTTATTGAAGTAAAGGCAGATATCGTTGAAGAATATCTCGAATCACATCCTGAAATGCGTGATCAGCCATTGCCAGAATGGTTTGTTACAGCTATGGACTTAAGCCCGGAAGCACATGCAGATACACAATGTGTCATTCAACGGTGGATTGATAGTTCTATTTCAAAAACGGTTAATGCGCCGAAAGGCTATACTGTTTCAGAAGTAGAAAGTGTATACGAGCGATTGTATCATGGCGGTGCAAAAGGCGGAACAGTTTACGTTGACGGTAGCAGAGATACACAAGTACTTACACTGAAAGCTGAAGAAACGGATATGGATGAGCAATTGAGTTTTGATGAGGCATTGTCTGATGACTTGGATGAGGAAAATGAACGGAAAGTTGTACTAATGGATACGATTCAAGAGCTCGAAAATACGAACGTTGCAGTTGGATCAGAGGCCGGGGATCGTTGTCCAGTATGCCGTGAAGGACATGTTGCTGAAATTGGTGGATGTAATACATGTACAAGCTGCGGCGCCCAATTAAAATGTGGATTATAATGAAAAATCAGCTGTTCTTTTAAAGGACAGCTGATTTTCATAATTATAAAGGATTATGCGATTAATTCTTTCTTCCGTACATGATGGATTTTTCGTTTTTGGTAACGTTGGTGTAAATTGTTCAATATAATCATCAAAC